>Ga0182016_10003188_pt1 | contig 18853 bp, 15 predicted proteins | sample 712S2MmetaG_FD_120491 | JGI IMG/M metagenome (GOLD analysis project Ga0182016, IMG submission 120491) | Permafrost microbial communities from Stordalen Mire, Sweden - 712S2M metaG | ecosystem: Environmental > Terrestrial > Soil > Wetlands > Permafrost | place: Sweden: Stordalen | collected...
GTGTGCCTGCAAAGCCTGCAGCCATGTCCCACGCATCAACTTCACGCTGCCATCCTCTTCCTCGGCGATCCTCTGCCGCCCAAAACCCTCGGTCGCGTGACGTTCACGAATAATGCAGGCTAATACTGTTCACTTAATGATCCTGATGGCTTTGCGGATCTCTATCTTGGGCAGGGGCTTGACGTAGCGCGGGCGGAGCGGGAAGTTGCTCATCTTGAGCTTGACGCCGCGGGGATTGCGGCGCAGGGCCGACGCATATCAGATTCCCAGTAATTTGAGCAGGTAGGGGTGACTTCTGCAACGCGATCTCGGTCAATCCATCGAAACCAGTATCTTCGAGAACTTTGCCGGATTGTCGCTCCAAGCACGAAAGATCCCTGGAGCTTCATCCAACGGAATCACACTGCTGATCGCTTCCTCCACAGGGAATTGATGCTGTTCCAGCATCCGAATCACGGCATGAAAGTCTTCAGGAAGCGCATTGCGAGAGCCACGAATATCCAGCTCTTTCTGCACAAACAACCGGGTTTCATAGGATACTGGTTCCTTCGCATAACCGATATAGACAACGCGTCCTGTAAATGCAACTTCCTCAACCGCCGCGCGGAACGTGGCTGGAAGGCCGATCGCTTCGATCACTACATCCGGACCTCGGCCGCCTGACAGCTCGGCGAGTTTCTCATGCAGGTTCTCGCGAGATGTGTCGATGGTATAACTTGCGCCGGCTTTGAGGGCAATCTGGAGCTTTGCATCATCCACATCAATCGCAATCGTTTTTGCGCGGCGAAACCCGGATGCCGCAACTGCGCCCAGGCCAACACCGCCGCAGCCGATAATGGCTACGGTGTCTTCCGCCAGAACTTGTCCGCGCGCCACAGCATGAAATCCCACGGTGAGTGGCTCGACGAGACAAATCTCTCTGATGTTTAGATTGGCGGGATACAGTTTGCCGGCGGGAATGGCAATGTACTCCTGGAGCGCGCCGTCCCTCTGAACCCCCAGAGTTTCATTGAACTGGCACGCGTTGGCTCTGCCTCGCCTGCACGACGGACACAGGCCGCACGAAGTGTAGGGCGAAAGGGTGACGGTCGTGCCCGCTACCAGCAACGGATTCGCGGCACAGCCCTCGACGATGGTGGCGGCAACCTCATGGCCGAGTATGCGCGGATATGCCACCATCGGATTCTTGCCCAAATAAGAGTTCAGGTCGCTACCACATAACCCAACCATTCGCACTTTCAGAAGTACATCGTCGTTGTGCGCCACAACATCAGGCACCTCATCAACCACCACCTCACCTGGCTGCCGCATCAGGAGTGCTTTCATGCTCTGATTCTCCAGTTCCAAGTCCTAATTCATCCCAGTTGATAAACCTCAATTGCTGTAGCTCCCAGAACTCTTTCCTGTTCAGGAGCCGACAATCGCCGAACCCAGCCGCGAACCACTTCAACCCACCTTGAATAACTTGAAGCAACCAGGCAAACAGGCCAGTCCGAGCCGAACATAAGCCGCCGCGGAGTAAATGCCTCCAACACACAATCCCAATAGGGACGAAGGTCATCCTCGCGCCAGCTTCGCCATGAGGCTTCAGTGACCATTCCAGAGACTTTGCATGAGACGTTCTCTCGTTCGGCAAGCCTGGCGATATTGGTTCGCCAGGGCTCAAGCCGGTGGACCGCGATGGCAGGTTTGCCGATATGATCAAGAACGAATCTTTGGCGTGGGTGGCGACTAACGAATTCGATCGCCTGGGGCAGATGCCGCTCGAGAATGAGAATGTCAAAGACCAAACCGGCCTTGGTCAGCGCCGAGATTCCTCGATTGAAATCTTCCCGCAAAATATAGTTCTCATCCGGCTCCGCCTGGATCACATGCCGGAGTCCTTTCAGAATCCGGTTGCTCGCAAGCGCATCAAGGGCTCGTTCAAATTCGCTGTTGGCAAGCGGAGCCCAGCCGACCACGCCTCGTATGCACCCACATCCGGCAGCCGCCGCAAGCAACCATTCCGTCTCATCGACGGACTGACGGGCCTGCACGGCCACTGCGCCGTCAATGTTCTCTGCATTCAAAACCTTTCCCAGGTCGGCAGGTAGATAGTCGCGCTGGAGGACCTTCATTCGGTCGTCGATCCAATCAAACTCGGCCGCGTTGAATTGCCAGAGATGGTGATGAGAATCGATTCGCTCAGTCATGATTCTCAGGCTTTCCTGAAGGCCAAACATAATTGAAAACTGGCTTGAACAACTCGTGCAACTCTTCCAGCAGACCTTGGTCTGTCCTTGCGGCCAGCACTTTCAGGCACTCCTGCACATGCCTGGTGGTTGACATTCCCACGAGCGTGCTGGAAACACCAGTGTGGTCAAGCGCGAAGCGAAGAGCTACTTCCGGCAGACTCACACCTCGGTCCTGGCATAGACGCACTGCCCGCTGGCCGGCTTCTCTAAGCTCCCTGGGCGCTGGATGCCAACTCGATGCACCTTGTTCCGTCAATACGCCCATGTTGAGCGCAGACGCGTTGATCAGGCCGATTCCAAGTTCCTGAGCAACCGGCGTCAACACTTGATCCATGTCAGTGATCATCAGGTTATACCGGCAATAGGTAAGAATCGTGTCTACAGGGACCGCGGCTGCAATCCTCTTCAGCGCTTTCAGCGGGTAGCCCGTAATTCCGACTGCACGAATCTTTCCTTGTTCCTGGAGCCTGCGCAACTCCGGTATTGTTTCGTCGATGATCTGCTGAATATCGCCAAACTCGACGTCGTGCACCTGGAGAATATCGACGTAGTCGGTCTTAAGCCGCTGCAACGACTCCTCAAATCTGGCCGCAATGTGCTTGGCGGAGTAATTGAATTCGTCATCCCCATATCTGCCGCACTTGGTCGCGAGCACAACCTTGTCGCGGCGCCCAGCCAGTGCTTCGCCCAGGCGCTGCTCGGCAAGAGTAATGCCGTAATACGGAGAAACATCGAACAAATTGACGCCATGTTCGATGGCGAGATGAACAGCACGCTGTCCTTCCTTCGGATCCGTTGCGCGAAAGACGTTGCCCAGCGGGGCCGCACCAAATCCGACAACAGATACGTTGATACCTGTATTGCCTAACTCCCTGTACTCCATGACCTGCGCGCCTAAGCTACCCATGACAAATCACCTGCTTGCTGACGGTCGCTCGTAAACGAAGAGTTCAGTGCGAAGCTTTGAGCCCTTCGCGTCAAACCAAGCTGACCGGCGCTGTGCTTTTTACCAATTCCACATATTTTCTCGCGTTATCCGCAAGCACCGTTACAATTGCGGTGCGCAGGCCAAAACATCGCCTCGGGCCCCGCGCGACATTGTATTCTCCTCTGCCCTCGAATACCTGAAACTGGCGCGTTGTTGCAATCCGCATGTCACCCGGATCGAGCCGCAGCACCACCTCGCCCAGGCTCACAAGATCCCAGGTGACGCTTTGCTTATCCGCAATTTCAAAAGCACCTAAGTTGCGATCGGTCTTCATCCCGGCTCACGAAATTGAATCTACCTCCATCCTGTTAGCTCTGCTCTTCACCGATTCACGCCGCTGGCTAGAAATCCCCCATCCACGGCGAGGATCTGCCCTGTCATGAATGATGCCGCGTCGGATGCAAGATAAACGGCTGCTCCCACCAGTTCTTCTGTTTCTCCAAATCGTCCCATCGGTGTTCGCATCAGAAATTCGCGTCCGCGATCTGTATGATCCAGCAAGTGCGTGTTGATTTCGGTGCGAAATACACCCGGTGCGATCGCATTCACAAGCACGCCCCGCTTTGACCATTCAACCGCAAGTGAACGAGTCAATGATCCAACTGCGGCCTTGCTCGCGCCATATGCAGCAACTTCGAACAGACCTACAAAAGTCGAAAGAGAAGCAATGTTGATGATTCGACCATAACCTCGCTCGAGCATCGGCTCCCCGAACACCTGGCATGCACGAAGCGTGCCGGTCAGGTTAGTATCGAGAATCTGGCTCCACTCTTCTTCCTGAAGATCAAGCGCCGGTGTGCGCCTGATCATCCCTGCGCAATTAATCAGAATGTCCACTTTACCGATTTGGCTCACTATGCCATTCCTCAGGGCAATGAGAGATTCTCGGCTGGTCACATCGGATGTAATCCGCAGCGTCTTCCTGCCCTTTGCCTCAATCGCGCTTGCAATCCGATCCACTTGCTCCGCGCGACGCGAGGATGCGACTACATCGGCACCGGCATCTGCCAGACCCAGAGATAAAGCGCGCCCTATCCCTGTCGTGCCGCCAATGACGACCGCTACTCTCCCGCCCAAATCGAACAACGCCACAGCTTCTACCTCCGTCTTCTCCAGCCACACGAATCGACCTCTGCCGACATGCATATGGCCATCTAGGTTGTCTCCATAAGCGATAAAGTAGAGGATATCGCAGCATTGAATGGTTGTCCAGCGCATCCGCCACAATGTCTCCAATGGTTTCGAAAGCGTCGCCGGGCATGTCTCTATCGATTTATGCGGGAAGTGTTCAGGAAGAGATGGATGGTGATCGCACTCACTCGTATAATGTGTCGAGAGCGCAGCGGTTAGACGCAAAGAGATGCGTTCTCGAGTTCAACCTGGCGGCCCAGCACGATCGGGTTTCTCCCAAAGCGCCAGTTCCGCAAATCCGGGAGCCACAAATGAATGGATTGCCCTGTAACAAGAGAGCGCCCATCGCGAGCAGGATGCGGTGCACACGTCACGCCGGATGGCTTGCCGCATTTCTGTTCGCTTCACATTCTCTTTGTTACGGCGCCGCGCAGGCCGGCGCGCGGGCCCCTTCTGTGCATGAACTCTTCGAGCAAGGCCAGACGCTCGCCCGGGAAGGTCGCATGGCCGAATCCGAAGTGGTGTTGCGGAAGGCGGCGAAGCTTTCGCCCGACGATCGAACAATCCTGACTCTGCTCGCGAAGGTCGAGGGCCGTCTCGGTGAGTTTCCAGACGCAATCAGCCTCTTTCAACGGGTTATTGCCTTGAACCCACTGTCCGCGGAGGCGCATGTGGATCTCGCGATTGCACTCTCCGATTCCGGGGATCTGCAGGAAGCGCTGGAAGAAACGGCAAGAGCTCTTGCCATCGACTCGAGCCTTCCGTCAGCGCACTTGAATCGCGCAAGAATTCTTGACGATCTGAGAAGAGAGCCCGAATCTGAGGCAGAGTTCTCCGTTGCACGAAAGCTCGCGCCAAATGACCCGGACGTCTGCTTCTACTGGTCATTTGTCGAGAGGGCGCTGGGGCATTTTGATAAGGAGACCTCGCTGCTGCAGCGGGTCATCGCACTGCAGCCCGCGAACGAAAAGGCCCTCATCCTCCTGGGAAAGAGCTTGCTTGAACAGTCGCGAACCACTGAAGCCGAGACGGTGCTGCGTCGCGCCCTGGCGATTGATTCCAAGTCTTCCGAGGCAACTTATCTGCTCTCGCGTTTGCTCATTAAGACCAAACCGTCTGAATCCAGGCAATTGGCCGCGCGGTTTGCGGCCCTTCGCCAGCTGAGTGCGAATCTTGATCGCAGCAAGTCCATGGGAAATGAAGCATACGGTGCTTCTCTTGAACAGGATTGGCCGAGGGCAATCGAACTCTATAAGCAAGCGCTGCAGGTTTGCGGTGGCTGCGAAGCAGAAGAAGCACTGCGGAGGAATTTGGGGCTCACGTTATGCAGAAGCGGCAATACAACCGAGGGCGAAGTGGAATTGCGCAAGGCGCTGGCGATGGATCCGGGCGACCGCGAAGCAGTGAAGGCGCTTGCGGTTCTTTCCCAGGGGTATGAAAATCCGTAAGCCGTTTCGTATTTCAAAGGTATCGGCGCCGTGCTCTCATTGCGCACTTCGGCGTCGGTGGGAAGAGAAGCAGACGGATCAGGCTCGGGTGTCCAACAGGGCGTAAGCTTTGCGGCGAAAAAAGAAATCCCGCGACACCGTCTCCAGCGCCGCGGGATGCGTGAATCGATTCAAGCAATGCTTCTCCTCCGTGCCGGCTGGGCTAGAAGGTGAACTTGCCGCTCATCTGGATGGTTCTTGCGCCGCTGGCGGTGCTGCTAATCACGCCAAAATTCGGCGCGGTGGACGTCCCATTGTTGGGAGCACTGTAAGCGGTGTTCGGCTGTCCCCAGATGGCCAGGTTGAGGGTGTTGAATGTGTCAAAGGTGAACTTCGCGGCATAGCGGTCCTTAAATCTGACTTCCTTGAAGATCGACATATCGGTGCCCTTGTAGAATTGGGTGCGCAGGTTGTTGCGTCCCGTGGCGCCGTATGTAAATGGCGCGGGATCGGAGAAGGAGCCGTAGTTGAGCCAGTTTTGCGCGGTTTGATGAGACGGCTTGGGTGAGCCCGTGATGTTGGGCCGGATATAGGGCCACCACGAGACACTGCCGATGTTGGCGATGTCGGCCGCGTCGGTGACGTCGTAGGGGGTGCCGCTATGGAACTTGGCGAAGCCGCTGTACTGCCAGCCGCCCACCAAGAGATCCAGCGCCTTGTTCTCCACATTGAGCGCCTTGCCGCGACCCACCGGCAATGCGTAGTTCCAGGTGAGCACAAGGTTCTGCGGCACGTCGAAGGCGGAGACGCTGCGTTCCGCGCGGATGTTATAGATCTGCTGAATGTTGCAACCCTCAGAGCCGAAGAACCCCGAGCAACCTTCGTCGATCGACCTCGACCAGGAGTAGGCGATAGTGGCCGCCAACCCATTGTGGAAGCTTCTGGTCAATTGCACTTGCAAGGCGTTGTAGTCCCCATTTCCCTTGCTCAGCGAGTAGAAAGTTGGGGTGATGTACGGGTAGGGATCGCGGAGCGACGGATTGCCAGGACCAGGCGTCAACGCCGTGTTGTAGAAGTCGCCATAGTTCAGGCGCCTGTTGGCCGATCCCACATAAGTTGCCGAAACCACGGTAGCGGTATCCAACTGGCGCTGCACGCCGAAATTCCACTGCACCGAGTAGGCATCCTTCATTTTGGGATCGACGAACCAGTTGAACTGATCGAACGGAGTAGGAGCGGGGAACGCCGTCATGGCGGGAAGGTTCTTGGTGGTATAGCCAGGAAAGGCCGTCGTGGTGTTGGGGAAGTTGATGTTGGACTGCGCCACCTGGCCAACGGAAGGCCAGTTGCCGCTCACGCCGCGCAGGTTCTGCACCAGGGCAGCGTAGTTGTCGAAGGCAACGCCGACTCCGCCGTGAATCACCATGCTGGGCGTGATGCGGTAGGCAGCGCCGAGGCGCGGCTGGAAGTTGTTGTACTGATTCTCCAGAACCTTGCCATCGGGGCTGGCGACGACATTTGTAGGCAGCGAACCGTCCGGGGTGGGAATGCAGGGAGCGTTTCCCAAGGTTGCACAGGAACCGGGAACCTTGTAGACGACATAGGTTCCGTTGTTGAAGTCGAAGTTGCCCACGGCCTGGTTGTTGAGTGCCGGAGTACCGTATTTGGGGATCAGGGCCAGATCGTAGCGGATGCCCAGGTTGACCGTCAGTTTGGGCGACACCTGCCATTGGTCCTGGCCATAGTAGCCCATGATGCCGCCGGGGCTGAGGGACTCGGCTACGTTGCGTTTGGTAAAGTTGTCGGGATAGCCGAGGACGAAAGAGGCCACGCCGTTTCCCGTGGTTGAATCGTTTTGATTGCTGGCGGTCTCGGCGTTGGCAAAGTTCAACTGCGACCACTCGATGGTCTGAGCCTCTCCGATGCCGTTATACTCGGCGCCGAATTTGAGCGTGTGCTTGCCGATCACATGGGTATAGTCGCCCTTGACCGACCAACTGTTGGCTGTAACCTCCGAGTTGTCGTCTTCTCCAATCTCGGAGACCTCGTTTTGAATGGAGATGCCGGGAATGATGGTTCCCAAGGTAGTGAAGCCGGTATCGAATTGCGCCGGGAAACCGGCCTGGGCATCGATGTCCGACGGAACGTTGTTGTAGCGCCAGTCCTGCGGGCGGGATTCATAGGTCCTTCCGGCCTGCACGTGCAGAACGCTGGATGCGCTGAAGGTGTGCTCATAGCTGCCGACATACGAGTAGGCGTTGGTCGAGACCACCGCGGGAAGCTGCGTGCGGCCGCTGTTTTGATTCCCCTTCAGCGCCATATAGCGGAAGAAGATCGAGTTGTTGGCGCCTAGGTTCTCGTCGATGCGGGCGTCGAAGGTGTAGAGGTTTTGCGTGTTGGGCGCGTTCTGGAAGGTGTTGGAACCGGCAGGCGCGCCCGCCAGGCCTGCGGCAGGCCAAATGTGCTGCGCGTAGTACACGTTACCCGCGGCAATCCGTTTGGGATCGATCATGTTCTGGACGCCTTGGTAGGAGAACTGCTGCCGGGTGCAAGTCAGGTTGGCGGTGCAGGTCGTGGTCAAGGGATCGTAAATCGGAGCATCCGCCCTGAAATCGCCGGAGAGTTCCGCTGCGGTGGGAACGAGGGCGCTCCAGGTTCCCGGTCCCGAGTAGCGCAGGTCTTCATAGCCGGCAAAGAAGAAGGTCTTGTCCTTGCCATGGTAGAGCTTGGGCAGGACCACCGGGCCGCCGATGGTTCCGCCAAATTGATTCTGAGTAAACGGAGTCTGCACCGTACCCTTGGGAGTGAAATACTGCTCCGCCTGCAAGGAGTTGGTCTTGTTGAACTCCCAGGCAGAACCGTGCAAGGTATTGGTGCCGCTCTTGGTAGAGACGTTGATGGTGCCGCCGGTGCTGCCGCCAAACTCGGCGGAATCGTTGTGGGACTCCAGCTTCATGTTCTCGATGTAATCGATACCGGGCTGGACAGCATAAGAGTTGCCAAAGGTCTCAACGTCCAGAATGCCGTCGACGATGAACAGATCGCTGCGATTGGACTGTCCGTTAAAGGACGGAATCATCGCCGGTCCGATGCCGGTTGTGTATTGCATCGTCTGGCTGCCGCTGACAACGATCGGCGAAATGCCGGGAGCCGCAATGAACAGTTGGGTAAAGTTGCGGGTGTCAAGCGGCAGGTCGGCGATTTGCTTGGCTTCTAGCGTCATGGCGAGTTCAGTAGTGGAAGCCTCGATCTGGTTGCCCACGGCCTGCACCTGGATCACCGTGTCCACTGCGCCGACCGACAGGGTGAAGTCGAGCGTACTGGTCTGGTTCACCTGCAATACAAACGGTTTCAGCTTCTCCGATGTAAAGCCCTTGCTAGATGCCTCAAGAGTGTAGGTGCCGGGATTGATATTCAGAACGATGTAGTCGCCCGCGCTATTGGTGGTGGTTTCAACATTGACGCGAGTCTCTACATTCACCAGGTTGATCCGGGCGCCGACGATCACGGCATTGGAAGCATCGTGAACGGTGCCGCGAATCGACGCTTGCGAGGTTTGTGCGTTAGCCGTTGCTGCAAACGCGGCAATGAGAACAAGACTCGGTACCAGGCGCTTGAGAAGGTACAGGAGCCGTTCCTTGATCTGGCGGGGGTCATTTGTGCAATTCAGTGCTCTCGTTCTCTGCACAGCAAGTTGTCGACTTCTCACGTTGGACCTCTTTCGTTTCTGGTTGGATGTCCTGCATTTCACTGGCCGGGTATACGCTTTCTTTGACGACTACAGCTCTACCCTGAAAATTACTGCCGCCAACAATAATGGAGAACGGAAATTCCTGTCAAGTACAAAATCCATTACTTTATCGCTTACGTTACTTCATATCGGCAACACGCAACTGCTTCGGCCCCTTGCGGGCAATTGTCCGATGGCGAGGATTCGGTCCGTCGACGGCGACCCTGTGCCGGACTTCACCGCATTGAATCGAAAGAGCTTGTGCATTCTCGTGCGCGGGCGACAATCCGCCCAGGAAAAGGCTGTGACAGGCTGATTTGTGCGCCATGGAGTGAGGTGCCGGGAATCGTAACATTGCGTGACCGGCGCCGAACAAAAAGAGCCTTCCGCACCGCGTTCGCTAAAGAGGTTGACACTGGTATCTCATTGTCTCTATATTTCCATCCTGTGTACTTAAGCGGTTACTGTGCCTCCGCAACCTCCAGACAAATGGACCTTTGACTATGTATATCGACGACGAAGATCGCTTCCATCGCATGATCTCGGTTCTCTACGCTCCAGTCATTGGGGATATTCTCGATGGACTCGGCTATTCGCACCAGTTTCTTCCGCAGCCAATCCGACCGATGTCGGTTGACATGCGCATCGCGGGCCGGGCGCTTCCCGTGCAGATCGCAGACGCCTGGGGCAAACAGGACGCTCCATTTGGCAGAATGACCGAAGCGCTCGACTCAATCCTCCCAGGCGAGATTTATATCGCAACAGGAGGTTCCATGAATTGCGCCGCCTGGGGTGAAATCATGACCGCGACAGCGCGCGTGAGAAAAGGGGCGGGGGCGATCGTCGATGGCTTTCATCGGGATACTCCGAGGGTGCTGGAACAGAATTGGCCTGTCTTCAGCCGCGGCCGCTTCGCGCAGGATGCCGGCATTCGATCCAAGGTCGTTGACTTTCGCTGTCCCATTGAAATCGCGGGAGTACAAATCTTGCCTGGCGATCTGGTCTTTGGGGATCTTGACGGGGTGGTTGTAATCCCTCGAAAGGTCGAGGATGAAGTGATCGAGTTCGCAGTCAAGAAGGTCACCGGAGAAAAAGTGGTGCGCAAGGCAATAGAATCGGGCATTTCCAGCACGGACGCATTCCACAAGTTCGGAATCCTATGACCGTTGAATTGAATTCCGGAACAAAACGCGCCATTCGTGTCAACGCGGCCGACAACGTCGCTACCCTCCTGGATGAAGTTGCGGGCGGCTCAGTCACGATTTACGGACCGGAGGAGCCGCTGGAGATCCAGGCCCTTGAACCGATTGCCCATGGACATAAGATCGCCCTTGATGCATTGCCCGCGAGCGCACCAATCGTAAAATTCGGCGTTCCCATCGGGGTCTCAACCGCCCCGATCCTCCGAGGGCAGTGGGTTCACCTGCATAACTGCCGCAGCCAGGTGGACGAGCGGTCGAGCCACTTCGATTTGAAAACTGGAGCCGCAAAGGATACCCCTTATGCCTGATCAGCCGTGGCAAGGATATCTGAGGCCGGATGGACGCAAGGGCATCCGCAATCTGATTGTCGTGATTTATACGGTGGAGTGCGCAAGCTTTGTGGCGCACGCCATCGGTCAGGGTGAAGAGGACGTTCACGTAATCGGGTTTCCCGGCTGTTATGACAATGCCTATGCCGTTCGTCAGATGCTTGCATTGATCACGCATCCGAATGTCGGCGCCTGTCTCGCGGTTGGCCTTGGGTGCGAATACACACAGCCCGCGAAACTTGCAGACGCAGCAATGGCCTCCGGCCGGCCCTGCGATTGGTTCTATATTCAGGATGCGGGTGGGACAGAGGCCGGAATCGCGAAAGGCAAGGCGGCATTGAGATGTCTCCGGGAAAAGCTCGCGACCGCGACCGCACGCGTTTCGATGAGTTGGAATGATCTGACGGTCGGCGCCGAATGCGGCGGATCGGATGGAACCTCAGGTCTTGCCGGCAACCCCGTCGTGGGCAGGTTTTTCGACTTTCTCATTGACCGCGGTGGAAGCGCGGTGTTTGAGGAAATAGTAGAGATGATCGGTTTGCGCAACGTTTTGAAGGCGCGCGCTGCAAACCCTCAGGTCGCCCGGCAGTTGGAGGCGGCCTATACCAAGGCTGAGGAATACTGCAGAGCGGTTCGCCAGTATTCTGTCTCGCCTGGGAATGTTGCAGGTGGGCTCACCACCATCGAAGAGAAGAGCATGGGGGCATTCGCGAAATCGGGCAGTCGCCCCATCCAGGGCGTCCTTCGAGTATCAGAACCCGTTCCCCATCCGGGCCTGTGGCTCCTCGATTCCGTTCCCGACTCCCATTTCATGCAATTCGGCTATACCAATCCGAATGACACCGAAGGCATCATGGACCTGATCTCCACCGGAGCACAGATTGTCCTCTTCGTTACCGGCCGGGGCAGCGTCATCGGCAGTCCAATCGCACCGCTGATCAAGGTGACCGGCAATTCCAGGACCTTCGAGCGCATGCGCGGCGACATGGACTTCAATGCGGGCACCATGTTGGATGGCCGGCAAACCCTCGATGAAGCCGGCATGAGTTTGCTCAATCTGGTCGGAGAAGTTGCCTCCGGCGCTCTCACCAGGCCTGAGGCGCTCGGCCACCGCGAGTATTTCTTCATGTACAAGCACCAGGACACGCCTTCGCTTGCCGCTGGTTGCCATGCGTAGAAATGAATCGATCATCTCAATCGAATTCCGAATCTCCGAGCAAGGCCCGTATTCGATGAGGATGATTGAATGATGCGCTGCTGGGTGAGAAGCAAATCCGTTGAGAGTTTCGGGATGATAACAGAAGTGAGTCTGTCTACCATGAAGGAGGATTGATGCTTAGCCCGATTCCCTTCCACGATCAGCAGGCCAGTCCGCAGCGCGTGGGGCCGCTGTTCGCGCCAGGCGCACTTATCCCCTTCATCCTGGTCACTTCTCTGTTTTTCCTCTGGGGCGTGCCAAACAACCTCAACGATATCCTGATTCGTCAGTTCATGAAGTCATTCGCGATCACCCGCCTTCAGGCTGGACTGGTGCAGTCCGCGTTTTATATGGGCTATTTCCTTCTGGCGCTTCCCTCCGCCTTGTATATGAGGAAAGTCGGGTACAAACTTGGCTTTGTGACGGGTCTCGCATTGTTTGGTGTGGGGACATTTCTCTTCTGGCCCGCGGCAATCGTTGGTCGCTATTCCTTTTTTCTCTTTGCGCTGTTTGTCATGGCGAGCGGCCTTGCCTTTCTTGAAACCGCATCCAACACATTCATCGCGCTGTCAGGCCCTGTTGAGACTTCGGAGCGCCGCCTCAACTTCTCTCAGGCTTTCAACCCGCTAGGTTCTATCACCGGCGCCTTCGTTGGCACTGCCTTCATTCTCTCTGGAGTTGAATTGAGCGCGAATGCGGTGCGCAGGCTCCAGGCAAGTCATCAGTACGTGGCCTATCTGCACTTCGAAACGCTGCGCGTGGTGCAGCCCTATATTGTTCTGGGGATCGTCTCGCTTGTGTTTGCATTTCTCATTTGGAGGACGCCGTTTCCGGCAATGAGAGATGAGGTGTCGGAGGGACGCGCTGGTTCCACCCCCATTTCCGCATTGCTCCGCAACAGGCACCTCCTCCTCACCATCCTCGCCCAGTTCTTCTACGTGGGAGCGCAGGTGGGCACCTGGAGCTACTTTATCCAGTACATTCAGGACTACACGGGCCAGTCGGAAAAGGTTGCGGGGTACTTCCTCACCGGGACCCTTGCCATGTTCGGCATTGGGAGATTCGCTTCGGCGGGTCTGATGAAGTTCGTCAGGCCCGCAACCCTGATGGGAAGCTACTGCCTTGTGAACATTGCGCTGGTTTCAGTGGCAGTGTTTCATCCCGGCTGGATGGGAGTCTGGGTGCTCTTCACCACCAGCTTCTTCATGTCTCTGATGTACCCGACTATCTTCGCACTCGGCCTTCAGGGATTGGGATCCGAGAGCAAGGTAGGTGGATCCTTTATCGTGATGGCCATCATTGGCGGGGCAGTCCTCACACCGCTGATGGGAATCATCTCCGACTCCTCGAAAAGCATCGCATACGCTTACGGCGTGCCCTTGCTGAGCTACATTTGCATCGCCTGCTATTCGTTCTTCGGTCAACGGAGTGCGTTGTCCGGAGAGCGATCGCATTGCGAGCAGAAGTGCCCGGCGGTCGCACGATCGGAAGGATTTTGATCGAAGTTTTCAACTTGTGCAAGAAGGAACAGCCATGATGAAGTTGACGAGAAGAGAATTCGTCGCGCTGGCAGGAGCGGCCGGGGTTGCGACATTGACAAAGGCAGACGCACAGCAAGGCGTTCCAACCTTCGCGCCGGACCTTGATTCCCTCGCCCAGTACCACGCTCCCGACTGGTTTCGCGACGCGAAGCTCGGCATCTGGGCCTGCTGGGGACCGGAAGCTGTGCCTGAAATGGGCGACTGGTACGCGCGCAACATGTACATCCAGGGCCACGAGCAATACGAAGATCATCTCAAGCGCTTTGGGCATCCATCCAAAGTCGGCTACAAGGATATGGTTCCGCTCTGGAAGGGCGAGAACTGGGATCCGGAGCGCCTGATGAAGCTCTATAAGCTGGCGGGCGCGAAGTATTTTTGTGCCATTGCGCAGCACCATGACAACATCGATTGCTGGAACTCGCGCTTTCATAGTTGGAATTCCGTGAAGATGGGGCCCCGGAAGGACATCATCGGGACCTGGGGGAAAACGGCTCGGGAGCATGGTCTTCGCTTCGGCGTGACCGAGCATCTTGGGGCAAGCTGGAATTGGTTCGGCGTCAGCAAGCTGGCGGACGCAACAGGGCCCTTGGCCGGCGTCCCATACGATGGCGCCAACCCTGCCTACGATGAACTGTATCACTCCGGAAATGCGCAGCCGGACTGGAAATTGTGGTATCGCAATGTTCCCGAGTCCTTTCAAATCGAGTGGTTCAACCGCATCAAGGATCTGCTGGACAGCTACCAGCCTGATCTCCTTTACAGCGATGGCAGTCTTCCTTTCGGGAGGCATGGGCGTGAACTTCTTGCTCACTTTTATAACTCGAATATCCAGCGTAATCACGGCCGGCTCGATGCGGTCTACAACTGCAAGAAAGCCGACGATGGCGGACAGTTTGCGGATGGAATGTGTGTTCGGGACATGGAGCGCGGCGTATTTGACGTCATTCGGGATGAGCCGTGGCAAACCGACACGTGTGTAGGCGATTGGTATTACAAGCGCGATATCACCTACAAGACGCCAACTACCGTGATCCAGATGCTCATCGATATCGTGAGCAAGAATGGAAATCTCCTTCTGAACTTTCCATTGCGCGCCGACGGAACTCTGGATTCGGAAGAGGAGCGGATCCTCGCCAGCCTGGCGGATTGGATGTCTGACAATGGAGAAGCGATTTACGGTACGAGGCCCTGGAAGGTTTATGGAGAAGGGCAGCAAGGTCCAGGCGGAGCCATGTTCAACGAGGGGAAGCTTGCATACAGCGCGGAAGACATCCGCTTCACGGTGAAGGATGGGATCCTTTACACGTTCGCCCTGGCCTGGCCGGCGTCCGGCAAGTTGCTCATTCGGTCATTGGTTGGCGCAAGCGTTCATTCCGTCAGCCTCCTCCACGGGGGTGACAGCCTCAGCTTCAAGAACGAACCAACCGGTCTTTCAATTCAGTTGCCGCCGCAGCCCAGAGGGGACCATGCATTCACTTTGCGAATTCAAGGGGTGGCTTGAACTGGAACCCTGTTTGAAAGACGAGGCAACGGACCGCAATCTCGGTCTTCGGCCGGGGAGCAGGTTCCCACGCTTGATTCCTTCCCAGCGTGAAAAAGAACATGGCATTCAGAGAGATCTCGCGGTTCCCTCGTCCCTCTTCTTGACCATTGATTCCAGAGTTCCGGCCTGAATGCAAGAACCGCTCGCCTTTCAATTCGCTGTAAGAACATCGTGAGCCCACGCTGACATAGTATTCTACAACGAAGAATAACAATGGAGGTAACCATGGCTGTGCGAATGAAGGATATAGCCCAGGATCTTGGTGTCTCCGTTGTCACCGTGTCCAAGGTTTTCAATAATCACAGGGACATCAGCCCTGCAACCAGGGAGCGCGTCCTGCGCCGCATGAAGGAACTGAACTATCAGCCAAGCCTCCATGCACAGGGCCTGGTTTCCGGCCAATCGTTCATGATCGGACTCATCGTTCCGGATCTTGTTCATGCCTTCTTCTCCGAGGTGGCAAAGAGCATCTCCGCTGTCGTGAGAAAGAAAGGTTTTGGACTTGTTATTTCTTCGTCGAATGACGATCCGCAACTCGAACAGGATGAGATTTCGCTCATGGTCCGGCACCGGATCGATGTCCTCGTTGTGGCTTCCTGCCAGGAGAACTCCAAGACGCTTAGCGCCGTTGGCAAGGAAACTCCGCTCGTGCTGCTGGATCGCCGATTCAGGGACTTCGACGCTAACTTCGTGGGAACGGACGATGTGCTCGTCGGCAAGATGGCAACCGAACATCTTGTTCAGATGGGATACCGGAGAATTGCCCATATTGGGGGACGAAAGACAAGCACGTCGCTCGGTCGCTTGCAAGGATACAAGAGTGCTCTTGCCCGCCATAGAATAAGCGTTCCCGATTCCTATGTCATCCACCGCAAGCGCTCGGATGAATCGGGAGATACAACCGGGCGTCAAGCGATGGAAAAGATGCTCAAGCTGAAACCGCGTCCCGACGCGGTTTTCTGTTTTAATGATCCTGCAGCGATCGGCGCAATGAATGCGATCATTTCCGCCGGCCTCCGCATTCCGGAAGACATTGCTTTGATCGGGGCCGGCAACATTCGCTATGCGGAATCTTTCCGGGTGCCTCTGTCGACGATCGATGTTTCCAGCAGCGCGCTCGGGGAATTCGCCGGCAACCTGGCCCTGCAGCTGGCAGCAGAAAAGCGTTCTGCGCAGTCAAAGACAATCGTGGTGCCACCGAAGCTGATCATTCGCGATTCAACGCGGTCGAAGAACCCTTAGCTGCTGATCATCTGATCGATGCGTCCGGGGTGGAGTTCATACAGCACACATGAATTGGTTACAATTCCCAGTAAATCCAATCGGATGAAGAGGACAGAAACTTGTTGATAAACGGCATTCTAAATCCGGCTATCAATTCTCTCTTAAGCCGGATACGTCATACAAACACTCTGGTCATTGCCGATCGCGGCTTTCCCTACTGGCCTGAGATCGAAACAGTGGATATCTCGCTGGTGGACGATATCCCCCGCGTCCTCGATGTCCTCTCCGCGATCCGTAGCAACTTCAGCATCGGCAGGGCATTCATGGCTGAAGAGTTTCAGGCGGCGGCCGCGCCTCAAGCGGTTCTGGCTTACGGCCGCGGACTTGAAGGAATTCCGGTGCTGTATGAAACCCACGACGAGTTCAAGAGGCGCGTTCCATCCGCCATTGGAATTATTCGAACCGGGGATACCACGCCGTATGCCAACCTCATCCTTGAGTCTGCCTGATTGCCAGGTGGTTGCTTTGTTGATTCAGGTAAGCGTGGACGGACTCGGCCGGACCCGTTTGCTGAGGTATGGGACGAGGTTCAGAAGTTGTTTGAGGGGAATGCGGGGCTTGAGGCCAAGACGGTCTTCGAGTTCTTGCAGCGACAGAACCCGGGTCGCTTTCAGGATGGGCAGGTGCGGACATTGCAACGGCGCGTGAAGGTGTGGCGTGCAACCGAAGGTCCGGCCCGGGAGGTGTTCTTTGTGCAACAGCATCCTCCGGGTCGTTTGGGAGCGTCGGATTTCACGCACATGGAAGAATTGGGCGTGACCATCCAGGGACAGAGCTTTCCGCACCTGATCTATCACTTCGTCCTGACGTACTCGAACTGGGAGGCAGCGACGGTGTGTTTTTCAGAGAGCTTCGAGAGCCTGAGCGAGGGGTTGCAGAACGCTCTGTGGGGTCTCGGTAAAGTACCGCATCGCCATCGCACCGACCGGCTTTCGACGGCGGTCAACAACATGAGCGACCCGGTTGAGTTCACGGACCGCTACCAGGGTCTGATGCGTTCCTACGGCCTGGAGAGCGAAAAGACGCAGGCCGGGCATGGCAACGAGAACGGCGATGTGGAGCAGCGGCATCATCGCTTCAAGCGGGCCGTGGCGCAGGAGTTGATGCTGCGCGGCAGCACTGATTTTGCCAGTGTTGATGCGTATAAATCGTTCCTGGCAGCGATGTTGGAGCGGTTGAACGCCGGGCGCAGGCAGCGGTTGGCCGAAGAGATGGCGGTGATGAGGGAGTTGCCGGAGCGGCGCATAGAGTCGGCCAAGCGCGAGCAGGTGAAGGTGGACTCGGGCAGCCTGATCTATGCGGACCGCAACGCGTACTCTGTGCCGAGCCGGTTGATCGGCGAGCAAGTGGAGGCGCGGCTATTCATGGACCATGTGGAGGTCTGGTACGGACAGAAGAAGGTCGCCGAGATGCCACGCTTGCGCGGGCGTCAGAAGCATCGGGTGGATTACCGGCACATCATCGACTGGTTGGTGCGCAAGCCGGGCGCATTCGAGCACTACCTGTACCGCGATGAGTTGTTCCCGACCAGCCGCTTCCGCATGACCTTCGATCTGCTTGAGGAGCAGCTTGGCGGGTATCAGGGCAGCAAGGAATACCTGAAGATCCTGGAGTTAGCTGCCAAGGACAGCGAGGTCAGAGTCGATGCGGCGCTGCTTGTTCTGTTGGGACCAGGCGATGAGCAGATCAGCGCTGCGGGAATCGAGGCCATGCTGGGAGCTGAGCACAACACGACCATTCGCGATGTCGAGGTGGCGGCGGTGGATCACCCGCTCTCATTCCTCATGACGGATACTTCCGAGATTCCGATCACTGCGCGCCGCAAGATTGCTCGCCGCTTCGAGGAACTGGCCATCTTTGCTCGACCGAGGGAGTTGGCACTGTACCACTTTTGCGCAGTCATAGATTTGACTGCGGCCAACTTGACAAATCCCGACCTACTTTCTTACTTGGGACGGCAGGCGCTTGAAGCGAGCAATAAGGCGATTCCTGCTATATACAGAAAATGCGCGACTGCTCCAGATGTACCGCTGCGCTTGAACCCCGCCATTTATCAGGAAGCGCATGAGCTATTAAGCTATGCCTATTTGTACGACCAGATTGCGATGTGCTACGAGTGGGCGGAACGAGAACAGTTTGCGGTTCGCTTTGACACTTTATCCCAACAGATCGTATTCGACTATGCGTCTTCGCAGGAGAGCAGCTCCGACACTTTGCTCCGAAGCAGAGAACTTGTCGCAAACAGA
>Ga0182016_10003191_pt1 | contig 18851 bp, 15 predicted proteins | sample 712S2MmetaG_FD_120491 | JGI IMG/M metagenome (GOLD analysis project Ga0182016, IMG submission 120491) | Permafrost microbial communities from Stordalen Mire, Sweden - 712S2M metaG | ecosystem: Environmental > Terrestrial > Soil > Wetlands > Permafrost | place: Sweden: Stordalen | collected...
GTTTTGCCCTTGGTCTCCGGCAGGAACAGCGCGACTACCAGAAAATAAACCGTCGCGAATCCCGCGAAAAGAAAAAACATCGACGAGTAGCCGTGCTTGCTCACGAAGGGCAAAAAGATGCCGGCCAGCGTCGTCGACACAAGCTGGTTCAGCACGAGCGCAATGCTCATCCCATTCGAGCGGATGCGCGTGGGCATCAGCTCGCTCAGCGCCAGCCACACGCACACGCCCGGCCCCAGCGCATAGAACGCCATGAACATGTAGAGGCCGATCGCCACCAGCCAGCCGTGGCTAGCCTCAGGCACGCGCCCGATCAGCGCCTTCTGGATCACCAGCGGCGCGGTCTGCGCAGCGTTGAGATCGGCAAACGGATTGGTAAACAGCGACTGGATTCGATTGGAAGGAACCGCCGTGTCCCGCGTGATGGAGATGGGTGCAGCGGCAGCATCGTCCGAGCGCACAAACGTCGTCGCCGCCGTATAGTCGCCGTACGAATAAATAATCGCGAGCGAAGCGCGATCCGCCCCAATCTGCCCGCCGCCATCGCCCGCAGCCGCAAGCAGCTTTGCGGCGGCAGCCTGGTCGAAATGCAGAGTCAGATTCTGACCCGGCCCGACCATTTGCTGCACCACGTCGCGCGCATCCACGCTCACTTTCTCCGTGCGCAGAAACAGCGTGCCCACCGTCACCAGTGCCACAATAATCCCGCTGGTCCCCAGGATGAACAGAAACTTACGGCCCTTGCGATCGACGAGCGTCATGCCCACCGCGGTCATCGTAAAGTTCATGGCCGTAAAGATCACGTAGCCCCAGTGAGCGCTCAGGTCGCTCAGCCCGCTCTGCATCAGGATGCTCACGTTGTAGCCGATCATCGAATTCACGCCGGTGGCCGTGTTGCAGGCCAGAATCACGCAGGCCAGCAGAAACGGGATCAGGTACTTCCGCTGCAGCAGCGAGTCCCCGATCTTCTGATTGAGCTTCTTGCTCGCGCTCTGCTCAACGGAGTTCATCTCCTCCATTTCAAGAGCTGCATCTTCGTGGCTGCGTGAGCGCAGCAGCGCCTTCCGTGCCTTTTCTTTCGCGCCACGCCGGAACAACCAGCGTGGCGACTCGGTCACCAGCAGGCTGCCCAGCACAAACAGAATTCCCGGCGGCAGCGACACCCAGAAGATCGCGCGCCAGGCATGGTCCTTGAAGTGAAACAGCGCGGCGGCATCGCCCAATCTCTCCACCGCCGCCACCTGGTAGCTGAAGTACATGCCCACCAGCGCCGCCGCCACAATGCCGAAGGTCAGCAGCCATTGGAAGATCGCCGTGCCCTTGCCACGATTCGAAGCGCGCAGGCACTCGGCCAGGTAGAGCGGCACCACCACACCGATCAGCCCACCGCTCACGCCCTGCAGAAGCCGCCCGAAAAACAGCGGCCCGAATCCTGACGACAGAGCGATGATGGGAATGCTCACAGCAAAAGTGAGCCCGCTCAGAACCATCAGCGGCTTGCGGCCCATCCAGTCGGCAAGCATCCCAGCGAACAGCGTGGAGAAGACGCTGCCCAGCAGCACAGCCGCCACAATTTCCGAGAGCTGGGCCGTGGTCAAATTCGACGTGGCATTCAGGTAGGGAAGCGCTCCGCCAATAATGCCTACGTCGATGCCGTACAGCAGGCCTCCCAGCCCAGCCACCAGCAGCAGAAAGGCGTTATATCGGCGAATGGCTGCGTCGCCGGTGTTCCCCGGCAGATCCATCAAACTGTTTCCGTTCATTCAGAGCGCCTTTCGCTTGTGCACCGTACCTCGCAGCCACGGGAACCGGCGGCTGGAGCGGTTGATTCCGTTTTCAGTCAAGGTAGCAGGGTCTGCTGCTGATCTACAATGATCGCATCGAATACAAATGCTCATTTCCTTGAGCTGAAGGTGGGCCGGATGTCGCATCACAGCCATTTTTCTTCCCATTCTCTATTTCGGGTTGCCCTGTTTAGTTTGCTCGTCGTGCTCATCGGTGTTTCCACTCGGTCCATGGCCCAGATTCACCTGCTGCCTGCCCCCCGTGAAGCACATTTCGGCGACCCCACGCCCATCGGCACTGTGCAGGTTAGCGTGCCGGGCCAGAACGAAGACGACCAGTTCGCGGCCCGGGATCTTGAGGCGGCTCTTAAACAGCTTGCCGCCAAAGCCGAAGCGGCTGCCAGGCCCACGGCAATCTTCCGGGTAGTCCTTCTCAGGACCGACAGCGTGGCGGCCAGGGCGCTGTTGGCGCGCACCAACCTCACCTTCGACCCGGCGATGGAAGCCGAAGGATACGTCCTCGTGATTGAGCCGCACCAGGCTTCGATTGTCGCGGCTTCAGGATCGGGCATCTTCTACGGCGTGCAGACCTTCAAGCAGTTGCTTCCTTTGCCTGATGCGGAGCGGGTCCTGCCCACGGGCACCGTGCGCGACTGGCCGGCTATGCGCTATCGCGGCGTGCAGGACGATCTGTCGCGCGGCCCCGTGCCCACGCTCGAGTTTCAAAAGCACCAGGTACGCGTCTTTGCGGCCTTCAAAGCCAACATCTATTCGCCTTACTTCGAGCACACGCTGCTGTATCCAAACGAGCCCATGTCTGCGCCTCCCGGCGGCGCGCTCACGCCCGAGGAGGCCAAAGAACTGGTGGCCTACGCGCGTCCCTATCACGTCACCATTCTGCCCGAGCAGGAGGCCTTCGGCCATCTGCACCATGTGCTCAAGTACGAGGTGTACCAGGATGCGGCCGAGACCCCCCACGGCCATGTGCTAGCTCCGGGCCAGGCGGCCACCCTGCCCCTCATCAAGGACTGGTTCACCCAGATTGCCGCGGAGTTTCCATCGCCCTTTATGCACATCGGCGCCGACGAGACCTGGGACCTGGGCGCAGGCCGCACGCGCGACCAGGTGCAGACGCAGGGGCGCGGGATCGTCTACGTCGCCTTCCTCAAGCAGATTCACGATGAACTGGCGCCCTTGAACCGCCGCCTGCTGTTCTGGGGCGACATTGGCGGCACTGACCCTGACGCCGTGGCAGGCCTGCCCAAAGACATGATCGCCGTCCCCTGGAACTACTGGAGCACCACCGGCTTCGACAAGATGATTGAGCCGTTTGCCAAGGCCGGCATTGAGACCTGGGTAGCTCCGGGTGACGCCAACTGGAACGAAGTCTATCCGCAGGCGCACACGGCCCTCTGGAATATTCAGGGCTTCGTCCGCGACGGACAGCGGCTTGGATCCACCGGGACTATCAATACCGTGTGGAACGACGACGGCGAGGGTCTCTTCAATCAGAATTGGTACGGGGTGCTGTTTGGCCCGGTGGCTTCGTGGCAGGCAGGCGAGAGCCCCATTCCCGATTACCAGGACGCCTACGGTGTGGTCTTCCATGGCGACGTGAGCGGAAAGGTGAACGAGGCGGAAAAGGAACTGATGGCCGCCAACGAAGTGCTGGCGAACGCTGATGTGCGGTTGAGCAGCGACTCGGTCTTCTGGCTTGACCCGTGGAGCGCTCAGGGGCAGGAGGTCTCGGCGAAGCTGTTGCCGCAGGCTGCGGACCTGCGCCTGCATGCCGAGCACGCTGTTGTGCTGCTGGCCCAGGCCAGAGCCGCAAACCCGGGTTTGAAGGAGAAGGATGCGCTCACCGCCATGGACCTGGGCGCGCGCCGGCTCGACCTGATTGGGATGAAGTTTCAGCTGGCCCAGGAAATCGCCGCCTCCTATGCACAGGCCGTCGCCAATCAACACGACAAGTCGCGTAGCGATGAAACCTCAAACACTCTCAGCGAGATTGCAGGCAACAATGGCCGCTGCGAGGACTTGCGCGATGCCTATTCGGCGCTCAAGACGGAGTACTCCCAGGTCTGGCTCGGCGAGAACCGGCCCTATTGGCTCAACAATGTCACGGTGCGCTACGACCTCGCCATCCAGAAGTGGCAACTGCGCTCCGAGACGTTTCAGGAGGCAAGCCGCCTTTTGGGCAACGGAAAGGATCTGCCGCCGGCCGCCTCGCTGGGCTTGCCGGCTGGCGAGGTGCAGGCAGGCTCGGCCCACTAAGGCCAATTTGGGCGGAAGGTCAGCCTCTCCGGGCGCGTGTTCAAGATGGATACCCCGAGGTCAGAATTTTGCTTGCATCCCGCTGTCGCGATGCACACTAGAATTCATGCTTAATTTCGATGCGCGGCGTAAAGCTCCCGTTCTGTTCCTGATCGACGACGATCTGGTCAGCCGGGAAGTGACCGCGACAGTCCTCACCATGAACGGCTACACCGTACATACGGCGGTGGACGGAACCGTTGCGCTCGAGATGCTGGGCGGCAAGGATTTTTCTCCAGACGCCATCCTGATGGACGCCCAGATGCCGGGCTTGAGCGGGGTCCAGTTGATTGCGGCGCTGCGCACGCGCACCCCAGCGCCGATTTACGCGATTAGCGGCAGCAATCCGCCGGAGGATGTGGCGGCGGCAGCCGACGGCTTTCTGGCCAAGCCCTTTGACGTCGAGACGCTCGCAAAGCTGCTTGAAGGCCGCAGTTTGGGCAGCGCCGAGCCGGCCACCTCGCGGCTCGATCCGTCGGTGCCGGTCATCAGCTCCGACACCCTGGCGCAATTCCGGGGCATGATGCCCGAGCCGGCCATGCGCGAGATCTATGTGGCCGTGGTGGCAGACCTGGGCAAGCGCGCGCAATCGCTTGAGGCGGCCATTGCCAGGGGCGACGCGGCTGAAGTTCGCCGCATTGGCCACGCTATCAAAGGCGGCTGCGGCATGGCTGGTGCCCTGCAGGCAGCCCGCATCGGGGCCGTATTTGAAGAATTAACCTTTGACGCAGACAGTAACCACCTGGATAACAGCATGGCTTTGCTCGGTGATTTGCGCGCCGCTGCACGAAACCTGGAGCGTATGCTGGAGGCAGACTTTAAGGCTTGATTTTTTGGCCTTCTAGAGGAGGCTTGCCGTAACGATGGAACGCCCAATTCGAATCGTGTTGGCAGACGATCACCCTGTCGTGCGTATCGGCGTGCGCAATATGCTCGTCCTGAAAGATGGATTTGAGGTCGTCGGCGAAGCCTCCGATGGCGACGAGGCCATCACCCAGACTCTCGAATTGCAGCCCGATATTCTGCTGCTCGACGTGCAGATGCCCCGCCTTCCCGGCCTTGAAGCCATGCGCGCCATCATGAATGGCACGGCGACGGTAAAAATCCTGCTGCTCACCTCCACCATCACCACCCAGCAGATTATTGAGGCGCTGCACATCGGCGCGCGCGGCATCGTGCTCAAAGATGCCCTCGCCAGCCACCTGCAAACTGCCATCCGCACCGTCTCCACCGGCGACTATTGGATCGGCGGCAAGCGCGTCGTCAACCTGGTTTCGGCCCTGCATGACCTTATGCAGCAGGCTGCCGTGCCGCAGCACAAAACCTACGGCCTCACGCCCCGTGAGCTTGAAGTCGTGGGCTGCATCGTTGAAGGCTGCAGCAACCGCGACATCGCCAAGCAGTTCAACCTGAGCGAAGAGACCGTCAAGCGCCACCTGTCGAACATCTTTGACAAGACCGGCGTCTCCACTCGCCTCGAGCTCGCGTTATTCGCCATTGCCCATCAACTGGTAACTCCGCAGTAGACGGCGATACCGAACCCATTCACTTCCACGCGAGGCAAAACAACCGGGTGGATTTTCGAGCCTTCATGGGACTCGAAAATCCACCCGGTCGTTTCCTTGCGTATGATTTTGTGCCAATCGTAGTTGAAGGAAATGCAGTTTCCTTTCGCTCATCTCAAGAAGATGTCCCGTGCCCCATCCATCGCGGTTTTTGCGATGAGTGGGACAGAACAAAGGCCGGGCGCCCTGTCCGCGGGCAAACTCGTAAGATAATTTCACCCTGTCAATCGGTTGGGTTGAATCCAGCAGGATGCGATCGATGTTCGCTCTCCAGTCCTCGCGCAGATGCGGATCGGTAAGCGCGCTCGTCTCCACCCTCGCCGTCAGTTGCGCGCTGTCAAAGCGCCGCGACGCCAACCCTTTTACGTTTTCGGCGGAAACCATGCTCCTTTGCCGCGTAGCATGATTTTTGTTTTCGTGCTATTCTGGCATTTCCTCTGGAGAGTCGAGTGTTCGTGGAGGAGCACGCATGGGCGTTCTCAGCAGAATCGGTATTGCGCTCGATTCCGACCTTCTCAAGCGGTTTGACCGCTCTATCGCCCGCCGCGGATATACCAACCGTTCCGAGGCATTTCGCGATCTGATCAGAGACCGTCTGGTCACCGAGCAGACGGCAGCGCCCGATGCCACGGTGGTGGGCACCGTCACACTCATCTACGATCACCACTCTCATGGCGTTTCAGAAAAATTGACTGAAGTCCAGCACGACAATCACGACCTTGTCGTGTCCACCAGCCACGCGCACCTTGACCACGAATCCTGCCTCGAGGTGCTCATCGTTCATGGCAAGTCGGCACGTGTTGAGCAGTTTGCCGACCGCCTAATCGGCCTCAAGGGCGTGCAGCACGGCCGCCTCGTGATGACCGTCCCCGCGCATCAAATCGAACCTGCGCACAGCCACACGCATGACCACGGCCATAAGCACAATCACAAGCTTTAAAGCGGAGAGCGGTCGGATCGATGTCTAGAATCACAGCCACGGGTAGCACGAATTTTGCAATCGTAATACTCGTCCTGTGTGTCCTTGTTTCTGCCATCGCCTCCCCGGCGCAGACCTCCGAAGTTCGCGTCGCGGGCAGCGTGCTCGACCCGGCAGCGAGACCGGTGCCCGCGGCCCGTGTCGAGCTCGATTCGGCCTCAGGGATCAAACACGTAGTCACAACCGCAGCCGACGGCACATTCTCCGCAGCCCTGGCCGACTCGGGCGCATACACCGTGCATGTCCACGCCGCTGGTTTTGCGTCCATTGCGCGCCAGGTTCAGCTTGGCCCCAATGCCGCAAGCCTCACGCTGCAACTCGAAAGCCTGAACGCGGTGGTTGAAGAGGTTGTGGTTGCGGCCGATGTCAGCGATGTCGCATTAGACTCGCCCGACCCGGGCCAGAAGATCATGGTGCGCGAAGAATTGCTTGACGCCAATCCCGGCCGGCCCGGCGCGCCCATCTCCATTCCAGGCATGCCCATTGAGACGGCGGCCGGAGGCATCAAGGCGCCGCAGTACTTTGTACCGGGTGTGGCAGGCGACCACGGCGAACCCATCGGCCAGTACATCGCTGTCGGCGGCTTCCTGGTTCCCAACAACCTTTCCGCCAACGCTCACGGCAATGGATACGCCGACCCCAACATATACATCTCCGCGGCCCTCGGCAGCGTGGCCACGGATGGCGGAGCGTTCAACGTGCTTGAAGGCAATCATGCCCTCAACAGGTCGGCCACCTACAGCCTGCGCCCGAGGATCGGTACCTTCCTCACCCTCACCGGCGACTATCGCGACGCCGACCTGTCTGCCGGCTTCGCGCCTTCCGACCCGAACAAAAAAGAGTGGATTGCCTTTGAGGCTAATTACGGCAATGGCCTGATGCGCACGCTCGAGCATCGCAAACAATTTAAGTGGAATGCCATGCGCTCCATTGACGCCGGCAGCCACCAGATCACGTTGCTGAGCATCGGATATTGGGGGCACTCCCACGAAGGCAACCTGGTCCCCATCGGCTACGGCATCCAGGTCAATGACACGCTCGACCCGCGACAGCAGGACCAGACGCACACCGGCCTGCTAGCCGCGGACGACCAATGGAAGGCTGGTGCGCGCGACGTAGCCTCATTCTCCGGCTACTTTCGCTCCTACAATCTGGCCCTGTTCTCGAACTTCGGCGAAGGCCTCATCCGCCAGAGCGAATTTCGCACTGTCGAAGGCGCTGAAGCCCGCGAGACGCACACCTTCAAGCCATCGCTCGAAGCCATGGCTGGCCTTCTCTACAACCAGGACGACATTCACAACGACGATCTCGACCACTATCTTTCCGCCGGCATCCAAAGCTTTGGCACATTCGTGCCCGTCCTGGGCAACAACGTCACCCTGCGCGAGTTGGCTCCGTATGTCGCCTTGCACGGCGATCTCGGCCGGCATCTGCGCTTCTATGCCGGTCTGCGCCACGATTCCGTCGAGATGAGGAACGTGGACAAATTCCGCTCCGCCTATTCGTTCGTCGAGTGGAACAGTTTTGAAAGTCCCAAAGCAACAGTCACATGGACGCCGGCCGGTATGGTCGCCGGGCGCTGGCTCCCATCAGCCTCTTTCAGCATGGGACAGGCATTCTTCACCGAGGACCCGCGTATCAATCTCGCTCCATCGGTTACAGGAACCGGAGCCAGCGCGCTCGCCAATCCTTTCGAACGCTCACATGACCTGCAACTGGTGCTCGAGAAAGCCTTCACCGGAACCGATGTTCGCGTCACGGTGAGCCGCACAACCATGACGGCCACTTTAGCCAAAATCGATCCTGACAACGGATCGGCCGAAGACCTCGGACCGGGCACACTCAAGTTTCTAACCATAAATGCGCGACACCAGTTCAGCTTCGGCACATTGCAGGGTGTCTTTTCAAAGGCGGATGCTCGCCTTGCCGCGTTCAACGGCATTCCCGGCACCGTGGTTCCTGAAGCACCCCGCACCATCTTCGACGCATTAACCACGCTCGACAAGTTGCCCTTCGGCCTGCTCGGCCGCGGCGAGTATGAGTATGTGGGCCACAAGTTGCTTGACCTGGGCAATGCGCAGCATCCGGCCCAGTACGAGGCCGTCCCCGTAGGCGAACTCCGCATGGCGGCAGTGCGTCCATTTTTCAATGGCCGGCTGGAGCTTGGCGCAAATGGCGAACTTGCGCGAGGCTACACGGGCCAGACGACCGAGAGCTTGAATCCAGGTTGGACTCTTTTGCAAACGCCCTATTGTGCTCCGGGCTCGGGCCCAACCGGCGCCTACAGCGACTTTGACTGCGGGACCAACGAACAGGCCGTCGGCGTGCGCATGGTGTCGTGGATCGGCGGTTCCATCTCCTGGCGCTTCGGCGAGCGCTAGAAGTCTGCGACAAACTGCCCGCCAGTCCGTACCCGCTTCTCGTCCTATTTTGCGGCCGCCTCAGCCCGATGAGCGGGAGCTTTCTTTTTGAGTGCCGGAAGCGAGCCACGCGGAAATGCCGTGGACTGGCGTACAACCAACTGCGTAGGAACGTGCCATTCGCGCTGCGCGGCCTTGGGATGGTCGGGCTCAATACCCGCGCGCAGCGCCTGCACGGCTGCGGTCGCCAGTTGCTTGCACGACATCTGCACGGTGGTCAGCGGCGGCAGCATGAACTGCGCCAGGTGGATATCGTCGAATCCCACCACGGAAATGTCGTTCGGCACCTTATGCGTCGTGCGGTAGAGCCCATGCAGAACTCCGATGGCCGTCATGTCGTTGGAGCAGACAACGGCGGTGGGCAATTGATCGTGTGCGGCGATCAGCTCGATGGCCGCCATGCCGCCTTCCATGGTGTGGTCGCCTTCCACAATGTGGCCTTCAGGCGCGGTGAGCCCGAGTTCGGTCATCGACTCAAGAAATGCATCGCGCCTCGCCAAGGCGGAGCGCAGCCGAAGCGGGCCGGTGATAAACGCGATCGAACGATGACCGAGCGCCGCCAGGTGTTGCACAGCCCCGCGAATGCCTTCGCCGTAATTCACCTTCAGCACGCGAATATTCGGTAGCTTCGGTCCTTGATCCACAAACACCATCGGGAACTCGCTCTCCACCAGCTTCTTGACGAGCTCTTCTTCAATGCCAAAGGTCATCACGGCCACGCCGTCCACGTTGCGTTGCAGCATGCGGCGAATCAGCGACTCGGTGCGCGCCGGCTCGTAGTTGGTGGAACCGATCATCACTTCATAGCCTTGGGCAACGGCCAGGTTCTCAAACTCCTGCACCAGCTCCGGGAAGAAAGGATTTGTGATTTCAGAAACAATCAGGCCAAGGATGCGGCTCCGGCCTGACACCAGCGCGCGCGCCTGCGGATTGGGAACATAGCCCACCTCCTCCACGGCCTTCCACACGCGCTTTGCCAATTCGGCATCAACAGTGGTGATCCCGTTCACTGCGCGCGACACGGTGGCGATGGAAACACCCGCACGTTTGGCTACATCGCGGATGCTCACGGAAGAATGACGTCGATTGGATTGCTTCTTTTTTGAAGTGACCTTGGCGGCGCTCATTTGCAAGATGATTGTACGCTGTTCCCGGTGTTTCTAAAGCGGATTGGCAGGGAAGAATCGCGCGTAAAGGCTCTGATTATGCTGTATAGCTGGCAGACGGCTGCTCCCCAGGGGCGGTTGAAGCCGAAGGATTCCAGGCTTTCTGGAAACCGTTTCCCCGCCGCCGGCCAGATCAAAAAGGCCGGTGACTCCACCGATAATTCGATTCACTTGAGGGGCTGGGCCGGTTGGTGCGGCCGCTACGGATGCTCCTGTCCCCCACTCGCCACTTCAATTCCGTGCCGCAGCAGAGCAACAATAGCGGCGAGACCTTCCTCGGCCCCGCGCCTGCTTCCCGGCAGATTCACGATCAAAGTCTCTTTGTTCATCCCTGCGATCCCGCGGGAAAGCCATGCGTACGGATTACTTTCAGCGCCCCGGGAGCGCATGGCCTCGGCCAGGCCCGGCGCTTCACGATCGATCACTCGCAGCGTTGCTTCAGGAGTGCGGTCGCGCGGGCCCATGCCCGTTCCACCCACGGTCAGCACCAGCGATGCGCCCGCCGCGCAAAATTCCTTGAGCTTGTCCGCGATTGCAACTTCATCGTCGGCCAACAGCGCCGTCGCGATCTCCGCGTCGGGCCAGTGCTGTCTCAGCAGCGCAACCGTCGCCGGCCCGGCAGTGTCTTCAAGCAGGCCCTGCGAACAGCGGTCGGAGATGGTCAAAACAGCGAACTGCATACTGCGATTCTATTCGTTCGCGAGCACCTTGATGGTCCGCAGCCACTTCTCTACTTCGTCGGGCCAGGTGGTCACGGGAAGCGCGGTGCGCCTAAGTCCGTAGCCATGTCCGCCCTGCGCATACACATGCAGTTCCGCCGGAACCTTTGCACTCTTCAACTGCATGTAGTAGACCACCGCATTCTCCACGTGCACCGGATCGTCTTCGGCTTGCACAACGAATGTCGGCGGCGTATTAGCCGTAGGATGAATCTCAGGGTTCGGCGCAAAATTCTGATCAGCGTTTGCCAGATACCCGGGATACACCACAACGGAAAAATCCGGCCGGCAACTGAGCTTGTCTGCCTCATCAATCGGATCGTAGAGCCGCTTGTCATAAATGTTGCTGATGGCCGCTGACAAGTGCCCACCCGCGGAAAACCCAAGCACCCCGACGCGGTGCGGATCGATGCCCCACTCGGCCGCATGCAACCGCACAAGTCCCATGGCGCGTTGCGCGTCCTGCAATGCCGCGCTCGATTTTGGATAAGGCCCAGTGCCGGGCACACGATATTTCAGCAGCACGCAATTCACGCCCGCCCCGGTCAGCCAATCGCACACTTCCGTGCCTTCAAGATCGATGGCCAGAATGTTATAGCCGCCACCGGGAAAAACCACGATCGCCGGGCCCGGCGCGCTGCCTGCTCCCTTGGCTTTGTAGAGCGTGACCGTTGGCGTCACTACGTTGCCCAGTCGGATCAGCGGACGACCGGCTATAAGGTTGTCCTTGGCCGTAGTCATGTCCGATTCCGGCGGGAGATTCGAAGGCGCTCCCGGCGCAGCTCCCGGCCAAATGGGCATGGTCATATGCCCTGCCGGCGGAGGCCAGCCCGAACCCTGCGCCACCATTGTGGAACTCTGCGCCAGCATCGTAGTGGTCAAGGCTGTCATCGCTAATAGGATTATTTCACTCCGGCTCATCAAGGCATCCTCCCGGCAAAACAATTTGCGCGCATGCGTCGCCACTCATCGGCCGGCACTCAAGTTATAACCACTCGAACTTGTAGTTGTAAAACCTCCGCGGCCCCGCATCATGCGCAGCCAAAAGCAAAGGCCGCTCAAGCGAGCGGCCTTTCTGCAATCAAAACTGCAAACTGTTTACGCCTGCGCCGCCTCGGCGTCTGCTTGTGGCGCAGTTGCTGGCTTGGGCTTGGGCGCTTCCTGCTTCTTTGACGGGGCAAGAATCGCATGCAGAATGGTTCCTTCCATGCGCGGCATGAATTCCACAATGCCCGCATCGCCAATGTCCTGAATCAGCCGGTTGACAATCGCGTAACCCAACTCGCGATGGGCCATCTGACGACCGCGGAAGCGCAGGCTGGCCTTCACCTTATCGCCGCCGGCCAGGAACTTCACTGCCTGATTCTTCTTGGTCTGGTAGTCGTGCTCATCCACGGTAACGGAGAACTTGACCTCCTTCACCACAATCACCTTCTGCTTTTTGCGGGCGGCGCGCTCGCTCTTTTCTTTCTCGTAAAGGAAGCGCCCGTAATCCTGGATGCGGCAGACCGGCGGAACCGCGTTGGGTGACACTTCAACGAGATCCAGACCCCGTTCGCGGGCAATCTTCAACGCCTCAAAGGGCGGCAGGATGCCCAGCTGTTCACCGTTTTCGTCAATCACGCGGATTTCGCGTGTGCGGATCCGGTCGTTAATGCGGATAAAAGACTTAGCCGAACGTTTGTCGAGTGCGATGGTACTCCTCCAAATGTCGCTGCTGCCCGCAATCGGGGGCTCCCCGAATCGCCGCAGGTAGACGAGCGCACCCTGAGTATAGCATTGGCTCGGCTCAACTGAATAAAGGCTAGCCAAGGACTGGGTCTGCCTCGTGCCGCATCGGGAGGCGCAACGGCGGTTCAATCCGGCCTGCGGCGGCCTCAAGAGTGCCGTCGAGCTTGATTGCGCAGATGCGCACATTGAGCAACTGATTCGCGGCCACTGGCCCCATGCTCCCGGAAGCAGCAACCTCGACAGGCAGAAAGTTTTCTGTCAGCGCTGCTGTTCTTCCCTTTGCCGCAAGCGCAGCCGGCGTGTGCAGGGTGATTGCGTCAAGCGCGCGGCCGATGAATCGCATGCGATGCGCCGTGGTCTTTTCGAGAGCCAGCGTTCTCAGAGCAGCCATGCGTTCCTCCACAGCCTGCTGTGCCACGGGATACTCCGAATGCAGCGCCCATCCGCGCGTCCCCGGCCGCGGCGAAAACGGGAACAGGTGAAGATAGCAGAAGGGAAGCGCGCGCACCATCGCCAGTGTCTCTTCAAACTCGGCGTCGGTCTCTCCAGGAAAGCCCACCATCACGTCCGCGCCCAGAGTGAGGTCGGCCCCCGCAGCCCTCAGCAGCGCCTCCACCTTCTCCACATAATGCCAGGGACGGTAGCGCCTGTGCATGCGGCGCAGCACGGCGTCCGAGCCCGACTGCAACGGCAGATGCGCGTGACGCGCCAGCGTCCCCCCGCCGAATTCCGCCATCAGCGCAATCAGATCGGCATTCCAATCCATCGGCTCAATCGAGCTCAGGCGCAGCCGCGGCAGGCCTGTGCGCTCAACGATCTCTCGCACCAGCCCAGCCAGGGTTTGCGCCGGAGTACCTGGCTCCGCGAGCAGATCGCGTCCCCAACGGCCAAGATTGATCCCAGAGAGCACCAGCTCATTGCCACCGGCCGCAACAAAGCCTTCCACCTGGCGAAGGACGGCGTCATGCGGCAAGCTCCGCGAAGATCCACGCGTCTGCGGAATCACGCAGAAGGTGCATCGGTTGCCGCATCCCTCCTGGATCTTCAGGTTGGGCCGCGTCTGCTCGCCCGGCGCCAGTTGTGCTTCCTCAATAAACGAGTGTGCAAAGCTGTCGTCGGCCCACACCGGTGCGTGTCTCTGCGCCGTCCCCGGTGCGCTCGTTGCAGCGAGCGACTGAAGGCTCACAAAGCTTGGCGATACCAAGCCAGCCGAATGCTGACGCGCGTCGTCCATCACGCTCAGAACAATTTCCGGAGCAAGCGCCTTGTGGCTGTTGCCCACCACGGCCGCCACTCCTGCTATCGCCGACAATTCTTGCGGAGCGCGCTGCGCATAGCAGCCAGTCACGACGATGCGCGCCTGCGGATTGAGCCGATGCGTCCTGCGGATGAAGGCGCGCGCGGCTCGGTCTGCTTCCGCCGTAACGCTACACGTATTCACAACCACCACATCCGCATCAGCCGGATCGCCCAGGGCCAGCCCGGCTGCGCGCAGCCGGCTGCCCACGGCTTCGCCATCTGCGCGCGCCGCCCTGCATCCGAAATGTTCCACGTGGAAGTCCGGCATAGATATAGTTTAATTCCTTCTAAGAATTCGCCTTGAATAGCTTGCCATCCTGAGCGAAGGTCGTCGCGGCGACCGAAGTCGAAGGACCTGCGGTTGCTTTTCGCAAATCTCGGTAATTCCACCTGTGCCCCTCGCAGTTTTATCGCGATGAGTGGGAAACGAGGAACTCCATATCGCGCTTCTCTGATCCCTGATCCCTGTTTTTAGGCCTATAATTTCGTCGAAACGAAAAGGACAAAAAGTGACGCGATTGGCGAAATACTATCTAGCGGCGTTCGTCCTGCTAGCCTCCATCGTTGTTTTCCCCGCTCCCAGCGCAGCCGCCGAACGCCGCGTTCTTGTCTACACGCGCAACTACACGCCCGACGGCAAGGGATACGTCCACGACAACATCGCATCCAGCGTTGAAGCAATCAAGAAGATGGGCGCAGAAAAAGGCTTCGCGGTCGATGTATCCGACGATCCATCCGTTTTTACCGATAGCAATCTCAAGCAGTACGCTGCCCTGGTGTTTTCCAACAGCAACAACCAGGCCTTCTCCACCGATGAAGAGCGCAACGCCTTCAAACACTACATCGAAGCCGGCGGCGGCTTCGTCGGCATTCACTCCGCTTCAGGCTCTGAGCGTGATTGGCCCTATTTCCAGCAGGTGCTCGGCGGAAAATTTGTCGTACATCCAAAGATGCAGCCCTTTACCGTGCAGGTGGTCGATCCCCACTTTCCCGCCGTCAAAGATCTGCCCGCCACCTTCGAATGGACGGACGAGTGTTACTTCATCGGAAATCTCAATCCCGACATTCACATCGTTCTGGCTACCGATCGCACTAAGCTCAACTACCTGGATGCATTGAAGATGGATGTCTCGGGATTTCAGAATCCTTTGCCGCTGGCCTGGTATCACAACTTCGACGGTGGCCGCGAATTCTACCTCGCGCTCGGCCACAACAAGGAGGACTACGCCAAACCCCTCCTCTACGGTGTGATTGAGAACGGCATTCTCTGGGCGATGGGAGATCGCAAATAGTTTCTTTGGTCCGTGGCGGGCAGACACGAGTTTTTCTGGACGGCAAAAAACAAGAAAATCTCACTCCGTGTGCATGTACGGCGGCACACGGCGAAACTCCGATTCCGGTATACTGTGGACTGACCACTGCCACCTTCGGTTCCGCCGCCCAAAGCATGTCTACTGCCACCACAGCAACTGTCGAGGAACTTCCGTCTTCTCAATCAAGAGACGGAACGCGCCACATTCTCAGCTTCGTCTACTTCACGTTCATCTGCTATCTTTCCATCGGCTTACCCCTTGCCGTCCTTCCGCCTTACGTCCATTTGCGTATGGGTTACAGCGCAATGCTCGCCGGTCTGGTCATCAGCATCCAGTACATAGCCACCCTTGCCAGCCGTCCCTGGGCAGGCCGCATCAGCGACCGCGCCGGCGCAAAGGTCTCTGTCCTTTGGGGCATGGGAGCCTGCACGGCAAGCGGCGCCATGCTGGTGGTTGCCGCTTTGGTGCATCTCGTTCCCTGGCTCAGCTTCTCAGCCCTCATTGCCAGCCGCCTCGTCCTAGGTGTAGGCGAGAGCCTGGGTTCCACTGGCTCAACGCTCTGGGGCATCACCAGCGCCGGCCAGGAATCCACCGCCAAGGTCATCTCCTATAACGGCATCAGCACCTATGGCGCCATGGCCCTCGGCGCGCCCCTCGGCGTCATCCTCGACAACCAGTGGGGACTCAGTTCCATTGGATTGCTCACCATCCTGGTGGGCGCCATCAGCCTTGCGCTCGCCTGGCGCAAGCCCCCGGTGCCCGTAGTTCACGGAGTGCATCTGCCCTTCAGCCACGTCCTCGGCCGGGTTGCCCCGCACGGCATGGGCCTCGCGCTCGGCGGAGTTTGTTACAGCGTCCTCGCCACCTTCATCACCCTCTTTTACGCCAGCCGCCACTGGAATGGCGCCGCGCTTTGCCTCACCGCATTCGGTGTAGGCTTCATCGTGGCGCGCCTGCTCTTTATCCAGACCATCAACCGCTTTGGTGGATTCCCCGTGGCCATGGTTTGCCTCACCGTCGAGTCCCTCGGCCTGTTGCTGCTGTGGCAGGCGCACTCGCCCTGGATGGCCATTGCCGGTGCGGCCATGGGTGGTTTCGGCTTCTCGCTCGTCTTTCCCGCCATCGGGGTTGAAGCGGTCAAGCGCGTCCCTGAGAACAATCGCGGCACCGCCCTCGGTGTCTATACCGCCTTTGCCGATGTCTCCTTCTTCCTCACCGGACCCATTGCCGGCGCGGTCATCGGCGCCTTCGGCTACGCAAGCGTCTTTCTCTTCGCCCTCATCAGCGTCCTTGCAGCGCTAGGAATTGTCATCGTTCTCCGCCAGGTCCAGAGCGAAACCACCGAGAGCCTCTAGTTCAGCAGCAAGCCTCCAGCTTCCTGTCTCTGAAATTCAAATCAAGAGCTAACTGTCATCCTGAGCGACCCTGAGCGAAGCGAATGGGGAGTCGAAAGCCTGCCCGCCGTGGCGGGGACCTGCGTTTGCTTTTCGCTCATCTCAAAAAGAAAGCCGGATGCCCCATCCATTCCGCGTTCATTGCGGAATGAGTGGGATCGCAGTTCACTCAACTTCGATGTTTTTCTATTCCCTATTCCCTGTTCCCTATTCCCTGTTTTCCCCAAACTCCGCGTCGGTCACCTTCTCCATCCAAACCGCGGTCACCCCCTTGGCATCGGCTTCCTGCATCGCCAGGTGCACCATGGTGTTGCCTGCCGCAGCCCCATGCCAGTGCCGCGCGCCGGGCTCAATCATCACTGTGTCGCCAGGATTGATCGTACGCACCGGTTCGCCTTCCTTCTGTACCAGGCCTGACCCGGTCAACACATGCAATACCTGCCCCACGGGATGCGTATGCCACGCCGTCCGCGCCCCCGGCTCAAAGCTCACCCGGAACAGCCGCACGCGCGACGGCTCCGCACCCACTGCGATCTCATCCACCCACACGTTCCCGGTGAAATACTCTGCCTCGCCCTTGCGGCTGGTTCGCTTGCCACTGCTCACAATCTCCACATCAACCTCCTCGGTCGTACTCAAGCTCGATTGTAATGAGGTTGCGCCCCTGAGAAAATGAGTCCTGCCAAGATGAGTCCAGACAAGACGACTATGGCAACTAGCAGGGACGGGAAGTGGCATGAATCAATCTGCAACAAAAAAGTGGGTCACAGTGATGGGCAGCTTTGTCGCGGATCTCGCCTTCCGCACCGATCGCGTTCCGGCATGGGGCGAAACCCTCATGGGGCAGTCCTTCAAGCTCGGGCCCGGCGGCTACAGCGGTTTCGATTCTGCTCCTTACAGAAACGTGGACGCCAAGGGGCATTTTTCTCAAGAAAATTCCACCTCGCATGAATTTCAAATGGCAGCTCTTGAATCGAAACCGCTCTAGGGATCCAACCAATCACTTCTCAGACTTCAACTCCTTCAGGGGAGTCTCTTCCGTCGCAATATCCTCTTCCACTTTCCAGGTCCCGTCTGCTTGCTTCCTGTAGACCTCAACGTAGTTGCCAGCCTGGCCCACGCGCTTCCCGGTTTTCGCATCGGTGGTCGTGTACTCGAATCTGCCTTGCGAATATGCCATCTCTCCCGACTGCGCGATCTCCACTTTGGTGGGCGCAAACACAAGTGAGAAGTTCTTGTCGCCCAGCTCTGGCTTCATTCCCTCGATGATCGCTTGGCGGCCAGTCATCAGCGGCGTGTCAGGGAGCATCGAAGCTGCGTCATCTGCATAAAAAGCCGCTGCCTTCGCAGGTTCCTTCGTGGCAAAAGCCTTTACCCACTGAGCCTCGGTGTCGCGGATCGCCTGCTCGTCCTGGGCGCGTGTATCGGGCGCGGCCGTCGGCGCTTGCCTGCACCCTGATTGGAACCCAACGAACAATACTCCGGCGAAGAGATGCACAATGGATTTGGGCATGAGCCTGAGTCTGGATGTGAGCATGAGCAAGTCTCCTTTTGGTCGTCGAGCGCTGAAATACGGTTTTATCACGTCGCATCATTCCCCAACAGCCCGCGCTCTATCGATTCATCGCTCAATGCGCGACCGGCCAAGGCACGAGACCAAGCGCTTCCGTCTCCTGGAGCGACCCCCAAAAACGACGACGGCCACCCCGAAGGGTGGCCGTCGTCGTTTCTTGCCGGAAAGGAAAGCCGAGCCTACTTCTGCTCGTCCTTTTTCCAGTTGATCAAATCGCCAAGCGTCGTCGTGGAGCTTGAGACCGGATGCTTGTGCGAATCGGCCTTGTAGTGCTCCACCTGTGCCCGGCTGGCTTCCTGCCCAACTGCGCGCAGGCTCAGGCCAACCTTCTTCTCCTCGACGTTGATCTTGATGATCTTGAACTCGTGCTCCATGCCCGTCTCCAGCTTGGTCGCATCGTCGCCGGCCTCGGAGATGTGGCAAAGTCCTTCCACGCCCTCCGCGATCTCAACGAATGCTCCAAACTGAGCCGTCCGCAGCACCTTGCCATGAACCTGGTCGCCCACGCGATGCGTTGCGAAGAAGCTCTCCCAAACGTCGGGCTGCAGCTGCTTGATGCCCAGGCTCAAGCGGCGATTCTGCGGCTCAACGCCCA
>Ga0182016_10003192_pt1 | contig 18849 bp, 7 predicted proteins | sample 712S2MmetaG_FD_120491 | JGI IMG/M metagenome (GOLD analysis project Ga0182016, IMG submission 120491) | Permafrost microbial communities from Stordalen Mire, Sweden - 712S2M metaG | ecosystem: Environmental > Terrestrial > Soil > Wetlands > Permafrost | place: Sweden: Stordalen | collected...
AGCCGCGGCAACGATGGTGAGATCACATACCGCGAGTGGCATCCCGTAGCGGTGATCGAGTATGGCTATGTCGCGCCCGATCCACTGCATCCAGAGAGTGTGTTCGGCGCCGGAAGGTCGGAAGTATCGAAATACGATATGACGACCGGACAGGTGCAGAATGTGACACCAATCCCGGTGCGTAGCCCCGCATATCGTTCTGACCGGACTGAGCCGATTCTGTTTTCTCCACTTGACGCACATGATCTTTACTACGCCGCGAATGTGCTGTTCGAAACGAAGGACTACGGCAAGACCTGGCAAACAATAAGCCCGGATTTGAGCCGCGAGCACTCCAGCCAGCCGGCTTCTCTTCAGCCGCTCTCAGAGAAGGACACGGCGCGGCGGCGCGGGGTCATCTATTCGCTTGCGGCATCGTTCAAGTCAATCGATACGCTGTGGGCCGGCACCGATGATGGACTTGTCTGGGTCACACGCGACCATGGCAGGAATTGGAAGAACATTACACCGCCGAGTCTGACCCCGTGGAGCAAAGTTACGCAGATCAGCGCGTCGCATTTCAGCGATACCACAGCCTACGTGTCTGTAAGCCGCATGCGCATTGATGATTTGCACCCCTACCTCTTCCGCACGCGAGATGGAGGCTCTACCTGGGAACCCATCACTGCGGGGCTTCCGGACGATTCACCGATCGACACGGTGCGCGAGGATCCTGTGCGCAAGGGCTTGCTTTTCGCGGGAACCGAGACTGCAGTGTGGGTGTCATTCGATGATGGGGACCACTGGCAGGCGCTCCAGTTCAACCTGCCGCATACGTCCATGCGCGATCTTCTGATCAAGGACAACGACTTGATTGTTGCCACACATGGGCGCTCCTTCTGGGTGCTCGATGATATCTCGCCGTTGCGCCAAATTGCCGGGATGAAGGTGGACGGAAATGCGTTTCTGTTCAAGCCGGGTGTTGCTTATCGCGTCCGCAGGAGCACCTATTCCGATACACCACTGCCCATTGACGAGCCTGCGGGCGAGAACCCGCCGGATGGTGCGGTAATCGACTATGCGTTGCCTCAAGGAGTAAGTGGACCCGTGACGCTGGAGATACTCGATGGCGCCGGCAAGGTCGTGCGGAAGTATGGCAGCAATGATGTTCCGGAAGCGACCATGGAGGCTCTTTCCAAACAGCTGATTCCTCTGTACTGGTTGCGCATGCCGAAGATTTTGCAAGGCACGCCTGGGATGCATCGCTGGGTGTGGGACCTGCACTACACAACGCCAACCGCAGCCAATTATTCCTACCCCATCTCGGCGGTTCCGCATGACACGCCGCGCACACCCGAGGGACCGCTTGCATTGCCTGGAACCTACACGGTGCGACTGACCGCGGGAGGCAAAGTCCTGACGGCTTCGCTGACCGTCAAGATCGACCCGAGGGTGCATGCCACTACAGCTGATCTGCAGGCGCTTTTTGGGTCCCAGATGAAACTCGCCAACATGGTCACCAAAAGCGCGTCGGCGTCGCTTGAGATTCATTCGGCACGCGAACAGCTAGAGAAATTGTCGAACACCGCTCCGTCTGCAATCAAAACTGCAATCGAGACTCTGGACAAAGAGCTCGCTGGCGTGCTGAGCGGCCGATCGACGCCTGCTGGGGGAGAGGCGGCGCCGGGCATCGACGATGTCGCCGGCGAGTCAGCCGGCTTATACGAACAGGTGGGCATGTCGGATGCCGCGCCAACGGCAGCGCAGTTGAAGGCGGCCGATCATGCAAGCGAAGAAGTGGCGGGGGCCCTAAAGCGCTGGGAGAAATCCAGAACAACTTCAATTCCCGCATTGAATCGCCAGCTTGAAGAGGCGCACTTGCCAGTGCTTAATCTCGAGCAGAAGCCGGAAAGCATGCCTGACAGCGGCGATGAAGACTAAGGATCGATCGATGCTAAATCGCCGCATTCAGAGCTTCAGAACTTGGCGAAACTAACCATCACATCTCTGCGTGCGGCAATTGCTTTGCCCTTTTGCGTTGCAGGCAGAAACCTGTAATGCATGACCGCAGCCGCGGCTTTCTCATCCAGGCCAAAGCCCAGTCCGCGCCGAACGCGAACGTCCTTTGGCAGGCCATCTTCGCCGACCAACACCGTAACGATGGCCACCTGTACCCAAGGATGTTGCACGAATGGATCGGCGAAATCCGCATCTACCATGTGAATCATGAAGGGCGGCGTGTACGAAAGCGGGTTGTGATGTTTATCTTCCAACTGCGACTCATCCGGAGGAGGCAGGTCTCTTTCTGCAATCACGACCTGCGGAATCGCCTTGCTCCGATCCGAGTGAAACACCACGCGCATATCGATCCACACAGGAACTGGCTTCCCTGCCAGCTTGCCAGGTTCAAAGGTCGAGTGCATGACCGCCGCAATTGCGGCCTGATCGAATAGTTCTCCATGTTTGTGCAATACCTGAATATTCGATGGCTTGCCGTTCGCTCCAATGACCATTGCCATCACAGTCATGCCTTGGAGTTCTTTGGTAGGACCACGATCCGGATAAAGCGCCAGTACAGTGCTGAGAAGCCTGGGCGCCGTTACCTCGGGGCCTGCATAGTACACTCCATCCTGATCCGGGACCTGGTGAACCTGGAGCTTTACCGATTCATTGCTTTCCGCCCGACCGACAAAGGCGCCAAGCATCAAAAGTAAGAATGCATATTCTGCCCGTTTCATTTGCTTCTCCGATCACCGGTCAAATGCAGCTCTCTGGATGGAACAATCTTTTCAACTCGATGTTAGCCAAGAAAGCATAAGGATGAGATAAGGAATACAAGAGCACCGCAGCATGAAGTATCCGCAGGCTTCTCCGCATGGTTTAAATATGCATCCCTTATGCTTTCTTGATATCCGACTCGCTAAACTCGACCTGAGATGGCAGGATCTGCAGCACAGCGAGACGCCGGCAGATGGTGATTCTGAGCGCTCTTGGACGGCGGTCTTGGCTGCGCATCCTTCGAATGACTGGTCAGTGCCTGACCGCCTGTGCAGGCATCGCGTTACTAACCTACTCTGGATTCGTATTGCAGGTGAACTTAGCAACGATCAGCCTGCTGTATTTGCTGATCGTGATTCCCGTGGCATTGTACTTCGGCTTCTGGCAAGCATCTCTAGCGTCGGTGCTTGCGGCAGCATGTCTCGACTATTTTTTCACGCAGCCTGTCTTTCATTTCTACATCGCGGATCCGAAGGAATGGGCGGCACTGGGGGTATTCCAGATTTCTGCTGTTATGATCAGCCGGCTATCTCGCAAGGAATTGCGGAGCGCCACGGAGGCGGCTTTCAATCGTGCGGGAATGCAGCAGCTTTACGAGTTGAGCCGAAACTCGCTTCTGCTCGATCTCAGCCAGCCTCCAGGGCAGCAGATCGTGGTTTTGATTCAGCGGATTTTTAATGCCAAGAGTGTGGCACTGTTCGATCTGAATCTGGGGCGTCAAGACAGGGCCGGAGAATGGGAGGAGGGCGAGGAGAACCTGGCAAGGGAAAGCTATCTCAAGGGAGCGGCCGAGGATGAACCGCTTAAAGGTATTTGGCGGCGAATCCTTCTGGCAGGAACAGAGCCAGTCGGAGCACTCGTGGTGCGCGGCGAATTGAGCCCACTGATTGTCGATGCACTGGGGTCCCTCGCGGCCATGGCAATCGATCGCTACCAATCGTATGAGAAGGAGGAGATGGCCGAGAACGCGAGGAAAGCCGAACGCCTGCGAGCGGCGGTTATGGATGCCATGGCGCATGAGTTCAAAACTCCCCTGACAGCGGTTCAGTCTGCAAGCTCAGGTTTGCTTGAGTTAGGCGCGCTAAACGAGTCGCAGCACGACCTGGTCTCGCTCATTAACGACGAGGCTATTCGCCTGAACCATCTGTGTACTCGCTTGCTGCTGACTGCAAAGCTCGAAGCCGCTCAGATTGACTTGCATGCCGATGATGTATGTGTTCAGGAATTCCTGATGGAGCTAGTTGCCAGCCAGGATGGGCAGATTGGGAATGACAGAGTTCGAATTGCAGTGGAAGATGGCGCGTCGATTGTTCGAGTGGACCGCGAACTCCTGTCCATGATCCTTGCACAGTACATCGACAACGCGCGCAAGTACTCGACACCGGGCACCCTGATTGAAGTTGCAGCGCGCATCAGCCGTAACGAGATCATATTCTCTGTTCATAATTTGGGCCCGACAATTCGAATCGAGGACAGGGAGCGAGTATTCGACCGCTTCTTCCGTTCCGGGGACTTAAAGGATTCATTTCCAGGCACAGGAATAGGCCTGTCCGTCGTGAAGAAGGCGGCACAGGCGCATCATGGGCACGTGTGGGTGATAAGCGATGACCGGGAAGGAACGACTTTCTTTCTTTCACTTCCCCTCGCCGCAAGGAGCAAATTGTGATAACGGAACCGGCAAATGCAGGACAAGGCACCATTCTGGTGGTCGACGACGACAGTTCTACGCGGCGCGCATTGCGCGTGACCTTGTCCGGAATGGGATTCACGATTGTAGAAGCGGCCAGAGGAGAAGAAGCCCTTTCGCTGGTCCGCGTAACATGGTTCGATGCAGTCCTGTTGGATGTGGATATGCCGGGCATGGGCGGCATGGAGACCTGCCGCAGCATCCGCAATGCAATTGCGCGCCTGCCCATCCTTATGCTGACCGTGATGGATAGCGAGGACGATAAGGTGTTGGCCCTGGATGCCGGCGCGGATGATTACATTACGAAGCCATTTCAACTGCGCGAACTGACAGCGCGTTTGCGTTCGGCCGTACGCCGAAGGAGTGCGCAGGATAACAACCGCGATGCGCCGATTCGCCATGGCGAGCTTGAATTGGATCCAGTCAAATACCGCGTTCTGAAGAGTGGCCGCTCGATTCACCTGACTCCAAAAGAATTTGAAGTACTTCATTACCTGATGATGCACGCCGGCGAACCAATTCCACATGCCCGGCTGCTCAAATCTGTGTGGGGGCCGGAGTACGGAAACGAACTTGAGTACTTAAGAACATTCGTTCGTCAATTGCGGAAGAAGATCGAGGATGATCCACGAAATCCAAAGTATCTACTGACCGACGCTTATGTCGGTTACCGGTTTAGCGAGTTTCAGCAGGAATCATAGCGGGATAGATCGAGAGATGCTGGTAGTTGATGAGGAGCGGGAATCCGGTTACGGTCTAATTAGTCCGCGAAGGACATTCCGGCGAAGGTGACTACGCTCTGTTCATCAATGTTCCATTGTTCGTAGAGATGCAAAGTTCCACGGGCCTGTGGCATAGCCTTCAAAAAAGTATAGATCGGGGAAGATCCGCACCACTTTAAGTCGTCCTTATTCTCTTTCACCAATTCCCAAAACCCTTTTGCGTCCGATTCGTTCACGCGCTCGATTCTTAGCTGATCCCGTGCTCTTACTGCTGTCATCTCATCCTGCTCGGCATGTGCAACAATAGCGTCGCCATAGCGAACACCCATATGCGCCATATCGACGCCGAGAACCCAGAACAGCCGGTCCTTTTCTCGCGCTGCGATTTCGCCCAGAGTTCCCAAAAAGCGCCTCACGCTGTCGTTGTCTTCCGGCATTCCACCTTGGTAGATGCTCATGCCGAATGATCCACAAAGAATGGGAAGAATGCGGACGTCCGGCCCATAAATCGTTTGAAGAAAAACGACTTGAAACTCGATTGAATGCTCTATTGCATGACAATAGTCTTCCATCAAAACTGCGTGCTGCGGTGCTAGCTCAGATACCAGTGCATCGTTGGTTCTGGTTGTGCCGAATGGAGTTTGGAATGGCTTTCTGGTTAGACCAAACTTATCGGGCTCACCATAATGCGAGGTTCCGAGCACCACGAAAGTGCGATCACCAAGGTCCGGGGTTAGGCATTGATAGGCGGCGCGGTAACTCTTCCATCCGCCTTCCGGGCTTACATGGGGAGCGGCGATGCCGGCCAATCCCTTATGCGCTGAAGCAACTCCCCCCAGGTACTTTTGCATCACGGTTCGCAATGGATCAGCCTCTGCCGGATATGCAGACCCGGCATGAACGGCTTCCCGCACGGGACATTGTGCAAAGGATGAATGACGGCTTTCCTTCAGCTTCGCGTAGGTCTCGTCTTCGAGGAAACCAGCGTCTCTCAGCGCGTTCATGAGATTCGGGACCACATTTCCTATTGAAGGGCCACTTACGAGGCGGGTTAGTTCGGAATGAAGATCTGCATCGGTTCGCACTCCGTCAAAGAATTCCAAACCGCGCACCAGAAGCGGAGGGATGATAAGCGTGGCATCGGAGTAGCGATACGAGTCGCGGATCAGCAATCCCGGTCGATCCCGGACAGGTGAGGGCATAAAGTCCAGGTTGGTGCGAAGCTTGGACAGGATCATTTGCGGAGACCATGATAAAAGTATCTTTTCATAAACAAGTACACCTCAGGCGCGCCCGCTAATACCTTCCAGAACTTCTTTGGCGACATGAGACGTTGGGTCCGAGGCGAGTCGAATCCAAGGTTACCGAGATTCTACTATGGGAGCCGGCAAACTGTATGACCCGCCTGCTTTTGAGGCGTATTATCGTTTGGAATGCAAACCGAACTTGGTGAAGCTTAATAACAACCGGAGTAACGATGAAGAGTTTCTTCAGCGTGGCGTGGATGATGCTGTTCACAGGAATGGCCGGAAGCACTTCCCTCGCACTTCATGCGGAACAGCAGCCCCTTTCCGAACGCATGGCAAATGCCGCGATCGAGCGCTGGCCCAATGGCCACCTTGTTTCAGCCGATCAAAGCTGGGCCTGGAGTTACGAACTGGGAACTCTCCTTGAAGGGGAGGATGCGGTTTGGTTCAACACCGCTGACCCTCGCTACTTCAACTACATCAAGAGCGCCGTCGATCGGTTTGTCGGCCTTGATGGCTCCGACGCAACTTGGAATGTGGAAGAATATCGGCTGGATAACATCCTTCTAGGGCGGCAGTTACTTCAGTTATACGGAGTTACGCATGACAAACGCTATGCGAAGGCCGCGGAGCTTCTTTATCAACAGCTGATGCATCAACCAAGAACACCGTCCGGCGGCTTCTGGCACAAGCAGAGTTATCCGAACCGGATGTGGCTGGCTGGGCTGTATATGGCAGAGCCATTCTATGCGGAATATGCTTCCGCGTTTCATCATCCGGAAGCATTCCGCGACATAGCCAGGCAGTTCGAACTGATTGATGAGCACGCCCACGATGCAAAGACCGGGCTGCTCTACGAAGACTGGGATGAGTCGAGGCAAGAGCGCCAGGCCCACAATCGACCAGGCGGCTCCTCGCAATTCTGGGCCAGAGGTATGGGATGGACCATGATGGCATTGGTCGACACGCTTGCCTATTTCCCCGAAGACGATCCGGGCAGGAAGCAATTGATCGCCCAATTGGAAAGGGATGCGGCGGCAGTGTCAAGGTATCAAGATGGCGCGACTGGACTTTGGTTTCAGGTGCTTGACAAAGCCGGGACCAAAGGAAACTACCTTGAGTCTTCCGCCTCCTGCATGTTTGTCTATGCGCTGGCCAAAGGAGTGCGCGAGAGTTATCTTCCCCAACGCTATGTCGAGAATGCCAAGCGTGGGTACCAGGGAATTCTTGGCCATTTCATTCAAACTGGCGCCGGAGATTCTGTCTGGCTAACAGGGATTGCTAAGGCTGACGACCTCGGTGGGGATCCTCGCGACGTGAGTTATTCCAATCACATTGGCGAGAAGTCCGTTACCAATAACCCCATGGGGATTGGAACCTTTTTGCTTGCAAGCACCGAGATGGAGAATGTCCCGAATGCAAATGTCGGGCACGGCGATATAGTTTTCGTGGATGCATGGTTTAACAGCCAGAAACGGCCCGATGCATTCGGCCGGCAGGTCTCATTCCATTACAAGTGGCACGACCAGAGTAACGATGGTTACTCTTTGCTCGGTCACATCGTTCATAACTTCGGCGCGGATACAAAGACGCTCTATACAGCACCTACGGTCTCGGCGTTGAGCCAGGCGCAGGTATACGTCATCGCTTCTCCGGATACCCTTGCCAAGAACCCCAAGCCGAATTATGTTCGGCCGGAAGATGGCGCGCAGATTGCAGAATGGGTCAAAGGCGGAGGCGTGCTGGTGCTACTAGCAAACGACCCCGCGAATACCGACCTGGAACATTTCAATCTGATTGCCGACCAGTTTGGAATTCATTTCAACAGCGTGTTGCGTAAGCACGTGATTGGAAACGCATATGAGATGGGGAAGATAGCGGTCGCAGGTGGAGGTCCGATTTTTCAGTCCGCACATACTCTATTTATGAAGGATGTCTGCAACATTTCCGTTAAGGCTCCAGCCGTCAGTGCATTTCAGGATGAGGAAGGAATTCTGATGGCTACAGCGAAGATCGGCAAGGGAACAGTCTTTGCAACCGTCGATCCCTGGCTCTACAACGAATATACCGATGGCCGTAAGCTTCCCGCGGAATACGATAACTTCGCGGCTGGAAAAGAACTTGTTCAGTGGGTCTTAGAACAAGTTCCGCACCGCCGTTGATGAGAGACGAAGCCGCTGATTGCCATCCCCCCACCAATAAAAAGAAGCCCACGGCTGACCGTGGGCTTCTTGAGCCGGGAGCAGATATCTCTCCCGGATGGTTTACATACAGTTGCGCTGCTACTTAGGCTCCTCCTTCGGGGGAGTCTTGGGCTTGGGCGGAGGGTTCTTAGCCGGAGCCTTCGCTGGCGGTGCGGCCGGAGGCGGGGGAGCTGTCCTCGCCGGAGGTGCAACCGCAGGCTTCGCGGGAGGCGGAGGTGTTGTCCTCGCTGGGGGAGCAACCGTAGTTCTGGCCGGAGGCGTTGTCTTCGCCGGAGGTGCAACTTCAGTTTTGACCGGTGGCGGAGGAGGAGTCTTGGCCGGTGGCGTAACCGCAGTCTTGACGGGTGGCGGCGGCGGGGTCTTCGCCGGCGGTGTAACTTCAGTCTTTACCGGTGGCGGAGGCGTGGTTTTCGCCGGGGGCGTAACTGCATTCTTTACCGGCGGTGGAGGCGTAGTCTTGGCCGGAGGTGGTGGCGGAGCCTTGGCGGCCACCGCGGTCTTTGTTGTTGCCGTATGAGCTGCTGCCACGGTCTCCGGCGGCGCAGTCGCTTTAGCCAGTTCGGTTACAGGCTTGGGTGGCGGAGGCTTGAAGCCTGCCGGCGCAGCGTGGGTTTCCACTGGCAACGGCTTGGCAACGGCCAGGGTCGTCGGATGTCCGCCGTTGTTTGCAAAATGGTTCGTTTTATCTGCGGCTGCCGCGGTCACATGCTGTTGCTGGAAGGTTGTCGGAGCCTGGTGCTGTTCGTGGGCGGCGATCTGTTCCTCAGGCGCGGGCTGGTGCTGCACGCCGTTGGGTCCGCCGTTATAGGAGACATTTGTGGTGTTGATGATCGTCGTCTGTTGGACAATTGTCTTGTTGACATAGACGTTGGTCACCACCGAGCGATTCACGTTGACGACCGCGGTGTTGTAGGCGAAAGTGCCGCCATTCCACGAGCCGCCGGCAAAGCCGATGCCCATGTAGCCGCCGCCATAATTCACGCCGCCATAGAAGCCGATGTGCGGTCCCCAATAGCCGCCATGGAAACCAAAATGACCGTCGCCATATCCCCAGTAACCCGGGGTCCAGAGCGCGCCGACATACGGTGCAGGAACCCAAGCGCCGGGAACCCAGTAGTAGCCAAAGAATCCGTGGTGCCAGTACCCCGGCGTCCAAATCAGGTTCGGTTGAGGGCATGGGGGCTGTTCATAGACCGGCAGCGGCGGCGGGGCGTCGTCGACCGTCAGCTCCACTCCCCCGAAACCGACTGTTATATCGGCTTGGGGCGGGGGCGGGGGAGGAGCGGGAGCTTCCTCAGCAGGAACCCATCGTTCTCCATCCCAAATAAATGTCCCAGTCCTGGTCGTGCCCACTGGAATCTGAGCACTTGCCTGTTGTTGAGCGATGGCGCCGCCGACAATGAGTGCCAGCAAAAACCACCTCGCAGAGCGCAAGAAAGTCATAACAATTACCTCCGGTTCCGTTCATGTCCGCCGAATCGTACTCAACCCAAGCATCTCTTGGAGATTTCAGTGCATGGTGAAAATGCGGCAGGTTCTCTCTACCTTAACGCGAATCGGCGGAGGATGTTGTGGCAATTTTGGAGTTTGTTGGTGAAAAGGTTCATAACACCATACGTATCCTTCAAAGGAGTCAACATGAGCGGGACCGATGCGGTCGGTAATACTGGTTGTATGGTCGCCGGGCACGTTGCCGCACAGATCTTCGTCTTCCTCAACTGGATGCTCGCAGTTGGCTGGCTCGGCCAGGCTCTCGGCGCTCTGCGTGGAGTGCCCACGATGCCCGACCTTACAATTCCGGATGCGGCGATGCCTGCATTGCCATTGGGCGAGTTGCCAGACTTGTCCGTGATCGTTCCAGCCTGCAATGAAGAAGCCGCCATCGAGGCCACGCTGCGGTCGCTACTGGCATCGACGGGGCTCCGGCTTGAAATCATTGCGGTGGATGACCGCTCCACCGACCAGACGGGCGAGTTGATGGATGCGGTTGCAGCAGAATCGCAGGCTGGCTCCGGGCTGCACAGTTTGCAGGTTGTTCACAATCGTGAACTGCCGGCGGGATGGTTGGGCAAGCCCCATGCGCTCCATCTGGGAGTGGCGCAGGCGACGGCGCCGTGGTTGCTGTTCACCGATGGGGATGTTGTCTTCCATCCGAATGCACTCGATTTGGGTCTCCGCTACGCGCTGGCAAAGAAGGCCGACCATGTTGTCCTGCTGCTCACGCTAATCCTCAATTCCACAGGCGAGGCCGCGATGCTGGCCACGATGAGCGTACTATCGGCATGGAAGATACGGCTGTGGAAAGTTTCCGACCCGCACGCACGGGACTTCTTCGGGGCGGGAGGCTTCAACCTTGTCCGGCGCGAGGTCTTTGAGCGGCTGGGCGGCTTTCAAGACCTGAGGATGGAAGTGTTGGAGGACCTGCGACTGGGATTCAAGATCAAACGTGCGGGCTATGCACAGCACGTGGTGCTGGGACCTGGTCTGACTCGAATCCGGTGGATCGAAGGAGCCCTGGGAGTTGTGAGACTAACGGAAAAAAACAACTTCGCTATCTACCGCTACCGGACCGGAGTGGCTCTAATCGCCTGCATCGGCCTGGCTATCTCAGTATTGTCTCCTCTCGTGGCGATAGCCTCTGGCGGATGGGCCACGGCAGCCGGACTGTTCACCTATGCATCCATTGCGCTGGCTTACTTTGCCCACCGTCGCATCACGCAGGTGTCGCCTTGGGTTGCCGTCTTTTTCGCACCGGCCGGCGCCATTGTGCTCTTCGCGGTGTTGCGCTCCGTCGTGCTTACGCTGCTTCGCAATGGCGTGGAGTGGCGCGGCACGCACTATCCGCTGGATGAATTGCGGCGTAATGCCGGTCGCATTCTGTAAATGGATGGAGGTCGAGCAGGACATCATGGGCACGAACGTTCATTAAGGTCGAACTACATCCGGCGGGCGAAGAAAACCGAAAGAAATGGCAGCCGGCAGTAATAGGTGCTCCCTGCCCTGCTATCGTGGTTAGAATCAAGCTCCCGTATCTACCCGGAATTCTCCGTCATCCCTCGGCTGGAAAAGGCGAACGCTGGCCCATGAACGAACCGCTTGCCATCATCGGCATTGGCTGCCGCTTTCCCGGCAGTGCGAATTCACCCAGCATGTTCTGGGAAATGCTCTGCGCGGGTACGGACGCGATCCGCGAAATCCCTCCGGATCGCTGGAACATTGCCGCCCACTACGATCCAGAGCCCGGCCGCGATGGCAAGTCCATCTCCCGCTGGGGTGGTTTCGTCGATAACATCGACTGCTTCGATCCTGGATTCTTTGGCATCTCCGATCGCGAGGCCGACGCCATCGACCCGCAGCAGCGCTTGCTCCTTGAGACAAGCTGGGAAGCCTTTGAAGACGCCGGGCAAACCCTTGAAGCGATTCGAGGCTCTTCCACCGGTGTTTTCGTGGGCATTTCCACCTCCGACTACGGCGGATTGCAGCATGAAGGCGGCGGACGTACGGTTGCCGACGTCTATTCCGCCACTGGCTCGGCTTTCAGCATCGCCGCGAACCGCATCTCGTATTGCTTTGATCTGCGCGGACCGAGCCTCGCTATTGATACTGCCTGCTCCTCCGCATTGACCGCTTGCCACATCGCCTGTGAGAGCCTGTGGCGCGGGGACTGTTCCATGGCCATTGTCGGCGGCGTAAGTGCGCTGCTCAGCCAGGACACCTTCTTCGCATTCAGCCGCATGTCCATGCTTTCCCCGGATGGCCGATGCAAAGCATTCGATGCCGAAGCGAATGGATTTGTGCGCGCAGAAGGCGCCGGCGCCGTTCTCCTCAAGCCTCTCTCAGCGGCACAGGAAGCCGGCGACAGAGTCTACGCCGTAATCCGCTCAACCGCCGCCAACCAGGATGGCCGTACCACCGGCATCACCGTTCCCAGCCGGCAAGCTCAGGAAGACCTCATCCGCCAGGCTTGTCTCCGTGCTGAGATCTCACCCTCACAAGTCACCTATGTCGAGGCACATGGAACGGGCACTCCGATCGGTGACCCCATTGAAGCCGCCGCTCTAAGTGGCGCACTTTGCGGAAATAGGAAGAACCCCTGCCTCATCGGCTCCGTCAAAACTAACATCGGCCATCTTGAATCTGCGTCCGGTGTTGCCAGCATCATCAAAGTCGCCCTCATCCTTAAACACAAAACCATTCCTCCCAGCCTCCACTTCAAGAAGCCAAATCCGCATATCAAATTCAAGGAACTTGGTCTCCGAGTCGTGAATCGGCTCCAGCCGTTTCCACCCAACTCGCGGTCGATGCTGGCCGGGATCAACTCCTTTGGATTCGGAGGAGCCAACGCGCATGTCATCCTTGAGGCTGCACCCGCAAACCGGCAAAAGCCGCCCAGACCACCACGGCTGCACGAGCCGCTCATCCTGCCCATCTCCGCTCACACGGGCGAGGCCCTTTTAGCCGCCACAGCGAATTACCGCACGCTGCTGCAACAATCAACCGTCGATCCCTGGTCTCTCTGCGCCGCGGCAGCAACACGCCGTTCCCATCTGCCTTTTCGCTTCTGCCTTGTCGCCGGAACGCGCAAGGAATTGCTGAACCGCCTCGATGCGGCGCTAGCCGGAGAAACAGCTCCAACCGTGGTCACCGGTGAGTCCGTCGCCACTGGGCCAGTATTCGTCTTTTCAGGCCAGGGCACGCAATGGTGGGCTATGGGCCGCAAACTCCTGGCGCACAGCCAAACTTTCCGCGGCAAGATCGAAGAATGCGACGTTCTGTTTCGCGATTTCGGAGACTGGTCCCTGCTTGAGGAACTATCCCGCGACCAAAGCTCATCGAGGATGGACGAAACCGAGATCGCCCAACCCGCCATCTTCGCGTTACAGGTCGCGCTTGCTGCTCTGTGGAATTGGTATGGAGTCACACCCTGCGCCACTGTCGGCCACAGCGTGGGCGAAGTTGCAGCGGCTCACGTGGCCGGAATCCTGACTCTCCGCGAAGCCGCCCGCATCATCTTTCATCGCGGCCGAACCATGGGCTCTGCGCCCGATACGGGAAGAATGCTGGCTGCCAGTCTGAATGCGACCCAGGCGCAGCAGATCGCCGCCGACTACCCTGGTCAGGTGGTCGTTGCCGCATACAACAGCCCCATTTCAGTTACCTTGTCCGGGGAACACGAATCTCTCGCACAGATCGCGCAATCGCTCGATGAGCGTGGCGTCTTCAACCGATTTGTTCAGGTCAACTACGCATTCCACAGCCGCCAGATGAACCCGGCAAAAGCCGACCTGCTGCGCGCCCTTGGCGAGGTTGAAACATCGCCCGCCAATCTTCCCTTCTGGTCCACGGTCACTGGAAAACTCAGCAATGGCCTGGAGCTCACCGCGGATTATTGGTGGCGCAATGTCCGCAAGCCGGTACGCTTCAGCGCCTCAATTGCAGGGCTGATTGCTCAGGGTCATTCCCGCTTTCTGGAACTCAGTCCTCACCCCGCGTTAACATTAGCGGTCTCTGAAACGCTGGCGCATTCCGAGACCGCAGGGACCGTCGCCTGCTCCCTGCGCCGCAACGAGCCCGATCTGAATTCCATCTTTCAAAACCTTGCCGCTCTTCATTTGGCCGGTTCGCCGATTTCATGGAAGATGATTTTCCCCGGCGCAAATAATGGTATTTCACTCCCCCTTTTTCCCTGGCAGCGTGAACTTCACTGGAACGAGCCATTCAATAGCCGCGCAGTACGGCTCAATGCGCCGACCCATCCTTTCCTTACCATCAAGCTCGACTCAGCCACGCCCGCCTGGAACACCTGGCTAGATCTAAATCTGAATCCATGGCTCAAAGACCACCGTATCGAGAACCACATTGTCTTTCCTGGCGCCGGCTACGTTGAAGCCGCCCTCGGCATCGGTGCGAGCCTCTTTCCTTCTCGGCAGTTGGAAGTTGAAGACGTCGAATTTCTGCGGGCACTTCATCTGCCTGACGGCAGAGATCCCATACAATTCCAGTCCGAATATAACCCCCTCGATTCGTCCGTTACCTTTTCCACTCGCGAGAGCTCTCCCGGCGCGGATTGGAATCGCAACGCCAGAGCAAAGATCGGAGCACGTGTCGAATCCCCTCCACGCTCCCTCGACATAAAGCAAATCAAGACCAGTCTGCGTGAGCATCTCTCCACCGAAGACGTTTACGCCACCTCTGCAAGACGCGGTCTCCTTTACGGCCAAATGTTTCGGGCCATCGAGTCGGTATGGAGGAGAGACGGCGAAGCTCTTGGCAAAATCCGTCTACCGCAACCGCTCGTTGCCTCGACGGATAAATTCCACTTCCATCCCAGCCTGCTCGACGGCTGCTTTCAACTTGCCATGATCTCCGCTCCCCCGTCGAGCGATCGCATAACCTTCGTCCCAGTGCGCATTGATCGCATCGCGTTTTTCGCTCTGCCCGGTCCCGTCGTTTTCTGCCACGCCACGCTCGTTCATGCCAGTCTTCTCTCCCCTGTCCTGAACCTGAGAATCGTCGACCCGTCGGGGCGCGTCCTTATGGAGATTGACGGCTACCATGCCCAGGCTGTGCGTGGCCACACCGCCCCTGCACACGATGCACCGGAAAACTGGCTGTATGAAACACGCTGGATTGAAAAGCCAATTCCAAAGATAGCGCCTGGAGAAACCATTGCCGGAACCTGGCTGATTCTCGCCGACCGCTCTGGCATAGCAGCCAGGCTGGCAGCACTGTTGGAACGTAAAGGCGCGTCCACCATTCTGCTCTTTCAGGACGATCTACCTGGCGAAGTTAATAGGCAAAACAGTCAAGCTCCCGCGTCCCTCGAATCTCATCTGCAAAAGCTTCTGGCTGGCCCGGAAGCGGCCGGAATTGCAGGCGTTCTTCATCTCTGGAGCATAGACATACCCGAACCTCGCGATCTGGACGGGGATTCGCTGCTCAACGCTCAAGCCGCCGGCAGTTACAGCGCGCTGCACCTAATCCATGCCCTCGAATCCAGTGCCTCCGCTCCGCCAATATGGTTAGTCTCACGCGGATCGCAGAGTGTTTGTATCACTGACAGAGTCTCGGTCGGCCAGTCCCCGCTCGTTGGCCTTGGACGCACCATCAGTTCCGAGTTTCCCCGCCTCTCGTGCCATCTCATCGACCTCGAGCCTGGGAAGCCAGAGGTCGCCGTGAGGAACCTGTTCAGAGAGTTGCAATCGAGCGATCGCGAATCCGAAGTGGCATGGAGAAACGGTGTTCGCTTTGCCAGCCGCATCACCCCGACCCGGCTCGAAGTGCATCCCCCTAAGGCGCCTCCATCTCCGAACTCCGGCTATCGCCTCAACCTGCCTCTCTCAGGAGTCATGGATGATCTCGCCCTGAATGAGGTCGCTCGCCGAAAGCCCGGACCGGGCGAAATCGAGATCGAAATCCATGCAGCCGCGCTCAACTTTCGCGACGTGATGAAGCTGCTCGGCATCTATCCCATCGAGTCAGATCGCGACATTTTCATTGGCGATGAATGCTCCGGCCAGGTTGTCGCCGTGGGCAAAAATGTGTGCAACTTCAAGATCGGTGACCAGGTCATCGCCTGCGGGGCCGGCTGCTTTGCATCGCACCTCACCATTCCCGCTTCCTTTGTTCTGCCTAAGCCTCTTCGCCTTACGCATGAGCAGGCTGCCACCATTCCTGTCGCGTTCATGACGGCGTGGTATGCCCTCCACAAACTCGGCAAAATCCAGCGTGGCGAAAAAGTTCTCATTCATGCCGCGACCGGCGGAGTCGGCCTTGCCGCTATCCAGATTGCACAATTGGCCGGAGCGGAGATTTTCGCGACCGCCGGCAACGAGGAAAAACGTGCGTATCTTCGCAGTCTCGGCATCCAGCATGTGATGGACTCGCGCACAACTGCGTTCGCCGAAAAGATTCGCCATGTGACCAAAGGCGCCGGGGTAGACATCGTGCTCAACTCGCTTGCCGGCGATGCCATCGCCAAAGGCCTGTCCCTGCTTGCCCCCGGCGGACGCTTCTTGGAAATTGGCAAACGCGACATTTATGCCAACACTCCCATTGGCCTTCGTCCGTTGCGTAACAACATTTCCATGTTCGTAATCGATATGGGACAGGTCATGGCCGGGCAGCCGCAATCCGTGCAAGCTCTTCTGCATGCAGTGCTCAAGCTCTTTCGCAATGGCCGGCTCCAACCGCTGCCCCAACAGTCTCTGCCCATCTCCAGCGCTGCAGCCGCGTTCCGCCTTATGGCTCAGGCAAAGCATATAGGTAAGATCGTCCTCACCACGCAAGACGCAGATGCCAAGCCGCTGCGCATGCCGCCTGCGAAGGCCATCGCATTCTCAGCCAAGGCTTCCTACCTGATCACCGGCGGCCTCGGCGGCTTTGGCCTCGCAATCGCAAAATGGCTTGTCGCCAGCGGCGCGAGACGCATTGTTTTATGTGGAATCAGCGGCGCGGTCAGCACCGAAGCAAAGCGCGCCATAGGTCAGTTGCGCGGGCTTGGCGCGCAAGTGCTTATCGTCAAGGCCGATGTCTCCAGCCCCAGCGACGTAGCCCGTATGTTGGCGAACATCAAAAAGAGAATGCCGCCTCTGCGCGGAATCTTTCACGCGGCCATGATTCTCGACGATGGTCTCCTTATCCATCTAACGGAAGAACGCTTCACCCGGGTCCTCGCCCCCAAGGCGATCGGCGCATGGAACCTTCACGTCGCACTGGCCAAAGCCCGCCTCGATTACTTCGTTTTGTTCTCCTCGGTCAGCGCGCTCATCGGCACGCCCGGTCAAGGCAACTATGCCGCGGCCAACAGCTTTCTCGACGCACTCGCCCATTATCGCCGCGCCCTTGGACTCACAGCCCTCTCCGTCAATTGGGGAGCACTCGCACAGGTTGGCATTGTTGCCCGCAACCCCGCTCTGGCAGCGCAAATGGTAACCAGCGGCCTCTACCCCTTCTCACCTGACCAGGCCACCGAGATGCTCGGAAAACTCCTCCAGCGGAACGTCACGCAGATCGGCTTCATGCACATCGATTGGCAAAAGATATTCGGCAAGAGAGCCGGCGCGTCGTTGTCACCCCGATTTTCCGATGTCGCTGTTTCGACGCTACTCGACCCATCCGCGGCCAGTGAAGATCATCGCTCCATCCTCTTGTGCGCGTCCCCTGAAGAGAGGCGGGCGATGGTGCTGGACCTTGTGCGCGAGTGCGTGGCCAAGGTCCTGCGGACTGCTCCCCCCCGCCTCGATCCCGCCCGGCCGCTGCGCGAAATGGGACTCGATTCTCTCATGGCCTTCGAGCTTCTCAACCGCTTGCAAACGAAGATCGGTGCATCTCTGCCAAATAGCAAGATGTCCGCTAACTCCTCCATTGAAAGCCTCGCGGTCGTGGTTCTCGGTACCTTCGAGGTAGTCCCCTCCGCATCCGCCGCCGGAGCCCCATCCACCATCGCTCGGAGCCAAAGCTCAATTCCCGATCGAATCGCCTCCGATCAACAGATGATCCCCTATCGCGCCCAAGGCAGTCTCCCTCCGCTTTTCTTCATTCATCCAGCCGGAGGAAGAACCAGCATCTACGACGATTTGGCCGCACAAATGACGCGGCAGATGCCCATTTACGCAATCCAGTCGCGGTTGTTGTCGGGCGCAGCGGACGAATGGTCATCGATCGAGGAGATGGCTCAAGACTATGCGGGCATCATCGCGCAGCAGCAGCCCGAAGGTCCGATCCGCCTTGCCGGTTTTTCCGCCGGTGGCATTTTCGCCCATGCCACCGCGCGCGAGTTGGAGCGCAGCGGACGGAGGGTCTCTTTGCTCTGCATGATCGAAACGCCACTGGCCATGCTGGACCCAACCCGAACGCGCGTATCCATTCTCAATAGCCTCGTCACGGAAGTCTACGACCACCTTGTTGCCGGACTGACTGGTACTCACCATTTGCAGCCGCCCGACCTCTCCGCGCCCATCCTGAGTCTCGCGCAACGGCTCGTGCGCACCAAATCCGAATCGGCCCGCGTCCAGCACGTGCTCGACTGGCTCGCTCGGCGCGGCCTGCTTGCAAGCGGCGACACCGATTCCGATACCCGAAGATTCTTCGCAGCCTTTGTTCGCCATTCCATTCTCATCGAGCAGGCGAAGATAAAGCCCGTACTTGCACCCGTCTACTTCTGCCGCGCCAGGGAAAGCGGGCTCAGCACATTACCAGTGACCCCCGAGACTTTCGCGCACATCGCAAAC
>Ga0182016_10003195_pt1 | contig 18844 bp, 15 predicted proteins | sample 712S2MmetaG_FD_120491 | JGI IMG/M metagenome (GOLD analysis project Ga0182016, IMG submission 120491) | Permafrost microbial communities from Stordalen Mire, Sweden - 712S2M metaG | ecosystem: Environmental > Terrestrial > Soil > Wetlands > Permafrost | place: Sweden: Stordalen | collected...
AAAATCCCGCCGCGTGATTGAAAAGCGATTCACTTCCGGCTCCCGATGGCTTTCGGCATCGTCGGCCATTCTCGCTCCATAGGCCGCGTCGTGTCCACACACGATGACCGTGCGTGTTTGTCGAGAGCCCTGCAGAAGGTTAGGATACGGAGCGGGAATCGCCTGGGCGGAACGTGAGGGTTGAAATGAAATCTGCAAAAAGCTACAACAACTTTTTCACAAGGGGACTTCTGTTGGCGCTGGGTGTTGCGCTTGGGGGCGCGGTGCCCTTGCTCGCAGCCGCTTCGCCACCGGGCAAGGCCCCCGACTTTGGCCCCAACGTCGCAGTCTTCGATCCCGCCATGCCGGCAGCCGCAATCCAGGCACAAATCGACAAGGTCTACTCCGTTCAGCAGCACAACGAATTCGGCCCCGAGCGCAACGCCTTCCTGTTTCTTCCAGGCGAGTACAAGATCGACCTTCCCGTGGGCTTTTACACTGAAGTCGTCGGACTCGGCGCTTCTCCCGACGCCGTGCACATCACGGGCAACGTGCACTCCGATGCCAGCCTGCCCCACAACAATGCCACCTGCACGTTCTGGCGTGCCGCCGAGGGCTTCTCGGTCACGCCCACCGGCGGCGCTGTGAATGGAACCATGCAATGGGCCGTCTCCCAGGCCATTCCCTTCCGGCGCATGCATGTGCTCGGCAGCATGGTGCTGCACCAGAACGACGGATGGGCCAGCGGTGGCTGGATGTCCGACTCGCTCGTCGACGGAAACGTCGGTGCCGGGCCGCAGCAGCAGTGGATCAGCCGCAACAGCCAGTGGGGCAGTTGGACCGGCTCCAACTGGAACATGGTCTTCGTCGGCGTTCCAAGCGCGCCGCAGGGGGAATGGCCCAGGCCCGCCTACACCCGCGTTGCAGAGACGCCGGTGATCCGCGAGAAGCCCTTCCTCATGGTCGACGCGCAGCATCGCTGGAGCGTTCGCGTTCCCGCGCTGGTCCACAACGCGGCGGGAATCTCGTGGCGCTCCGGCGAAACGCCGGGTCAATCCGTGCCGCTTAGCCGCTTCTATATCGCGCACGCCGGCACAGACTCCGCAGCCGCGCTCAATGCGCAGCTCCAAGCCGGCAAGAACCTCCTTTTCACTCCCGGAATCTACGAGCTCACCGAGCCCATTCGCGTCACCCGCCCCGACACCATCGTCATGGGACTCGGCTTCGCCACGTTGAAGCCCACGCAGGGCACCGCCGCTATGACCACCGCCGATGCCCATGGCATCATCCTCGCCGGGCTCTTCTTCGACGCAGGTCCACAGGTCTCACCGTCTCTTCTCGAAGTGGGCCCGGCAGGCAGCCAGGCCAGCCACGCCGGCAACCCGATTTCCCTGCACGACGTCTTCTTTCGCGTGGGCGGCGCGGGTGTAGGTCGCACCAGGGCCAACCTCGTCATCAACTCCAACGACACCCTCATCGACCACACCTGGATCTGGCGTGCCGATCACGGCACTGGCGTCGGCTGGATCCAGAACACCAGCGACAACGGGCTCATCGTGAATGGCAACAACGTCACCGCCTATGGCCTCTTCGTCGAGCATCATCAGCAGTACCAGGTGCTGTGGAACGGCGGCGGCGGCCGCACGTACTTTTATCAATCCGAGATTCCCTATGACCCGCCAGACCAGGCCGACTGGCGAAGCACAGCAAGTACCAATGGATGGGCATCGTACAAAGTGGCTGACGGTGTGAAGGCTCATGAGGCCTGGGGCCTCGGCATCTACTCCGTCTTCCGCCACCCTGACGTGGTCTTGACCCGCGCTATCGAGGTTCCACACACGCCCGAAGTCCGTTTTCACCACATGGTCACCGTTGCCCTCGACAACCTTGGCGAGATCACCCACATCGTCGACGACGCTGGCGACGCCGCCAAACCCGGAACTCCCGGCCATCCGCGCGTCGATCCAAGGATCACAGTTTTCCCCTAGAACCCATCCGGTTTACGGCGTTCCCGCGTGCGGCGCCCGCACCCTCGTCATCAGAATTGAGGATCGATGATGCGCCGAAGCCTCAGCTTCCACAAACGTTGGCGCCGCGCAGATGAAGAGCGTGCGCCCATCTTCCCCGCCCAGCATGCAGGCGAACGCACCCGTTTCTCCGGTCTTGAATTCTTCAAGAATCGCGCCACCTTCCTGCACGCGAAGCACCCGGTTGTGTACCGCGTCGGCCACCCACACCGCTCCCTCCGCATCCAGGCAGATTCCGTCCGGCGCAACCTCGACCTTCGCCAGAATCTCGCCAACGTCGGTTGACGTCGGCAGCGCGCCAAACGATGCCCAGGTTCTGCGCTCGCCCAACAAGCCCCCATCCACTGAGAACGCGCTCAGCCGGTTCAGAAACGATTCGGCCACAATTAAAGTCTTCCCGTCCGGCGTCAGCACCATCCCGTTGGGAAAGCCCAGCCCCTCGGCCACGACCTTTGCCGTCCTGTCCGGCTCCACGCAGGTCAACACCGTCGTTGTCGCCGTCGCGCCCCCGTGAAGATCGAATCCAAAGTTGCCCACCCACGCGCGGCCCTCGGGATCAACCAGCATATCGTTCAAATGCCACGGGGCCAGGTGCGACAGGTCGGCGTAGGTCTCGAGCCGGCCATCCAGACCGCGCCGCAGAATTCTGCGGTCGCTCATCGACACGATCAGCAGACTTCCATCCGGTAGAAATCCCAACCCCGACGGCTTCCCGGCCACCTCCGCCAACACCTCGAACTTGCCATCGAGCGTGATGGCAAAAACACGATGCGTATGCTGGTCTGAAAAGTAGAGCCTGCCCTCGCGCCAGCGTGGGCACTCCGTAAACGCCAGGCCCTCAATCAGCGTCGTGAATTCCGCCATCGTACTTCCTCCTGCGGCTGACTGGTAAGGAGGTTAGCACGCCGTCCTCAAAACCGTGGGAGAATGGAGAGGACACCGATTATGACGAATCCCATCTTCGAAGAGCCCTTGCCAACCCCCGAAAACCCGACAGAATCCGCACCCGATACTGCAACCGAGGCCGATTCCGCCGTCATCGCCGAGCCCGTTCAATCGTTGCAGGAACCCCCTGCCGCATCTGCCCCCGCCACCGCGGTTGAACCGACTGCGCCGCCTGCCCCCTCCGAAGACCCGGTAGAAGACTTCGGTGCACTCCTCAAAGCCTTCGAGACCACCCATTCCCATAAGGCCGAGTCTGGCCAAAAGCAGCTTCTGGGCACCGTCGTGTCCCTTTCCGCCGAGCAGGTCTTCGTCGATATCGGTTACAAGACTGAAGGCGTCCTGCCGCGCACTGCGTTTAAAGACAACGCCGACAGCATAAAGCCCGGCGACACGCTCCACGTCTCCGTTACCGGTCGCAACGAAGAGCATTATTACGAGCTCTCGCTCTTCAAAGTTGCCCAGCCGCGCGACTGGTCCGCGCTCGAAGCCGCCTTCGCCGAGAAAACCGCTATCGTCGGCACCGTCACCGAAGTCATCAAAGGCGGACTCCGCGTCGATGTAGGCGTGCGCGCCTTCATGCCTGCCAGCCGCAGCGGCGCCAAAGATGTCCTTGAGATGGAAAAGCTTGTCGGCACCGAGATCAACTGCCGCATCACCAAGCTCGATGTGGCCGACGAAGATGTCGTCGTCGATCGCCGCGTCGTGCTCGAAGAACAAGCGCGCGGCCTTCTCGAAGATCGCCGCGCCGGTTTGAAAGAAGGCGACATCCTCACCGGCACGGTCCGCTCCCTCATGCCATACGGCGCGTTTGTTGATCTCGGCGGCATCGATGGCCTCCTCCACATCAGCGACATGGCCCACACCCGCATCAATAAGGCCGAGGATGTAGTGGCCGTCGGCCAGCAAATCCAGGTCCGCATTCTCAAAATCGATCCCGAAACAAAAAAGCTCTCGCTCGGCCTCAAGCAATTGCAGCCCGAGCCCTGGGCCACTGTGCCCGAGCGATTCAAGGCCGGCCAGCGCGTCAGCGGAACCGTCACCCGCCTTCAGGATTTTGGCGCGTTCGTCGAAATCGAGCCCGGCGTCGAAGGCCTCATCCACATCTCTGAAATGTCGTGGGGCAAAAAGATCCGCCATCCCAAAGACGTGTTGAAGCAAGGCGACCGTGTCGATGCCGTGATCCTTGCCATCAAGCCGGAAGAGCGCCGCATCGGCCTTGGCCTGAAGCAGACACTCGCCGATCCTTGGACTGAAGTGCGGCTCAACTTCCCTGAAGGCTCGCAGGTCGAAGGCCCCGTCACGCGGATGGAAAAATTCGGCGCCTTCGTGCAGATCGCCGACGGTGTTGAAGGCTTGGTCCACGTCAGCGAGATCGTCGCCGACCGCCGCCTCAATCATCCCAGCGATGTACTCCGCGCCGGCCAGGTGGTCCAGGCGCTGGTGCTCGCCATCGATACGGAGAAGCGCCAGATCAAGCTCAGCATGAAACAGCTCATCCCCACCAGCATCGACGAGTACATTGCCGAGCACAAAGCCGGCGACAAGGTCTCAGGCCGCGTCGTCGAAGCAGACGCCGCGCATGCCACCGTCGAGTTGGGCGAAGGCATTCGCGCCCAATGCAGGCTCGCCGCAGCCACGGCAACAGCCGCTTCAGATGCAGAAAAGCCGGAAGGCAAAGCCGACCTGTCCTCGTTGTCGTCTCTGCTGAGCGCGCGCTGGAAAGGCAACGCACCCGCGCCCGCTGCCGCACCCGAATCGCTGGCCCAGGGACAAATTCGCAGCTTCAAGATCGTCAAGCTCGACGCTGCGGCGAAGAAAATCGAAGTCGAACTGATTTAGAGATACGTGTCGTCGATGTAGCACCAGCGCCAGTCTTCGCCCCGCTCGGCCGATTGAATGATCGGATGCTGCGTCTCATGAAAATGTGCGCGCGCGTGCCGGTTTTTCGACGAATCGCAACAGCCCACATGCCCGCATTCCAGGCACATGCGCAAATGCACCCACGTATCGCCCGTCTTCAGGCACTCTTCGCAACCCTTGCTGCGCGGCTTCACGTTCTTCACGTGATCCGCAATGTGTGTACACTTCACCGCCATGGCGACCTCCGTTCCATCGCGTTCTCTATTTTCCCTTTTACACCACTCGATATTGTTGCGCCAGTTCCGTAAACTCCTTCACCTGCGCTGAAATCCAGTTTTCATCGCGCCCCAGCTCAGTTGCCATCAGCCGCGCCACCGGCTCCGCCATGGCAATCGCCGCCTTTGCGTTCAGGAACAGCGCGCGCGTATGCCGCGCCAGCACGTCTTCCACTGTCCGCGCCATCTCCTCGCGCACCGCCCATACCACCTCCGCAGCAATGTAGGGCAAAGCGGGATGAAGCCGCGCACCGAGTGCCGCATCGGCCTCGGCAAGCGCGCGGATCTTCCTCGCGTCTGATCCGTAAACCTGCAGGCTGCCCAACTCCGCCGAGTCATCCATATGTCCATGAATGCGCAAATTCTTCGTGACGCACCCCGCATCCGGCAGTTTGCCCAGCGTGATCGCATGGTCCACGCAGTCTTCCGCCATGTGGCGATACGTCGTCCATTTCCCGCCGGTGATTGTCAACAGGCCCGATGTATCCACGTGAATCACATGATCCCGCGAAAGCGCCGAAGTCTTCCCGTCGCCCTTCACCAGCGGCCGCAGGCCTACGTACACAGCCAGCACATCGGCACGCGTCGGCGGACGCGCAAAAAAACGCGCGGCTGTCTCCAATACAAATTCAATCTCTTCTTCCAGAGGCCGCGGCTCCAGGCTGGGTCCATCTACCGGCGTGTCCGTAGTTCCGGCCACCGCGTGGCCGTGCCACGGAATCACAAACAACACACGCCCATCGCTCGTCTTCGGCACCATCAGCGCTGTGTCGCCCTTCAGGAACGACCGCTCGAACACCAGGTGAATGCCCTGGCTCGTCACCATCAGCGGCTCAGCCTCCGGCTCGGCCATGTGCCGGATCGTATCCGTGAACACGCCCGTTGCGTTCACCACAATCTTCGCCGCCAGTTTGAACTCCTCGCCCGACTCTTCATCGCGCGCTGTCAGCCCATTCACATACCCTTCCGCATCGCGCGTCAAACTCGTCGCAGGACAGTAATTCACCAGCGTCGCTCCATGATCGGCCGCGGTCATGGCTAGGTGAATCAAAAGCCGCGCATCGTCGAACTGCCCGTCGTAATAAATCACCCCGCCGCGCAGTTCTTCCGGTTCCAATGCCGGCAATCGTTCCAATGTTTCTTCTTTTGAAAGCAGCCGCGACCCACCGAACCCGTACTTGCCGGCCAGCATGTCGTAGAGCTTCAGGCCGATGCCGTAAAACGGCGCTTCCCACCACGAGTAATTCGGCACAACGAATGCCAGATCGTGCACCAGGTGCGGAGCGTTCTGCCGCATCAGTCCGCGTTCTTTCAGCGCCGACATCACCAGCGGAACATTGCCCTGCTCCAAATAGCGCACACCGCCGTGTACCAGCTTCGTGCTCCGGCTGCTTGTGCCTTTGCCGAAGTCGTGCGCCTCTACCAGCACCACGCTCAGCCCGCGCGAAGCCGCATCCACCGCCACGCCCATTCCCGTCGCGCCGCCGCCAATGATCGCCAGATCCCACGGTTCGCTGCGCTCGCGTATCTTGCGAACCATCTCTTCCCTGCGCATCGTCTGCTCCTAGTCAGCTCTCATTCGGTCCACTGCTTCGACCGCTCAACCGCCCGCTGCCACAATGCCCTGCGTCCGCTTCTCTCCGCTGCATCCATCTTCGGCTCAAAGCGAATATCGTTCGAGCGCTTGGCCTTCAGCTCCTGCGGATCGGCCCAGAAACCTGTCGCTAATCCTGCCAGATAGGCAGCGCCCAGCGCAGTGGTCTCTGTCACCTGCGGCCGCACCACGGGAACGCCCAGTACATCGGCCTGAAACTGCATCAGCAAATTGTTTACCGCCGCGCCGCCATCCACACGCAGATCCGGCACCGCCGTCGTCTCGCTCTGCACAGCCTCGAGCACATCAGCCACCTGGTACGCAATGCTTTCCAGAGCCGCGCGCGCAATGTGGCCCGGCAGCGTTCCGCGGCGCAACCCAATGATCATGCCCGCCGCGTGCGGATCCCAATGCGGCGCACCCAGCCCCACAAACGCCGGCACGAACACGACCCCGCCTGTGTCCGGCACGCTGGCGGCAAGCGCCTCTACATCTGCGGAAGCGCCGATCAATTTCAAATTATCGCGCAGCCACTGCACCACTGCGCCTCCAATAAAAATGCTGCCTTCAAACGCATACTCCAGTCGCTTCTGCGTGCTCGCCGCCAGCGTCGTGATCAGCCGGTTTTTCGACCGCACGAATTGGGTCCCGATGTGCTGCAGCAGAAAGCATCCGGTGCCGTATGTGTTCTTTGCCTCGCCTGCATCCCAGCAAAGCTGTCCGAAAAGCGCCGCCTGCTGATCGCCCGCAATGCCCGCGATTGCGATTCCACCCAGCCCCAGCGAAGTTGTTACATCGCCCACGTTCTGGCTCGACCACACAACCTCCGGCAACACGGCCGCGGGCACGCGGAACAGGCGCAGCATCTCCGCATCCCACTCGCCCTTGGCTATGTTGTAAAGCAGCGTCCGCGATGCGTTCGTCACATCGGTCACATGGCAATGCCCGCTCGTCAAATGCCAGATCAGCCAGCTGTCCACGGTCCCGAACGCCAGCTCGCCCTTCTCAGCCCTCGCGCGTGCTCCTGGCACGTTGTCCAGAATCCAAGCCACCTTCGTCGCTGAAAAATACGGGTCGATCACAAGCCCGGTGCGATTCGCCACGTCCTCTTCCGCGCCGCCTTCTTTCAGATCGCTGCACACGCCCGCCGTGCGCCGATCCTGCCACACAATCGCCGGATGAATTGGCTTGCCCGTTGCGCGCTCCCACACAATCACCGTCTCGCGTTGGTTGGTAATGCCGATAGCCGCAACATCGCGCGGACGAGCGCCCACCTTGCCCAGCGCTTCCACAGCGCAACTCAACTGGCTGGTCAAAATCTCCATGGGGTCATGCTCAACCCAGCCAGGCTGCGGATAGAACTGCTGAAACTCGTGCTGCGCGACCGCTTCGATTGTGCCGGATTGATTAAAAAGAATGGCCCGGGAACTGGTTGTTCCCTGGTCAAGCGCAAGAACGTAAGGCATGGAAAGAGCACCTCTTCGGGAACAAGTCAAACACGCTCGCCCGTACCGCTGCAAATGAGCGCTTCAGTGCACCTGCTGCGCCGAATTCACCAGCACCACGTTGCTCAGGACCGCGGTGTCCGATTTGTCGGGAAGATGTGAGCAGAAGCCGATCCCCGCGTAAAAAGGTCCGTCCAGATGCAGGTGGATGCTCGGCCCAAAGGCGTGCATCGGCTCCCCCTCCACGCTCACATAGAGCGTAAATTCATCGCCATGCTTTTCGATCCCAATGCGCCGCGCCATCACGGGAACAAGGCTGTCGGGGCTTTCGCCGCCAGGCCGTCCACGTCCACCGAGCCGATATTCCATGTCTTTTACGCGCACATTTTTCTCTGGCCGCTGTGCAAGCTGAATCATGCCCGCCCCGTGCAGAGCTACCAGCGCTTCTTTCGCGTTATCGTCCAGGCTCTGCCGAATGATCAGCACGGCCTTGCGATCTTCATATCCCTTGGGATTAGGAAACGAAATGTTCGCAGCCAGAGAAACGTCACCCTCCATCCGCTTCCACAGGAACCGAAACTCGTCGCGGTTGTACCACACGTTGTATCCCGCGGAATTCACGGTGTACTCCCCCGTTGCCGCATCGTAACTTGTACTGCCCGGCACCACCGCACTCCCCACATCCGACTGCCCATCGAAGATGCCGATCGGCACCTCGAAGTTTTTGCTGGGCCGATGAAAATCGGAAGGCGGCGCTACCTGCGTATGCGTCGCCGACGCCGGCTGCGCCCACGCCGGCGCGGCCGACGACGGAGTCGCCGGTGCTTGCGCATTGACCAGGGTCGGAGCTGTCGGCAAGGTGAAGATTAGGAATTGAAGTGCGCGTTTTCCGAATCTCGATATCGTGCAAAGGCTCATGCCGAAAACTCTAGCAGGGTGCCCCAGCTCTCGATTGAGACCTGGGAAAGCACGAACACCCTTGCGAGCGAAAGCGAGCGCCCGCCCCACCGCAGGTGGCTGGGTGCCCCAGGTCTCGATTTTGAGACCTGGGAAAGCACGAACCCCAGTGCGAACCGGGTGCCCCATCCATCCGCAGCTTCATCGCGGATGGGTGGGAAAGCACGAACCCATTGCGAGCGAATAGCGAGCGTCTGCCCCACCGCAGGTGGCGTCTGCCCCACCGCAGGCGGTTATTGCACCTCACCCACCCATACGCCAAACGGTCCCAGCTGAATCTGCCCCAGCGAGGCCGGATCGGCTGCCCCCGGCGTCTTTAACAGCGTCTTCACGCTGCCTTTTGCACCCGGCACGCTCAGGTTCACCGTCTGCGGATCAGCCGTGAAATTCAGGGATACCACAACCCCCGGCGCGCCCGTCGTCTGCCGCATCCAGCTCAACACCTTGGTATTGGTGTTGTCGAGCATCACGTTGTCGCCCTGCGCAAGCGCCGGATTCGTCTTCTTCATCCGGATCAGCTTTTCATACCACGCCAGCAATGAGTTCGGATCGGTCTCTTCCGTCTTCACGTTGACCGTCGCATACGTAGGCGGAACGGGGAGCCACGGCGTCACACTCGCGCTCGTAAATCCGGCATTGGCTGCGTCGCTCCACTGCATCGGCGTCCGTTCCCCGTCGCGCCCTTTGTCCTTCGGCCAGCCAATCAGTCCCACCGGGTCCTTCACGTCCTCTTTTCGCGTCGGCGGCGTGGTCTTCATGCCAATTTCGTCGCCGTTGTAGAACAACGATGCGCCGCGGCTCGCAAAAAGCATCGTCGCGATCACACGCTCAATGTCCGTGTCGTGTACGCCGTCGCCGTACCGCGCGTCCATGCGCGGGTTGTCGTGATTGTCGAACACCAGCATCGGCATGTTTCCGTTGATCTCGGTTTCCACGTCGTTCAGCTTCGACCGGAACAGCGTCACATCGAGCTTGTTGATAAATCCCACCTGCGTGTCCATTGGCAATTGGAATTCGGGCTTCTCGGCGGTGCCGTACTGCTTGGCCAGTTCGCCAATGTTGGGCAGATAGGTTTCGCCGATCAGCACCCGCGCTCCGGGAAATTTGTTGCCGCCAAACGAGTCGCTCAGCGCCCGCATCTCCTGCATCACCGCGTGCGTGCCCGGCAAATTGTTGGTGCGCGTATCGTTCAACGCAATGTCGCCGTAGGCATTCAGGTACCTATTGCCGTCTTTGTCCTTCAGCACATCCTCATCGCGCATCTGCGGATCTTCAAACAGCGTCGTAATCGCGTCGAACCGGAAACCGCCCACCCCGCGCTTCAGCCAGAATGAAATGATGTCCTTGAAAGCCTGGTGCACCTTCGGGTTGTCCCAGTTCACGTCAGGCTGCTGGATATAGAACTTGTGGTAGTAGTACTGGCGCGTCTTCTCATCCCACTCCCACGCCGAGTGCCCGAAGTCCGATTGCCAGTTGTTCGGCGGTTCACCCTTGTCGGTTGCCGTCTCACCTTTGCCGTCGTGCCACATATACCAGTCGCGATATGGATTGTCCTTCGACGACCTCGACTGCTCAAACCACATGTGCTTGTCCGACGTGTGGTTCATCACCATGTCCATGAGGATGCGAATGTGCCGCTTGTCGGCCTCCGCGATCAGATGATCGAAATCCTTGAGCGTTCCGTACTGCGGATCGATGTTCTCGTAGTCTGAAATGTCGTAGCCGAAATCCACTTGCGGCGAAGGATACACCGGCGTCAGCCAGATCGCGTCCACGCCAAGTTCTTTTAGATAATCGAGCCGCTCGGTGATGCCATTCAGATCCCCGATCCCGTCTCCATTCGAATCCTGAAAACTGCGCGGGTAAATCTCGTAGATGACGGCATTCTTCCACCAGTCTTGCTCGTTTGAAGCTGCGCTCGACGGTTTCGATCCGGCCTGTGCCGGCATAATGTGCGTGGCGGATGTGAGCGCGAAGACTCCCAGAGACAGAGCTAGCGCAGAGCGTGCGATTGTGCGGGTCCAGTGCATTGCGGTCTCCTATTTCTCGTTCCGCTGCTCGTCAATTCGGCAGCAGTGTGTCGCAGCCAAACTATCACATGCAGGTGCCCGAACGCAGTGGCTCTAGGGCGTCTTCTTTTTCGGCACATCCACGCTCACTGTTCTATGGCCAAAATCGACGCCAAACTTCGGCTCTTCCCTCGTTCCGGTTACATGAATGGGCAGCTCTGTCCCCGCCCCATCCTTCTTGAAGAATCGGTCCGCAGGCTTCAGCAGCACACCCCATACGCCCCCCACCACCTGCGATACCGTCGCATTCAGCTTCGCCTTGCCTGCAAAATCGAGCCCGCCGCCTTCCAGCGTATACGTCCCTTTCATCACAATGTTTGCTCCGGGAACGGTGTAGGTAAGCTCAGGCAAAGCAATTACCCCACCGCCCATCGTAAAATCCCCTTGCATTGCCGACTGGATCGAACCAGGATCTGCGCCCTTCACGTCCTTCGGCCTTCCCTGCCCCCGCAGGCTGAGCTCGGTAATCTTGTCCTGGATTTTGGCACTGGTAAACCGCACATCGTCCAGGTTGAACGCGCCTTTCAGATTCAACCTCTCGTGAACCGGCGCCGGACCCGGCGGAATGTGCAGCGCCGCTTTCATGGTCAGCGCGCCCGTCAAGAGCGGGTTCCCCGACTTGCTCGCCAGGTACAGAAAATCCTCAATGCGCGCGCCGCTCAAATCCACATGCAGCGCAATGTCGTGGCCCTTCACCGCCGGCAATCCGCCCGGCGTGTTCGGATTGGTCTCTGCCACGCGCACGACCTGTCCCTGCGCCGTGAACTGCGAGTGACCAAGGGTCGCATTCACCGGCTCCAGCCAGGTGTCCCCGTTCGTCGCATCCACCTTGGCGTGAAAATGCGTGTGCAGCGCCATCGTGTGTCCAAAATGCGTGAGCGCAAAGTTGGGCGTGTCGGTGTCTCCGTCCACCAGCAGCTCGCGCAGCGTTCCCTGGTAGTTGCCCGTCGACGAAAGAGTGCCCGCAATCCCCTTGAACGAACCAAGATCCGCGTTGTCGAACGTATACTTGCCCTCCAGCGCGCTCTCGCCGGGGTCGGTCTGGTTCCAGGGCCCGATCGTTCCCGTCGCGTGCGCTGCCCCATGCGGCTTTGGAACCGTCACGTCTGCATCGAAGTTCACCGGCGCAGTTGCGTTCAAGCCGCCTTCCCGGGTCAGTTTCAAATGGGCGATCTCAATATCCACGGGCAGCTTCCCCGGCTTGCTGGTTTCAAGCAGCAGGTTTGCCGCATCGCACTCCACCGTGTCCACCACAAATGAAATCAGGTTGTCCATCTTCTTCGCGTCCGATCCCGTGCTGGCACTCGGCGCCGCGCCCTGCCCAAAGTGCGACTTGGGCGGCAAGTGGATGTCCAGCCCCTTCAGTCGAATCATGGCAATGTGAAATGGCTTGCCCCGCTCATAGCGCAGAGGCATGCGAAAGTGGAACTCCGCCAGCCGGATCAGCGGATCGCTCGCGTCGCGCGCAGGCGCCGCCGTAACTCCGGCCACCTGCGCCGGCGGCCACACCCGCAAACCGCGCCCCTCTGCCGTCAGCACATGCGCCACCGAGATATGGAAACTATCCAGCTCTACCCGGGCGTGAAACCGGTCTTCCAGCACCTCCACAATCATGCTGCGCAAAAAAGGTTCGGTGTGCCGCGCAACCACCCACGCAGCAACCCCTAGCACTGCGGCAATCAGCACGAGGCTCACGCTCATCCACTTGAGCCATGGATGTCTCCGCCAGAAAGACGCGCGCCTCGCCGTCAATTGAGCCTCCGGGTCCACTTCTATTCTCGCTCCGCGCCCCGCCCCATTTTCTGATTCCACTCCCCAGGGCGTAGACTCTTGTAACACAGATGCAGGAGCATACCGAAAAGCTCGTACAGTTGCAGAAGTTGGATCTGGAGCGCGCTCGCCTCGCCGGCGCCCTCCGCACTCTTCCGTCCGAGCTGGCCGAAGCACGGGCAGCCCTGACCGCCGCCGAACGCCTCGCCGCGGAAATATCCGACGCCCTGAGCCGCGAAGAATCCCTGCGCACCCGGCTGGAGCGCGAGATCGCCGGTCATCGGCAGAAAGCCGCCCGCTTCCGCACCCAGTTAGATGCCGTAAAGACACCCGAGCAGGCAGCGGCCATCGACCATGAAATTGCTTTCGCCAACGCGGAAGCCGCCCGTCTGGAAGATGAGGAATTTTCCAGCCTGGAACGCACGGAATCCCAGGAATCCGCGCGTGCCGCGGCCCGCGCCGATGTCGAGCGCCTCGCCGGAGCTCTTGAGAAAACCCAGGCCCGCGTCGCCGTCCGCCAGCAGGAGTTCAATACCGAACTCGCCTCTGTCAACGCCGAACGCGAAGCGCTCCGCCCGTTGATCGCGTCAGAATGGCTCACTCGCTTTGACCGCCTATCCGCATCGCGCGGCACCGGTATCGCCCGTGCCGAAAACCAGCAATGCACCGGCTGCCGCATGGGCGTTCGCCCCCAGACGTGGAATCAGTTGCGCGAGGGCGAACTGCTCACGTGTGACAGTTGTGGCCGCCTGCTTTACTGGGACCCGGCCTTCACCCCGCCCGCCAAATCTCCCCAGCCGGACGATGCCACGTTGCGTAAATCCAAAATCGCCGGCTCCCCGGCAGGCGCCTGAAAGTTCCCCCATGCGCCGCATCTGCGTCGATATGGATGAGGTCATGGCCGACACCCTGGCCGAGCACCTCCGCCGCTACAACCAGGCCTTCGCAGAAGAAATCACACCCCAGGATCTGGCCGGCAAAGGCCTGTGGGAGTTCACTCCACAGGAACGCCGCCTCGAGCTGCGCGCCTTCCTCGATGCTGAAGATTTTTTTGAAGACCTGGCCGTCATGCCCGGCTCGCAGCATGTCCTCAATGACCTGTCTGCCCGGTTTGAAATCTTCATCGCCACCCAGGCCATGACCGTTCCCAACTCCCTGGGCCCCAAGTATCGCTGGCTGCAACGCCACTTCCCGTTTATCCCCCCGACGCATTACGTGTTCTGCGGAAACAAAAGCATCTTGCGCGCCGATTATTTGATCGACGATCTCCCCCGCAATTTAGAACGCTTCGAAGGTCAGGGAATTCTCTACTCCGCCCCCCACAATCTCAGCGTCCCAGGCTATGTCCGCGTCGAAAACTGGCACGAAGTAGCAACGTATTTCTCCACCATTTGCGCCTGAGAATCTGTACGCCTCCAACGAAAGCCCATCACAGGAAATGACGTGTCCTCCTGAACAATGGGTAGTGAGTCGAAAGCCTGCCCTGAGCGAAGTCGAACGGAACCTTACTTTTCGCTTGAGCGAGTTCCGAAGCCGTAAGCTTATCTCCGTGATCTCACTCCGACTGCTTCGTTCACCTGGCGCTGCGTTCCTCATCTTCCTCTTCCTTGTCTCGGGGAACGTACGCGGGCAGCAGCCATTCGTTCACAACAGCGATATCCAATTCAAAATCAGAACGGATCATAGGGCTTACCACATCGGCGACACGATCATCATTCACTACACCATCAAAAACATAAGCAACGGCTCGCTCTACGTCCCTGCGAGCCAGTGGGAGATCAAGTGCGGCAACAACCCTCACCTGTGGAGCCTGCTTGAAGATAGCTCCGGCAAGCACTATGAACCAGGTTTCGCGAGTTCCTGCCTGGGCCCAGATCCAATTGACCGGATGCGCGTCTCCGAACGGATGAAAAAGGACGCACTCCTCCTTAGGCCGGGCCAGGTCGCGAGCGGTTCTTTCAGCTTCGATTCCGAAGTATTTGCAGCCGGCCTCAAGCCCGGCGTCTTCCGTCTCGAAGCTCTTCTGTACGGATGGAATCAGCGCTTCCAGGATGCCCAACTGTCCGAGTTAGCCGGCATGGGTTCACCCTTCCTGATTGGTGAAAGTGCCGCTTCATCGACAGTCGAGCTCCGAATTGCTGAGAGATGACAAACATCTTTCTGAAATCGCCGTGCTGACCCGACCCCGAAAAGGCCAACCTCCGGATTGCCGACGATACAACCGGAATCCCGGAAGGACCGCAACCCCGCTTGCTGTGGGCTTTGCACCGTTCACAGTAATTGAGACATTTACCTCTGTGGCTATATTCCGGAAATTCAATCGACCATCCTCGTTGACAGAGCGCTGCCCTTCTCTTATTCTGGTTTCGTCAACCCGGGTAGCGCTGGACGCAGGGGCCTGAAATAACAGGTGCGTTTCCAGAGCGATGGTTGTGCGAGCGTCCCTTGCCGTTTGGGGGAGGGCTCCGCCTGAAGCTACCCGACCCCACCTAGAGAAGCTCCTTAATTTTCCCGGACGTTGAGAATTCGGTGGACGCCGCTGCGTCCGAGGGAGAATTTTCTCGTGAGCAAATATCGAAACGTGATGATGTGCATGTGCGCGGTCGTCGCTGCCATGTTCTTTTCGTGCTGCGCGTCTGGGCAAGCCAGGCCCGAAACAATCCCGTATGGAGCGAATCCGGCGGCGGGGCATTTTCTGCACGTCGATGACGCAAACATCTACTACGAGACGTATGGAAGCGGCGGAACTCCGCTTGTGCTGCTCCACGGCGGTCTGTATGGATACATCGATGAGTTCGGCGAACTGATTTGCGAGTTGAGCAAACACCGCCGCGTGATTGCGATTGCCACACGAGGGCATGGGAAATCGGAGATAGGCACAAAGCCCTTTTCCTATACTCTCTTTGCCAACGATGCCTTCGCTGTGATTCGACATGAGACTGGAGAAAAAGTCGACGTGTTGGGTTTCAGTGATGGCGCAGTCACTTCCTACACGCTCGCCAGCGCACATCCGGAACTGATACGACGGTTGGTTGCGATCGGCGGCCCGCGAAAGTTTACCGATTGGCCTCTCAATGCGCAGACAGAGCTGAAAAACTCGAAACCCTCCGATGTTGAAAGGGACTCGCCTCAGTTTGTAGCGGACAGAAAAAAGCTAATGCCAAAGCCGGACAAATGGCTGGAGTTCAACGAGAAACTCGTCGCTCTGTGGGCAGGCCCCGTTTATGTGACCGACGAACAGATTCAGTCGATCAAAGTTCCCACGCTGATCATCATGGGAGACCATGATCAGTACAACCAGATTCCGAAGATGGTCGAACTGTTCCAGCTCTTGCCTAAAGGAGAGTTCGCTATCGTCCCTGGCTGCGGCCATGTGGTGCTTGCATGCAAAGGACAATTCACCATTTCAGTTGTCGATACATTTCTCGATCAGCCGACAAGAGCGGCCAAGGAGTGATCCCGGCCTCTTGGTGCCGCCCGAACAGAGTGGCCATACGTACACGATCACGATTTTGCCCCTCAAGCGCCTGGGGCAGAGGGCTGCAACGGGGTAAAGTCCGGTTTGGCTACCACTCAGGAGTTAGGCGAAAACGTGAGGCGAGGAAATCGTCGAGCGCCGCATCACGTGTATGCACTACTTTGCCCAGGCGGTTACCCACTGGAGGGTCAGGTCGCTCCACGGTTTCCAGAAGAACAGGACGGAGTTGAAGAACATACAAGCCACTAGTGATATTGACGCGATCACGTGGGAGCGGATGAGACGGCCGCGATAAAGGTCCCAGCCGAGCATCAACGCGATGAGGAGGATGTTGCCATAGTAGGCGTTCAGCAGGAACAGGAATGGTGTATTGGGATCGGTTGGAAAGAAATAGCCAGTAATACGGGAGAAGCCGGGACTTGCAAGGGCGACGCTAGAGAGTATCATCATCCGCTTGTGCGCGGCTGGATTACTGCGCAGGGCAATGCCGATTGCAAGCAGAACAAGGAAGCAACTGGTGTCGAGGATTTGCACGCACAGGAAGGGATCGGGGCCGATGCCATGTGCTTTGACGTCGAGCATCACCGATGTATAGACCCCGACAGGGCCCATCACACCCATGAGGCAGGCCCACGCGACAAGAAACCAGCCGAGCTTACGGTGCAGGTCGACGCGATTGCGCACGACAAGGAGCACCTTTGCGGTGATCAGGAACATCCAGCCAGTGAAAACGGTGGCGTGCAGATGCAAGAGGAGGGGTGGATGCTGGCCTAGGAAGCGCTTGGCATCGAGGCCGAAGCCGAGAAGCACTCCGATCCAGAGAATGCCGAGCCACACTGCCGAGGGAATTCGATCTTCGCGTGGCTTCCAAGTTCCACGGACATGCCACTTCCAGCGAGCGACTTTCTGCAAAGAGGACCTCCGATTAATCTCCTTATGCTGGAGCGTCACAGGCGGTTGGGTGGATGTCAACGGAAATCAGGCGGCGTCGGACGCACTGAAACGCTGAGTTATGCCGACTCGCGTGAACGCCTACAGAACCCGTTCTGAGCCGAAGCCGAATTGGAGGCGGTTTGACAACCACCCAGGTGCAACCCGAGATTTTGACGAGTTGATGATCGGCCACGATACTCTCGCGACCCAATTGTGGGATGATGGTTGTCGTTTGGGCGAGCGCGTATGAGCCAAACCAGAATTAAGAAGCCGATGCAGCCACGGCCGACCGACTGGTGGCGTACAGGACTTGTTGTTCTGATCCTCGGATTGTTGCTCGGGACGCTGTATTTCTCATCAAGCTGGGTGCACAGGTTCCCATCGACCTATTCAACGACCACCGGAACCATCCTAGAAATCAGGAAGGTGGTGGACCGAAGCCTTGATACATCCCATGGAGGCAGGATTCTCTACCGGGCCGATGCTCATGTCCAATACACCGCAGATGGCCGACCACAAGATCGCTGGCTGCGTGCGTCGGACGACTTGTCACCAGACGATCTCGAAGTTAAGCTTGCTGCTCATCCGAGCGGATGCCTCGTATACTGGCCCCCCAATCACCCCGAGGATGCGAAATGCTCGCTACGGTGAGATGGTTCACTCGGGCGTCTACGAGCGGTTCGGTGCTGACGTGACCAAAATCACGTTGGGGAAGAGTAGACAACCATCCTCTCGGAGCAGCCGTGTTGATCGCGGTGGGCGGGTTACGATATTGGCTGGAATGTTAAACGACCCTTTGCAAATTCCTAACTCAGAGGCCATCCGGCAGTTGAACGATGCCAGATACATAAACCTACGCGAAATCTCCGAACCCGACAAACGGGTGTTCAACGCGGTGAGAATCGTCGTGGAAGAAGCAATCGTCAATGAAGCAGCGGTTGTTGTTAGTGAGCGACCGGAGCTCGCCAGGGTGCTGGCGGATGCACGCCCCCATAGAATCGGTCGAGGGATGCAAGACGTTTTCTCTATCGTGGAAACACTATCTGGCCTACCTGGTAACCGAAGAACTCGTAGGATCAAATGCGCTGAATGGCTACGCTGATGAGGTCTACACGGGCAAGATTCTGCGGGTCTATACGAAGTCACACTTTCTTGACCACGTTATGCGCGACACAGGCGGTCATGTTCAAGATATTTTGCATTACAAGATCATCTGCCTCAACCACCTCATCGATGTCGTTTCCTATCATCCCCCAGAGGTAAAAGTTCTCGCATACAGGGACGGGGGCTCCGACCACGAAGCTTTGCTTCAATAGCTATTCCGAGCGTGTAACGGGTCGTTACAACGGTGCAATTTCAGGGTCGGTCCTGAATCACGGGCAACTCGTCAGTGTCGTTAGCAAGTGAAAATGTCCGCTTTTCGTAGCAAATGAAATGTCCGGATTCATAAGTTAGTCGTCGTAGAGGCGGTGGAAAAGTGCGAATCCCGCGTCTTATGCGGGATTTGCAAGT
>Ga0182016_10003199_pt1 | contig 18830 bp, 18 predicted proteins | sample 712S2MmetaG_FD_120491 | JGI IMG/M metagenome (GOLD analysis project Ga0182016, IMG submission 120491) | Permafrost microbial communities from Stordalen Mire, Sweden - 712S2M metaG | ecosystem: Environmental > Terrestrial > Soil > Wetlands > Permafrost | place: Sweden: Stordalen | collected...
CGCGAAAGCTCTTCCATGCGGCGAATCTCTTCGTCGGTCATCTTCTGCACTTCTTCCAGCGCCCGCTTCTCTTCGTCCTCGCTGATCTTCTTTTCCTTGGCCAGCTTCTTCAGCACGTCGTTGCCGTCGCGGCGAACGTTCCGAATAGCCGTGCGATGCTCTTCAAGAACCTTGTTCAGGTGCTTGCAAACATCGCGCCGCCGCTCCTCGGTCATCGGCGGAACCGGCACGCGCACCACCTTGCCGTCGCTCTGAGGATTTAATCCCAGGTCGGCGCCCTGCAAAGCCCGCTCGATCTCCTTGATCACCGTCGGATCGTAAGGCGAGATGAGAATGAGCTGCGCCTCGGGCGTGGAAACCTGCGCAAGCTGGTTGATCGGCATATGCTCGCCGTAGTATTCCACCTTGATCTGGTCGAGCATGTGTACACTGGCACGGCCCGTGCGCGTGGAAGCCAGATTGGCCTGGAATGTAGCCACGCCCTGGTCCATGCGCCGCTTCAGGTCGGCGGAAAGTTCTTTGAGTGCCGGAATCCCGGCCATCACTGAAACTGCCATTGTCTTCGTCCTCGTTACATCCAAAACAATATATTAACGGAATGGCCAAGGCTCAAAGCCCTGTGCCGAGGTCCAAATCGGCTGCCGGTTGGATCCCTACACCACAGCCGAGGAAGCCATTGAAGCCGCCTGCTCATGCGCGTGATAGCTCGACCGCACCAGCGGACCCGACTCCACATGCCGAAACCCCATCTTCAGCGCTTCCGTCTTCAGATCCGCAAACTCCCGCGGCGTGTACAGCCGTGCCATCGGCAGATGATCGCGCGACGGCCGCAGATACTGTCCAATCGTCAGAATGTCGCAATTCACTGCTGCGAGGTCGCGGAAAACCTGAAGCAGCTCAACCGTCTCTTCGCCCAGCCCCACCATCACGCCCGATTTCGTAATCCCCGCTGGCCGCAGCTCTTTCGAATAGCGCAGCAGCTCCAGCGTCCGCTCATACCGCGCCCCTGAACGCACCACGCGATAAAGCCGCGGCACAGACTCCGTATTGTGATTGAGCACTTCAGGACGCGCTTCCACAACCGTGCGAATCGCTTCGGGATTACCCTGAAAATCGGGGATAAGCACCTCAACCCGGCATCCCGCCGCCTGCTTGCGAATCTCCTCGATGACCATGGCGAAGATGCGCGCGCCACCAACCAGATCGTCGTCCCGGTTCACGCTTGTAATCACCGCATGCTGCAATCCCAGCGCAGCCACAGCCTCAGCCACGCGCCTCGGCTCGTCAAAATCAATCGGCTGCGGCCGCCCCTTCGGCACCGCGCAAAACCCGCAACGCCGCGTGCAGAGATTTCCCAGCATCATGAATGTAGCCGTCTTGTTTTGCCAGCACTCACCAATATTCGGGCAGTGCGCGCTCTCGCAAACGGTGTGCAGATTGAGGGAACGGGCCAGCCGCTTCAGGTCGTGAAAATTCTCACCCATTGGGGCGCGAGCCTTCAGCCACTCGGGCTTGGGAGCGGGAATCTTCTGCGCAGACGCAATCTGTACCAGGTCCATCATTTCTTTATTGTAGCGGGTGCGGAATCGGGCCTGTCCGGGCTATTTCACCGGCATCAGGTCAAGCTCCCGCGCAATCTTGAGCGCCGCTCGCGCAGGCTGATTATCGCTTGTACAAATGGACAACCGCGGCTTCGGCATATAGCTCGCGTCGAAGCTGCCCTCCTCATGCAACTGCTCAAACAGAGGCACCGACGTCAGCTTTTTGTATTGCAGTCGCGACAACCCGCCCATCCGCCGCTTCAACTCCGGGAGCGGGCACGTGAGCTCGATGAAATCAACCTCGCCTCCCGCTGCTTCGACCGTGCCGATTGTTTTGCCAATGAATTCCGGCCGCACCGTTGCTTCCGGTGCAAAGGTGAATATCAATCCCGGTAACTGGCTTCTGCAAGCCTTGTCAAAGATCGAAAGCCAGAACTCCTCTCGCAATTCGACAAACTCCGGGCTGCCAAATTCAAAGACAGAAAGCAGCGTATCCACGACCAGATGATTATGGAAGAGCTTGTAGCCGGTGATAGCCACAAGCTCCTGCGCTACGGTCAGTTTGCCCGTAGCAGGCAAGCCGTAAATGAAAATCAGCTTCATTGGTTCCGCCCTCCTTGGGGCAGTCTCTTCCACCGAATCCCGGCCGCTCACTTTTTGATTTCCGGCGTCGGCGCGGGTGTCGGCGCGGGTTTCAGATACTTATCCCACCACGCCAGCCAACGCTCGTACCGGTCCTTGATGTAGCTGGGCCGCGTGAATCCATGGAACTGCCCAGGATAGACCACCAACTCGGTCGGGCGTCCCAAAGATTTCAGCGCCTCGTACATCTGCTCGCCGCCAAGCAGCGGAACATTCATGTCCGAAGTCCCGCCCATGAATAACATCGGCGTGTGGATGCGCTTGTCGATTTCGAGGAAGGGGTAACTCATCTTGATATAGAGCTGCAAATTCTTCCATGGCGGCCCAAGCTCGTTGTCATATTGCAGAATGTATTGGTCGACCCCATAAAACGACATAGGCGCAGCAACTCCAGCTCCACTTATGGCAGCCTTGAAGCGATCGGTGCTGGCCACTGTGTAATCCGTGAGAATGCCGCCATAACTCCAGCCCGTAACTGCCAGTCGGTTCGGGTCGGCAACTCCCATGGCGACTACCTTGTCCACACCGGCCAGCAGATCCTGCACTTCCTTGTTACCCCAGTCGGCGGCAATGGCTTTCGAATAATCCTGGCCGCGCCCGGAACTGCCGCGATAATTCACGTTCAGTTCCGCATAGCCCTTCGTCGCCACCCATTGACGCATGAAATCGAAGGTATGCTCGTCCTGTCCGTTGGGACCGCCGTGAATGTAGAGAATCATCGGCACCGGCGTGCCCGTCTTGAAATCCGCGGGCCGCGTCAATAGCCCATGCACATCAGTTCCATCCTTGCTCTTGAACTCGACATCTTGAACCGGTACAAGATCAAGCTCCGCCATCAACGCATCGTTATGCGTAGTGAGCTTGCGGAGTGTACCGTTTTCCAGCGCATAGATTTCCGCAGGCGTACTGTCGTTGGTGAAGAGCACGGCTGTGTGGCCCGCGGCCGCATCCCATCCCGTCACCGCGCCCGTCTGCGTGAGCAGCTTTTTGTCTCCATCCCCGGCTAACTCAACTTCAGCAGGATATTGGTTGCGATCGTCGCCGACCAGGTAGCTCAACCGTCCGTCAGGTGAATAAAGCGGGAATCGAACCGCACGATCCAGCTTGGCCGCGGGATAACTCACCTTGCCATCCAACGTAACTACCGCAGCGCGCGATTGCGAGTATTCCAATAACTTCAGCTCCGCGCCCTGGGTATAGGCAATCGACTTCGAATCCGGCGACCAAGCCAGGTATCCGCCATCCGGACCTGTCCAGGTGGTCAGCTTGCGCGCTGCCGATCCCGGCTTGGCCGGAGTTACAAAAACATCTGTATTGTCGGAGCGGTCCGGATCGGGGTCCTGGTTGCTGGCATATGCGATCCATGCCCCGTCCGGCGACCAGACCGCGTCCTCTTCCTCCACGTTCTTCGACGTTGTAATTTTTTCGGCTTTCTTGGTCCCCGGATCGTAGAGGTACAGCGAATCAAACGCGTCGTCTCGAAGGTATCCCTGAACGTCCTGCTTGAAGTGGTAGCGATCAATCACGATTGGCTTGGGAGGAACCGGCGGCTTGCCCTCTTCCGGTTCCGGCTCGGCCTTCGGATGAAGAGTCAGCAGCAGTTTCTTCGAGTCCGGTGACCAGCTATAGCTCTCAATGTCCTGGTCGGTTACATTGGTCAACTGGTCGGCCTCTCCCCCGCGCCGATCGAGGACCCATACCTGCGAACCCTTCGCCGGGCCGGGCCGCGACGACAGGAAGCTCAGGTACTTCCCGTCCGGGCTGAATTTAGGTGAAGAAGCCCCTTCCTTCCCAAAAGTTAGCTGCAAATGGGCGGAGCCGTCCCATTTCACCATCCAAAGATGGGACTGGCCTTTGTCTTCCTTGGTATCGGTCTGACTAACGGTATACGCAACCCAATCGCCATCCGGCGAAACAACCGGAGCGCCTACGCGCTGGATGCGGGCCAGATCTTCAAGACTGATCGCGCGCTTTTTCGGAGCGTCTGCGGCCTGGGTAGGGGCAAAAGCGCCGAGAGCTAGCGCAAGGCAAAGAAAGGTTTTCAGGGTTCCACGAAGCATGGGCAGAGATTATCATTCCACGGCGAATTGGAAGCAGGAGAAATTGACCCGAGTTTCGTGACCATAGTAAAACGACCATGGTCATGCCGTTTTGACTCAAGGAGGGCCACCAATGCGGAAAATCCCGGCGGGTGAATTCAAAGCCAAATGCCTGGCCCTCATGGATGAAGTAAAGGACAGCGGCCAGGCGGTAATTCTCACGAAACGTGGCAAGCCCGTGGCGTGGCTCATTCCGCCCCCTGATGAGCCCGTTCAGCCGCTAACGGTCGATTCTATCTTCGGCAGCTTGCGTGGGATGGCGACCTTAGTCGAAGGCCCTGATGCATGGGTTGGTCCGATTTTTGCCGAGGATGAGTGGGACCATTTAAAGCCGGATTGGCCTAACGTTGACCCCGAATGATCCTGCTTGACACACATGTCGTGGTTTGGCTTTTGACTTCTCCGGATCGCATTGCGAAAGCTGCGGAAGAGGCGATCGCAGCTTGGGGTGTCGGGGGGAGAAGGCCAGCGGTTTCATCGGCCACAGTGTTCGAAATAGCTTATGGTGCAAGCCGAGGCCGCATTCGACTGCACGTTACGGAGGCAGGATTTTTGGATCGGCTCCGCGCGACCTTCGATCTGCGCCCCATCACAGAGGCAATTACTTTTAAGGCCGGCATGCTCCCGGACCACTTCCACGGCGACCCGATGGATCGCATCGTTGCGGCGACTGCGATTGTCGAAGACTGCGTCCTTTTGACGATCGATGCAAGAATCCGCGGCTCGGGCGTCTGCAAGACGCTCTGGTAGCCCTACCGCAGCTTCTCTCGAACTTCCGTGCGAATCAGATAAAGGAAGAAGACCAGGTTCAGCAGCCCCTGCACAATTGCCGCGCCCTCATGCTGGCTCGAAAAGATCCACGCGTTGTAAACCACCAGCAGAAAGACCGCAGCCAGGGCCAGCGCCCATGCCCATCGAAACAGCAGCAGCAGCCCGCCGCTCGCGGTTATGAATCCTCCCGCGAAGAACAAGAACATCGGCGGATAATGGCCCCCGCTAACCACTCCGAGAATGATGACTCCAGCGAGTATCAGCAAATAGAGACTGATCGCCGCCAGTCCCGGCAATTTGAGCAGATCGGATCGCGACGCTCGGACAGGCTCCCTTGTCACCTCATGAATCACGGATTCGTCGCGGTTGGATTCCTTACTCATAAGGTATGCAGATAGGCCAGCAGGTCGCTCAGTTGGTCGTCGGTAAGCTGCGTTGCGGGCATCATGTTTCTGCCGTGCAGAATCACATAAGTCATTCGCTCATCGCTAGGCGGAGTGCCCGATGGCATCGCCTTTTCCTTCGTAATCGCCTGCAAGCCGGGCCCATTCAGCGGCCTTGTGTCGTTGGGGCGGTGGCACTTCGCGCATTTTTGGCGATAGACAACGGCGCCTCTGCCTTCCTCCACAGTCCACAGCGCTTCAGGTTTTGAAGGCGGCAGGGAGCGGCAGCCTGCGACGGCCATTGTTGTCGCACCGGCCAGCAGCGCGATGCGGGCGGCGATGGAATGTATGCGCATCTTTCTTCGATGATACAGGCTTACTCCGCCGCTGCGATTGCTTCCGCGATCCGATCGATTACTTGAGACTCGGCGTTGCTGTCTGGGCGATGTCCGTTGACCATGATTGAAAATGCCAGCGTCTTGCCGCTGGCTGCAGTCAGATAGCCGCTCAGGGTGTTGGTTTCATTCAGCGTGCCGGTCTTGGCCCACAGCTTGCCTTTGAGCGGAGAAGTCTTGAAGCGGTTTGACAGGGTCCCATCAACGCCCGCAATCGGTAGTGAGTCGCGCCAGGCAGCTCCCCAGGCTTGCCGCGAAGCATAGCTGAGAAGTTGAGCGTAAGCGCGCGGAGCAATCCGGTCATTGGGGCTCATTCCAGAGCCGTCGTAAAGATAGAAGTCAGCATCGCTGATGCCAGCGTCCACAAGAAACTGCCGAACCACCCGCGAACCCTGAGCAAAACTGCCATTCGTGCCAAACGTTTTGCCAAGCAGCCGTAGAATCAGCTCGGCATGCAGGTTCTGGCTAATCTTGTTGGTCAGCGTAATGTCCTGCGCCACCGGCACGGAGACATGCGTCGCCAGCACCCGGTGATCCTCCAAGGGAGCTGCAATCTTGTCCTGCGAAGAGGGAATCAGCCGCAATGGTTGCGCACGCTGATCGGAAAACTCGCTTGTCTCGATCGAGTACTTGTGCCTGGAAACCGGGGCGCCGTTCACTGCCACTCCGCGGGCCAGCAGCGCCAGCTTGAATGCTGCCGCGGTGTACTCGGCCGGGTCCTCGACTGCCAGGCCCGTGTGGAGCCCATTCGCCGGAATCGTTCCCCAGGCGCGAATAAGGAGCGACCCCGGTCGGCGGTCGAGACCGGGGTGCGCAGTCTGGCCGGCCGGCGTGGGCGTCATGTCGTTTTCCAGCGTGTAGTAGTCCACGTTGGGAACCCAATCGACCGCCGTCCCGCCGGGCGAAGCGGTGTCGGCTGTAACGTTGAGCTCAATGGTGTTTTCAGCAAAGCTGAGTGCGGAGACAGGCGCGCCGTAGCTCCATTGCAGGTCGTCCCAGCCCCAGGACTCGCCGTAAGGTTCGTCGAGGTAGAAGCCGTCGTCGCCCACCACGCTGCCATCCACTGTGCGCACGCCCGCTTGCTCTACCTGCTGAGCCAGCAGGTCCAGAACATCCATGTCCCGCGGCTTCTTCTCAGGCTCCGAAGGTTGAGAGGGAAGCGCCGCTGCTGCAGGAGCCGGCACAGTCTGTGGTGGACGATACGGATACTCCCGCCGGCTCAGAGTAGGGTCGCCCACCCCAAGCAGAACTATGTCCCCGTGCAATACACCCTGCGGATCAATGGGACCCTCTGCAACCACGTTGGTAATCCACGTCAGGTCCTTTACCGGAAGCAAGGCAAACGCGGCGGCCGTGGTCGCAAGCTTGGCATTCGAGGCAGGAGTAAAGAGGCGGCCGTCATTGAAGCCGTAAAGAACCTGCCCGTCCAGTGTTTTGACACAGATGCCGAATTCGGCGTGACTGAGCGCGGGATCGGCGAGAATCAGTTGAATCTTGTCGGCGAGTTGGGTATTGAGTGCTGGTGTCGGTCTAGCTGGATGAGGACGGGTCTGGCCTGCGAGGCCGGAAGGGAGTGTTGCTGCTGCCAAAGTAAGCGCAAGAATTCGCCAAAATTGCACCATGGACGGAGTTTACGGCATTTTGGAGGACTATCCCCGGAGAATTCTCATAGTCGCAACAGGTTCCCAGCTTGCTCCCAATATGGGAGCGGCGTATTCTGGTCAAGTGAAAATCATTGCGCGGAGGACCCTGAACGCCTTTGTTCGAAACAGGGTTGAGCCGCGGAAGCAACGGGTCGTTCAGGACCAGCTTGATACATCGTATGCCTTGGTGTCGCGTGCGACGTGGAAGAACTCTGCGGAACTGAAACAGCACCACCAGAATGCAAGCATCGTTTCGTCTGAGCGCGTGGTCTTCAATATCAAGGGAAATGAATTCAGGCTGGTAGTTGCCGTGGATTACCGACATGGATTTCTACCGATCCTCTGGTTGGGTTCGCACGCTGAATACGACCAGATTGACATTCGAAAGGTGCAGTACAAGGAGCGTTATGCGGATTCAGCCGGTTCGGAATGAGGCTGAACACGATGCGGCTTTGACCCGCATTCAGGAGTTGATGGGTGCGGAACCTGGGACCGAAGCGAGCGATGAACTTGAAGTCCTTGTGACCCTTGTGGATGCGTACGAAACAAAGCACTTTCCCGTGAACACTCCCGACTCGCTGACTGTGATCAAGTTCCAAATGGAGCAGCGGGGCATGTCGCGCAAGGATCTGGAACCGATGATTGGGAGCCGTGCTCGAGTCTCTGAAATCCTCACCGGCAAACGCGCCCTTACGCTGCCGATAATTCCGTGACGATACCTTCGCTCCGAAAGTTGGTGCAATGGAAGCTGCGCAGCCGCGCGCTCGAACTCGGCCAACGCACGCTCATCATGGGAGTCGTGAATATTACGCCCGATTCCTTCAGCGACGGCGGACGCTTCTTCGACTCCCAAGCCGCAATTGCTCACGCAATTCATCTGCTTGACGAAGGTGCCGACCTGCTGGACCTCGGCGCGGAGAGTACGCGTCCCGGGTCGCGAGCCGGGGGAGCGGATGGAACCGTCGCAGCGCCTACCGTCAGCTCCGACGAAGAGCAGGCGCGCCTGCTTCCAGTGCTCCAAGGCATTCTGAAGCAGCGCCCCGACGCCATCGTTTCTGTGGATACATACAAGGCGCAGACGGCCCTTGCAGCATTGGCAGCCGGCGCGGAGATCGTTAACGACGTAAGTGGCCTTTTCTGGGATCCCGGCATGGCTTCGGTATGTGCGAACGCAGCCTGCGGAGTGATCCTCATGCACACGCGAGGCCGCCCGGAAGAGTGGGCAACGCAAGCCCAGCTCCCCCCGGAAGAACTGCTGGCAACAGTGCGGTCAGGGTTGCAGGCTAGCCTCGGCAAGGCTGTCGAGGCGGGAATCGCACCAGACGCGATTGTCCTTGACCCAGGCTATGGCTTCGGCAAGCGGGGCGACGAGAACTTTGCGCTGCTTGCAAAGCAGGCCGAGCTTCTGTCGCTGGGCAGGCCTCTGCTCGCGGGAGTGAGCCGCAAGTCTTTCCTGGGAAGGGCGTTGTCCCCACTCCATGGAGGCAAAACCGCTCCGGTCGAAGCGCGCGAAACAGCCAGCGTAGCGGCGCTCGTTGCAGCCATTCTCAACGGGGCGTCAATCGTGCGCGTACACAGCGTGCGCGCAGCGGTAGAGGCGGCACTCGTCGCGGATCACGTGCGAAGAAATTTAACGCCGGAAAACTGAAAACTCAGAACAGATGACAGACAACTCGTGGTGGTCCAATTTGAGCATACGGAGGGCAGGCGAAGTCCTAGGATAACTCCTGAAGAAGTGCGATTCGGCTGCCACAGACACGGATCCCATGCCAATTGCATTCCCGGAGGGCTCTAAACGCAATGCCCGCGAATGAGATTCAGCAGGAAGCAGGAAAACTCCTCAAGGTGAGCGAAGCCCTCGACAGGCTGGCGCTGCAAGAAGCGTCAGTCGCAGAGGCTCTGGCAATCCTCGCAAGGTCGGTTCGCTATTCGGCCAAGTTGCTGGAGGTCGTAGTTGCCGTCAGATTGGGACCAGATAATGCTCTGAATAAAGCAAGCAACTAAAGGCCGACTTCTGAACTCAAATGTCCAAGGTTCGAGATAAGGGATCCTCCACCATAAAAACTCCAAACAGCGGATACCCATCGGAAGCTTGCAATTGTTTCGTGATTTGCGGCACTGGGCCAGGAGTGTGTACGTATCACAATTTTGAAGTTCATCAGCTGAAGAGGAGTTTTCACATGAAGAAGAAGACCCGGAGAGAACTGGCACGGGAAATAATCGAGAATCTGCGGCGCGGAATGAACCGGCCGCCCAAGAGCGAATCGCCATCGAGTGAATTCCCCAAGGCGACGCCATTCCTACCCATGCCTTTTGTGCGCAACAATAGATCGAGGCAGGTCCAGACTTCCCACTAGCTCCCAACCAAACGCCCAACCTGAACGCTCACTGTATGTCTCCGTGCGAGTGGAGGCGGTAGAGTACGTGCCTGCGCAGCGGATGGCCTTCCGGAATGCGGGGGTGGTCGAAGTCCGCGGCTGCATCGCGACTCATGCCGATCTTCTCCATTACGCGGCGAGAGCGCATGTTTGCCGTGCTGGTGAACGAGACCAGGCTGGATAGCCCGAGCGTCCCGAATGCGTGGCGCACCACCGCAAGCGCGCCTTCAGTGGCCAACCCTTTGCCCCAATAATTGTGTGCGATACGCCATCCAATCTCGACCGCAGGCATAAACCGCGCTTCAAATGCCGGCACCGATAGCCCGATAAAACCAATGAAAGTCCCCGTCTCGATTAGCTCGGCAGCATAGAGCCCGAAGCCGTGCTGTTCAAAGTGCTGCTCGATGCGAGCCACCCCTTCGTCTGTTTCTTCCGGCGTGAGCAAGGCCGGGAAAAACTCCATAACCCGCGGGTCGGCGTTGATCGCCCGAAATGGCGCGCGATCGGCCTCGCGCCAACGGCGAAGAATCAGCCGGTCCGTGGTCAGTGCTTCCGTCATCGGGCGTAGAGTAGCAGATCGGCCGATCCGCTGCGGCCGCGATTGTTCGCGATAAGCTTCCAGGTAGTGTCCTAATTTGCCTAAATCCAAGCAAATGGATTGTATTACAAAAAACTCTCGACGCTGCCCAGTCCTTAGTGGGAGGATTGGGGACATGGCGCTTACAGAAGCTCAGAGGTGGCACGCGACTTGGATTATTGCGGTCCTCATACAGGTCGCTGGAACCATTATTGGCGGGTTCCAAGGCATGGCTATGATGCCGTTGATTATCCTAGTTCTTTGTTGCTGGGCGGCGGCTGTCCTGCTTTCGTGGATCATCGTCCGTGGAACACGCCTACTTGGCAAAATCCTCTTAACGGCCATCCTAACCCTAATTGCGTGCGTAGCGATTGGCTGGGCAGTTCGATATGACAGGCCGGTTCTCTCCTTGGAAACCGATGGTATAGTTTCCCAAAACGGGTCCGACGGCACCGTGCTGAATATTGAGGCCGATGTCAATAACATTGGGCGTCAATCCTCTTATGGCCAAGACTGGAGATTCCATATCAAGTTTGAAGCCACGGAGATAGAAGGTAGCGAGCGATTTGGACTAAAGAGGCCAGAATGGACCGCTGACGAACCCGAGCTATATAACCAAGAGTTTTCTGTAGGAAAACCCGTCCGAGGTTGGCTTTATTTCGCATTTCCCGATTCGGTTTCGCAGCAAATGCGGTTGATCTTTAATTGCACCAGTCCTTCACCGGCTGTTGCAACATTGTCTTTCTTTGACTCGAAGGAAAAGCACCTTTGGGAAAAGGAGATAGATTTAGTGGCGTTAATTAAGAATTCCTGTAGATCAACGCCAACGAATACGGCGGTAGCCGCCGCGCCACCGCAGGGGCCGCAGCCCGCTCATCGCCACTCTCAGCCAAAAAACGCCACAGGTCTTCCAACGACAGAGAGGCCGCCGCTTGCAAACTTCAGAAATATCACTGCACTGGGAGGAGCGACAGCAATCCTAGACTGTGATCCGCTGGCGACTTTTGACGGTGTTACCGCCGTCACAACGTCACAGACCGAACCAGCGCTCGATATTGGCTCTTCTAAATGCCAGAACCAAGAATCCTTCGCGGAGTTTGGTGCGTATACGCAGCTAAAAACAGACCTTGGTAACGATGCGGGAAACAAAGAAGCGATCAAATCTGACCTTGGAAAGCTGAGAAAAAGGCTCACCGAATTGCGAGACCCCCTGCATTTGCAAAAAGAATACGAGGACAAGCTCAACCGACAGTTTTCCGATATGGAAACTGCATTTCTTGCAGTTGCCGATAGCAGAGAAAAAACGCTGCATCTGCTTTCTGGTCTAAGAATTACCCACAGGTAAAGGTTGACTTTCTAGTGTTTATGTATTACACGCATAGAACAAGCGTACCCGTGAAAGAGGTTTTCCAAGGCAAGACCATCTGGGAAGGGATCGTCGAAGTGTTCGACCTTCACGGGCATCCAAAGGCGAATACAGCCTATGCCTGGAGTCACGACACCGACAATCCAGACGTGCCGAGGCGCAGCGTAACCGTTCTCCACGTTCCACCGGCAGTATCGCCGGAATCCGCAGTCAGATTAGCAATCGTGCAGGAGTTAAGAGCCAATGCCGACATCGAAGCCGAAGCCTAAGAAACCCGGACGCCCTAAGATGGCAAAAGGCGAAGCCAAGGGGACCATAGTTCCTGTGAGATTCAGTCCAGAGGAGCGTAAGCGGGTGGAGCTAGCAGCAAAGGCCAGCAACCAGAACGTATCAACTTGGATTCGCAGCACGTTGAGTACCGCGATAGGTGGATAAGCCTGTGGATTTCAAATTAGGACACTACCAGCTTCCAGCCTCGATGGTGCTTTAGAGCCGGAATGTTGTACCATCCCGCCAAGGACCTTGCTCACTTTTCCCGATCTTGTCATCTCAAACTTCCCGAGACACTTGAGGAGGCACACTGATGCACATTTTTGAACCCCTGCGTCCCGTCGCTCGCCATCTCCCGCGTGCCTCCAAGTCTGCGCGGAGCATAATTGCAGTTCTCTTTGGGTGCGCGACACTGGCTGCCGCAATCCCGGCCCAGCAATCCGCGACCACCGCGCCAGACATCGTCTTCAAGAACGCCACTGTGATGACCGCCAGCCACGGCACCATCGAGCATGGCTCCGTTTGGGTCCATGCAGGCAAGATCGCGGGTGTAGGCGCCACGGTAAATGCGCCCGCGGGAGCTGTGGTCGTCGACGCGACAGGCCTATGGCTAACCCCCGGCATTATCGACCCGCACTCTCACTCGGCGCTCGACAACGACGTGAACGAAGCGACCAGCCCGGTCACGCCGTCCATGCACATGATCGACGCCTTCGACAACCGCGACAAGGCGCTTTATCAGGCGCTGGCTGGCGGCGTCACCACGGAACTCCTGCTCCACGGTTCAGCCAACATGATCGGCGGCCAGGCCGTAGTGATCAAGAACAAAGTCGGCCTCGACCGCGACGCAATGCTCTTCCCCAATGCCCCCGGCTCCATCAAATTTGCCTCCGGAGAAAACCCCAAGCGCGTTTATGGCGGCCGCAACCAATTGCCCTCTACGCGCATGGGCAATTTTGAGGTCATGCGCCAGGCCTTTGAAGATGCGAAGAACTACACGGCCACCTTCGACGCTTACAACGCGAAGGTTGCCAAGGGCGACAAGGACGCCATTCCCCCCAAGCGGGACCTGAAGCTCGAAGCGCTGGCCGACGTTCTCCGCGGCAAGCTCTATGTCCAGATTCACTGCTACCGCGCCGACGAATTCCTCACCGAAGAAGCAATCGCCCACGAGTACGGCTACAAGATTCGCGCCTTCCATCACGCCCTGGAGATGTATAAAGTCGCCGGCAAAATAGCGCCGGAAGATACCGCCATCGCCACATTCACAGACTGGTGGGGCTTCAAGGACGAGGCCTGGGACGCGATTCCGTGGAACGCGGTTATGTCGATGCGGAAGGGTGTTCGCGTCGCCCTCAAGAGCGATTCGAACGACCACGTTCGCCGCCTCAATCAGGAAGCCGGCAAGATGGTTCACTACGGCGGAGCAACCGAAGACGAAGCAATTCGCATGGTCACGTTGAACCCCGCGTGGATCATCGGCGTCGACCAGCAGACCGGTTCCATCGATGTCGGTAAAGATGCCGACCTGGTGCTCTGGAACAAAGATCCACTCTCCACCTATGCTCGCGCGCAGAAGGTATACATTGACGGCGACCTGTTCTTCGACGTCTCCCTGCCCGGCCTCGGCACACCCCACTTTTCCGGCGTAATGCACGGAGACAACGAAGCAGGGTCAGACGACGAGGAGGATGGCCAGTGAAGAAGCAAGTGTTGTCGATCCGTCTCACAACCAAATATGTTGGGTGCCCCATCCTTGCGCCTTTTTTCTGGCGCAAGGGTGGGAAACCTCAGAACTATTTCAGCGCAGGATCAATCGCGGCAGTGTTCCTTGCGTTCCTCACTCTCTCGGCTCCCGCTCAAGATTCCACCAACAAAGTCATCGCCATCTCCGGCGCACGTCTGCTGACAGTCAGCCACGGCGCCATCGAAAACGGCGTCCTCGTCATGGCCAATGGCAAAATCACCGCAATCGGCGAGGCAGGCAAAGTGACCATTCCTAAAGGCGCGCAGCTCGTGGACGCCCACGGAATGACCGTTTATCCAGGCCTTATCGATCCCGAAACAAACTTTGGCCTCACTGAAATCGAATCCGACCAAAACTCGAACGATCTCGCCGAACCCTCCGACGAAATCATGCCCCACATGCACGTTGCCGACGCATTCCACGCTGAAACCGAGCTGATCCCCGTAGCCCGTCTCAACGGAATCACCAACGCAGTAGTCGCGCCAGCCAGCGAAGACACCATCGCCGGCCAGGACATCTTCATCCAATTAGCCGGCGCCGATCGCGACGCCATGATCCTCGGCCGAGACGTGGCTCTTGCCATGAATTACGGAGCCGAGCAGCGCCGCCGTGGTGGACGCGGGGGTGGCAAGGCTGAGTTTCCCTCCACCCGCATGGGCCTCATCACCCAGTTGCGCCAGACCTTTCTCGATGTGCAGGATTACATCGCCCACCGCGACGCCGCCGCCAAAAAAGACGACAAGCCGGATGCCGCGAAAGACGCGAAACCAGACGCAAAGAAAGACGATAAGGGAGACAAGATTTTCAAGCGCGATCTGAAGCTGGAGGCGCTCATTCCCTACCTGAAAGGCGAGCGTCCCGTCGTGATCGGCGTCTACGAGGGATACGACATTGAGACCATCATGGCCCTGGCGCAGGAGTTCCACCTGAAAGTCGTGCTCAACCACGTCACCCACAGCCAGGAAGTGCTGGACAAAATTGCGGCATGGAAGGTTCCGGTCATCGTCGGTTCGATTTACGACTTTCCCCGCGCCAGCGAGCGTTTCGACGCTGTTTACACGCTCCCTGCGGAACTAGCCAAGCGAGGAGTCAAAATCGCCATCTCCTCAGCCGATGCGGGCGGCCCGGTGAGTAGCCACTCTTCGCGCAACCTGCCCTACGCGGCAGGCTTTGCCGTAGCCTACGGCCTGCCCTATGACGAAGCGCTCAAAGCCATCACGCTCAATGTAGCCGAGATGTTCGGTTTCGGCGACCAGCTAGGCTCGCTGGACGTAGGCAAAACCGCCAACGTAGTAATAGCCAACGGCGACCCTCTCGATGTAAGAACCGACGTAAAGCAGGTCTACATCCAGGGCGTCCCCGTCCCCATGGTCACCCGCCAAACCAAGCTGAGGGACGAGTACAGCAAGTAGCAAGCTCAACCGCCATTGGCAATTGATCGGACTTGGCCTTCATCCTCCGACGCTCTTGTTTACCGATGCCCGTGACCGAAGAAACCGCCGCCGTGACCACCACCCCCGTGGCCACCCGACATCCTGGGAGCCTTTGGAGCTTTAGGCGTTTTGAATTCCTTCGGCTCCTTGAATTTGGGCTCTTTATAGGAAGAGTGGTAGCTCTCCTCGCCGCGACTACTCCCGAACATATGGGATCCACCCGATCTCCCCTCATTGGCGTAGGCCTGGGTATAGCCGCGATCGCCTGAGTAGGAGCGGGGTTCAGCATAGGAGTGCTGGGCAAAGTCGTTGTGCTGGTACGACGATTCGGGAGCGCGCCAGTTTTCCCGCGAATTGTAGTAGGGAGCTGCCTGCCGCTGCGCATACGCCTGCGGCGCCATCCCATTCGAGCCATACCCATACCCGTTAGGCCGTCCATAAGACTGCGGCTGCGGACGTACCGGCATCATGGGCTGAGTCTGGGGGCGATTCCATGTGTATTGCGGAAGCGCCGGTCGTGCGTAGCTGCCGGCGAAAGAGCGTTCCGGAGACTCCACAGGGCGGTTGTAGCTCTGCCCCTGGTTGCTGAAACGGTTCAAGCCCATTTGCGAGTTGCCGAAACCGTTGGGCGTCCTGTTGATTCCGCCCCCTTGCGATCCACCCCAGCCATTCGGCGTCCTGTTGATCCCGCCGCCATGGGACCCATAGCCGCCCCACTGAGCCACCGAGGTGCTCTGCGAGGTATAGGGAGATTGATGGAACAGAATATTGGATGTGAGCCAGTTGAGCGCCCATCCCGCTATCCCAAACGGCGTGTGGCTAAAGGCGGACATGGCGAAGCTGAGTCCGGCCTGAAAAAGCCCCGAGCTGCCAAACGACTGTAGCGCTCCCACCAGTGAGAACCCAGGATAGGGCGAAACCGGCTGCCCGTACGAGGTCCAAGGATTGTACGTCGGGACATAAACAACCTGAGGGCTAGCCGGGGTCAGCTGAATGTAGCCCTGGTTATACGAAACCGCCTGCTCCGGCGTGCTCTGCAGAGTTCCAGCACCCTGGGCGCGCTCGCGCAATACCTGGATCGTCTGCAGAATATCCTGTGGCTGGTTGTAATAGGCGTTGCCCAGATCAGTGGTCCAGCGAAGGTCGCGGTTCATAAGATCCAGCACCAGGGGAAACGCAGTGAGGCCTTTGACGCTCGGGTCCCAGTTGGCCTGCATGTCGGCGCCGTAAGCCACCTGGTCAGGCGAAGCAAAGGCTTGCGAGTGCAGCCAGTTGTCGGCGGCAATTACCTGCGCCGGGTAGGTCGAGGCAGCCAGAATCTGCGCTACCAGAGAATCCGGATAAAGGGCGATGGGAGCAACCAGTTGCTCAAGCTGTACCGGCCCAAAAGGCTGACCGCCTGGAGCCGGGGCAGCATAGCCGGCCTGCGGGGCGTCTTGTCCAGGGTCGGCGTAACCCGGCTGTGGATACTGGGGTTGAGCGTACTGGGACTGAGCGTATTGCTGCTGCTGAGCGTACTGCTGCTGCGGGGGGTATTGCTGCTGCTGCTGCCCATAGGCCTGAGGTTGCTGATATTGAATGTAGTTAGGTGCCGGCTGTACGTATTGAGAACCCTGGTATTGAGGATATTGTGCCTTGGCCGATGCTGTGCAGAAGCCAAGCGCGCCAACGGGCACGAGAACCAGCAGCACTGCCAGGAGAGCCGACCGGCGCGGCGCTCGCGCTGCGGATTGGTGTTTTCCCGATGACGGAACCGAGAGCAGCGAAGGCACTTCAATGCGCGAAGGGCGCAGAAAGAATTGGGGTTTCATGTTCCCTCATTGAGGCCCGTTGGTTTTGCCTCGAGACGAGACTTGTTGTCCAGCGGGTGCAAGCGGCTATCGGCCTGCAGGCGGGGGACGGTTAACTAGCCTAGACACGAACTGCCGGAGTTAGTTGCGAAAAAACATTGAGAACGGAAATAGTTGTTGAAAATGGACCGGGATGCGACCGGCGGAATGTACATCCCGAACAGCGCAGCCGCGCAAAGAAACCTTCTGTCAGAATTAATCTCCGATTTCTTCCCCGAGTTTGCAGTTCAATTCGCGGAAACGCGCACAATCAATTCATGACCGCCAGAACACAAGGAATCCCGCAATTCCTTCCGTCCAACCTACCGGCAACTTGAAATGGGCAATTTACCTCACCCCCCCACTTTCCCTTCATAATTATGAAAATAAGTGGGTTATGTCGAAAGCATCCAAAAACACCTACTAAAACAAACGACTTACGTTTCGAGCACTTTTCGCGATTCCCGGTTTTGCAGGGGTTATCGAACGTTGCCTCGGCCGTGATTTGCGGTCAGCGCGCCATATGCACCCAGGGTTTATCATCGGAAATGGCGCCGGCGAAGAGTGTTGCTCTCGTAATTGGAGCGAGAATATCGCAGGATCAAAAAGTACGCTGCGCCCCATACAGGATGACAAGCTTTTATTCTTGATGGATTTCATCAGAGACAGGATGACATGCGAGCAAAGACGGCTGTAGTACTGGGCGCCCAGTGGGGCGACGAGGGTAAAGGGAAAATCGTGGACGTGCTGAGCGAGCGCTTTGCCGCCGTCGCGCGCTACGCTGGCGGTCACAACGCCGGCCACACCGTCATAATTGGCGGTCAGAAGTTTGTGCTCCAGCTCATTCCCTGCGGAGTGCTAAGACCCGGTTGCAAAGGCATCATCGGCAACGGTGTGGTTCTCGACCCGATCGCATTTTTGAAAGAAGTTGAAAAATTGCGTGCTCTCGGCGTTGCCGTTGACGAACAGCTTTTTGTCTCCAACCGCGCGCAGGTGATTTTGCCCTACCACCGCATGATTGAGCTGGCTGCGGAAAGCGCGCCGGGACGCAAGAAAATTGGCACCACCAGCCGCGGAATTGGACCGGCGTATGAAGACAAAATGGCGCGCAGCGGGCTGAGGGTAGTGGACCTGCTCCGGCCGGAGTTGCTGAAAACACACATCGAGGCCGCCTGCGCCGAGAAAAACGCCATCGTAAAAGCGCTTTTTGGAACTGGGACGGCTCCCCTCGATCCTGAAAAAATGTACGACGAGTACGCGGCAGCGGCCGAGCAAGTTCGACCATTTGTGGCGGATACCGGGCGTCTATTGAACAAAATCCTCGCTGAAGGCCGGAGTGTAATGTTCGAGGGCGCGCAAGGGACCATGCTCGATATCGACCACGGCACTTATCCGTTTGTCACTTCGTCGTCGGCGACAGCCGGCGGTGCAGCCACCGGAACCGGTGTCGGCCCCACGGCCATCGGCACCGTGATCTCGGTTACCAAGGCTTACGTCACGCGGGTGGGCGGCGGACCGTTTCCCACCGAAATCCACGATGCGGCAGGTGAGGAACTGCGTGCGCGAGGAAATGAATATGGAGCCGTAACCGGCCGGCCCCGCAGGTGCGGATGGTTGGATATCCCGCTGCTCCGTTATTCCAACCAGGTCAATGGCGCGGAATGGCTGGTGATTACAAAGCTTGACGTTCTCGACACTCTTGCCGAGATTCCTGTATGCGTGGGATACGAGATTGGCGGCAAAGTTACCGACGAGA
>Ga0182016_10003200_pt1 | contig 18829 bp, 13 predicted proteins | sample 712S2MmetaG_FD_120491 | JGI IMG/M metagenome (GOLD analysis project Ga0182016, IMG submission 120491) | Permafrost microbial communities from Stordalen Mire, Sweden - 712S2M metaG | ecosystem: Environmental > Terrestrial > Soil > Wetlands > Permafrost | place: Sweden: Stordalen | collected...
CTGAGACTATTGGGAGTTTACAAGGTCGTATTGAGATACGATCGGATTTCAATGTTGCCCCTCCCGGCCGCCAAAATTTAGTTCTCTACGGCAATTCCGGTCTTTTACCGGTGTCGGAATGGGACGCCGACAGGGGAAACTTCAGCGCCGAAAGACATCTGCACATCGTGATGCTCGACCAGCGCCCGCGCGTTGCCCAGCAGCACCTCGCGCGGTGCCCCGTGGAAGTGCGCGGATCCGCCCTGCAGACCGTTGAACCGAACCGACTGCGGTTCGTGGCGGAATCCACGCACGTAGGGCAGGCGCGAGTAGCCGAGCCTCGCCACAAACAGGTACACCTTCACAGTCTCACCGCCGACCAACACGAACAACTCACTAAACTCAATCTGCAGTTGCTTGCCCGGCAGTGGTTCGAATCGCAGCGTCGCTCACGCCTCGTCTTGCGATATCTGCACAATGGCGCCACCGCTCGTTCCAGCGTGCAGCGCGACACCGCGAAGCCATGCGCAGGTGCCAGATCCTGGCAAATAAAATCCCAGTCGCCGCGGTGGCCGCGCAACCGCTCCGCCTACCGGCTCTCAGGCTCCGCCAGGCGCCGCTGCCCGGCAGGCCGCCGACAGCCCACCCAACCAGCCGCCCCGACATAACGCCCCACCGTGTTGCAGGCGCAGCCATCTCCGCCGCGATGCGCCTGCTCTCCCACTCCAGCCGATACACCTGGTCCATCGGCGTCGCCTCATCGAGTGTCAGCATCACCCCCCCGTTCCGAGTGGTCCTGGGGCGAGCTTCCTCCAACCCGCACGATCCGCGTGCTCCCGACGATCAGAGGGTCAGTTGGTCATCTGGCCAAAGGGTGAGCTTTCCACGTCGCACGACGACACGCGATTGCAGGGCCAGACTCCCTCCAGCGCTGACTGGATGGGACCAAGCCCGCGCCCGCCGCGCTCGACCTCGCCTGTTCGCGTAACTCAACGTCTGGGCGATCGGAGCGTCGCCATTCCTGCAGCTCTTCAGGAATCACACTGATCCTCGACGCAGCGCGCCTGTGGTAACGGTCTTATAGCGCGGAATTAACAGTTCACTAACTTGCCTCGCGCTGAAGCGCACGGCATCGGCGTAGATTTACCGTCCAGTCTCCGTCGATGCTGATCTTCGCGGCGTTCAGACTCCTGCTCATAATAGGTCAGACAAGCACCTCCCCGAAAAAACCCAGTCATGCAAACAGGCCCTGAGTAGATTCCGAATCTACTCCGGCATTGGCGAGGCATGCTACGCGTTCGTCATGTGCTGATCGATCTAATGGGCACGGCCACGAAACCAGGCTCACAACCTTCAGATTGGTGGCGCAGCGCCGATCGACTAGGTCAACGATAACGTGGAGTAGAATGGACAGAAACCACCCATCGAACTGGAGGCAGTTACTCGCATTCGGGTCTGCAGCCGCCGTCATGGTTGCCATGGCCTCGGTGGCCTACCGCGGCACGGTTGTGTCAACGGAAAGCAACCGATGGGCACGCCACGTGGTTCAGGTCCTTGGTAACCTCCAGGACTTGGTTCTCGGCCTTTCGGAAACGGAATCGGCCTATCATGACTATATAGTTTCCGGCAGTCCTTCCTATCTTGAGTCCTATCGTGCCAGTCTAATTAAGGTAACGACCGACGAAGCGGCGCTGCGCGAGGCGACTGCGGATAATCCCGGCCAGGCCGCCACACTTACCGGCCTGGCAACGCGGATCTCCGAGCAAATCGGGTTCGATGAGACCGTCATCAACCTGCGATCGGCCACGGGCCTGGACGCAGCAGCGACTACCATTCGAGGTGACACGAACCCGCGCACCGTAGTTGCGATCGGGGCTGCGGTTACCAAAATACGCGACGAGGAGTCAAGACTGTTCGCGATGCGCAATGAGGATGCGACCCGGCGATCCCACGAGGCGAGTGCAGGACTCATCATCGGAACAGTACTGGAAGTACTGATCATCGCCGCGGCAGGCTGGCGGGTCCATCGCGCCAGCTCCCGGCGCCACCTCGCGGAAGAAGCGCTCCGCGAAAGCGAAATGCAATGGCGCATGCTGGTTCACGAGGTTCAGGACTACGCGATCTGCATGTTGGACCTTAACGGTCAGATCGTCACCTGGAATGAGGGAGCTGAACGAATCACCGGATATGCGGCTGCGGAAATCATCAGACGCAACTTTTCATGTTTCTATGGCACTGAAGACAAACAGAAGGGTCTGCCGGCTAATATTCTTCGGACAGCCATCGCGGACGGAAGATACGAAGGGCAAGGAACGTGGGTGCGGAAAGATGGCTCGCGATTTATCGCCAATGTGACTGTCACCGCGTTGCACGATCGTAGCGGAAATCTGCAAGGGTTTTCAGAGATTACGCGTGACCTTAGCAAAACCGAGGCGTCGGCCGCGAAGTACCGTGGCCTGCTGGAGGCTGCTCCGGACGCAATGGTGGTAGTGAACGAGGGTGGAGCGATCGTCCTGCTGAATGTCGAGGCGGAAAGACAGTTCGGCTATCCACGCGATGAGCTTCTCGGTCAGCAGGTGAAAAACATCATTCCTGAGGGTTTTGCGGAACGGTTGATCTCCGACGGAACCAGATCGACCGCGGAAGCTTTGGCTCAGCAGATTGGCACCGGGATTGAACTATACGGCCGGCGCAAAAGCGGCGGCCACTTTCCCATTGAGATCATGTTGAGTCCGTTGGAAAGCACAGAGGGTGTCCTGATCACCGCAGCGATCCGCGACATTAGTGTGCGTAAGGCGGCCGAAAAGCATCTTCTGCAAATGGAAAAACGGTATCGTGGACTGCTGGAGGCCGCGCCAGATGCGATGGTAGTTGTGAACCAGGCGGGCGACGTGATTCTGCTGAACGTTCAGGCAGAGAAGCAATTCGGCTATTCCAGGGATGAGCTTCTTGGACAGCCCGTGAAAAACATCATTCCAGAGGGATTTGCGGAGCGCTTGATCGCTGATGGCCTTCGATCCGCTGAAGACGCGTCGGCGCAGCAAATAGGTATGGGGATCGAATTAATCGGACGATCCAAGACGGGCGGCAACTTTCCGATCGAGATCATGCTGAGTCCTCTCGAGAGCACGGATGGCATTCTGGTCACGTCGGCAATCCGCGACATCACCACACGCAAGCGCGCAGAGGCACAACTGCTTCAGAAGGTAGAAGAACTGAACCGCTCTAACCGAGAGCTGGAACAGTTTGCTTATATAGCGTCGCACGATTTACGGGAACCGTTGCGAATGGTCGCCAGCTTCATGCAGCTCCTGTCGCGGCGATACAAGGGGAAGCTGGACTCCGACGCCGATGAATTCATCGCCTACGCAGTGGATGGCGTCGATCGAATGGAACGATTGATACAGGACCTGCTGTCGTACTCCCGCGTCGGGGCAAAAAAGGGAATTCTGTACGAAACGTCGAGCGAGCTAGCATTGCTACAGGCATTGACCAATTTGAGTAATGCTATCCATGCCGCCGATGCTGAGGTGACGCATGATCCACTGCCCAGTGTTTTTGGTGATGAAGTGCAACTGACACAGTTGTTCCAGAACCTGGTTGGCAATGCCATTAAATACCAGAACAGAGGAACTCCACGGGTCCACATCTCGGTCGCCAAAAGCGAACCTGGGCGGTGGACGTTTTCAATAAAGGACAATGGGCTCGGGATCGAACCACAATACTTTGAAAAGATCTTTGGTATGTTCCAGAGGTTGCACAGGCGTGACGAGTTCTCCGGTACTGGAATAGGTCTGGCGATATGTAAAAGGATAGTCGAACGGCACGGCGGAAATATCTCGGTCGAGTCATGCCCAGGACAAGGGTCTACCTTTCGTTTCGCGTTGGCAGAAGGCATGACCACATCATGAGTATCAGCGACGAGGCTAAAATGACCCGACAGGTACTATTGGTCGAAGACAGCCCGGGCGATGTACGGTTGACGCAGGAGGCCTTCCGCGAGGCCCGCAGGTCAGTGCAAGTACACGTGGCCAGCGACGGACTGGAAGCAATGGCGTTCCTGAGACGGGATGGAACCTACACCAATGCTCCCCGCCCGGATCTCATTCTACTGGATCTGAATCTTCCAAAAATGGACGGCCGGGAGGTTCTTGCTCGCATCAAGGGGGATGATCGCTTCAAAACGATCCCTACGGTAATTCTGACTACGTCCGAATCGGAGGCCGATATCATGCAAAGCTATCAACTCCAGGCAAACTGCTATCTCAGCAAGCCGGTGCAGTTGGAGTCCTTCGAACGCCTTATTAGTTCCATCAACGACTTTTGGCTAACGATGGTCAAGCTACCCCATCAGAAACAGGACGCCAACGAAGCTGCTCTCAAGGGGAAATGACCCGGTGCTCCTCATGCACTTCGTGACACAGGCGGTCAAATTGGCGAACCTCATTCCCACGTGTTGTCTGTCATGCGCAGAGACCGCGCACTCTGACTCTTATTGGGTGGCTGCAACGCGGCGCGGACAGAGCACATGACCAAGTCACTGATGACGATACTCCTGATCGAAGACAATCCTGGTGACGCTCGTTTGATCCGCGAGATGTTCCGAGGACCAACTTCACACCCGACCAGCATAACCCATGTTACGTCCATGCACGAGGCCGAGACGCATGTCGCGGACCATCCAATGGACATTATATTGCTTGACCTCGGTTTGCCCGATACGCAAGGCCTTGGCGCGGTACGCCGAACCCACATGGCTGCGCCGCACGTTCCCTTGGTCGTGCTGACTGGCGTGGATGATGAGTCGCTGGCCATGAAAGCCCTGCAAGAGGGCGCACAGGACTATCTCGTCAAAGGCCAGATTGAAGAGGCTGGGCTAATTCGGGCATTGCGTTACGCCATCGAACGGAAGGCATTGGAAGAACAGCTATCTGTCGCGAAGAACCGGGCGGAACAGGCCGAAACACTCCTGCGTGACGCGGTTGAAAGTATGTCCGAAGGGTTTGTGATTTACGATCAAGAAGATCGGTTTGTTTTGTGCAATGAGGCCTATCGACGGATCTATCCCGAGCGCGCTGGTTTCCTGACGCCCGGAACACGGTTTGAAGACATCTTGCGAACGGTGCTGGCAAACGGCGGCCTGGACGCATCTGTTGGGCGCGAGGCGGAATGGTTCGAGGAGCGACTCCAGTATCATCGCGAAGCTAAGGGCGCGGTCGAGCGACAACAGGCCAACGGAATGTGGATTCTCGCCACCGACCGGCGAATGCAAAACGGCGGTACCGCCGGGCTCCGGATTGATGTTACAGATTTAAAACGCACCCAGACAGCGCTGTTCGAGGAAGAGGCCCGCCTGGATCGAGCTCAGGCAATCGCCGGCATCGGCAGTTGGGAACTGCATATGGCGACCGGGCGCTACGCCTGGTCAAAAGAAATGTACCGCATCCGTGGTGTCTCCTCCGACAGGTTCGTGCCATCGTTAGAAAGCACCGCCACACTTGTGCACCCCGATGACGCTCTGTCATTTCAATCCTGGTTGGGCGATCTGATGGCTGGTCGGACGCAGGGCGCGCGCGAGATCAAGATCGTGCGTCCCGATGGCGAGGTCCGTTTGCTTGGCGTTGAAGGCCGTGCCGTTACCAATACGAACGGCGTGATAACCCATCTGGACGGCACTATGCAGGATATCACCGAGCGCCGGGCGACCGAACAGCAGCTTGCGCAGGCGCAGAAGATGGAGGCGATCGGAAATCTTACCGGTGGCATGGCGCATGACTTCAACAATGGCCTAGCGGTGGTCATCGGCAACCTTGATATGCTGGGACGTCTCATCAAGGCCGATCCGGCTGCCACGGAACTGTGCGACGAGGCGCGGGATGGCGCGCGCCGTTGCGCCGAGCTGATTCGCCTGCTGCTCGCCTTCGCTCGTCGCCAGCCGCTATATCCGAGGCAAACCGATGTCAACAAACTTGTTCAAGCCAGCGCGAAGCTACTGGCTCGCGTGCTCGGTGAGGATATCGCCTGGGCACTCAACCTCGGTGACGAGTTGCCCTCGGTCGTAACCGATCCGGCGCAGCTTGCGGCCGCCCTGACCAATCTCGCCAATAACGCGCGCACCGCCATGCCGCGCGGTGGTAAACTGGAGATCGCGACCAGGACTGCCGAATTTGACGCACGTTATGTTGCACTCCACCCCGATGCCAACCCGGGCGTGTACGTGTTGATTGAGTTTTCCGACACGGGAAGCGGCATCCTTCCGGAGATACTTGGAAACATATTCGAACCGTTTTTCACGACCAAAGACACTGGACAAGGAAGTGGCCTTGGCCTGTCAATGGTTTTTGGCTTCGTCAGGCAGTCTGGCGGCCATCTGACCGTCTATAGCGAGCCGGGCCGCGGCACGACGTTTCGCATTTACCTACCAAGCGCCGAGGCCAGCGACCGAGCGGCCGTCATTCCGGTCCTTCCCCAGCCGGTTGTCGGTGGCGACGAAATGGTGCTGCTAGTCGAGGACAATGCATCATTGCGCCAGACGACGGCACGGCAGCTGCAGGATCTTGGCTATCAGGTGCGCGAGGCGGAGCATGCGGATGCAGCGCTGGTAATCCTCGCCAGTGGCGACCGGGTCGATCTCTTGTTCAGCGACGTCGTGATGCCAGGTTCGATGGACGGGATCGGTCTGGCGAACCTCGCAACAAGGGCACGACATGGGCTGAAAGTATTGCTCACGTCGGGCTTTCCTGGATTACGGACGTCGAACGAAGCCATCGCGGACTGTTCGTTTCCCTTGCTCAGCAAACCTTATAGCCATGAGGAGTTGGCACGGAACCTACGTGCACTGCTGGACTTACAGAACGGGCCAGCCTCGGCCGTTTCGATATCGGATGTAGCCGCGATGAGATGCGACGGTGTTGATGCCGATCCAACCGTCGTCGCCGAGCCAGCATGACGAGCGCATGCGAGAAACGCACTGCGACCCCGCTAAACAGAGCGGTGCTGATGCTTTTGAAATTCCTCCGATCCGTACGAGCCTCCGCAATCAACGCTTTCACGAAGAGCCTCGTTCGCCCGGACGGTACTCCACGGCACGGATGGGTTTTCTGCGTCGTTCTCGCGTTATTGACCCTTTTTGGTGGCACATTTGGTCTTTGGGATATGTACCGGACGACCGTCGAAGATGTCCGGAGCGAAGTCCAGGGTCTCGGAGCGGTCGTGGCCGAACAGGCGTCAAGCTATGTCAAGATGATCGATCTGCTATTGCAGGAGATGCAGTCGCGGTGCCGGGACCTGGATATACGTACGCCCCAGGACTTCCGCCGCGTCCTGGGAAATACGGACACATACCACTTCCTGAGCGAGCACATGAAGAGCCTGCTGCACGCCCATGCCGCCGCTTTATTTGACGCCGACGGTGTGCGCATCAACACATCCCTTAGTGCGGTCGCACCGCCTTACAACGTTGCTGACAGGGATTATTTCCAGCGCGCACGGGATCAACCCAATGCGGGTCTCATCGTCAGCCTCCCGCTCGTCGGTCGCGGCATTCACGCACCCTCGATCATTTTTGCTCGTCGGATCACAGCTCATGACGGCAACTTTCTCGGTGTGGTCGTCGTCGCAGTCGATGTCCAATTTCTGCTCGCGTTGTACAAGGAAATCAGTCACGAGCGGCATATCGCGGTGACGTTGCTGCGCAGCGACGGAGTTGTGCTTGCGCGCTACCCTGGCTCCCAACGTGTCACCCGGATGCCAGTAGAATCACCTTGGTGGGCGGCAGTCGCCGCCGGGGGTGGGAATTACCACTCGCCGGGTTATCTTACGGGCGCCAAAGTAATTGTCGCAGTGCATCCATTGCACGATTTTCCGTTGGTCATCGACACCTCGATCCGAGACGAAGAAATTCTTGCGGTATGGCTTCACCAGGCGGCGTACACGGTGGGTGCTGTGTTCCTGCTGGAAGGCGCGATTTTGGTCTTATTCGGCGCCCTGTCGCGGCAACTGCACTGGCACGAGGAGCATATCGTGATGCTGTCACGCGCCGCCGACGAATTGCGGGCAAGTGAAGGTCGCCTGCGCGACTTTGCCGGCCTGGCCTCCGACTGGTTTTGGGAGCAGGACGCGGACCTGCGATTTAAAGAGGTCATCATCGGTTCACCGGTCGGGGAAGGTAATGACCACTTGCGTATCGGTGATCGGAGATGGGAGATCAATGACACAAGCGTCTCGCTACCTGACGGGGAAAAGCACGCGCAGCAAGTCCTGGCTCATCAGAGATTCGATGACTTTCGGTACGATCGGGTCGGTTTGGACGGCAAGCTGTACCACATCAGCATCAGTGGTTTACCGTTGCATGACGGGTCCGGCGCATTTACCGGTTACCGCGGCATTGGCCGAGACGTGACCGCGGAAGTCGCGGCCGCGGGGGAATTGTACGCCGCGAAGATTCGTGCGGAGCAGGCGGAGACCTTGCTGCGCGATGCCGTGGACAGCATGTCCGAGGGGTTTGTGATCTACGACAGCCAGGACAATTTCGTATTGTGTAACGATGCCTATCGACAACTTTATCGATCCACCGCATCACAGATAATGCCTGGAATGCCGTACCGCAATTTTGTGCGCAACAACATGGAGCTCGGCCAATATTCCGACGCCGCTGGACGAGAGGAGGAATGGTTCTTCAACTTCATGCGTATTCACCTGGCCGCCAACACGGAGATCGAAATCCAGCTTCTCGGCGGTAAATGGATTCTAATAAGTGAACGACGGATGCGCAATGGTGGTATCGCCGGTCTCAGAATTGACATCACGTCCCGTAAGCATGCCGAGGCGGAGCTGAATAAGAGCGAGGCGCGCCTGGATCGCGCCCAGGCCATTGCCTGTGTCGGCAGTTGGGAACTGAACCTGACCACGCGGCGGTACCATTGGTCGAAGGAATTGTACCGCATTCGTGGGGTGTCACCGACGGAATTCGAGCCGGATATCGACAACGTCGAGTCCCTCGTGCACTCGGACGACTACCCGTCCCTTCAGCGCTGGATATCCGAACTGACGGCGGGCCGCAGTCAGGACGCGCGCGAGGTCAAGGTCATCCGTCCGGACGGCAAAGTGCGTTTGCTTCGTGTGGAAGGCAGGGCAGTGACCGATCTGGATGGCGTGGTTCGTCAACTTGCCGGGACGATGCAGGACATCACCGACCTTCGTCTTATCGAGCAGCAGCTCGGACAGGCACAGAAAATGGAGGCCATCGGTAATCTGACAGGTGGGATGGCACACGATTTTAATAATGGCCTCGCCGTGATCATCGGCAATCTCGATCTGCTTGGGCGGCTGCTCAAGGCCGATCGCATTGCCAAGGAACTGTGCGAAGAAGCGCGCGACGGAGCACTTCGCTGCGCTGATCTCATCCGCCTGCTGCTGGCCTTCGCGCGGCGGCAGCCGCTGCATCCGCGCCGAATCGACGTGAACGAACTGGCGAAACGGACCGGCAGGCTGTTGGAACGCACGCTCGGCGAGAACATAACGGTGTCTCTGCACACAGGCAAGTTGATGGCGTCTGTTTTGGCCGACCCCGCACAGCTTGAGGCCGCGCTGACCAACCTCGCCAACAACGCGCGCGACGCCATGCCGCGAGGTGGACGGCTGGACATAACCACAAAGATGTTGAAGCTCGACGAGCATTACACCGCGCTTTATCCCGAGGTTAGCCCTGGAGAGTACGTATTGATCGAGGTTACGGACACTGGCAGCGGGATCGCGCCCGAGATCATCAGCAGCATCTTTGAACCGTTTTTCACCACCAAGCAGCAAGGACGCGGAAGTGGCCTCGGGCTATCGATGGTGTTCGGGTTCGTCAAGCAATCCGGTGGTCATTTGGCGGTTTATAGCGAGCCGGGCTACGGCAGCACGTTCCGCATTTATCTCCCGGTCTCGCGCGCAGAAGCCACGGATTCTGCCGCATTGACTAATTATCCGTTAGTGATAGGTGGCGATGAGACAGTGTTATTGGTCGAAGACAATGCTCCGCTGCGTCGAGTGGCGGCACGTCAATTGGCTGAACTCGGCTATCACGTGCTTGAGGCAGCCCATGCCGAGGCCGCCATCGCGATACTTTCCGCCGGCGGCCAGGTAGATCTGCTGTTCACCGATGTCGTGATGCCCGGGACCATGGACGGACTCGACCTGGCAATTCACGCCTCCAGTCAGCGAAGGGGCATCAAGGTACTGCTGTCATCGGGATTTCCCGGCGTGCATGGCGCAGACCAGCGCATCGCGCTCTGTCCGTTCCGCCTCCTCGGCAAACCATACAGCCACGCTGAACTGGCCCGGATGTTACGTGAGGTACTAGACGGCGACGACGGATTGGCACCGGCTGCTATCGAGACGCTTTTGGGCCAGCCGGTTGAGTGTATCAACAATGGCGATGAGCGTGCCACCACGGAACAGGTGTAACAATGCGTGTGCTGGTTTTCGACGACGATGACGCGATTGGCCGCCTCGTGGCAAGGGTCGCTACAATGTCGGGAATGGATGCAACAGCGGTGACCGATGCCGGCGCATTCAGCCAGAGTCTGGGTGACGATCCACCTCAGGTGGTCGTACTGGACCTGCAACTTGGTGGCACGGACGGCGTGGAACAAATGCGGTATCTAGCGGACCGGCAATATGCCGGCACGTTGGTGCTGATGAGCGGTTACGATTCCCGGGTTCTCGGCACCGCGCGGTCGGTTGGCAAAAGCCTCGGACTTAAGGTTGAATGCATTCTGGAAAAGCCGCTGCGTGTCAGCGAGCTTGAGGAGGTGTTTGGACATCTGCGAGCTGCCGGCGAGTCCATATCCGTTGAGCGACTTTTGTCGGCAATTGCCAACGACGAGCTTCTACTTAACTTCCAACCGGTCGTGACCCGAACACCACGCACGCTGCGGAAATTGGAAGCTCTGGTACGCTGGGAACATCCGGAGCTGGGCCGGGTTCCGCCAAACGATTTCCTTCCAATGGCCGAGAGTAACGTGTCCGCCATGGACGCGCTGACTGATTGGGTGGTGGGTGCCGCCGCAGAAGCCTACCAGATTTTGATTGAGCTCGGAGCCGGAGTGCCGATCGCGGTCAACATATCCACGCAGAACCTCCATGATCTGGCGTTGCCAGATCGGCTCGAGCAGAAGCTGCGCGATGCTTCAATGCCGGTGGAACATCTTTGCCTTGAAATCACCGAGAGCGCCGTGTTTAAAGATGTCGCGCGTACGATGGATATCCTGAGCCGGATGCGGCTCAAGGGGATGCAGCTGTCTATCGACGATTTCGGCATCGGCTATTCGTCCTTAAAGATGCTGCGGCAGATGCCCTTCTCGGAGATCAAGATCGATCAATCATTTGTTAGCGACGTGGTGACCTCTCGCGATTCCCGGGCGATCGTGAAATCCATCATAGACCTCGCCCACAATATGGATATGGGTTGTGTCGCCGAAGGAGTTGAGACGGAGGAAACCGCCTTGTTGCTGGAACAATTGGGTGTCAGCCATCTGCAGGGTTACCTGATCGCCCGCCCTATGTTGATCGAGGAGGTTCCGGCGTGGCTGGCGGCCTGGATGGGATCCACGTCAAAGCTCGAGGCTCTGCCAACGCTTACGAGCCATAACCCTGTGCCTATGCCCGGTGGCGCGCCGGTTTTGTCATCGGTATCGCCAAAACCGAAGACCGAAGGCAGGGCGGTACAATTGTCACCGCGGCAAGTTGAGGTAATGCAATTACTGTCAGAGGGGTGCCCAGTGAAAGAGATTGCTTATCAACTTAATCTGGGAATTAGCACCATTAAGGTGCATCTATCGCTGGCGTATTCGGCACTGGGAGCGCACAATCGTATCGAGGCGATCAGACGCGCGGCGCCGTTTTTAGTCGTCCGCTGATCCGGACAAGGCTGGTTCGTACACGCTTCCGTGTTCCGCATTAAGTTTAATCGATCCGGCCATATTTTGATCGTCAGGATTTAGGCATCAGGCGTCCCCGAAGTCAAACGTCGCGCTTCGGCATCTAGCTGCTGCCGTAGATGGCCTCCACGAAACGTCGGCCTGGCCGCGTGACCTGGCTATCCGGATGGGCCGTAAGGCTGAATGGAAGATAAAGGCTCGCCTACTTAAGTCTGTCCAGACTGCCACCGATCTCGCCGATACAACTAATATCGTCGCCGTGGCTGCGTCACTTGGCCAACTGCTCCACCTGGTTCGAGGCATGTGTTGCATATCATCGGAACATCTACGGTCTCGTTCGTGCTTCAGATTTGTTGCGCTGGGATAATTCTGGCGGCTTCCCTGCACGATATCGTCGCGCGGACTATTCCTAACGGCCTCGCGGTGACACTCGCTGTTTCTGGTATCGTGGCTTCGGCCATGCAAGGTCATTTTAGCGGATCACTCCTGGCCGCTGCCGGCGTGTTTTTCGCTGCTGCGCTGATCTGGCGGCGCGGCTGGATGGGTGGCGGCGATGTAAAGCTGCTCGGCGCGTCCACTCTGGGCATCGCTCCAGGCGCCGTTCTGACATTCATTGCCGCAGTCGCTCTGGCGGGTGGTGTGCTCGCCGTTTGTTACCTGACGGCACGATCTCTGATGTCCACGTCCTGGCGCCAACGTCCCACTGGATTGCTCGCGCGCGCTGTGCGGGTCGAACGCTGGCGAATCAGCCGCGGCGGCCCGTTGCCTTACGCGTGCGCCGTCGCGGCCGGTGTCCTTTTCGTCGATCTGTCTGGAGTGGTGTTATGATCCTTCGTCTCGCGGTCTTTGCGCTCATGGCTATGGGCCTGCTGGGCTTTGGCACCGTTGCCTGGATCTCAACGCGCCCACCACCGCCGGACGCAGCGACTGTCGCGGCGGCTACCAGGGTCCTGGTTTTGGTCGCGGCCCATGCGGTCACAGCGGGCAATCTGCTGAAACCGGAGGATCTAGCGGCGAAGTCGATGACAACTGCCGACGCCGGTGATGACGCCAGCATTGACACGCCTGACGCGCGCCACGCTCTGGCGGGCGCGATGGTGCGCGAAAGTCTTGACGTTGGGGAAGTCGTCAAATTGAAGGACGTCATGCGGCCCGGCGATCATGGCTTTCTCGCCGCCGTGCTCCGCCCCGGAATGGTTGCCGTCAGCGTTGGAGTAGACGCGATTACCGGCACCGCCGGTCTGATCTGGCCCGGTGATCGTGTTGACCTGATTCTGACACAGGCGATAAGCGATCCCTCGCTGCCGATCGGCCACCGTATCGCCGCCGAGACGGTATTGAGCGATGTGCGAGTGATCGCCATCGACCAACAACTGATGCAGGGCGTTTCGCCTGGAAGCACCGAAAACAAAGCACCCACCGTGACCATGGAAGTCACATCGGCGCAAGCCGAACTGGTTTCCGTCGCAACCCGGATTGGCAAGTTGTCTCTTGCGGTACGATCGGCTGACCACACGCGACCCGATGACAAGACCGCGCAGCCGCGCACGGTATGGGCGAGCGACGTTTCGCCAGCGCTAGGTGCCGACGTGGCCGAGGGAGCCAAAACTGCGCTGCACGTCTTTCGAGGGTCCGCGGATGAGAAGGAGGATCGGTTCTAATGTCCCCGATTTGCAGATTTCTTATCTGTGCCATGGTTGGCCTGAGCTGTCTGGTGGACGGGGACGGTGCAGTGGCTCAGACGCCGGTCTCGGTCGCCGTGCGCGGTACGCTGGCGATCGAAGTTGGATCGGGCGAGGTCATTACGTTCCCGAGCGCCGCCGCGAACATTTTCGTTGCCGATCCGAAAGTCGCCGACGTGCATGCAGCCAGCCCTACGAGTCTGTTCGTTTTCGGGGTTGGAGTGGGCCGCACGACAGTCGCTGCGTTGGATAACCTCGGACACCTGATCTCGCAATATGAGGTCACGGTCAGGCCGTCGCTATTCGAGGCCACGTCGGCGCAGGCGGCGATCGTCAGTTCGATGCCGGGCAGTGCGGTGAAAGTCCAGGCCCAGGCGAGGGGTTTGCTGCTGAGCGGGCACGTGGAGACTCCCGAAGATGCCGCGCAGGCGGTGGCAATCGCCCGCGGCTTTCTGGCTGAGAATCAGACGGTGCAAAACGACCTGACCGTTCAATCCACGATCCAGGTCACGTTGCGCGTGCGAGTCGCCGAGATGTCACGTCAGGTCATAAAGAATCTGGGGATCAACTGGCAGGCACTTGGGACGATCGGAAGCATTGGGAATCTCCCCGCTCTGACACTCAACGCCAACGTTGACACGGTCATCTGCCTTGGAGCACTCGGTCCACTCTGCCCCGGAGGAAACCTCAACGGGATCATCGATGCACTCGCGCAGGACAATCTGGCGCGCATTCTGACCGAGCCGAATCTGACCGTCATGAGCGGTCAGACCGCCAGCTTCCTGGTTGGCGGAGAGTTTCCGATCCCGGTCGGCCAGCAGGGTGGACAGATCACCATAGAATTCAAAAAGTATGGCGTTACGCTGACGTTTCTTCCCACCGTCTTTAGCGACGGACGCATCAACATTCACGTAACTCCCGAGGTGAGTCAGCTTACCACGCAAGGAGCGGTGCAATTCACAGCCGGCAACTCCTCCATCCAGGTGCCCGCCTTGCTGGTACGGCGGGCTGAGACCACTGTCGAACTCGGCAGCGGTCAAAGTTTCGCCATCGCCGGTTTACTGCAAGACAACCTCTCTCAGGGTGTTAGTGGACTACCCTTTCTCACCGACATTCCGGTGCTCGGAGCGGCGTTCCGGACCGACAGTTTTTCGCGTACTCAGACCGAGTTAGTGATCGTCGTAACACCGGTACTGGTGAAGCCGGTTGACAGCGATGCGGCTTTGCACCTGCCAACCGACAAGCAGACGATGCCAAGCGATCTGGAACGCATTCTGTTGCAGCGTCAGGTTGGCAAGCCGCAATCGGTTGTTCCGGTTCAGCTGCAGATACCCGGCGACGCCGGATTCGTGGTGCAGTGATGCGCAGCATCCACCTCATCCTGCTTGTATCCCTGGCTGGTTGCGCGGCGCAGGATCCGTACCGCCGCACGGACGTCTGGTATCCATCAGGTTCCAACGACGGAAATATCGCGGCTCAGGCGGTCAGGCCACACGACCTGATTATCGGGCGAAGCGCGAAGGAAGGCGAGGATGCCCGCGTGTCCGCTGATGCCGTCGAGCGTGTTTGGGAAGGCCAGAACAAACCACTCCCCAGTGTATCCACCGCGCCTTCAGCCGCCGTGGCCGCTCCCCCGCCACCGGCCGCCGCACCAACCGGAGCGGGTCAATGACCGATACGACCACGCTAATGCCGGACGCAGCGGCTAAGGCGCCCGATTCGCCGGTCACAGCCAATATCGTATTGACCCCCGCTTCGCGTGAGCCGACAGACAGGCCGCAAAAGCGGCAACTCTCGACGCGCCATCGGCGTCCGGCGGTGATCGCTTTCGTTGCTGACGCGGCATCCGAGCGCGCCTTTAGCGAGGGACTCGCGGATGTCCTGCCCGCTGGCGTGGATGTGCGTCGCGGTGGAATTCGCGCCGCCATCGCGACGATGCGCAAGAGCACCACGCCTGGCGTACTGATCGTGGACCTCAGCGGCGAAGACCAGCCACTGACCGCGCTCGCGGAACTCGCTGACGTCGTCGAACCGGATGTCAGCGTGCTGGTCATCGGCGACGTGGACAACGTGGACTTCTATCGTGAGGTAACGCACAATCTTGGCGCGCAAGATTACCTTCCGAAACCTCTGACAAGCGACAAGGTCGCCCGACATTTTGGTGGGATTGTCGCAGGACGGTCTCCCGCCGCTGACGGCGTCCAAGGCGGCGGCCTGCTGATTGTTAGTGGTGTAAGTGGCGGCGTTGGCGCCACGACCCTGGCGGTGAATCTGGCCGGCCATTTCGGCATGTCGTTGAATAGGCATACTGTGATCCTGGATCCGGATCTGCATCTCGGCGACGCGTCCCTGTTGCTCAACGTCAAAGCTGGTTCCGGACTGCGAATGGCTCTGGAAGCGCCAGACCGGATCGACGCGCTGCTGGCGGAACGTGCTGCTCAACCGGCGTCGGAGCGCCTGCACGTGCTGGCCGGCGACGAAGCCCTGAACACGAAACTGAACCACTCCCACGGTGCCGCCCTCAGCCTGATCTCGGCGCTACGGCGGCGCTACAATCTTATCATTGCGGATGTACCGTTCAGGATACCGCTCTACGACGAACTTCTCGAATTACCGCATCAACGCATATTGGTGATGCTGCCCACGCTGGGTTCGGTACGCGCGACGTTGCGCCATTTGGCGGCAGCGCCGAAAGCCGAACAGGCGAAACGTCCGGTGATCGTGCTGAACCGGTTGGGAACGCCTGGCAGTCTGACGCGCGCGGAGGTGGAAGAGGCGCTCGCCATCAAAGTAGAGGTTGTGATCCCGGATCAACCTCGTCAGGTCGCCGCGGCGGCGACAATGGGCGAACTCGCGATGCTGGTCAAAGGCGGCTTCCGCAACGGCATTCTTGAACTCGCGCGCCACGTCTCTTTCGTCGGCTTGCATGATACGCCCGCCGGCGTCGGCGTTATCAAGCCGGGCCGTTCTGGGCGCCGCGGATGGAATCCTTTCAGGAGGAAATCATGAGTTATCTTCAGCCGAATTCTCGCTTCGGCCGGCGCGAGGCGCCTGTCATTCCGGTTTCGGAAGCGCCCATCATCGCCCTGCCCCCGGTTCTAGTGTCGCCGTCGCGGGCTTCGGACAGAGTGCGGCCGGCGGCACCATCGGCGGCGATCGCGGAGTTGCGCACCCATTGCCTGGCCCGGTTGGATCCGGCGGCGATCGCGGGCATGCCTAGTGACCGGCTGATTGACGATATCGAAACTCTGATTTCGGAGATCGCGACGCAACACCGGATAAACCTGAATGCTCGTGAGCAACGGGAACTGGCTGAGGAACTGGTCAACGATATCACGGGCCTCGGCCCGCTTGAGCGTCTTTTGGCTGACGACTCCATCAACGACATCATGGTCAATGGCCCAAAAAAGATATTCGTAGAGCGCCGCGGCAAGGTCTTTCAGTCGAATGCACAATTTCGCGACGTTGCGCATCTTGTGAATGTCTGTCAACGCATAGCGGCCGGGATTGGCAGACGCATCGACGAATCGAGCCCCATGGTCGATGCACGACTGGCCGATGGCTCCCGTGTTAACATTGTGTTTCCGCCATTGGCACTGGATGGTCCTTACGTGTCGATCCGGAAATTCGGCAAGAAAGTGATGGATTTCACGCAACTTGTCGGCTTTGGGGCGCTCACGCCGCAGGTCGCCCGGATCCTGGAACTGTCATCACGCGCACGTCTCAACATCATCATCTCGGGCGGCACAGGCTCGGGGAAAACCACGCTGATGAACGCATTGTCCCAACTCATTGATCCCGGCGAGCGTGTCGTCACCGTGGAAGACGCCGCGGAGTTGCAGTTGCAACAGCCACACGTGGTGCGTCTTGAGACGCGTCCGACCAGCCTCGAAGGGCGCGGCGAAGTCAACCAGCGCGACTTGGTGCGCAATGCACTTCGAATGCGGCCGGACCGCATCATCATCGGCGAGGTCCGCGGCGGCGAGGCGTTCGACATGTTGCAGGCAATGAACACCGGACATGACGGCAGCATGTCCACCATTCACGCGAACACCACGCGTGACGCTCTGTCGCGCATCGAGAACATGGTTCAAATGGGATCCATGGGTCTGCCCTCGCTCGCGATCCGCAGCCAGATCTCCAGCTCGGTCGATCTGATCATTCAGGTCGAGCGCCACCGCGATGGCGGACGCCGCATCACGCAGGTTACCGAGGTCTGTGGGCTCGAGGGCGACATGATCTTGATGAACGACATTTTCCACTTCGAAATTCAAGGCGAAGGACCGGACGGCCGGTTGAGGGGCGAATACCGCGTCAGCCGAATACAGCCGAGTTTCCAGGAGCGCTTGGTCTATTTTGGTCTCAATCGCGAGTGGGCAGCGGCATTGGCTGGCGATGCCGGATGACCAATAGCCTGACACTTGTCTTGGTAACCCTTTCGCTGTTCAGCCTCGTTGGGTTGGGACTGAGCGGTTTACTGGTGTCCCAGTCACAGGTGCGCCGGGAGAAACGTGCGCGCCGGCTGCGCGATCTTGCGGTGCCATACCAGAAGATCTTATCGGTGAAACTGGCGACCTTCCGCCCGCCGGCACCAGACAACCGATCGCTCGTGGAATCGGTGGCGTCGTTGTTCGGCATTCAATCTCGAAATCTCGCGCAATACCCGGTAAAATGGTGGGTCGTGGTTGGTTTTGCGCTTCTTCTTTCGAGAGGCGTGGCCGCGCTCGCAGTTGAGATAGTCGGCGAGGTCGGCCTCGTTACGATGCCGGTGATCTGGGTGCTGATGTGTCGCGCGTTCTTCGGCCAGGTCTCCGGGCGCCGGAAGAAGTTGCTGGTGCAACAATTCCCCGATGCGCTGGCCATGATTGTTCGCTCCGTGCGCGTTGGCATCCCGGTTGTCGCCGCCATTAGCGCTGTCGGCCGTGAGGCGCAGGCACCCACGTCCGTTGAGTTCACCAGACTCTCTGACGAACTTACAGTCGGTGTGCCGCTTGATGAAGCCGCGGCCGAAATGGGCGTACGCAACAGTCTTCCGGAATACCGCTTCTTCGCGATCGCCATTGGACTGCAAGCGCGAGCAGGCGGCGGCTTGAGCGAAACACTGGAGAACCTCGCCGATCTCATTCGCAAACGGCTGGCGCTTCAGGAACGTGGACACGCGTTGTCTTCTGAAGCACGCACGAGTGCCCTGATTCTCGGCGGCCTGCCGGTCGTCATGGGTATAGGACTTTGGTTGCTCAACCC
>Ga0182016_10003203_pt1 | contig 18818 bp, 12 predicted proteins | sample 712S2MmetaG_FD_120491 | JGI IMG/M metagenome (GOLD analysis project Ga0182016, IMG submission 120491) | Permafrost microbial communities from Stordalen Mire, Sweden - 712S2M metaG | ecosystem: Environmental > Terrestrial > Soil > Wetlands > Permafrost | place: Sweden: Stordalen | collected...
GTCGCGCGCCGCTCCAGCTTGCCCCAGCCCACCACGCGCCCGCGCACCGCGTAGATCAGCGACTTGGCCACCACGTAGTACATCAACTCGCGGTAATAGATGCGCTGAAAAAACAGCAGTGCCAGGTCCCAGGGCTTTTCGCCTTCCAGCCCATAAGCCAGCAGGCCGGTAAGAAGCTCCAGCACGAAGAAGCCGAGATAGAACACCAGCACGATGCGCCAGTTGCCCGCGAACAGCGCCACGATCATGGCCAACTCGGCGAAAGGCGAGAGCGCCGCCAGCAGCACCTGAAAAACCCAGATGCTGGGGAGTGCGACGAAACCGAGCGTCCCATATTTGGGAACGAACAGCGCGTCGCGGTGCTTCCAGGCGGCCTGCAAAGTCCCAAAGGCCCAACGGAAGCGCTGCTTGGCGAGCCCGCGCGTGTCTTCGGGCGCCTCGGTGAAGGCCACGGCTTGCTCTTCATAGCGGATCTGGTAGCCCTCGCGGCGAATCTTCAAGGTCAGGTCGGTATCTTCGGCCAGCGTGTCGCCGCCGAATCCGCCCAGCTCCAGGATCAGGCGTTTGCGCCAGGCGCCCACCGCACCGGGCACCACCGTGATGGCGTTCAGCAGGTCCAGCGCACGGCGATCCAGGTTGAAGCCGTAGATGTACTCGATCGACTGGAAGCGCGTGATCCAACTGTTGCGGTTGCCCACGCGCGCGTTGCCGGAGACTGCGCCCACCGCCGGATCGGCGAAGTGCCGCACCAGCTTGCCGATGGCGCCCGCGCGGAAGATGGTGTCCGCATCCAGCGCGATCAGGATGTCGTGGCGGGCATGCGCGATGGCGTTGTTCAGCGCCACCGATTTGCCGCCGTTGGGTTGCGAGAGGATTTGCACATTGGCACGATCGCCGAAGTTCCGCCGCAGGACTTCCAGCGTGGCGTCGGTCGACCCATCGTCGACGATCACCAGTTCGAGATCGTCATAGCCATTGCGCAGAATCGATTCGACCGTGCGCGCGATCACCTTCTCCTCGTTATATGCGGCGATAATCACGGAGACCGGCGGGCGGAAAGCGGCGTCGAAGCGGGCATGCCGTGCGCGCCACTTTTGCGCCAGCGCCAGAACGCCGAAAAACAGCGAACGGCCCAGCGTCAGGTAAATGGCCCACAGGAACAACATGCCCACGATCTTTTTAAACATTCCCTGTGAGTCGAAGGCGCTACCCTCGATGCGCGCCCAGCGCATCTCCACGCCGGAAGGCGCAGGCATGATCTGCGCGCGGGTCTGCCCCAGCAGTTCACTGAGCGGCACGAACCGGTAGCCTTGCGATTGCAAGCTGTCGAGGATGCGCGGCAGCGCCGCCACGGTGGCCGAGCGATCGCCGCCGGCATCGTGCAGCAGGATCACGTGGCCGGGGTCTTCGGGGGAGTGCAGTTCGCTCGAGATCTCCGACACGATCTCATCCGCGGAAACGCCTTTCTCCCAATCGCGCGGGTCGATGCGCTCCCCCACCGTCACGTAGCCGGCCTTCTGCGCGCGCAGCACCGGCAGGATTTCCTCGGGAGTCTGCGGCTGGCTGTCGGCGTTGTACGGCGGCCGGAACAGCACGGTCGAAACGCCCAGCGCGTTTTCGATGATGCGTTGGGTGGTGCTCAGTTCCAGCGCGGCGCGCTCCTCGGAAACCAGCGCGATGTTGGGATGCGTGTAAGTGTGGTTGCCGATGTCGTGGCCTTCGGCGTATTCGCGCTTCACCAAGCCGATGTTCTGGTCGGCATTAGCGCCGATGATGAAGAATGTCGCGCGCACGCCGTGGCTGCGCAGGATGTCGAGGATCTGGGGCGTGTAGCGTGGGTCCGGGCCATCGTCGAAAGTGAGGCACAGGACTTTGCCGGCCGGTCCTTTGGCATGCGTGCCGCCGCTCGATTCGATTACGTAATATGACGGCAACTGTCCGTACTGCTCGGCGTAGCGGCCATCGGCATCGCGCCAGACCCGGCGGCTGCCGTCGTGCGGCGTCTCGACGATGCGCAGGACATCGCCATCGCCGTAGGGAATCACCGATTTTTGCGCGGTCAGCACGGATAGCTGCTTGGGATCGTAATCGGCGCCGGGCCAGGTATTGGTTGCGAGCACGCTCCACAGGTCCGGATCTTCGGCGCCCAAGCGCCACAGGGCCACGCCGCGGAAGCCGCCGTCCGCCACGCCGCGCGCCTGGTTCAAGGCGGTGACCGCATCCAGGAACCAGACTTCGTGCCGCTGCCCGCCGGACTGGTAACGGTACACCGGATTGGCCATACTGGCATTCCACTCGACGGCCGAGTGGTTGGCCGCCGCCTGGGACATGACCTCGCCGAACTTAGTCTCGACGGACCCTGTGCCCCCGATGGTCCAGTCGTAGCCATAATTGCCCACGCCGATCACCATCTTCTGGGGCGGCGCGATCTGGCCCAGGCGGTCGATTTGCTTCTGGAACCAGGCTCCCGACGCAATGGGTCCGGGTTCGCCGGACTGATAGTGCTCGTCGTAGACCATGGGCACGATGTAGTCGTTGACCTGGGCCAGTTGCTTAAGGTCGTAAGCCGGGTCCTCGATGGGGACACTTTCGGTGAGCAGCAGACCGGCCGGCTGCAGCTTGGCGCGGAGCTGGCGCATGAAGGCCACCAGCGGCTGGCGGTCGCGCGGCGTGAGTTCCTCGAAATCGACGTTCACGCCGGCAAAGCGGTGTTCCGCGAGGTTGTTGTAGATGTTATCGACGAGGTCGGCACGGGCCTCGGCGTCGTGCAGGATTTTGCGCACGTCGCCGGGCTGCCAGCCATCGCGGTAGTTGGTGACCAGGGCCAGGATGGGCAGCTTGGCTTGCGCGGCGATGGCGATCACGGTGGGATCGCTCTGGTCGTCCAGATCGCCCTTGGCATTGCGCAGAAGCAGCCATTCCGGAACCAGGTGCGTGAGATGCGCGAGGTGTATGCGCAGCGAGACCATGCTGCCCGGGTCCCAGTTCACATAGAAGCCGAACACGATGGGGCTGTTGGTCTGGACGCGCGCGGCGGTCTTGGGGTGCAGCACGGGCGAGGCCGACCGCACGTACTTGATGTTGCGCGCGGCCGTGCGCAGCTTGAAGGGAACATTGCGCATGGGCCGTTCGCCGCGGATGATGGCGGGGACTTCACGCAGGTCGGGGATGTGCTCGACCGGCGGCAGGCCCAACGCCGGGATCTGCGGGTTGATCGCCATACTCAGCACGAACAGGATCAGGACGATACCGAAGAAGAGGGCGCAGGTCTGGAGGCCGCGGCGGAAGCGCTGCCAGCGCTTGCCGCTGGGATCGTGGAAGACGAAAGAGCGATGAGTATCGGGCACGGGAGGTTGGTGGGTTCTCTCTCCTATTGTAGAATCCCGCGTGAACGGAAGGCCGATTGACAATCGGCCTTGCAGGTTGGCAACCTGCCCCACAGAACAGGTGTGGAGTTGGCCCGCGGAACTGCCGATCTAATTAACGGATGGCGCTGCTGATTGTGGACGATGAGGCGAGCAACCGGGACATACTGTCCCGCCGCTTCCAGCGCGAGGGATTCGAGGTGACGCTGGCCGAAGACGGGATCCAGGCGCTGGCCTCCATCCGCAACCAAACGCCGGACCTCGTGCTGCTGGACGCCCGCATGCCGGGTATGAGCGGCATCGAAGTGCTGCAAGAGATTCGCCTGCGCCACTCCCCCACCCAGCTTCCGGTGATCATGGTGACCGCGGAGGGTCAGAGCGCCAGCATCGTGGAAGCTCTGCAAATGGGCGCCAGCGACTATATCACCAAGCCGCTGGACATGCCGGTGGCGCTGGCGCGCATCCGGACGCTGCTATCCCAAAAGGCGCTATCGGCGGCCTTGCGCGAAAGCGAGGAGCGCTACGCCCGTGCGGCGCGGGGCGCCAACGACGGCTTGTGGGACTGGGACCTGGAGAAGGGTGAGATCTATCTCTCGCCCCGCTGGAAAGAGATGCTCGGTTACCAGGACGGCGAAATCGGCCACCGGCCCGACGAATGGCAGGGCCGCGTACATCCGGACGACTTCGTGCGCTGGCAGGCGGCCGTGGCGGCGCACTGCCGGCGGGAGACTCCGCAACTGGAATGCGAACACCGTGTCCACTGCAAGGACGGCGCCTATCGCTGGATGCTGAGCCGCGGGTTGGCGGTGTGGAACGAAAGCGGCGAGGCCATCCGCATCGCTGGCTCCCAGACCGACATTACCGCGGCGAAGGTTGCCGACCCGCTGACCGGTCTACCCAACCGGCTGCTATTCATGGACCGCCTCGAGCGCCGCATCGAACTCTCCAACCTGCGCCCGGCGGGCGAATTTGCCGTCCTGCTGCTGGGTGTGGACCGCTTTAAGAATGTCAACGACAGCCTGGGACACCTGGCTGGGGACCTGTTGCTCCAGGCCCTTGCCAGACGGCTGCGGGACGGGCTGCGCGCCGCCGACACCGTGGCACGGCTGCAGGGCGACTGCGGCATCGCACGCCTGGCGGGCGATGAGTTCGCCGTGCTGCTGGATGAGATCCGGCAAGCCGGCGATGCCGTACCGGTGGCCGAGCGCATCGGCGCAGCGATCCGCGCTCCCTTCGTGCTGCAGGGGCAGGAGGTTTTCGTGACTGCCAGCATTGGGATCGCCGGTAGCGCGACCGGCTACGAACGCGCGGAGGACTTAATGCGCGACGCCGATACGGCCCTGCACTGCGCCAAAGCGGCAGGCAGAGCCCGCTACGAGATCTTCGATGCGAACATGCGTCGCCGCGCCATCACCCGTCTGCAGGTGGAAACCGACTTGCGCCGGGCTTTGGAACGTAACGAACTACGGTTGCACTACCAGCCGATTGTGAACCTTGGCACCGGCGCCATTGCGGGATTTGAAGCCCTGGTGCGCTGGCTGCATCCACTGCGCGGCCTGCTCCCGCCTTTGGAATTCATCCCCGTAGCCGAGGAGACCGGGCTGATCGTTCCGCTGGGATATTGGGTCCTCGAGCAAGCCTGCCGGGACACGCAGCGCTGGCTGGAGACAGCGCCGGGGCCCGCGCCATTGCCCGCCGGTGGTCCCCTGACCCTGCACCTGAATTTCTCCCCTGTGCAATTGGCGGAACTGAGTGCGATCGACGAAATTGAGCGCATCCTGCGGCGGAGCTGGCCGGGCAACCGCGGATTCTTACTGAGCTTCGAAATCACCGAAAGCACCATGATGCGGAATTCCGACACCGTCGCGATGCTGTTGGCGCGCCTGCGGGACATGCACATCGGCCTGGATATCGACGATTTTGGCACCGGCTACTCCTCTCTGAGCCAGTTGCAGCACTTGCCGGTCCAGACCCTCAAGATCGACCGCGCCTTTGTCAGCCGGATCGGCCTGGAGGCGGATAGTCTGGAGATCATCCGGACGATTGTGGCGCTGGCCCACAATCTGGGAATGGACGTCATTGCCGAGGGCGTGGAGACGGCGCCACAACTCGCCCAACTGAAAGCTCTCGGTTGCGAGTACGCGCAAGGCTACTACTTCGGCAAGCCCACGGACTGGGAAACCGCGTGGTCGCTGATAAACGCAGAAGACGGGAGTCAGAAGACAGAAGTCAGAAGGCAGGAGGCTGGTTGTGGGGCGGCCAATCCTGGCCGCAGCCGCCTTTCAGGCGGCCAAGACGGCTAACTAAAAGCCGTCCCCAAAGGGGATCCCAGGGCAGAATTGCCCGCCCCACATTTCGTGGCGGAATCGGTGGTCCTGAGAAGTCACATCCACGTTCAATCCGGCGTTGCCGGTGGCTGGGCTGACTCCTGACTTGCAGTCTTGTTTCCCGTATCCCTCCGCGGCGCCCGAGCATCCATTAAGCTGGTCCCAGGAGGATTCATGAAACGTAACGCATCGGCCGTCTGGCAAGGCGATCTCAAACAAGGCAAGGGAGCCGTATCAACCGCCAGCGGCGTGCTTTCCAATACGCAATACTCGTTCGCGACGCGCTTTGAAGATGGCGTTGGAACCAATCCGGAGGAACTGCTGGCCGCCGCGCACGCGGGCTGCTTCGCCATGGCGTTGTCCGGGCAACTGGGCGCCGCGGGCCTGACCGCCGATCGCATCGAAGTCACCGCCACCGTCTCGCTGGAGAAGACCGAAAGCGGCTTCGCCATAACCGAAAGCCACCTGGAATTGAAGGCTAAGGTTCCGGGCGCCAGTCAGGCCGCCTTCGATACGGCAGCAGGCAACGCCAAGGCCGGCTGCCCAGTCTCCAAACTGTTCAATACGAAAATCACGTTGAACGCCGCGCTGGAATCGTAGCGGAAGGCCGATTGACAATCGGCCTGCAGGTTACCAACCTGCCCCACTCAGTGAGCGATCGGCTGTGATTCGCTCAGAAGGGGCTGCGTGTCGGTCTCGTGCCGGTGGAAGAGTGCGTGTTTCACATCCGGCCAGAATTCCTTCATGACCTGCGAGAAGGCGTCCGTGGCGCAGGCGATCCCCAGCCTCTGGATGTTGTCGGACACGGTTCGCGTATCCGGATAGTAGGCGTTCGATATGGCGACGGCCGCCCCGTTCCCGAGCCATTCCGAGGCATTGAATTGCTGCCCCCCGCTGTCCGTGCGGCTGACGAAAATCCGCGACGCCGCGTATCCCGCCCGGTACAGCACGCCACCGCGTTTGCTGCCGATCCGGAAATAGCGCGGATCCTGGTGCAGCAGGGTCGGCATAAAGCTCTCCGTCATCATGTTGCCGATGATCTGGTCGCCGAGGGCCGTGCCGTATCGCCGCGCGTAACCCTTCATCCCCTGCCCGAACGACGGGTTCTGGTTTTCGAGTTGGTAGAGGGCCGCGAAAAGTCCCCCTACCGGATAGACCGGCCAATCGAACGAGTCCTTCAAGCCAATGAGGAGCTTCTGACGGGGAGTGATCTCTTGAAACGGCACGTTGCCATCCGTCGTCCGGTAGTTGGGAAACACTCCGAAGACGCGCTTGTCCTGCTTTTCCGGTTGTGCGCCGTTGGTAGCTTCCGGCGGATTCTGGGCGGGGGGCACCGTAGGAGCGCCACCGTCGGAACCGGCGGGCTTCGCGGAACCGGAGTCCTCCTGGGATTGCGCCCACGCGGGCATCAGCGCAACCAGGGCTAAAGCAAAAAAGCCGGATAGCACGCGCCGGGATCGGCGGAGGCGTATTAGCATGAATAAGGGTATCCTGGTAAAACTCCGGACGTACAGCGTTAAGGGCTACCTCTTGTGATGCAATTGGCGGCCGGATGGTTACGGCTACCGTCCTAGCAGGATGCTGAAAAAGGCTCTCACAGGCTGAAGCCTGTGCCACCATCTGCCGCTAAGTCATTGATAACCTGTGGCACAGACTTTAGTCATGCCTTTTTCAGCATCCTGCTAGTGGACGAATATACGGCGAAGAGGACGGCCCTACTGGCTTGCTTTACGGGCCAGGACCGCATCCACCAGCGCGCCGGTGCGGCGACCCTCCACCGAGTCGAAACCCGCCTCGCGCAGCAGCGCTCGATATTCGCTCGGCGTCCGCTCCCTCCCCTCGGTGCATACCAGCATGTTTAGCGATTGCATGTGCGCGGGCATGGGCCCCGATTTATCCTCGTCCAGCAACTTCTCGGCGATCAGTAGCGCGCCTCCCGCAGGCAGCGCTGCCGAGATCTTCGAAAGCAACAGCCGGATGCGGTCCTCCGGCCAGTCGTGCAGGATGCGGCCGAGAGCATATAGATCGGCCGGCGGCAGATCGTCGCGGAAGAAATCTCCTGCGATCGGCTCAATACGGTCGTGCGCGGCCGATGCAGCCACGTAATCCTGCGCCATCCCGACGACGACGGGAAGGTCGAAGACCGTCGCGCGCAGTTGCGGATACCGTTCACACGCGGCAATGGCCAAATGTCCCGTCCCGCCGCCCAAATCCGCCAGGCGCCGGAACCGGGAGAGATCGAATGCCGCCACCACCGCCGGCGAGCTCAATAGTCCAAAGCCATGCATCCCGCGTAGAAAGCTGCGCCGGCGCGCATCGGTTTTGAAGAAGTGCTCGAACAGAGATCCCTGCCAGCCGAAGGTTTGCGTCCAGCGATGCGTACCCTCGCGGACGGCATCCTCCAGGTGCGCCCACATGGGGAACAGCGCCTCGTTGGAATAGAGCACGTAACCGGTCAGCGAGAGCGGGCTCCGGTCGCACAAGTAGGTCTCGGCGACCGGCTGATTGGCGTAGACGCCGTCCCACTTGTGGAGCAGCCCCATTCCCACGCAGGCATCCAGCAGGCGCTCCAGCGGGCCTGGGGCGGCGCCATCGCCCAGCAAGCGCACGGCGAGACTGGAGCAGTCCGCGGGGCTTTCGTCGAGCGCCTCGAAGACGCCCAGAGAGACGGCCGCGAACATGGTCTTCGAGCGGCGGAAGGCGTCGATCAATTCCAGTACGGGTGCTGCATCGGGGGCTTGATCGGGAACGCTCATCGGGAACCTCGGAAGTGGTCGTAGCCCAGCGCGAGCAGCGGTTTGCCGGACAGATATACCGCGCCCGGCCGGCCCCGGCGCATGACCCCGATGCGAGTCAACGGAATGCCTTCAAAGCGCGCCGGCACCGTAACGCGTGGCGCGACGGTGAAGAGCAGTTCGTAATCTTCGCCGCCGTGAAGAGCCTGCCCTGGACTGGCGCCTGGAAATCGGGGCGGTGGCTCGATGGCCGCCTCCAGGCCGGAAGCTAGAGCCATGCGGTGCAAGTCCAAGGAAATCCCGTCGCTCAAATCCATGGCCGCGGAGGCGCCGATGTGCTCCCGCAGAAAGACGCCTAGTGACAGCCTGGGCTGCGGGCGCAGATGCCGGGCCCACGCTTTGCCCGTTCCGGTCTCGAGACCCAGAGCGGACCCGCCCAGCCGCCCGGAGGCGTAGATCGCATGCCCGGCGCGGGCACCATCGCGCCGCAGCGCGGCGCCTCGCGGGACGGCGCCACAGACCACGATATCGCACGCCGTTTGGGCCGCGCGCGCCAGATCGCCGCCCGCCAGCGGCGTGCCCGTCGCGCGCGCCAGGCGCAACAATCCGTCATAGAAGCGATCCATCCAGCGCCGGTCCGCGCCCGCTCCGGCGGCGAGCGAAAGCAGGCAAAAGCGCGGCACGCCTCCCATGGCGGCGATATCGCTCAATCCGCGCGCCAGCGCCTTGTGGCCGAGCGCTTCGGGAGGATGCGTGTGGTGACGAAAATGCACGTCTTCCACCAGCAGATCGGTGGTGAAAAGGAGGTCTTCGCGCGCGCCCCGCGGACGGTAGATCGCGCAATCGTCGCCGATTCCCAGCGCCAGGCCGCGTCCCACCGGCAATTGCGCCCGGCGGCGGACGGCTTCCAGGATTTCCGCCTCGCCGCCCGTCAGGAGCCTACCCTCCCATCGCGCATCTGGTTCCTCCGCAAGATTTTATACCACATTGGACTTGACCGCGGGATTGCCATCTGCGATAATCCAAGTGCAAAGTTAGAAATGGTTGTTTGTTCCGCGCCACCGAAAGTCCAGAGAGCTACGAGCTTCCGCTCGTAGCTTTTTCGTTTTTGGAGCCCTTTTTGGAGCCGGGGCGACAATGAATCAGGAGAAGAAGTAGTGAGAGAAAAAGGCATCGTGAAATGGTTTAACGCCGCCAAAGGCTATGGTTTCATCCAGAGAAGCAGCGGCGATGACGTGTTTGTACACTTTTCGGCCATCCAGGCAAACGGCTACCGTTCTCTGGATGAAGGCGCGGAGGTAGAGTTCGAGGTGAAGCAGGGGCCCAAGGGACTGCAGGCCGAGAACGTGGCCAGGGTCTAGATTCCAGATTTACCCAAATTTTTGTGGAACAAGGGCCCCCGCTTGTGGGGCCCTTTTCATTGTGGGGCAGGCCCTCGGCCTGCAGCGGCCGCCCCGTCTATTACGGTTCCAATACCACCTGCACCCGATTGCTTTCCTGCCCGTCCGCGGCGATGTACAACTCCGCCGCGCCTGCATTGACCAGCGCCGGCAATTGCACCTCGATCAGATAGAACCCGATGTAACCCGGCGCCAGAGCCGCGCGCGTAACCTGCACCGGCACGTGGTCTAAATATGCTTTGACCGTCGCCGCCACTTCCGGCGGATTCTCCAGCGGTGCGGCTACCCCCGTAGGCCAGTCCGGCCGCACCCTGCCCAGTCCGGTGGCCAGGATCTGCAGGCGCGTGCCGGAATGCGCGGTATTGCGGGCATCCAGCATGAGACCGCTGTCTCCATCCAGGACCATCGGCGAGCCGTCGCGGTTCACGAAAATAGCCGGCGACACGGCTTGCACCGGTAGGCCCAGCGTGAAGCGTCCCGCACCGGTCGCCAGGGCCAGCGAGAAATTGGCGGCCGAAGCTTCAAACGGCACCTGAATCTGCGACTCCGTTTCCGAAGCGGCCAGCACCGGAAAGCTGAGTGTGCCGGCAGTGGCCGCGCTGACCCGCCCGCCGACCACGCTGATCAGCGATCCCGGCGCGGCGGCGCGCGTGCTGAAGTCCGCTGCGTTCACCAGGCGTAAAGCCCGCAAGCGGTGTGGGGCGGCCGTGGCGTAGACTCCGTAGCCATCCAAAGCGGCATAAAGTTGATAGCCGTTGGCATCCAGTTTCACGTCGGTCGCCGGAGCCGCCGGAAGCCCCTTGGAAACGAGTGTCCAGGTTACTGCGACCGGGCCTGCATTCTCCAGGTCGGCAGCGGCGAAGAAGACCCCCTTATCGGTGGCGACGTAGACCACACCGGCGCTTCGCTCGGCGGTCACTCCGTGGGCCGGTGCGTCCGGCAGGTCGGCAGTCAGGTCGTCCCAGAATCCACCGCCATTGGTGGTACGCAACACGTGGGCGCCAGTGCCGCCCACTGCCGCCAGAGCTACGCGCGGCTCGGCGGAATCGGTAAAGAATCGCTCGACAGGCCCGTTCGCGCCAGTCCGCGGCGAGGCGGTCCAGCTTCCGCCCGCGTCCAGCGAGACCCACATGCGGCCATCCGCCGCGCCCGCGTAAAATGTCTGACTTGCCAAAGCCACGGCGGTGATGGGGGTTCCAAGCGCTTGCGAGGCGCGGCGCATCGCATTTGCCTCTGCCGTGTCTTCGGCCTGAATCTGCGCATCGGATGTTGGCTGCCAGGCTTCCGCGCCGGGGGCCAACTCCATCGCGCCCAGTCCCCGCACGAGAATGCGCGTACCATGCATACCTCCGGGGGGTGCCAGAATACGGCTGGCCGGCAGGGCAGGCAAACGCAGATTCAACCCGGACCACGACAGGCCTCCATCCATCGAGCGCCAGACGCCAAAGTCGTTGGCTACCGCCAATTGGTCCGCGTCTTCCGGAGAGACCGCCACACTGCGCTGGGCCGGCCCGATAACCGATTGATTGTGGAAAGCTGTCAGGTTCACCCAGGCGCGGCCGCCATCGTCGGACCGGTAGAGTTGTGTTCCCATGGCGTAGAGGCGCCCCGGTGCGGCGGCGGCCAGGGCCACCTTTGCGCCGGGCTCGGGCATGCGATCCACGGCGGGCGGAGGCGGAGCGGCCGGTTCCGAAGCTCCCAGGGCAGGTGTCCAGCTTTCGAAATCAATGGTTTCGAAAACGCGTCCGGCGCGGGTCCGGGCATAGAGCCGTGCGCCGTCAGGCGAATACCAGACGGCCTCGACCGGTCCGGCAGCCGGCGAAGCCAACCCCACTTCCATGGACGGGTTGCCAATGCGGCGCCACTCTACCGGAGCGGTCTGCCCCGCCAGAATGCCGGCAGCCCCCACCGACAATACCACTGCCAAAAGATAACGCCACTGCGAAACTGTTCCTTTGTGACACACAGCCGAGTCCTATTTTAACCTATCCGCAGCCGAACGCCTATCCCAAAGAGTTGAATCGGCGGAATTTGTAGAGAATTTCAGTACGGCGCGCCAGTTGCTTTGCATCTTTGGTGCTAGACTAAGGTTTCAAAACGCACCATTACAGTAAGATGGTGCTGCTGGAACAAAGGTTGTTTCATGTTTTCGCGTAGATCGTACAGGACGGCGCGCTGGCTGCTGTGGGCGGTGGCGTGCATCTATCTTGTCCCGATCCACGCCGAAAGCGGCGCGGCCACAGTCATCACCCTGACCGGCCAGGTTTCCGTGCTGCGGGACGACGCTCCGTGGGTGCTGAATGTGGGCGATGCGGTGCAGCCGCGCCAAATCGTCATCACCGGACCAGACGGTTTCGCGGTCTTCCAGGTTTCCGACGGCAGTAACTTCGAAGTCTTCCCCAACGCGCGCGTGGTCTTCCGCGAGAATCTGGGCTCCTGGAGGGACTTGCTGGATGTCCTGCTGGGACGCGTGAAGGTCCACATTCAGAAGCTGGGTGGGCAGCCCAATTACAACCGCGTGCGCACGCCGACCGCGGTGATTTCGGTGCGCGGCACGATCTTCGACGTAGCCGTTGAAGACGAGGACGACACTACCCTGGTCAGCGTCGAGGAAGGCCAGGTTGGCGTGCAACACCTGCTGCGGCCCGGCCCCGAGCGTATCTTAAACAAGGGCGAATCGATCCGCGTCTTCCGCAACCAGCCGCTGGCTCAGGCCACCGTCGATAAGGATTCGATATTCCGCGAGGTTTTGCGCCGGGCCGAGCAAGCTGCGTATCAAATGGTATACCGCGGACAGTTGCCGGGCACCGGCGTTGGCAGCACGGGTTGCCCGGTGGCTTCGAGCTGCGACACGAAGCATCCAACTCCGCCGGGGACTACGCCGCCCCCCACCGCGCCTACACCGCCCCACTAACACTTTCCTGTGGGGCAGGTTAGCAACCGTCTAAAAGGCGGCTGCGGGCAGGATTGCCCGCCCCACAGAGCTACTCGCCCGCTGCGCGGGAGACCCGCGAAGCCCGGTTGGAGGCGCTGTGGGTAACCGCTGCCGGACGCTTGCGCTGACCCTTCGCGCGATGCGTGGCAACCACCCGCTTGGGAGCCGCCACGGTTGGCCGATATGCCACGGGAATCAGCAGCCGTTCGCCGGCCGCGGGCGACGCCTCCTTGAGTCCATTAGCCGCGGCGATGCTGCCCGGAGCCATGCCGTAGCGCCTGGCGATGGAGGCCAAGGTATCGCCGCCCGCCACCTTATGCATGCGCCACGAGGCGCGCCGGTCGGCTGGAATCATTTGCAGCGACGCCGAAAGCGCGCTGCCCGTTCCCTTGGGAACATGCAACACGTAACCAGCCGGCGCCACACCCTTCAGCAGCGCGGGATTCATGTCCAGCAGTTCCGGCATGGGCGCATCGGTCAAATCCGCCACCAGCCCCAGGTGTGTCGGCGCATCTACCTCGATGGTGTCGAACTCCAGCGGCGCTTCCGGAACCACCCCCTCCAACCCGTACTCCGCCGCATTTTTGGTCATGATGGTCATGGCCAGAATGATGGGCACATAGTTGGTGGTTTGCTCAGGCAAAGCATGGCGGCTGCGCAGCTCCCAGAAGTCCGCATATCCGGTGCGCTCCACCGCACGGGCCACGGCCACCGGCCCGCAATTGTAAGCGGCCATCGCCAGGTACCAATCGCCGAACATGTTGTACAGATCGTGCAGATGCTTGGCGGATGCGCGCGTGGCCTTCTCAGGATCGAAGCGGTCGTCCGTGTATGCGGTCCGCATCAGGCCGTATTCCTGGCCGCGCCACGCCATGAACTGCCACATGCCGCCGGCGGCCATGTACGAGATGGCCCGCGGGAAAAACCCCGATTCGGCCTGCGCCAGGTGGATCAACTCCTGCGGAACGCCCTCCTCCTGCAGAATGCGCGCGATCAGCGGGCGATAACGCCCGGCCCGCTCCAGCCCCGCGATCAGAGTCCTGCGCCCGCGTCCGGAGAAATAATTGATGTAGCCCAGCACGGCGTCGTTTACCGAGAGCGGAAGCTGGGAAACGGTCGCCTGGACCTGCTCTTTCACTTTGTCCTTCAGCTTGGGATCCACCGGAAAGGTCATCTGCAGGATGTCTTCGAGGGGCGCTTTATCGAATCGGGCTTCGTCGACTTCCGCGCCCGCTCCCAGCCTGGCCAGGTCGTAGCGATGGACGGCATCCACCATCTCGTCGAGCCGGGCTTCAAATGCCTGCCGGTCCGGGGGATTGTGTTCCGAAGCCTCCAGCATCAGGTCGACGGCTGCGTCGAACTCCCGGCGCGCCTGTTGGGTATCGTTGGCCTGGTAGGCTTTCTTGCCGCGCTGGAAAGCCTGGTCGGCGCGCAGCATCAGCAAGTCGGCTTCGGATGGCGCAACCGGCATTCTCTGCACAATCTGCCGCAAAGTGGCAGGTTGTGCATCGCTGAGGTAGGGATTCGGCTCCAGCGCGGGCGGCTCGGCCATCTCCACCGCCGCCGGGTGTGGCGTCGAGGGAAGGAACGCTGTTTGGAACTTGGATTGCTGATTATAGCTGCAACCCGAGATGCTCAGGGCCACGGAGGACGCGAAAACATAGACAAATCGCTTGGTTCGATTGGTCACTAAAACGATCCTTCGAACAGATTTTAAACAGCTTTACAAGCTGCGAGCGGAAGTTGTAGCCGAAATGAAACCTAGACTCTAGCGCATTGCCCGGCCAAGGTCAACCGGGCATACCGAAAGTATATGTGTGTCCCCACGACACACAACGTCTCACTCTATTCTACTCCTCTTCTTCCTCTTCTCCGGTTTTGGCCGCCTTGGCAGCCGCGATAATCTTATCGGCCTGTAGGCCCGGCACGTAATCGTAATGATCGAACTCCATGGTAAACGCGCCGCGCCCCTGCGTCATGGACGTCAGATCGTTCTGGTAGTTTAGCATTTCCGCCATGGGTGCCTGGGCACGAATAAATTGGGTATTACCTTTAGTATCCATGCCCGCGATGCGGCCGCGGCGGCCGTTGAGGTCGCCCATGAGGTCGCCCGCATACTCCACAGGCGCCTGGATTTCCACGTTCATGATGGGTTCCAGCAGCGCCGGCTTAGCCTCCTGCATGGCGTTTTTGAACGCTTTGCGCGCCGCCAGCTTGAAGGCCAACTCGGAGGAATCCACATCATGGTACGAGCCGTCGTACAGTATCACGCGGAAATCCACCATCGGGAATCCGGCCAGGAAGCCGCCGCCGGCCGCTTCCAGGATGCCCTTTTCCACCGCCGGGATATAGTTCTTGGGAATCGAGCCGCCGAAGATCTCGTTGACAAACTCGAAATTGCCGCCGTTGCGCAGCGCCCAGACACGGCGGCCATGCAGGTCATACAGCATCCCGTCGACTTCTTTCTTGGCTTCAAGGTCCTCCGATCCTCCTGCCGCGCGGACCAGTTCAGCGGCGCTGAGGGCCCGCGCCAGCGGCTCCATCTTGATCCGGCAATCGCCGAACTGGCCGTGACCGCCGGTTTGCTTCTTGTGGCGGCCCTGCACGTCGGCGTGGCCCCGTATCGTTTCGCGATACGGAATCTTCGGCGCTCTTAAGATGACTTCCACGCCGTAACGCCTTTTCAGCCGGCTTGCGACCACTTCCACATGCTGCTGCCCGCTGCCGCCCAGCAGAAACTCCTTGGTCTGTGGATCGCGGAAAAACCGCAGCGATTGGTCTTCTTCCAGGATGCGGTGCACCGCGCTGCCCATGCGGTCCTCATCCTGCCGCGACTTGGCCTCGATGGCGAAGGCGATGGACGGCTCCGGAAGCTGCACCGGCGGATAGGTGAACGCCACGCCCTTGTCGGCCAGGGTATCGCCCGTGAGCGTATCCTTCAGCTTGGCGACCGCGCCGATATCCCCCGCGTGCACTTCCGTGACCGGCACGATGGTCTTTCCCACCGGCACGCCGATGTGCGCCAGCCGTTCCGCCGTGCCCTTCTGGTTGTAAAGGTTGGCGTCGTTCCGCAGCACGCCGGAGTAGACCTTGAAGTAGGTGATGCGGCCGGCGAACGGATCGGCCGTGGTCTTGAACACGTAGGCCGAGCAATGCCCGGCATCGGCGATCTTGCGCGCGGTCTCTTCGCCGTTGGTCTTGGTGGCGACTTCGCGCTCGGTGGGCGCGGGCAGATTGTCCACCACGAAATTGAGGATCAGGTCCGTGCCAATGTTGTGCAGCGCCGAGCAGCACAGCACCGGGAACATGCGCATCTCCTTGGTGCCGGCCTGGACGCCGTCCAAGATGTGTTCCGCCGGCAGCGTGCCCTTCTCGAAGAACTCTTCCATGAGGGCGTCGTTGCCCTCGGCAACCAGTTCCACCAGCGCCTCGTGGGCGGCCTGCGCGGCGTCCGCCAAGTCCGCCGGGATGTCGCTCTCCTTGCCCTTGCCGTCCCCATCCGGCGTATAGGTGTAGGCTTTCATGCGAATCAGATCGACGACACCCTTGAAATCGCGCTCGGCACCGATGGGGATCTGGACCGGTATGGCGGTGCGGCCGAAGGTTTCCTGCACGCTGGTCAGGGCGCGCTCGAACGACGAGCGCTCGCGGTCCAGCTTGTTGATCACCACGGCGCGCGGCAGCTTATAGTCGTTCGCGTAGCTCCAGACCTTTTCGGTCTGCACCTCTACGCCGGCGACGCCATCCACCACCACCAGCGCGCCATCGGCCGCCACCAGCGCGCCGCGCGTGTCGTTGATAAAGATGTTGTAGCCGGGCGTGTCCAGGATGTTGATCTTGGCCTTCTTCCACTCGGCTACGGCGATGGCGGTGGAGATGCTGACCTTGCGCTGGACCTCCTCCTCGTCGAAGTCCGTGATAGTGTTGCCTTCATCCACCCGCAACAGCCTGCTGGTGGCCCCGGCGGTGAACAGCAGCCCCGCGGTGAGCGTCGTCTTGCCGGAATCGCCGTGGCCCACCACACCGGCGTTCCGGATGTCCTTGCCTTCGTAGGTCTTCACAAAAGCTCCCGTTTGAAACAGGATGGTAACACAGTCTTGTGGGGCAGGCTCTCAGCCTGCGGTGGCCTCTCAGGCCGCCCGGCGCGCGCCCCCCGCATTTGACAACCCTTCCCCGGCCTATTTAGAATGATGGTTCACACGCTCATCCGGATCTGGTTGTGCGCGTCCTTCAATGACAACCGTATTTGTCTTGTCTGGAATCAAACTATGATCAAAGTACAGGGCTTGACCAAGCGATACGCCCGCACCGTCGCTGTCGACAACATTTCTTTCGAGGTCGAAAAGGGCCAAATCGTCGGTTTTCTGGGGCCTAACGGGGCCGGCAAGACCACCACCATGCGGGTCCTCACCTGCTTCCTCCCCCCCACTGCCGGCACCGCGACCGTGGCCGGGTTCGATGTCCTGGAGAATCCCCACGAGGTCAAGAAACACATCGGGTACCTGCCCGAAACCCCTCCGCTTTACCCCGAAATGGAAGTCTCCGAGTACCTGACCTTCGTGGGCAGGCTCAAGGGCATCTCCACCGCCGATATCGGTCGCCGCGTCGCCGAAGTGACCGAACGTTGCGCGGTCGGCGATGTGCGCTCCAAGCTGATCGGCAAGCTCTCCAAAGGCTACCGCCAGCGCGTGGGCCTGGCCCAAGCCATCATTCATAACCCCGACGTGCTGGTTCTCGACGAACCCACCGCCGGTCTCGACCCCAAACAGATCATCGAAACCCGCGAATTGATCAAGCACCTGGCGGGCGACCACACCATCATTCTGAGCACCCACATCCTGCCCGAAGTCGAACACTCGTGTCAGCGCGTGGTCATCATCAATAAGGGCAAGCTGGTGGCGACGGACTCGGTCGAGAACCTGACCAACCGCTTGCGCGGCGCCGAAGCCGTGGCGCTGGAGGTGGCATCGTCCAATGGACCGCTCGATCCGGCTATGGTCCAGCAGCGGCTGGAACAGGTGGCCGGCGTCAGCCGCGTACTCCCGCGCGAAATGAAGGAAGGACGCCTGGCCTTCGAGGTGGAAAGCCTCCAGGGCAGCCACATTCGCGCCGACCTTGCCCGCGCCGTGGTCAACGCCGGCTGGAATCTCAATGAACTGCGCACCGTCGGCCTTAGCCTGGAAGACATCTTCCTGCAACTGACCGGCGCCGAAAAGAACCCGGCACCCGCCACCCAGCACCCGGAACCCAAAGAGGCATAACCATGACCAACGTTTGGATTATCTGCCGTAAAGAACTCAAGAGTTACTTCGCCTCGCCGATCGCCTATCTCCTGATGGCGTTTTTCGCGCTGATTTTCGGATTCGGCTTCTTCACCGCCACCCGCGATTTCGTGCGCTTCGGTTTCATGGCTCAGATGCAGGGCCGTAACATGCCCATGAACGTCAACGAGCAAGTCATCCGGCCGTTGCTGGGATTCGCCAGCACGGTGGCGCTCTTCCTCATCCCCATGATCACCATGCGCCTCTTCGCCGAAGAGAAGAAGACCGGCACCATCGAGTTGTTGATGACTTCGCCCATCTACGATTGGGAAATTATCCTGGGCAAGTGGCTGGGCGCGCTCTTGCTTTACATGTGCGTGCTGGGTATGTCGGCCATCAACATCGCCCTGCTCTTCGCCTTCGGCAAGCCCGACTGGAAGCCTATCTTGATCGGCTATCTTGGCTTGATCCTGCAAGGCGGGACGCTGCTGGCCATCGGCGCGTTCATCTCCACCACCACCAAGAACCAGATCATCGCCGGCGGCGTCACCTTCTTTGTGTGCCTGCTGCTCTGGCTGCTGAGCTGGTTTACCGCCTACGATTCGACGGGCTACGCGTCGGTGGTGAATTACTTGTCCATCGTGACGCACTTTGAAGGCTTCGCCAAAGGGATACTCGACTCAAAGGATGTGATCTTCTACATCTCCATGATATTCTTTGCACTATTCATGACGTCCCGTTCCATGGAGTCGCTGCGCTGGAGAGCATAAATGAAAGCAGACTGGATTAAAACAA
>Ga0182016_10003204_pt1 | contig 18818 bp, 16 predicted proteins | sample 712S2MmetaG_FD_120491 | JGI IMG/M metagenome (GOLD analysis project Ga0182016, IMG submission 120491) | Permafrost microbial communities from Stordalen Mire, Sweden - 712S2M metaG | ecosystem: Environmental > Terrestrial > Soil > Wetlands > Permafrost | place: Sweden: Stordalen | collected...
CCCTTGCCATCGGGCGATACCTTGTGGATCTCGCCCTGGCCGTTGGGCAGGCCGCCCGTGGCCACCAGCAGATCGCCCTTGCTGTTGAATTCCAGCGCCCAGATGTATTTGGCCTTGGGATCGTAGAAAACTTCCGGTTTGGCGCTGCCGGTCATGCGATACACCTTGCCGTCGGGCGCGGTGCCGAAGTAGACGCGATCCTTGGAATCCACCGCGATGGCGTGGATTTCGAGCGCGTCCACTTCCGCCACCATCTTGCCCGCGCCACCCGGCGGAATGCGGAACAGCTTGGCGCCAGTGCCGCCGGCGGTGTAGAGGTTGCCCTTGGAATCCTGTGCCAGCGCCCAGAGGTAGGCCGCGGAGGTGTCGAAAATCTCCTGCGAGTGCGGCGCCAGAGACAGCAGGCCGTCGCTGCGCATGGAAAGGTTTTTGATCGCACCACGTTCGAAGTCGGCGTATTCGCCCTGCGTCCAGATTTGGGTTTGTCCGGCGAACGCCGCCGCACACGCGATTGCGATAAGCGCACCTTGGGCCGCGCGATTCTTGCGGATTGTCATCTTCTTCATTGAGTGGACCGAAAATTTCCTGGCCGCGGCCAGGTTCTTTACTTCACGTGGATCCGCAGCGAATAGCTCCCCGTCACCATGTAATCGAAGGGCAGCGCCATCTGCTCGGTAGCCGTTTCCGGAGAGGTCACCAGCGAACGGCTCGACGCTTTCCCCGACTGCATCACATTGAGCACCGACGCGGGCAGGCTGGGGAGCGTCTTATCGTCAAAATAGGCCGTGGGCGTGGATTCCACCAGCGATACATACAACTTATTGTTGGACCGTTCCTGGTTGAAAAGCGACACCATTTGCGGCAGATCGAGATAACGGTTGGCCGAGCCAGCCATGTACTGCATGCGATTGACGGTGTCGGCATCGCTTAGCACGATGCGGTGGTCGCCGGGCGCCAGCCCATCGGGAATCTTCACCGTGAAGTCGCGCTCGATGCGCTCGCCGCGATACGGCCGCAGGAAGACTTTTACCGGTACGCTATCTCCCGCGCGCACTTCGGGGTCGGATACCCAGGCGCTGTCGATAGAGGCCACGCGCCGCTCCGGCAGCAGGTCCACGGTGACGTTGACGCTCTTCACGTCCGGGGTGTTCACGTTATTCAGGTACAGCCGGTTGAACATATTGCCCCACCATGAGGCCATCAACAGCGGCGCGGGCGTGGGCACCTCGCCGTTGGCCGTCATGGTGGAAAGCGAAATCGGCGGTCCGCCGTTCATCTCCACTTTACCGTTGAGCCGGTAGGTAGCCTCGTCGGCAAATTCGTTCAACTGCGAGAGCGAGTTGTAGAGCGTCAGCATCATCAGGTACGGGGTCCACTTCTGATGCACGAAGACGTTGAAGTGGAAGTTCTTCTCGCTGGCCAGTTTCTCCTTGTCGTCGAGCGACCGCACCTTCACGGTCACCGGAATCATGTCCGACTCCGCGCCCAGCACGCCCATGATGCCGGTATAGCGGTCCTGATGCAGCGCGCCGACAATCTCGGTGGCATTGGCCATTTTGTTGGGCTGATAGCTGGAGGCCAGCGTCATCACCACTTCGCCCTTGCTCATGGGAATGTTCACCGGGCCCAGGTTGAAGAAGGGATGGCCGAAGCCCAATACGCGCTTGCCATCGTTATAGGTCACGGTCCCCAGTCCCGTGACGGCCATGTCGCCATCCACCAGGACCCCGGCGATGCTGTCGCCCGGGTTCAGCGCATGCTCCCATCCGGGCGCGGGCTTGTTGCTGTGGATGTCGTTAGCGGCGCCCCCCTGCACCGCGTTGACGCCCATTTGCTGGAACATCGGGCCGAATTCGCGCAGCGCACTGTCGGAGAAGCCCGTCAGCATGAGCGGCGATTCGATGGGGATCATCATCGCCGAGGGCAGCGGCGAACCCAGACCAGCCGCCAGTTGTCCCAACAGATCGGGACCCACCGATACGGCGCCGCTACGCGCGCGCGCCTTATCGGGCGTATGCGCATCTTCCGGCCGCGACTTATCCAGGTCGTTGATCTCCAGCATCAGTTCGATGGGAGTGATCCCGCAGATGGCATCCGGCGAGAACGTGCTCATGCGAAGGGCCACCGCGCCCACCAGTTTTCCGCCAATGTAGACCGGGCTGCCGCTCATGCCGCCGGCCACGTTGGTAATCTTGGCCTTGCCGAGCATCTTGGCTACGATAATGTCCTGGTTGGGTCCGTTTTGATTGTGCAGAATGCCGACGATCTCGATCGGCACCGGTTCCGGCTCAGTGCCCTGGAACACCGTCCAGGCAGTGCCCTTCATTCCTGGCTTGACTGCGCTGAGTTTCATGATTTCCACGGGTCCGGCTTTCGGGCGGGCGGGCGGAGGATCGGTGGCAAATACGGGCAATGCAAGGGCCGCTAGTCCGAAAAAAACCGCGGCATTGTGCAATTTCATGGGGGTTTACGGCTCCAGTGTGCTCTATTGTACTATGACGCGTTCACAAGTATTTTCGTTGCGCTTTTTCTTTAAGATTCAATCTGATAGCGGTTTTGAGCGGTCTCCCGCCACCGATACGGGGGATAGGATGCGGCTGTGGAACAACTTACCAACTCCGACCGCGCCTGCGCCGTAGCCGCCGCGGCCGCGCACGACTTCAATAACGAACTGACGGTCATTATCAGCGGTGTGGACGGCGCGCTGGTCGCCGTTCCCGCGGAAAATCCGGCGCGCGCACTGCTTCTGGACATCCAGGCCGCCGCCCAGCGGTGTGTATGGAAGGCTTCCGGCCTGTTGAACTTCAGTGCCCGCGTCAGTCCCCACCCGGTCCGCGCATCTTTTGAATACCTCATCGAGCCGTAAGGCGCCGTTTCCCGCTACCCTGAGAGTAAGTGCGTATTTTGGCGATCGAATCATCCTGTGACGAGACCGCCGCGGCGGTGGTGGAGGATGGCGAAACCGTCCTCTCATCCGTGGTGGCGTCGCAAATGGTCACTCACGGCAAGTATGGCGGCGTGGTGCCGGAACTGGCGTCGCGCGAGCATCTGCGGGCCATCGTCCCGGTGGTCCGCGAAGCGCTGGAGGTCTCGCGGACGAGGCTCGGCGATCTGGCCGCGATTGCCGCCACGGCCGGTCCGGGGCTGGTGGGTTCGCTGCTCGTGGGCCTCACCTATGCGAAGTCGTTGAGCTTCGCCAGCGGAGTGCCGCTCATCGCGGTGAATCACATCGAGGGCCACATCCACGCGGTGATCATGGAATCCGGCCGCGCGGGGACGCCGGTGGAATACCCGGCGCTGGCCCTGGTGGTGAGCGGCGGGCACACCCATCTGTTCGAGGTGCGCGCGGGATTTCAATATCGCCTGCTGGGCAAGACTCGCGACGATGCCGCCGGCGAGGCATTCGACAAGGTGGCCAAACTGCTCGGTTTCGGCTACCCCGGCGGCCCCATTATCGACGGTCTGGCGCCCCACGGAGACGCTTCCGCGGTGCGGTTCACCTTCGCCAAAATGAAAGGCAACGCCCTCGATTTCAGTTTCAGCGGCCTGAAAACCGCGGTGCTGCGCTGGGTGGAGGCGCACGACATGACAGCCGAGATCGCCGCCCGCCGCGCCTTGATGCGCGATTGCCCGCAACCCTCCGCCGACGAGTGGCTGGCCGCTACACCGCGGCGCACGCTGGACCTTTTGGCTTCGTTCCAACACGCTGTCATTCACGAACTGCTGACGCGGGCGGCCGCATCCGCCGAAGTCATGAGTGCGCGGACGCTGATCGTCTCCGGCGGGGTGGCGTGCAACTCGGGCCTGCGAAAGGCGGCGCAAGCGGCGGCCTTACCGTACCCGATCTACTTTCCCACGCCGGGGCTATCCACCGACAATGCCGCCATGATCGGCGCCGCTGCTTTTCCCAAGCTGGCGCGCGGCGAGTTCGCCACGCTGGATGTCGCCGCGCAGGCCAACTTGACGCTGGCGTAAGACGGACGAGCGCGAAACTACCGTGTTGCCGTGTGGGGCAGGCTTCAGCCTGCGGCGGGCTTCAGCCCGCTCATGCCGCACCGCGAGTGAGAGTTCTCCTTCTGCACGACTGATACATCCAGTTGTCCTACCGCCGCCTTCCCTGCCGCTTTGCCGCTAGCGGGAGTTTACTGCGAAACCAGGTTGATCGGTAGCCGACTCCACGCAACTCTTTGAAGACAAACCCTTTGCCACGACGACTGCCCCGGATTCCTGTATTACCCTACTATCCGCAATAACTACCGTCGACAACACCTCTATTTACTATCGTCAACAAGGCGGCGATGATACAATCGTATTACCTGCTTAATGAGACGCTTCCCTAACATGATCTGCCGCACGGACTTACAGGCGAGCCAACTCCACCGGACCTCATAAGTGGGCAATACAGGTCGCCTCTCGCAAACCTCTCAAAATGCGTTGGTTAGCTCTCCGCCGAAGCAGCTCTCAGTAAACTCCCGCTAGTTGTATCTCGCGGCAGAGCGGGCTGAAGCCCGCCGCAGGCTAAAGCCTGCCCCACGAGTAGATAACACTGTGTAAGTCGGCAGAGTAGCTGGTTTCTGGTGCGAAACCCACTTCAAACGGCAAGAACCGCTTGCTGGCGGGGTGCCCTCTGGGCCGGGCTCGGAAAACACTTCTATGATTCCACGGGGCTTGTTACCGAGCCGCGACCGCAAGGGAGCGGTTTCTTGAGTTTCGCGACAGAAACTAGTCGGCAGAGCCGCTAGTTGCTGACCGTCGATTGGCCGCGGCGGAACAGCGTGACTTGCTGGATGGCGATGCTTGCGGTCCCTTTGTTTTGCAGGATCAGCTTGAACTGCGTGCCGTAAACGTTAAACAGGGCGCTACCTACATCCGTGTACAGAAATGCGGTCGCAGCCTTATTCTCGGCCACCACGTATGACACGGCATTCGGCACCGTCCAACCAGCCTGAAGGATCAGGCCGGAACTCGCCAGCGAAGTCGCGGTGGTGGTGCAAAGGGTGCATTCCACCGTGACCGCCACAGTGTCGGCACTGGAATAATCCATCGTTGACAGAATCGGATAAGTTTGGCCCGCCGCGATGACGACGTTCTGAAACACTTCTGAGCTAGTCGTAGTGACGGCTGCGCTTGCGACCGGTTTGCCCGGGAGAATAACCGCGGGATCGGATCTCCCGGCGGACTTCTCCGTCGCCACACTCGCGGCTTCCGGCGCCAATGGAGTGCCCGGCCGGTCGTCGGCGAGAGACAATCCCGCAAAACACCAGGTCAAGAGAATAGCTGTTCCGATCGTCGTGGTAGTCATAAAGGTTGCCCGGCCCCTACCATGCACGCGTCGGTCCGTCGTCTTAGGTCCGTGGAATGAACTGCCTGGCGCATTCGATCGGTCCGCCGGGCGGCAAACGTTTGCCGCATTGCCAGGTTTCTGCCGCCACGGCGCCTGCACCTTCGCGGGGGCAACCGACGCACGCAACTCCATGGCCGTCCGCGGCTTGATGGCCACCGGGCGAAAGTGAGTCTAATAATAAGTCAGCAGGGCTATCGCGCTCCCAGCAACGCCTTTAAGTAGCGGTAATAGAACTCTACTCCATCATAGTAAGAACTCACCCTCAGCCGTTCGTCCTTTCCGTGCGCCCGAATGTCGTCCTGGTCGATCGCCATACCGCTGACGCCATAGCTCGGTATGCCGGCCGCGATGGTGTAGACGCTGTCCGATGCGCCCGTTTCCATTTCCGGGATCACCGGCGCGCCCGGCCACATTTCGGCAGCCACGCGCTCCAGCGGCTGCAGGATTTCAGGGCTGGGCATCACCGGAGGAAAGGCCTTCGTATCGGGAGCATGGTCGGCAACCGCGCCGTCGCTGGCCACGTAGCGCACGTTCACCTTGGGGTCGTTGACGATGGCGGCCAGCATCCGGCGAATTTCCTCCGGCGAATGGCCGGGCAGAATCCGGCAATTGACGGTGGCCTGCGCAAGCTGCGGCAGTGCGTTATTGGCATGGCCGCCGCCGATGCGCGTGGCCACGCATGTGGTCCTGAGGAGAGAGTTGTAGCGCGCATCCTGGGACAACCGCATGACCGCCGCGGGTTCGGGCGGAATGTGCAGGAGCGCGTTCATGTCGTCCCTGGTCTGCCCGCTCTCCAGCGGCGCGCGGCGTTCGAAATAGGTGCGGGTCACGGGATTCAACTCCAGCGGGAATACGATTTTCTCCAGCTTCGCCAGTCCATCGGCCACCCGATAGATGGCGTTGTCGGGCACCGGCAGGGAGCTGTGGCCGCCGGGATTGGTGGCGCTCAGTTCGAAGTCGGCGTACAGCTTTTCGCTCGCTTCCACATCCACGTTGACGATCTTACCTTTGGCCGACGTCACGCCCCCTCCGTCGGGGTTGAGGGCGAACTCGGCGTCGATCAGGTCGCGATGGTTCTTCAGCAGCCAGTCGACTCCGTTGGCGATGCCACTCTCTTCGCCGGCGGTAAGCGCCACGATGAGGTCGCGGTTGGGCCGCCAGCCTTCATGCCGAAGGCGAATGAGGCCGGCGATCAGGGCGGCGTCGTTGTCTTTGACGTCCTGAGTGCCGCGCCCGTAGAAGTAGCCGTCCTTCTCGACGAATTGGAACGGATCGGTGGTCCAGTCGGAGCGGCGCGCTTCCACCACGTCCAGGTGGCAAATGATGAGGATCGGTTGGCGCCCCGGCGCGCCGGCGACGCGCACTCGCACCACCAGGTTCCCCTTCCGGTCGTCGGGACCGAGCACCTTCACGTCGGCCGCGGGGAAGCCGGCATCCAGCAGGCGTTTGGCCATGGCTTGGGCGGCGGTGGTGGTGCTGCCCACCGAATCGGTGGTGTTGATTTCGATCAACTGTTGGAAGATATCGCGCGCCAGTTGGCGGTTGGGTTCGTCGAGCGGCGCGCCGGGCAGAGGGGTCAGCAACAGGAAAAGGGGCGCGGCGGCGGCCATCCATCGTGCAAAGGTCATGCGGCTATCCTGCCAGAGTGGTTTCGGCAAAGTAAAGTGCGGACGTGCGCTATGCCGCACGAACGCTACGCAAAAGCCCGGCGTTTACCGCGGCTGGGAGGAAACCAAAGTCTTCGGGCTCAAGGACAGCCCCGTGGCGCTGGGCAACTATACCGCCTGGCGCGAGGAGAACCGCGTCTTCGGCGAAATAGGCGCGTTGGAGCAAAGATCCTTCCGCCTGACCGGGGGCCCGGCAGCACGAGTACCGAGCGCCGCGATTTCGCTCCCGGCGCGGCGATCTCAGACACTCCGGACTCCCGATGTCGCCCCGCAATTTCGGGTGGGCCGGGAAAATCGGCGGAGCCATTCCTTGCACCGTTCCATGGCGAGAGATCCGGAGTTGTCAGTCTCCACCCGGCCGGCACGAGTGCCTCACGCGGCGAAGATTTCGCCGCGTGACAACTCGACGGAACCGTCGGCGGTCGCAATTACCGCGCCCTCCACTCCGACCAGCGCCGGCGGGGTGTACCGGCACATCGTTTGAAGGCGTGGATCGATCAGCCAGATGTTCTTTACGCCTTTGCCGGCGTACTCCTTCAATTTCTCGACGACGACGCTCATGACGTCGCTTTCGGAGAGGACTTCCACTACCAGAAACGCGGCGTCCGGCAGGTACCTTGTCTTCGGCGCGGTCGGCAGAACACACACATCGGGCAAGCGATACCGCGTGCCGGTGGTGCTGGAACGCAACCCGGCGACAACCTTCAGATGTGGATATTTCTGTCGCAAGGCAAAAAGCACGTTGCTCTGAATCAGCGAATGCAACCACTCACCGGGATTGCGCTCGACGAGAACGCCATCCACGAATTCCACATCGGGATCGTAGCGCGTAGCCAGGTATTCTTCGACCGATACCACTCCTCAAGCTTACGCCGCGCGACCACCGGTCCGGTGACCGTATTACAATTCGTGCGTGTCCATCTCACGCCGGAGTTTCATCGCGTCGGCCGCGGCTTTGCCCCTTGCGGCAAATTCACCGGCGCTCAAAATCGTCGTCGCGGGCGGCCATCCGGGCGACCCGGAGTGCGGCTGCGGCGGGACCATCGCCCGCTACGCCGATCTGGGACATGAGGTGGTCCTGCTCTATCTCAACCGCGGCGAGGGATTCTGCGGCGGCGCGAGCCTCGACCGCTGCGGCGCCATTCGCACCGCCGAAGCCCAAACTGCTTGTCGAAGTCTGAAAGCGCGCGCCGTTTTTGCCGGCCAGTACGACGGCCGCGCGGTCGTCGATACCCCACACTATGAGAGCTTCGCGCGCCTTCTCACCGGCGAAAATCCCGACGTGGTGTTCACCCAGTGGCCCATCGACCGGCACCGCGACCATCGCGCCATATCCATGCTTACCCTCGACGCGTGGTGGAAAGCCGGCAGGCGGTTTGCCTTGTACTATTACGAGGTCGCCGAGGATACCACTATGTTCTCGCCGACCGAATACGTCGATATATCCACTGTGGAAGCGCGCCGCCACGCCGCTTGTTATGCGCACGCCTCCCAGGAGCCCGGCAAGTGGTACCCGAAACAGGTCGAGATCGCGCGACGCCGCGGTGCGGAGGGAGGATTCACGCAAGCCGAGGCCTTCCTGCGGCACCCGGAAAGCAAAAGAGCTGTGCTGCCGTAAAGGTTGCGGCAGGCGGCGCTGCCTTCGCGGGGAGGAAAGCATGGAACGGCCCCTCGCATGCTAGGCTGTATAGCGATTCGGCCCAAGCTCGCGGATTCCGCGCCGTGGCGCAGATCAAGGTGCTTACTATGCAGCTTCGGACGGGTTATGAACTAATTTACAGCTTTCCACAGCCCACGCCTATCATTCTAATCGTGAATATCCACGATTCACGCGCTTCCGACATCGTCGTCCCCGATCACCTCACCGCCGAACCATCTATTCCGATCACAGGCTATCGCGACGCCTTCGGAAACCGCTGTCACCGCGCGCTCGCGCCTGCGGGACGTCTCCGCCTGACGGCCGACTGCGTAATCGAAGACAGCGGGCTGCCGGATGATGTGGTGTACGCCGCCGGGCAGGATTCCGTGCAGAATCTGCCTGATGAGACCCTGGTGTTCCTGTTGGGCAGCCGCTATTGTGAGACCGATTTGCTGTCTGAGACGGCGTGGCGACTCTTCGAGGGAACCGCTCCGGGATACTCGCGCGTGCAGGCAATCTGCGACTACGTTCATAACCATATTGCCTTCAACTACCAGAATGCCCGCGCCACCCGCAGCGCCGCGGAGGCTTTCGAGGAGCGGACCGGCGTGTGCCGCGATTACGCCCATCTCGCCATTGCCTTCTGCCGCTGTATGAATATTCCGGCGCGTTACTGCACCGGATACCTGAGCGATATCGGAACGCCACCTCCTTTCCCGGCAGGCGATTTTGCGGCGTGGTTCGAGGCGTGGATCGGCGGCCGCTGGCACACGTTCGACCCGCGTAACAATGTGCCGCGCATCGGCCGCGTCCTGATCGCGCGAGGCCGCGATGCGGCCGATGTCGCGATCGCCACCACGTTCGGACCCAACACGCTGGAGAAATTCACGGTCTGGACCGATGAGATTCCCGGAAAAGGCGACTGATGTCTCTTCTCAAGGTGCACCACTCCACCGTCTACCGTTACCGGGAGCCCGTCGGCCTCGGCGAACACCGCATGATGTTCCGTCCGCGCGCGAGTCACGATCTGCGGTTGATCGGAACCAGCCTGGTCATCACTCCGCAACCGGCTCGATTGCGTTGGCTGCACGATCCCTTCGATAACTCCGTCGCCGTCGCCCGTTTTGAGGGGACCACATCCGAACTCCGCTTCGAAAGTACCGTGACGCTGGAGCATTTCGATAACTCCGTGCCGGAGTATCCGCTGGAACAGAATGCGCGGACGTACCCTTTTCGTTATTCCGATGAGGACTTGCCCAATCTCTCGCGCGCGCTGGCCCGGCACTACCAGGGCGAGAGCGTCTCCCAATGGGCATTACAGTTTCTCGATCCCTCCGATACCACCTGCACCATGAAGATACTCCGCGCCATGACGTGCGGCATTCGCGAAGGGTTCCTCTATGCCCGCCGCACCGAGAAAGGCGTGCAGACTCCCGATGAGACCCTGCGGAACGGGCGCGGCAGTTGCCGGGATTTCGCGGTCCTGATGATGGAAGCTGCCCGGTCGCTGGGTATCGCGGCGCGGTTCGTCAGCGGTTACATCTTCGTGCCCAACGGTTCGGACTTCGCCGGCGGCGGAGCCACCCATGCCTGGATGCAGGCCTATCTGCCGGGCGCCGGCTGGATCGACTTCGACCCCACCAACAGCATCGTCGGCAACCGTAATCTCATTCGCGTCGCGGTGGCGTGGGTTCCCGATCAGGTGCTGCCCTTGTGGGGCACCTACGTTGGCCCTCCGCACGCTTTCCTCGGGATGGACGTCACCGTGTCCGTTACCGAAGCGGTGCAGTGACGGTCGGCATGACGACGCATCGAATCCTCCGCCCGCAGGGGTCCGGCGGCTTTGTCTTTTTCTGCGATCACGCCAGTAATGGTATTCCGGCGGAACTGCACGACCTCGGCTTGCCGGCGCCCGAACTGGCGCGGCACATCGCGTGGGATATCGGCGCGGCGGGTGTCACCGAGGCGCTGTCGGAAATCTTCGATGCCCCGGCGATACTCTGCGGCGCCTCGCGCCTGGCGATCGACTGCAACCGCCAGCTCCACGCCGCGGACCTCATCCCGGAAGTGAGCGACGGGACTGCAATCCCCGGCAACCGGCGCCTCAGCAAGGCAGACAAGGCGGCCCGCATCGAACGCTGGTTCCACCCGTATCACGACGCGGTGGAATCGGTCTTGCTGGAACGCGAGGCGAGAGGCGTGCCATCCATCGCGGTGTCCATTCATTCCATGACCGCTTCTCTTGCCGGCCAATCGAGGCCGTGGCAAATCGCTCTCTCCAGCCATGTGGATCGCCGCCTGGCCGATCCCGTGCTGGCTGCCCTGCGGCGACCGGGCGACGTGGTGGTCGGGGAAAACCAACCCTACGATCTGGATCCGGAGGTGGACTATAGCATTCCCTTTCATGCCCTGCGCCGGGGACTGCGGCACTTGCAGGTGGAATTCCGGCAGGATGAGATACCGGATGCGATTAGCCAGCGCCGATGGGCTCTGCGTTTCGCTCACGCGTTGAAGTAAGGGGTGCTCCGCCAACTCAAGCGGTACGATGGTCCTCCGAGTTGCCGGCGGACTAGCATTGGCTAACCTGGTTGAAACCCAACGTCGACATGCGGTTTCAGGTTTGATTGGGCAGTCTGAAACCCAAGCGCTTGGGGATGTTGCTAGAAATGGTGTAGTGCCGACGGTTCTGAGGTTTGACGGACTGCGGGCTGTGATGTATCCAAACGATCATCGACCAGCGCATGTTCACACCATTGGAAGAGGGCACGAAGCAGTATTCAATCTGAATTGTCCGGTAGAACTCCTGGAGAATTATGGATTCTCCAGGCGGGAAGTCCGGCCACCATATCGGCGTCGAGCCTGCAGATTAACGGGAGCGGGATGTATCCGCCAGACGACACCCAACCTGCGACGAATCAGTAGCTTGACGGCAAACGCCGGGCCATCGTAGGTGGCATGGGATCCCGCGATAGGTGGCCGCCGCTCCAACCATCCCTTCCCGCGCGGAACCGCCGCACGGCGAGCGCCCCAACGACATTAGCGTACCCATATGGGCCTCGTTCGGGCATGGAGTGCCGATGGAACTTCGACCGGTCAAAGGGGGAAATAGGTTATCTGCCTTGAACGACCTACACGTGGCCGGCCTTCATCGTTCGGCCACCAGTTCGCTTGCGGGGATCTGCCGTCTCTTGCGGGGTCATTCTCCGCCGTTTTTGAGCGGGAGGTTTCGGTTTCGCGCTAGCGCCGTCGCGTTGGCCTGCAATTGACGAGCCGGTCGCCCCCGCAAACGGCTGGAGTAGTTGCCGAGCCAAACCAGGAGCCATGGGTGCGTCAATTCCGTATTTCGCCGGCCACTGCTTCTTTGGCAGATAAAAGGTGCCGAAACATTTGTCCACCCAGGGCAGTATCGCGGCGTAGTTCTTGTTAATGTACTCAGGCCCGTCTTTCGTGTGGTGCCAATGGTGGAAGGCGGGGCTCGAGACAAACCACTCCAGCCAGCCGAAACGCCATCGGACGTTGGCGTGGATAACGAAGCTCCATATGGTGCCTACGACCACGTACAGCAACGGCAGCAGGTCCACTGAATTGCCGGCCGGCTGCGCCAGGCCCAGCACGTAAAGGGGGATCAAACCGCAGAGGCGGGTGAAGACAATGTCCAACGGGTGCGCACGGGAGTTTACCAGCCAGTCCATCTCCTCCGCACTGTGGTGGATGGCATGGAAGCGCCATAAAAACGGAATCTCGTGCATCCAGCGATGCCCCCAATAAGCGCCGAATTCTCCAACAATTATCGCTGCCGCAAGGCGAATCCCCAGCGGCATGTCCGCTGCCCTCGAGTACAGCCCGCTGGGCACGAAGCGATGCACCCCCCAGGCGATCATTGACAGTGGCAGCGCCAGAAGCAGCTTGGGCAGGAGATTGTTGAGAAAGTAATAGCCCAGATCCGTAAGTAACCCCTTGCGGAACACTTTCTGCGGATGCCGCGCCCAGCGCCTTTCCAGTGGCACGAAAATGACCACAAGCAGCGCCAGCCAGGCAGACAGTCTGAAGGCATCGACCGCCAGCGGCGGCAGATTCTGTTGCAGTTGTCGGAGCGTTTCCACGGAAGTAAATCGTCAGACGACCGAATGAAAATCGGTTAGCCGCGTTTCTTTAGGTTCCTGCAAACGGCAAAGACGCCCGGCAGACCAATGCCCCTGGAAGCCGGCTCGACTGGCCGGACCTCTGAGCCGATACTGCCGGGCGTTTTTCCCAATAAGATGCATGGTTAGCGCCTGGGCGGGACGCTCCGCCCGGAGTAGTATGTCCAGCTCAGCTTTGAGAGGTCGAGAGGAACTGTGGGGTCGGTCAGGATCGTGAACGTGTTGCTGCTCGGGACCTGACCGTTGGGCGGCGCCGACGTGAAATTCAGCTCGCCGCGTCCCACCACCTGAACTTTGGAAGGATCGAGGCTCGTCAGCCTGGCCACCATGGGGCCCAGGGTTGTCGCCCCCGGATTCGACAGATCCGCCCGGTACGTCATGTACGACTGCGTGCCTGTCGAGGGCACCTGGCTCACGAGAGCATAATTGCCAATGCCGAGGGGAGGTAGACCGTTCGGCGGGATAACGGGAGCCGGGCAATCATTAGTTGGGGTGTTTTGGCAATTCGTGAAAGACACTTCGTTGATGCCCGCGCCGATCGTCGCAAGAGCGCAGTATTCGTTGGGGACCGCTGGTGTGCAATTGCTGAGCGGCGTGCTTGTGCTATTCACCGTGACCGTCGGCGCGACATAGCTGCTGTTCGGCACAGTTTCCTCGACTGTCACCGAGGTTCCAACCGGGAACGTGCCGCTGACCACTTGGCAATAGCCGCCCTCTGCCGGGGGACCCGCCTCCACCGAAGGAACGGCTATCGAAGTCACCGCGGTCGCCGTCGCCGTAATGTTGCCCAGCCCAATCGGAGGCCCCCCGATGGTGACCACCGGCGTGGTGCAGCCGGATCCCGCAGAAGTCAAGGTGATACCGGTGACGGAGCCGACGGAGATGCTGGCGGTGGCCGTCGGCTCCGTGGCACAGCCGCTAAACGAAACCGGCGGGGCAGACGTATAGCCGCTGCCGGCGTTGGTGATGCTCACCTCAAGAATGGTGCCCGGCGGGGAGGACGTTAGCGCGAAGGGAAAGGTGGTACCGACGTTAACGCCGCCACCAGCGATCTTGCAGATCTTCAACTCCGCGGGCGGAGCTTCGTAATTATAATAGGTCACGATGGTTTCGAGCGAGGTGTCGGCAGCAGAGGGCGGCTCTTGGACAATTATTTCGGCGGTCCCCGTCGTAGGGTTGAACGTTCCGGGAACCAGGAGATTTGTGAGGCCGGCGAAAGGGCTGTAGCCCACCGCCGTGACATTGCAGACGCTGACGCCTGGCGTCGGCAATTCCTGAATTGTGGGCGTCCCGGCGGAAACCGGGATGGGCCCTGAGCACTCGCCGACGGGAACCTGGATTCCGGGAGGGCTGCTGAAGGCACTGCCCGGCACGGTGAAGTAGTAGTTGGTCGGATCTTTGGACGTGAGCGGGTTTGTGGAGCACGACGCTTTACAAACCTCAATGTACCCGTTCTGGCCGGTGACGGCGACATTGTCCAGGAGAACGACGGGCGGCGCCATACCGTTAGCAGGGGTACCGATCGCGAAGAAGCTGAGCACTTCAGTTGCGGCCTGGGCAATAAAGGGGATGGCTTGCGTGATCCAAGGCACAAAGCCGTGAGCCGGATTGCTCATGGTAACAGAGTCTACGCCCTGGCACGTCGCGTTATTGAGGAGCAGCTTCGGGTCGCATGTGCCTTTGCTGGCAAAGGTGGAGAGGGGGTCATAGGCGTCGAAGGTCACTCGCCATTTCTCGGTAGTTGCCCCATCGTGATTCATGAACTGCGAAGCCGCCTGCAAAAAAGACACGGTGTAGGTCTGACCTGGTATGAATCCGCCGATTTGCTGCGAGACATAACCGGAGTAACTAGGGTCACCGTCTATCGCGACAAAATTCCCCCCGGCCGGACTCAACATCCACCCCGGCCACAAAGTTGCGAAGCTGGCTCCGCAGGCATTCGTTTGACTGGACGTGGAGGCGGGGAAAACCACGCAACCTATACTTCCCGAGAATGTCCAACTGTCCGGAGCGAACGGATCACTAAAGCCCGGAGACATCACGAAGCTCGATGCGTTTCCGGTCGTCGTTTCAAACCCGCCGTTCGTAACGGTCTGGCCGTGTGCAGGAAAGGACAGTACCAAGAGGGCTATGGCGGAAAACCCAATTGCGGTTGCCTGATGCAGATGCGGGATCAGTCTCGAGAGATCACCCTCTGAATACTGCGGTGCGCCAAACGTCGTTTTTGTACGTGTGGTAGGTTCCATGTGAATCTCCGTAAGTCAGAGTAGGAACCAGGTTTTGCATTTTCGAACCCAGTTTGGGAACTAGGATACACCCCACTGCCCTGCTTTGGAGTCTATTTGGATATTGTTTTGTAATCTTTTTGTAATTGTCTTTCATCGCCCGGTTTGCCCAAGCCAAAGCGCCATCCTTATGGTGCGCGTGCCGCGCCGCTATTTCGTGGCGGACACCTGAGCGTTCGACGCGTGGTAGGAGCTTCGCACCAGAGGGCCCGATTCCACGTGCGCGAAGCCCATTTCCGCGCCCATCCGCCGGAGTTCGTCGAACTCGTCCGGCGGCACGTACCGCACAATCGGCAGATGCTTCGGCGACGGCCGCAGGTATTGCCCCAGCGTCAGAATATCCACGTGGTGCGCCCGCAGATCGCGCATTACCTCCACCACTTCGTCGTTCCGCTCCCCCAGCCCCAACATCACGCCCGACTTCGTGGGAATCGACGGCGCCACTCGTTTGGCGTGCGCCAGCACGTCCAGGGAGCGCTCATAGCGCGCGCCCAGACGCACTTGCCGGTATAATCGCGGCACCGTTTCGGTGTTGTGGTTGAACACATCGGGCGCCGCTTCCATCACCGTTTCCACGGCGGCGTGACTGCCCTGGAAATCGGGGACCAGCACTTCCACGCCGCATCCCGGAATGCGCGCGCGGATGGCGCGGATCACCATGGCGAACAGCTCCGCGCCGCCATCTTCGCGGTCGTCGCGATTCACGCTGGTGATCACCGCGAAGTTCAATCCCAGCGACGCTACGGCTTCAGCCACGCGATTCGGTTCGTCGTAGTCCACCGGCAGCGGGGCGCCTTTCTGGACCGCGCAGAATCCACAGCGGCGCGTGCACACGTTGCCCAGCATCATGAAGGTGGCGGCGCGCTGGTTCCAGCACTCGCCAACGTTGGGGCACGCGGCGCTTTCGCACACCGTGTGGAGACGCAGGCGATCCACCAGCGCTTTCAGGTCCTGGTAATTCACGCCGGAAGGAGCGGGGGCGCGCAGCCATTTGGGCCGCTCGGGTTGGGTGGCTATCGAAACCAGCATCTCTGTCGTCTATTGTACAGAACCACCGCTTCCTTCCGGTTCCGCTTCGACCCCCATATGAGCGGGACCGTCAGGGGGCGGTGGGCACCGCGACCTGCAGGCGCGCGGCCGTCTTCACCAGCAAATCCCAATTGCCGTCTTCGATCGGGATCCCGTTCTTCAAGCGCTCGGCCTCGGTGCGCCATTCGGGATCGCCCGCCACCATCACCTCGCCGTACCCCGGCGCGGTGGGCGTCGACTTCATGAGCTGAACCAGTTGTTCCACCCGCGCCGTGAACTCCTCTATCGGCATGAATCGCGCGATGTCGATGGCGATGAAGCACTGGCTGCAGCGATTGCGGCGTCCGCGAATGCGAATTCCACCCACGTCGTTGGCCATGGCGCCGCCACTCAGTACCGAGCAGAGAATCTCCACCATCAGCCCCAGGCCGCTGCCTTTGTACCCGCCCAGAGGCATCAGCATGCCCTTGTTGTAGGCCGCTTTGGTACTGGTGGTAGGGACGCCCTGCGAATCGAAGGCCCAGCCGGCGGGAATTTCCGGCTTGTCGTTGATAAATGCCTTGAAAATTTTCCCGGCTGCCACCGTGGTAGTGGCCATATCGAGCAGCCAGGGGCCCGGCACCGACATGCAAATCGGGTTCGTTCCGATGCGTCCCGCCCGGCCCTGCCATGGCGGCACAATCGGGGAAGCATTGCAAAACACCAGGCCGATCTGTCCGGCGGCGCGCATCTTCTGGGCCCACCAGGCGGCCGCGCCGAAATGGTTGGACTCGCGAGCCACCACCACGCCCGCCCCATGGGTGGCCGCAAGACGGATGGCGTGGCCGCAACAGGTGTGCGCAACCCATTGACCTATCGCGTTTTGCGCGTCGAACACAAGGCACGATCCGCTTTCCGAGATCACCTGGCCATCGGCCTTCGGGTCCATCTCGCCGGCCAGGATCTGCTCGATATAGAACGGCAGCAACTGCAATCCATGGGAATCCACGCCGCGCAGGTTGGAGGCGATCAGGCCTTCGGCGGCGATACCGGCCTTGTCGGCGGGCACCCCGGCCGCCGCCAGGATTTCGGCGGCAAAGCGGGTCAAAGTAGGGGCAGATAGGAGTGGCATGAAACCCTTAGGGTACCAGCCGTAGGAGGTACCGGCGGAATAGGGCGGGAACTTTTTGCGCTTTAGGGGTGTCTATACCTTTGCAAGGCCGTGGTTTTCCTGATAGGTTGAAATCAGGCTGAATTGTGAGGCCGCAGGTGGCAACTTCAATTCTCGATTTGAGCGCCCAACGGGCTGTGGAAAGCGCCGACAGCGACGATCTGCGGCTGGTGGAATCGCTTCGCACAGGCGCTGCTCAGGCCTACGAAGAATTGCTCGGCCGGTTCCAGCAACCGGTATATGCCTTGGCACTGCGGCTGCTCGACGACCCGTCGGAATCCTCCGACGTAGTGCAGGAAGTTTTCCTGAAGGTATTCCGGAACATTGGGTCTTTCCGAGGGCAGAGCAGCTTGAAGACCTGGATTTACCGGATCACGGTCAACGAAGCCCACAACGCGCGCCGATGGTTTTTCCGGCATCGCCGGCGCGAAGTGGAGCTGGATTCGGATCCGGAAGAAGCGCGTAACTGGAAGGATGTGATTCCCGACGGTTGTCTCTCGCCGTTCGATGTGGCTTTCGAACGGGAACAGCACGTCATGATTGAGGCGGCGCTGGAGAAGTTGACTCCCATATTCCGCGAAGCGGTGGTGCTTAGGGACATCACCGATATGAGTTACGAAGAGATCGCGGAAGTCCTTGGTGTTTCCCTCGGGACGGTCAAGTCTCGAATCTTGCGGGGCCGCGAGGCCTTGCGGGCGGAACTCGTAGGGAGCCTGAAAGACAGGCCTGCCCCGCGATTAGTGCCGAAGACGGCAGAGTAGATGGTATGAGCTGTGAAAACGTGCAAGAACTGATCTTCTTACTCCTCGACGGCAAGGTGTCGGCCGAGGAGCGGGAGAATGTGTTGGCGCACACCGGTGTGTGCCGGGAGTGTGGCACGCATCTCGAATCCGCTCAGATGCAACGTGTCCTGCTGCGGAGAATGGCGCAAACGCCGGTACCGGATGCGCTCGCCGCTAAATTGCGCGTGATGGCCTCCCACGCGCGCGAACGCCAACTGGCCCGAGTGAGTGTCCGGGTGCGGGCGCGGCGCCTGGCAGCGAATATCAACCTGATGTTTGACAACCTGATGCGGCCCGTGGCGCTACCGCTTACCGGCGGGTTGCTCTCCACGCTCCTGCTGTTCGGCTTGATGATGCCGAGCCTGAGTTTCTCCCATCAGACCGGCGACCACGATTTTTCCACCGTTCCGCGAGGCAAGATCGTCTCCACTCCGTGGGAAGAGGGCGTGGATGAAGATGCGGTGGACTTTCCCCTCTTCGCTTCGCTGGACGAGCCGAAGTCCGACTATGTCAACATCGTGAACCTCACCATCGACGAATCCGGCAGAGTAGTGGATTGGTCGATTGTGCGCGGTCAACTAACCGACGAGATCAAGAGCATCATTGTGCTGGGCCACTTCGAGCCGGCCACCACGTTCGGAGTCCCGACCTCGGGCACCATCCAGGTACGCCAGAGTCTTCCGCCCTGCAAATATACCCGTTGCAGCGCCACGGTTCACGGCTAGAAGCTTTCGGGTGTCGCGCCAGAGACTCGGTCAACATTTCCTCATTCGGGGCTCC
>Ga0182016_10003205_pt1 | contig 18817 bp, 18 predicted proteins | sample 712S2MmetaG_FD_120491 | JGI IMG/M metagenome (GOLD analysis project Ga0182016, IMG submission 120491) | Permafrost microbial communities from Stordalen Mire, Sweden - 712S2M metaG | ecosystem: Environmental > Terrestrial > Soil > Wetlands > Permafrost | place: Sweden: Stordalen | collected...
CCGGCATCGGCCAGCATCATGCACGTGTAGGGCGCCGGCCCGATGCCCGCCAGCTCAATGATCTTGATTCCGCTCAGGGGTCCACTGCGGTCGGCCATCGCAGGATGGTGACCCGCGCCGCCCACGATGGTCAAGCCCGCCCCCGCCCTGCGCCAAGCTGGGGGCCGTGCCCGCCGCCCGCGCCCCTGGACGAGTCACCATCATGGGCGACCACACCGACTACAACGCAGGCCTCTCGCTGCCCATGGCCATCGAGCTGGCCACCGAGGTCGCCTTCACGGCCAAGCCCGGCAGCTTCTTGTTCGGGATCGACTCGGACCAGTTCCCCGGGCAGCCGGTCGAGATCATGCTGGGCGACACCGCCCCGGTCCGTGCCGACGCCGCCCTGGCGGCCGGGCTCCTCCGGCTGCAGCCTCCGGCGAGCGGTGGGGCGGCACGCGTGACGAGCACCATTCCCGTCGGCGCCGGCCTGTCGTCGAGCGCCGCCTTCTCGGTGGCGTTGCTGCTCGCCCTCGGGCACGACCCGGACCCGCTCGCACTGGCCCGGGACTGCCAGGAGGCCGAGCGCAGCGCCGGGGCCCACGTCGGCCTGCTCGATCCGCTGGCCATCGCCGGGGCCACCGCGGGGCACGCACTCCTCATCGATTTCGACACCCTCGAGACACGGCAGGTGGCGGTGCCCGAGGAGGCGGTCTTCGTCATCGTCCACAGCGAGGCACCGCGCCTGCTCACCCGCACTCCCTACGCCGACCGGCGGGCCGAATGCGAGCGGGCCGCGCACATGTTGGGCCGGCCCCTCGGCTTGTGCTCCCTCGGCGACCTCAGTGCCCTGCCCGACCCGGTCCTGCGCCGGCGGGCCCGGCATGTCATCACCGAGTGCGCCCGGGTACGCGAGGCCGAGCGGCTGCTGGGCCGGGGCAACCTCGTCGGGCTTGGTGCCGTCATGACCGAGGGGCACCGCAGCCTGGCCGAGGACTACAGGGTCTCGGTGCCGGCGGTCGACCAACTGGTCGAGCACCTGCTCGGTGAGCCCGGTGTCCTCGGAGCCCGCATGAGCGGCGGAGGCTTCGGCGGGTGCGTCATCGCACTCTGCCAGCCCGACTCGCCTGCGCTGGACCCGCAGGCCCACGCCCCGCGCCGGAGCTGGCGGGTCAGCCCGGTTGCCGGCGCAGTTCTTCTCGAGACGTAGCGATCAGCGCGTCGAGGACGCCGACGGCTTTGCCACCGTCGATCGACTCCGTCGCCAGCGCCAGCCCGCTCTGCACGTCGTCGACCCGTCCCGCCGCCACCAGCGCGGCCGCCGCATTGAGGACGCCGATGTCGCGGCGGGCGCCCCGCTCCCCCTCGAGCACGGAGCGGATCACGGCGGCGTTGAAGGCGGCGTCGCCGCCGCGCAGGTCCGCCATGGTGGCCGGGGCGAGGCCGAATTCCCGGGGATCCACCCGCCACCCGGTGACCTCGAAGTCGCCGGTGCCGTCACCGCGGACCTCGAGGACCTGCGAGGGGGAGGTCACGCTCAGCTCGTCGAGGCCGTCATCGGCGTGCACGATCAGCGCGTGCCGGCTCCCGGTGGCCCCGAACACCCCCGCCATGATGGGCGCCATGGCCGGGTCACTGACGCCGACCAGCTGGCGGCGGGTACGCGCCGGGTTGATGAGCGGTCCGAGAAAGTTGAACACGGTCGGCACGCCCAGGTCCTTGCGGACCGGGCCGACGAAGCGCATGGCCGGGTGGAAGCGCTGGGCGAAGCAGAAGCCCATGCCGGCCTCCCTGACGCAACGGGCGACGCCCTCGGGACCGAGCTCAATGGCCACGCCGAGCGACTCGAGCACATCCGCCGTGCCCACCGACGACGAGGCGGCACGGTTGCCGTGCTTGCAGACGGGCACGCCACAGCCGGCCGTGATGAACGCGGCCAATGTGGTCACGTTGATACTGGACAGCCTGTCGCCGCCCGTCCCGACGAGATCGACCGCAGCCTCGGCATCCTGGTCCGCCAGCGGGCAGGGCACCGCCGCCTCGACCATGGCCCGCGCCAGGCCGGTGACCTCCTCGGCCGTCTCGCCCTTGGCGTGCAACAGGGCCAGGAATGCGCCGACCTGAGCCGGTGTGGCCTCGCCGGTGACCACGCTCCGCAGCGTGTCCTCGGCCTCGGCGGCGCTGAGCGACTCCCGCCGGCTCAGGCGGGCCAGGACCTCGGGCCAGGTCAGTCCCACCACAGGTCCTTGTCCAACACGCCACGGGCGATGAGGCCGAGCTGCACCTGCGACGTGCCCTCCACGATGGTCAGCTGCTTGGCGTCGCGGTACCACTGCTCGGTGGGGTGGTCCTCCATGTAGCCGGCGGCGCCGAGGAGTTGGACCGCCAGCGACGAGGCCCGCACGGCCAATTCGGTGGCGTGGTACTTGGCCATGGACAGATAGGGCACGTACTCCTTGGTGAACTTGCCCTCGTCGGCCAGCACGGCCGCCCGGTAGGTCAACAGGCGCGCCGCCTCAATATCGACGGCGCACTTGGCGATCTCCCACTGGATCCCCTGGAAGTCGGCGATGGTCTTGCCGAAGGCGGCCCGCTGCTGCACGTACTCGGTGGCGTACATGAGCGCGCCCTCGGCCAGCCCGATGCCGCGGGCGGCGACGATGGGACGCATGGCATTGAGGCCCAGCATGGCCAGGCGGAACCCGCCCACCTCGCCGATGACGTTGGCGGCCGGGACGTGCACGTCGCTGAGCACGAGCTCACCGGTGTCAACGCCCTTGACGCCCATTTTGTGGTCGGTGCGGCCGACCTCGACCCCGTCCCAGGACCGCTCGACGATGAACGCCGTGATTGAGTCGTGGGCCCGGCTGGTGGGGTCGGCGGTCTTGGCGAAGACCATGTACCAGTCGGCCTCGCGCACGCCTGACATCCAGCACTTGGTGCCGTTGAGCACCCAGGCGCCGTCGGTGCCGGTGTCGGGGACGCCCCGGGTCCGCATCCCCATGACGTCGCTGCCGGCCTGGGGCTCGGACAGCCCGAAGGCGGCGCGCACGGTCCCGTCGCAGATCCCGGGCAGATAGCGCTGCTTCTGCTCCTCGGTGCCGGCGATCATGAGGGGCCCGGTGGGCAGGCGGGTCAACAGGAGCATCAGAGCGGCGGCGTTGGAGTACTTGGCCACTTCCTCAATGGCCAGGGCCAGGCCCAGAATGCCCGCCCCCGAGCCCCCGAACTCGACCGGGATGCACAGCCCGAGGAGGCCGGCGTCTCGGAACGCCTCGAAGATGTCCTGGGGGTAGGCGCCCTCCTTGTCGATGGCCCGGGCCCGTGGCTTGACCTTGTCCTGGGCCAGACGCCGGACCGAATCGCGGAGCGCCAAGAGTTCGTCGGGCAGATCAAAAAGCACCGGTGAAGGGTACCGGACCTCCCGGCCAGGTACTTTCTGATCCTTGACTCCCGACGGACCCGATTCGCCCGGCGCACCAGACGCCCCCGAGGACTCCGCCAAGTCGCGGGCCGACCTGCAAGCCGAACTCCGCACGACCCGCAAGAAGCAACGGAAACGCCAGCACCGTTGGCGGCGCCGGGTCGTCTACACGCTCTCCTTCATTGTCGTGGTGGCCGCCCTCGGGGTCGGCGGCATCTACTTCTACGCCAACTACCGCTTCAACCAGATCAAGAAGGTCCACGCCAAGCATCTCGTCGCCGCCCCCGCCGCCCCGGGGAAGCCGTTCAACCTCCTCCTGGTGGGATCGGACTCGCGTGCGTTCGTCTCGAACTCGACGCAGGAGAACGCCTTCGGCAACGAGGCCAACGCCGGCGGGCAGCGCAGCGACGTGACGATGGTGGCGCGTTTCGACCCCGCCGCCAAGACCGTGACGGTGCTGTCGATCCCGCGCGATCTGTGGGTCGACATCCCGGGCGACAGCGCGGTCTCGGGCCTGAACCGGATCAACGCGGCCTTTGACAGCGGGCCCGACCTGTTGGTCCAGACGATCGAGCAGGACCTCGGAATCCCCATCAACCACTACATGTCCGTGGACTTTCCAGGGTTCTCGGGCATGGTCAACGCCCTGGGTGGCGTCACCATGGACTTCCCGACCCCGGTCAAGGACCAGTACACCGGGCTCAACGTCAGCACGGTCGGCTGCCAGGTCGTGAACGGGACCACGGCGTTGGAGCTGGTGCGCAGCCGGCACCTCTATTACAAGAACGCCAACGGCTACTGGGAGTACGACGGCCTCTCGGACTTCAGCCGCATTCAACGCCAGGACGCCTTCTTCCGCGCCGTGCTGGCCAAGGTGAACTCGTCGATCACCAACCCGCTCGCCATCAACTCGTTCATCGGCGCCGCCGTCGGCAACCTGACCATCGACGACACGCTGACCCAGGGTGACCTGTTGCACATCGCCGAGGTCTTCCGCGGCCTGCCGGCGTCGCACCTCGTCACCGAGACGCTGCCGACGGTGGCCTACACCTCCCCGGGAGGGGCCAGCGCGCTGAAGGAGGCCCAGCCCTACGCCCAGAACGTGATCAACGCGTTCAACGCCATCGGTTCGACACCACCCCCGACGACGACGACGACCACGGCCGAGGGCGCAGGCAAGGGCAAGGGCAGTAAGACCACCACCACGACGACGACGACGGTGCCCACGGAGGCCCACAACCTGGTCAGCGTCGACGTGCTGAACGCATCGACCGTGAGTGGCATCGCCCACACCACCGCGGCGGCGCTCACGGCGCAGGGCTTCAGGGTCAACGAGATCGGCGATGCCTCCACCCAGCTGAGCAGCGGCGGCCCCTCGGAAGTCCTCTACGGGCCGTCGGGCACCGAAGCCGCCCACACGTTGGCGTCTGCCTTGAGCGGAGCGGTCACCCTGGTGCCCGACGCCGGCCTCAGTGGCTCGACGGTCGAGCTGCTGATCGCCGGCTCGTCGCTGACCGTGACCGGGACCGGGACATCACCGGGCGGGACGACGACCACGACCACGACGGCGCCGTCCGGGCCGACCACGACCACCACCACGACGATCCCGCCCGACGTCTATGCCAACCTTCAGTCGGAGCCCTGGAATCCCTCGCCCTGCACTCTCGGCCAGCCGACGACGACGACGACGGCGGCCCACAAGGCCGTCAAGAAGAAGTAGGTCGGGCGAGCCCGCTCAGGCTGACTTGCGGCGCTGGCGCACAATCCGCCGACGTTCCCGCTCGGTCGTGCCGCCCCAGATCCCCTCACGCTCGCGGTGGGCCAGGGCGTGCTCCAGGCACGCTTGGCGGACCGGGCAGACGGCGCAGACAGCCTTGGCCTCGGCCGCATCGGCCTCGTCCTCGGTCACGGGATAGAACGCCTCGACGTCGAGGCCCCGGCAGGCGGCTTGCTTGCGCCACGTGGTGGCGATCATTGGAAACACTTCCTCAATAACGGATGAAAAGGCGGATACTTGATTCGCCCTGGTCGGAGGCCCTTTTGGTCGAGAGACCTGTGGCGGCAACTCCGAATTCGGCGAACGACGAGTATGGCGCAAGTCCTGTGCGTCTGTAAAGACTTGCGCACGGAATTGTCCCTGGTCAGCCGATTGGGAGGGCCTTTGTTGTGCCGAGAAGGTCGCCGAGCAGTTCACGGCGCACCCCCGCGGGCAGTTCGGTCCTGGCCTCATAGGCGGGGTGGGTCGCCACCAGGGCGACGTCCTCGGACCCCCCGAAGGCGGTCACCTGGGCCTCGGTGAAGGCGAAGCGGACGTAGTGGACGGCGGGCGTGATGGTCTCCCGGGTGAGGGCCGCCTCGTGCTCGGCCTCGGGAGTGCTCGCCACGATGTCACCGTCGATCGACAGGCCGAGACCGCGCTCAATCCCGACCAGGCGGGGCAGCCACTCCCGGAGTTCCCCGTCCGAGGTCAGCTCAATGAACACGGTGGCCGAGAGCTCCCCGGGCGCCGGCAGGAGCCGGTTATAGGTGTCGAGCTCGACCTGGACCGCCTCGTCGCTGATGATCTTCTCGGCGCGGGCCATCTCCTGGACTTGGAAGCGGACCGTGTCGAAGCACTCGAAGACGAGGGTGATGACCGGGCCCAGCGCCACCCGGCGGTCACGTTTGCGGGCGATGATCTTGGCCCGGTAGTCCTCGCGCACCCGCTCGTAGGCCCGCAGGTCCAGCACACCGGCCAGGGTCAATCCGGTTGCCGCCCCGCCGGCTGCCTGCTTGCTCACCCTGGATCGCCGTCCCTGTGGCCGGCCACCCCGTAGGCACGGGCCATCACCTGCATGGGGTGCTCCGGCCTGGTGCCCGTCTCCTGCAGGATCGATCCGTTGGCCAGATGGCAGTCGCCGCAGACGGTCTCGTTGCCGGCGGCCTCGATCTCGCGGCCGAGCGGTCCTGCCACCTTGCGGGCCAGTTCGTAGTTCTCGGCCCGGTAGCCCCACGTCCCGTCGATGCCCGAGCAGCGCTGCACGAGGGAGCACTTCACGCCGGCGGTCTTGAGCAGGTCCCGGCTGCGCAGCCCGGCGTTCTGCGCCTGGAGATGGCAGGCCACGTGGTAGGTCACCGTGTCGGGCACCGAGCCGTCCCGGCGGCCCGGGAACTCGTTGCGCAAAGTGAACGGGTCGTCGGCGTCGCGCTGCCGGCGCATCAGGTACTCGGCCGGATCGAAGGTGTGCGCCGCCACGAGGTCGGCTTCGGGCCCCTTGGCGTAGATCGGGTAGTCCCGCTTCACCACATAGGCACAGGTGGGCTGGGCCACGATGATGTCGCGCCCGGCCCGCACCTCGGCAGCCAGCGCCGCCACGTTGCGACGGGCCGCCTTGGTGAACTCGTCGACCCGGCCCGAGTGCAGCCACGGCGCGCCGCAGCACTTGGTCCCCTCGGGCAGCTCGCAGGCCACGCCGTTGTGCTCGTAGACCTCCACGATGGCCCGTCCGATGTCGGGCTCCATGTACTCCACGAAGCAGGTGGGGAACACCGAGACGGTGCGCCCACCCACCGGCGCGGCGGCCGGGCTCCTCCGCTTCTTCCACCACGTGGTGAAGCGCTCCTTGGCATACGGAGGGAGAAGACGCTGGGCCGCCAGGCCCGCCGTCTTCTCCATGGCCCGGCGCGCCAACGAGCCCGGCGTGCCGGTCGCCCAATTGACCAGCGGCGCAGCCGCCACCGAGACCCGGCCCAGTGCATCGGTACGGCCCAGGAACTGGTCGGTCAGGCGTTCCCTGATCGGCACCGGCTGCTGCTGCCGCACCGCGTGCACCCGGCTCATCAGACGCGGGAAGTCGAGTTCCCATTCGTGCGGAGGCACGTAGGGACACTTCACGTAGCAGAGCTTGCACTGGTAGCACTCGTCGACGACCTGATGATGTTCGGCGTCGGTCAGAGCCGACACGTCCCCGTCCCTGGCGTCGATGAAATCGAAGAGGGTCGGGAACGACGGGCACAGGTTGAAACAGAGTCGGCACCCGTGGCAGAGATCGAAGACGCGGTCCAACTCCTCGCGGAGTGCCGCCGGGTCGAAGTACTTCGGGTCTGTCGGGTCGTACGTGGCGGTCATGGTGCCGCCGGTCCTAGGAGACCGACTCGAGCCCTTGCGTGAAGCGGCCGGCGTGTGACTTCTCGGCCTTGGCCAAGGTCTCGAGCCATTCGGCGATCTCCTCGAATCCCTCGTCGCGCGCCGTCTTGGCGAAGCCGGGGTACATCTCGGTGTACTCGTAGGTCTCGCCCTCAATGGCCGACTTGAGATTGTCCTCGGTGGCACCGACGGGGACGCCCGTGACCGGGTCGCCGACTTCCTTGAGGAAGTCGAAGTGCCCGAAAGCGTGGCCCGTCTCGCCCTCGGCCACGGAACGGAAGAGCGCAGCCACATCGGGGTAGCCCTCGACGTCGGCCTTCTGGGCGAAGTAGAGGTAGCGGCGGTTGGCCTGGCTCTCGCCGGCGAATGCTTCCTTCAGGTTGGCTTCGGTCTTCGAGCCCTTCAATGCTGGCATGGCTGTTGCGCGCCCTTTCTTGTCGTGATCGGTTTGTGCTTGCTACTGCTGCTGCTACTACTGCTACTGCTACTGCTCCTGCTGAGATCCTTTGCATGCATCGCACAGGCCGCGGAAGACGACCTCCGCGCTGTCCACTTCGAAGCCCTGGGTGGCCCTGCGGGACACCCGGAGTGTGGGGAACTCCGCCGCCACATCGCGCACCTTGCCACAGGAGCGGCACACCAGGTGATGATGCGTCGTCTCCAAGTTCGGGTCGAAACGAGCTGAGCCTGTCCCGACATCGAGCACGGCGATGGCCCCCAGGTCGGCCAGGTCATTGAGCGTCTGGTACACGGTCTTGAGCGACACGTTGGGCATCTCCTGGCGTACCCGCTCGTGCACACGCTCTGCCGAGGGATGGGTGACATCTCCCTCGAGGGCCTCGAAGATGCACTGGCGCTGGGCGGTGATCTTGCGTCCGTGGGCACGGAACAGATCGATCAAGGCGTCGGGCGACTGCATGGCGTGGCCACCCTACGGCCTCGGGGACGATTTTGACAATCGTTGTCAAGACGGGGCCGCCACCAGGGCGACCCGGAAGCCGACCGCCCGTCAGCCGGCGAGAGCCTCCAACTGGCGCATGGTGAAGAGTGCGTGCAGGTCGATCCCCTCGGACGACGTGACATCGGCTCCCCCACCCTCTCTGTCGATGACGCAGACGGCGTGCTCGACCACCGCGCCTTCGGAACGGAGGTCTTGCGCGGACAACACGATCTGGCCGGCTGTCGTGACGACGTCCTCGACGATGACGAGACGGCGTCCGGCCACTTCACCGCCTTCGCAGACCTGCTCGGTCCCGTATTTCTTTGGCTCCTTGCGCACGAAGTACGCCGGAAGGCCGGTCACCGACGACAGCATGGTGGCTAGGGGAACGCCCCCGAGCTCCAATCCGGCGAGACCCTCGGTCCCGGCCGGCAGCAGCGGCACCAGGGCCTCCACGATCTCACGTAAAAGGGCCGGGTCCGATTCGAAGCGGTACTTGTCGAAATAGTGGTCGGCCGTGCGCCCGGAGCGCAGGACGAACGTCCCGGTGAGGTGGGATGCGGCGAAGACGCGAGCGGCCAACGTCACGGCGCCATTGTGCACCGGCACAGCCCGCCGCGCGGGTTTTTACTAACGGCCCGTCCCGCCGTCGATCCGGGCGTGACCCAGCCGGAAACGGAGGTGGGCCCGGCAGAGGGTCGTCGTGGCCAACGCCCAGTTGGCGTTGGCGTTGGGACGGCCCAACATGTCGCAGTCGAGGCAGAGTGACCCCGGAAGACCCTGGACCCGTGTGATCAGGGCCGAGAGCTCGAAGAACTCGTCCATCTCCAAGCATCCACTGTCGCAGCGGCCCCACAACTCGGAGAGACGGAGCTCACGGGTGAGCTCGACCTCTGCCTCCCCGTCCGTGAACAACAAAGCCCCGGTCTCGGATGCGTCGTCGGCATGGTGGGACCAGACGCTCTCGGACCAGTAGCGGGGATACTCCTCGTCCGCGATGAGGCTTCGCCAGAGCTCCTCGGGATCGGAATTGAACTCGCTGTCTGACTCCGGTGCGCCGTCATCCCACGTGTCGTCAAACTTCTCCATGGTTCCCCCCACAGGGCGTTTCGTGCCTACGGCGACGCCGCCTCCCTGCAACAAATCGGCTCGCCTGGCGCCGGGCTGTAGGGAAATCCCGGCTCAGGCTGCGGAATCGACCATCCGACGTGAGGCGCCGGCCGTCGCCGCAGGCCTCGACGGCGTACTCCTTGGGCGTCCAGACAGAAATGGCGTCCTGGCCTCGTGGGCCGCAAGCGGGGCTTCGGCGGCGGTGCGGACGGCCACCCCTCCCCCCGCCGTCGTCTTGTGCGGCCTGCGCTGCTGGCGCTGGCGCTGGCGCTGCCGCGGCTGATGGCGTCAGGGGTGCGTCCCCGTCACGGGACCGGAGACGCGCGGTCCCGAAGCGCACCCGCACCGCCCGATGCTGCCGCACCCCGGCGGCTACCCCGATGGCAGTGCGGGCGGGCCCGTGGCAGTGCGGGCGGGCCGGTTTGGCAACGTGAAGGATGTGGCAGGCTGCAGCAGTGCACCCTTTTCGCCGCGCCGACGCGTTGCGACGCCTCGCCGACGAGGAGTTCGACGTGCTGGTCGTCGGTGGGGGCATCACGGGCGTTGGTGTGGCGCTCGACGCCGCCAGCCGCGGCCTGAGAACGGCCCTCGTCGAGAAGGGCGACTTCGCGTCCGGAACATCCTCGAAGTCGTCGAAGTTGATCCATGGCGGTCTTCGGTACTTGCAGCAGCGTGAGTTCCGCCTCGTCTACGAGAACCTGGCGGAACGGCAGCGCCTGCTCGACAACGCGCCACACCTGGTCAGCCCGCTGCCGTTCCTCATCCCACTCTTCGGCCGTGACGGCGTCGTCTCCAAGACGGTCGCCCGCTCCTATGCGACGGCGCTGTGGATGTACGACCTCACGGGTGGTTTGCGCATCGGGGAGCGCCATCGTGACGTCACGAAGGAACAGGCACTGACGCACCTTCCCACCCTCAGTACCAACCACCTCGTGGCGGGGTTCCTCTACTTCGACGCCCGGGCGGACGATGCCCGGCTGACTCTCGCCGTCGCGCGGACCGCTGCCTTCGAATTCGGGGCTGTCGTGGCGAACTACACCCCGGTCGTCCGTCTCACGGCGGGCGGGGACGGGACCGCCAACGGTGCTGTCGTGCGTCCGGTGCCCGACGACGAGACGTCGGAGTTCCCGATCCGCGCCCGGGTCGTGGTGAATGCTTCAGGCGTCTGGGCCGACGCCGTCCGCGCTCTCGACGAGGGGCAGGATCCGCATGCCATCCGGCCCGCCAAAGGCGTGCATGTCACCGTCCCGGCATCGCGGCTGCCCTGCGACATCGCTGCGGTCATTCCCGTTCCCAAGGACAAGCGTTCCATCTTCGTCGTGCCGTGGCCCGAGACGGACCTCGTCTATCTCGGCACCACCGACACGGACTACACCGGACCGCTCGACGATCCCGCCTGTACGCCCGAGGATGTCGACTACCTGCTGGACGCCGCCAACGCCCTCACCACCTCGAACCTCACCCGGGCTGACGTCACCGCAGTGTGGGCCGGCCTCCGGCCCCTCCTGGCGCCACCGGACAAGGGCGGCCACGTCTCGGAGCGGACAGCGGACCTCTCGCGCCGCCACACGGTCAGCACGTCGGCCCATGGGGTGGTGACCGTCACCGGAGGAAAGCTGACGACGTACCGCAAAATGGCTCAGGACACCGTCGACGTCGTCGTGACCCGTCTCGGCGAATCCCCCCACCGAAGGCGCTGCGTCACCAAGGACCTCCGCCTCTTGGGCGCCACGACCAGGACCCGCGATCCCGTGACGCTTGCCCAGCCTCAGGCGCGACTGCTCGGTCGCTACGGAACGGCCTCCAGCGAGGTCCTGGCCCTGGCCGACGGGCGCCCCGACCTGCTCGAGCCGATCGTGACCGGGTTGCCCTACACGGGCGCCGAGGTCCTCTACGCCGCCCGTGAGGAGATGGCAGGCACGCTGGACGACGTGCTGTCACGTCGCACGCGGGCGGTCATTCAGCGCGCGCAGCCCACCATGGCGGCCGCCGGCGCGGTCGCCACTCTCATCGCACCTGACATGGGCTGGGACGAGGCCGAGGTGCGGGAGCAGGTGGCTCGGTTCACCCAGGCGTGCCAGAAGGAACTGCTCACAGCCGGGCTCGACCTCCCATGACCAAGCCGACTCCCGTCACGCCCATTGAGGCGAGCGGCAACCCTGTGGCCGACCGTCTCGGCGCGCGCGTCGTCGAGGTCCCGCCTGCGCTCCTCGACCGCCTCACTGGCACCGGCGCGGAAATCCTGCTCGACGACCACTCCCGGGCGGAAGCCGGCCGCGACTGGTGGCCCATCGCCATCGGCTGGGCCACCGAAGGCGCTGTCCCGCAGCGGCCCGCCGTGGTGGTGCGCCCCACGTCGACCGCGCAGGTCTCCGCGGTGCTCGCCGCCTGCAACGAGGCCACGGTGCCCGTCACGGCCGCCGCCGGCCGGAGCGGGGTGTGCGGTGGATCCATTCCGGTGCACGGTGGCGTCGCCCTCGACCTGACGGGGCTCGAAGGGCTGCTTCGGGTCGATGAGACATCGCTGACGGCCGACGTGCGGGCCGGTACCTTCGGTCCGGATCTCGAGACCGCTCTCGGCGGGGTCGGCGCGGGCTACACCCTTGGCCATTGGCCCCAGTCCATGGACCTCTCGACCGTCGGGGGCTGGCTGGCCTGCCGGGGGGCGGGGCAGTACTCCACCCGCTACGGGAAGATCGAGGACATGGTCATCGGCCTCGAGGTCGTCCTGGCCGACGGGCGCATCGTGCGCACCGAGGGCAAAGGCCCCCGAGCCGCCACGGGACCCAATCTCACCCAACTCTTCGTCGGGAGCGAGGGGACGCTTGGTGTCATCACCGAGGCCCGTCTCCGGGTTCACCCGCTGCCGCCGGCACAAGGACGTCGGGCCTTCGGTTTCACCACCTTTGCCGCCGGGCTCGACGCGTGCCGCATGATCCTGCGGCGCGGCGCGACGCCGGCCGTCCTCCGCCTCTACGACGAGACGGAGTCGGAGCGGAACTTCGAGCAGGGCGACACCAACGTGCTCATTGTGCTCGACGAGGCTGACACGGCCATCCTTTCGGCCACACTCCAGATCGTCGATGAGGAATGCTCCACCGAAGCCGGCGCGCACTCTCTCGACGACGGCCTGGTCGAACGGTGGCTCGGCCACCGGAACGACGTCTCGGCGCTGGCGCCCCTGTGGCGCGGCGGCATCGTCGTCGACACAGCCGAGATCTCGGGTCCGTGGTCGGCGCTGCCCGGTCTCTACGAAGAGGTGATCGGCGCGCTCAAGGAAATCGACGGCACGCTGGCCGCGTCGGCCCACCAGTCCCACGCCTACCCGGACGGCGCCTGCCTCTATTTCACCTTCGGTGGGCGCGGTCCCGATGGCGACGCCGAATGGCGGGAGCGCTACTACCGGCTGGCGTGGGACACGGTGACTGACGCCACCATGGCGCACGGGGCGGCTATCAGCCACCACCACGGCATCGGACTCAACCGCTCACGCTTCCTACCCCGGGCACTGGGTACCGGCTTCGATGTTCTCGGAGGCCTCAAGGCCACCTTCGATGCCAACGGCATCCTCAACCCCGGGAAGTTCGGGCTCGCATCACCCTTTGGGCCGGCACCCTGGGCATGAGCGCGAGCGGGGGAAGCATTCTGGTCGTCGACGTCGGGACCTCCGGTGTGCGCGCCGCTGTCGTGCGGCCGGACGCCACCGTCGAACACGAGTACCGCGTCCCCCTCCTGCCGGACTCACCGGCGCCTGGCCTGGTCGAGTTCGACGCGGCACGCATGGCAGGTGCCATTTTGGAGGTCGCCCACGCCGCGCTCGCAGACGGTGGTCCGGTCGCCGGAGTCGGAATCGCCAACCAGCGCGCATCGAGCATTGTGTGGGAACGCGCCACGGGAAAGCCCGTTGCGCCCGGCATCGGCTGGCAGGACCTGCGCACCGTCGGGACCTGCCTGGTCCTGCAGGCCGAAGGGATCCGGCTGGCACCCAATGCGTCCGCCACCAAAGTGATGGCCATCCTCGACGAGGTCGATCCGGAACGGGCACGGGCCGAGCAGGGGGAACTCTGCTTCGGGACAGTCGACAGCTGGGTGGCCTGGACCCTGTCGGGTGGTGCGGCAGCGGGGAGCGACGTCCTCCACGTCACCGACGCCACCAACGCCGCCGTGACGGCCCTCGTCGACGCGGCCGTCGGGTGGGACGAGCCGTTGCTCCAGACGCTGCGGATCCCGTCACCCATGCTGCCGTTGATCGTCGACTCTTCGGGCACGGTGGGACACGCCACCGCTCTTCCCGGGTCTCCGCCCATCTGCGGTATCGCGGGAGACCAGCAGGCCTCGCTCGTCGGGCAGGGCTGCACCCTTCCCGGGCTGGCGAAGGCCACGTTCGGGACCGGCGGCATGCTCGACCAGTGTGTGGGCCCCGGCACGGTGCCCGGAGCGCTCGGGCGGGGTGCTGCGGGAACCTTTCCCATCGTCACATTCCGTGTCGATGGACAGACCACCTGGGGCACCGAAGCGGTGATGCTGTCGGCGGGCACCTGTATTGAGTGGCTACGCGACGACCTCGGGATCATTGCGACGGCCAAGGAGTCCGAGCCGGTGGCGGCCCAGTGCGCCACGGCGGGCGACGTCTGGTTCGTGCCTGCATTGCTCGGGCTCGGTACGCCGGTGTGGGACTTCGGCGCGCGTGGCACGCTCGTCGGTCTCACTCGGGGCTCCGGTCGCCCCGAGATCGTGCGGGCAGTGCTCGAGGGCGTGGCACACCGAGGAGCCGACCTGGTCGAGGCGAGCGAACAGGACAGCGGCTTTCCGATTGCCGCGCTCCGCATCGACGGAGGTATGACGGACAACACCGTGTTCGTCCAGGCCTTGGCCGAGGCCATCGGGCGCCCCGTCGAGATCTCGCCGGTGCCGGAGGCGACCACGCTGGGGGCCGGCCTCCTCGCCGGATTGGCCGTCGGCAACTACAGCTCCACGACCGAGCTGGCTCAGACGTTCTCACCTCGCCACACGGTGGAACCCGCAGGGACCGAGTCCGATCGGGTGGCGGCGCGGGACCGGTGGCTGGCGGCCCGCCTCAAGTCCGAAGGCACCATTCCAGAGCTCTCGGGCATCTCCTTCTGAGGGAGTTTCCACCCGCCCCAGAAGGAGATCTCGCCGCCCGAGTGACCCCCTTCCCTGCGAAGTACTCGTTGGCAAAGTACGCCTGAGCCACCAGATTCGTTAGGGCCGAGTGGCCCTATTTGCCGTCCATTTGGCGTGTCGGAGCGGCGGCGGCGCAGCTAGAGCGAATGGGCGAGCGCGTCGGCCCAGCTGCTGCCTTCGTGGAGGAGCGGGCGGAATCCCATTAACTGCCGGGGCTTGCCGATTGCCATGACAGCACGCAGTCGGTCATCCCTCCCAAAGAGAGCAAGGAATTTCCCTTCCTCGGGCGACCCTTCGACGATGTGGATCTCGTCGCTTCCCCTCGGGCTTCCCAGCACCTGCAGCCGGATGCCGTACTGGTCGGACCAGAAGTACGGCACCGGAGAGAAGGCCGGAGCGTCGGCCCGACCGGCCAGCAGACTGCGCGCGGCCGCAACACCCGCCTCGGCCGCAACTTGCCAGTGTTCGATCCGGATCTGTTCCTCGCCGCCGTCGCGCCGCCATTGCCAGCGCGCGATGTCCCCGGCCGCCACGATGCCGTCCGCCGCGAAGAGCCGGTCGTCGCAGACGACACCGTTGTCGACGGTCAGCCCGGAGTCAGCCAGCCAATCCGTGGCGGGGATCACACCGATGCCCACCACGACCACGTCGGCCGGAAATGTCTCACCGCCCTCGAGCTCGACCACGAGCCGGCCTGCCGTCCTGGGAGCAGCCGCGTCAACCGCACTGATGCCACTGACGCCGACACCGGTACGCAGATCCACATTGTGCGACTCGTGCAACCAGGCGAAGTGCGATCCGATTGTGGGGCCGAGGACGTTACGGAGCGGGACGTCGAGTGCCTCCAGCACGGTGACACGACAGCCCAGCCCAGCGCACGTCGACGCCACTTCGGCCCCGATGAAACCGGCCCCGATGACGACGACCCTGGCTGCTTCCACCGCCGTCACGGCGGCACGGAGCGCCAGCGAGTCGTCCAGGGTGCGCAGCGTGAACAAGCCGTCGCGTTGGCTCAACGCTTCGGTACCCGGAAGCGGCCGGGGCCGGGCACCTGTCGCAATGACGACGGCGTCGCCCTGGAGCACGGAGCCATCCTCGAGCTCGACCTTTCTCGCCTCGGCATCGAAGTGGACGGCACGACGGCCGAGGACCTCATGGACTCGGTGCTCGCTCGAGCGTCGTTTGTCCGCCAGCACCGCCTTCTCCGGTGGCCAGGTTCCCGCCAACACCTGCTTGGAGAGCGGTGGGCGGTCGTAGGGAAGGTGGCGCTCGTCGCCAATGAGTGAAATCTTCCCCTCGAAGCCCTCGGACCGCAGGGTCTCGACCGCTCGCCATCCGGCCAGCGACGCGCCGACGACGAGGACGGTGCTGTCCTCGGTGAGTTCCTCGCTCGGACTCATGAGCCGAACATCGCCATCCACTCCTGGGCGGAGCGTGGCCGGAACACGTAGTTCCAACGTCGCGTTTCCCCCATGCTCTGCGAGGGGTCCTGCGAATAGAGGTGGCCGGGGAACAAGATCGCCTCGTCGGGCACGCGAGCCAATCGTGTGTGAATCGACTCGTACATGGCCAAAGGGTCGGAGCCGGGAAAGTCCGTTCGCCCACAGCCCTCGAGGAAAAGCGTGTCACCGGCGACGAGCCGGCCATCGACTAGGAAGCACTGACTCCCCGGGGTGTGCCCGGGTGTGTGAATCATTTCGATCGTGACCTGCCCGACCTGCAACGCGTCGCCACTGTGATGGGCCACCAGGTCAGCTGCGCCGACGCCGGTCGTGCGCTCCACCCAGGGGACCTCGTCGGCCTGGACATGAATCGGCACCTGCACCTTCTCGAGCAGGGTGCTGATCCCCTCGAGTGACCATCCACCCATCTGCCCGCCGAGATGGTCCGGATGGAAGTGGGTCCCCAGCACGCCGGTCAGCTCCATCCCGTCCGCCGCGAGGATGTCCAAGAGGTCCTGCACCGCGTAGGCCGGGTCGACGGCCACGGCCTCACCGGTCTCGCGGTCGCCGATGAGGTAGACGAAATTGACCATCTGGCGCGCCATCATGTCGCCCTGTGCGAAGTCACGGCCAGAGAGAAGCTGGCGGAAATACAGTCGGTCATCCGATCCATTGCCGAGAGGTGAGACCTCGCTGTCAACCATCGTCGCTTCCTCCGTCACTGCCGGCTCCCTTGCCGGCGAGCGCATCGAGCCGAGGCACCAACTCTTCGACCTGGGCCTGGGTCCGGCGGAGGCGTTGATCCAGCTCGTCGATCAGGGCGGTCGCCCGCTCGAGCCGGCCGACCAGCACGTCGACGTCGACCTCGCGCTGCTCGAAGAAGTTCACAATGGCATCGAGCTCTCTACTTGCCTCCGTGAAGCTCAACTGCTCCACCGGGACGGATTCGTCCGGGACCGTCATTCGCTTCCTCCAGCTTCTTTCCCCAACACCCTGCTCCGCACCGTACCGTCGGCGAAGCGGGTCACGATCTCTTGCCCTTCGGACAGCCCGGCCGCATTTCGCACCAGACGGCCGTCGGTGCTCAGCGTCAGGCTGTACCCCCGTTCCAGCTGCCGTTCGACGTCGTAGGCCGCGAGAAGCCGGCGCCACGACTGCAGCCGCTCGTCCTGGCGTCCGAGGTGGCCAAGGCTCAACGGTCCGAGACGCGCCGCGTGGGCGCTCAGCCGCGCCGCGCTCGACGCCAGCCTGTCTGGTGCGGCCCGGCCGAGCGAGGCTCGCTTCTGGGCCAGGCGTTCGCCGTGCACCCGGAGCTGTTGCCGCGCCGCCGCCGTGAGGCGACCGCGGGCCTGGGCGTCGCGGGACTGCGCGTCACTGAGGTACGTCGGGACCCGACGGGCCAACAGCGCAGCCGGCTCGACGACATGCTCCGACCACCAAAGGCGCGTGGACTCGACGATCTGCTGCCCGCACTCGGTCGGCGTAATGCAGGCACGCGCCGCGACAATGTCAGCCAGCGACTCGTCCCCGGTGTGCCCGATTCCCGTGAAGACGGGTTTGGCAGCGCTGGCGATCGCACGGACAACCGCTTCGTTCTCGAAGGCAGCCAGGTCTGCCCGCGCTCCCCCGCCACGCACCACGGCGATCACGTCGCAGTCGCTCCGGCTGAGTGCGGTCACCGCCCGGGCGATGGAGGACGCTGCACCCGAGCCCTGCACAGTGACCGGAACATGCGAAATGCGGAACCCGAACCCCGAGCCCGTGAGCTGACCGAGGAAGTCCCGACAACCCTCGGTACCCGGGCTGGCGACCAGGCCGACGTGCAGGGGCACCTCCGGCAGGGGAACCCCTGCGTTGCGCCGGAGCAAGCCCTCGGACTCCAACGTGGCGAGAAGCTGCGCCCGTTGCGCGGCCAGCCGACCGAGCAAGGCCGTGACGTCGACCTCGGCCAGGATCAGGCTGATTTCGCCCTTGGCCCGATAGAGGTCGAGCGATCCTCGCAGGACCACCACCATCCCCTCCGCCAGCTCAATGCCCTGTTTGGCCAGCCCGTGCCGGAGGGGAGCCCACGAACTGCGCCAGCACTTCACGTTGAGGGTGGGCACGCCACCCCGAGACCGGTCCCGGCGGGGACTCTCGTCCTCGGGGTCGACCAAGCTCAGATAGAGATGGCCCGAACGATGATCCGACACGTGCTGGATCTCCCCCCGGACCCAGAGGTGCCGGTTCCGGGGAAAAGCCATGTTGAGCGCGCCCTCGACCTGCTCGTAGACGCCACCGATGGAATGGACCCCACGACGGTCCTCCGCCTCGTGTTCCGGTGTCCCGAGGCCGGTCGTTGAGCCGGCGGGCTCGGGCGGGGCCTCGGGATCGAAGAGCTGACGTGGTCCACCTGACATCGACGCCACCCTACCGACGTGCTGTCTGGTCACCATCACCTGCCAGGTGGTGGCACTATTGCGGGTGACGGTGAGTCGGCCAGGTGGCCGCGGCACGGGTCGCTCAGCGGGATCGTGTCGAGGAAGGTCGGGACTCCACAGAGCAGGGTGCTGGCTAACGGCCAGTCGGGGTGACCCGCAGGACAGTGCCACAGAAAGGAAACCGCCGATGGCGGGCCTCCGGGTCCGCACAGGTAAGGGTGAAAGGGTGCG
>Ga0182016_10003207_pt1 | contig 18804 bp, 23 predicted proteins | sample 712S2MmetaG_FD_120491 | JGI IMG/M metagenome (GOLD analysis project Ga0182016, IMG submission 120491) | Permafrost microbial communities from Stordalen Mire, Sweden - 712S2M metaG | ecosystem: Environmental > Terrestrial > Soil > Wetlands > Permafrost | place: Sweden: Stordalen | collected...
ATCGTCTAGCGGTTAGGACACCAGGTTTTCATCCTGGCAACAGGGGTTCGATTCCCCTTGGGATCACCATTGGATAGTCTCAGATTGATTTCATTATAAATATTCGGAATAGATATCTACGCAAATATCTTATCTGTTAATTACTTCGATTCTGTTCTGGTCTTTGATATGATTAGGTGATGAGAGTTAATATCGTCGAACTCAAAGAGAAGGTCAACCAATACTTAGTAGCTAGTGGCTTAAACGGCAAAGACGCAGAAACGCTCACTGAATTAGTTGTAGATCAAGAGTTAGTCGGTAATCAATTTAGTGCTGTGGGGGAACTGCCAGGTAAACACGCTAGGCTAATCGACAATGCTAGTAGAAATGAAGCGGAAATCGCTGTAACTAAACCCGCAATGAAACTTATCAAAGGTAATGGCCGACTTGCGCCATTAATAACAGCTGACAATTTAGATGAGACTATTGAAAATGCTCAGAAACAGGGAATATATGCTTTAGGAATTTATGACAGCACATATAATGATTTCTTTGATGTCTTTTGTCGTCGTATTGCTTCCAAAGACTGTATAGCAATTATTGTTGAAAACGGTGGTCCACAGGGTGTTACACCTTTCGGTGGTAAAACAGATGTTACGGGTACAAACCCAATCGCATACGGCATACCAACCAATAAGTATCCTATTGTATTTGATGCAGCAACAGCTGCACATGCTTGGGGGAGGATTAAGCAGGCTAAAGAAAATGGAGAGAAACTACCCGACAATGCTTACGTTGACAAAGAAGGTAATATTACTACAGACCCCGAAATAGCTAACGCTGTTCTTCCGTTTGGCGGTTTTAAAGGTTTTGGGATAAACCTATTAATTGATGTCTTAAGTGGGAGTCTCGTTAGAGGTAAGAGCGGTTTAGACCAACCGCTTGACTCACAGCGCTACATTGGAACTTTAATTATAGTAATAGACCCAGAATGCTTTGGTGATATAGCTGACTTCAAGGCTTCGACAACTAAACTTGCAGAAGATATTTTAGCCGTTCAGCCTATTGACCCAAATCAACCAGTCAGAGTACCTGGATTTAGGGGCGCAGAACGTCGTGATAGATTTGAACAAGATGGTGCAATTGAAATAGATGATAAAGAATGGCAGAAGTTCGCCACCGCCTTGGACAAATTAGCAGAAAGCAATAATTAAAGCATTCCATCTAATAATCTCAACGACTATTTCCTTATAATTCGAATAGGGTAGGGTCACCATTTTTGGAACATTTTTGTCTCTGTTAATTTGAATTGATACTCCTTTGGTTGCTATAGTTTAATTATGATAAATGCAATCATTCAGCATGGGATGCCAAGTAAAGATGAATATTATGACCCAAAACAGCCTAGCGCTAGCAATGCTCAGTGGGTACCTTGGCTACAGAAGCAACTTACAGTTCATGATATAAAAGCCGACACTCCAGAAGCCCCTCTTGCTTTCAAGCCGCAATACGATTTATGGGTTAAGGAAGTTGAAAGGTTTGAGATAACTCCTGAGACATTATTAGTTGGTCATAGTTGCGGAGGTGGCTTCTGGGTGCGTTATCTAAGTGAGCATCCTGAGATATTTGTAGACAAAGTAGTCTTGATTGCACCTTGGCTTAATCTAGACCATGAAGAAGACATTGCGTTCTTTGATTTTCAAATTGATCCAGGGATTGTCGCAAGAGCTAATAAGTTTGTGGTTTTCGCTTCAGATAATGATGATCCAGAAGTAACTAACTCAGTTAATTTTCTAAGAGAAAAAATACCCGAGGCAAAGTTTGTAGATTTTCATGATTATGGTCATTTTTGTACTAGAGATATGGGGACAGACGCATTTCCAGAATTACTAAAGGAATTATCATGAAAGACAAAAAACTTACAATAATTATTAATAAACCAGTCAACGAAGTCTTTAGTTTTACAACTAACCCAGATAATACACCTAAGTGGATAGATAGTATTGTCCACGAAGAGACTAATGAAGAGCCAAAATTAGGTACAATTTACAAGAACCAGAACCAACAAGGCAATTGGGCTGAATATCAAATGACAGAATATGATAAAGATAAGACATTTACTATGAGTCAAATAGGTAGTAATTATCATGTTAAATATACCTTGACGTCCACTACAGATCATCAAACAGAGTTTGAATACTACGAATGGGTAGATAATGGAACTTTAGAAGAACCTTTTACGCAGGATGCCCTAGAGAAGCTTAAAACTATATTAGAAAGCAGTTAGTGTTGTGTATAAGAATTAATGGATTATTAATATGGTCCGAAAAGAAATAGAGGATAAATATAAAAATCTTGGGCTGGATACTGAATATGGGTTTGATGAGCCCAATAAGATCTATGAACCCCATAGGCACGAGAAAACTTATTTGTTTACGCTTAGTGGTAATTTATTACTAAGATTAGATGAAAGCGATTGGCAAGACCTAAAGCAAGGGAGCGAGGCTGTTATTGGCGATAATCAACTCCACGAAGCTAAGGTTGGTGCAGAAGGGTGGGAATACGTAGCTGGATGGCATCATGAAGTAGAAAGTTAAGCTTTAATAACTCTTTCCACTGCTCTATCTCCAACCATAAACTGTTCCACCACGTTTGCCCCAGGTTCACCAAACAATGTATTGACATATACGTCAAGTATGCTATACTTTAATTACTGCACCTCGTTTGGACGAAAGTTCTCGCGAGGTCTTTTTATTGGTAGAATATAAACATGAGACGAATTGTACTGATTGATGGTGAAAACCTAGTTTATGGGTTGAGATATTTACTAGGTAAGAAGGGCGTTAAGGCTGCTCGTTCCACGGTTGAAAATTTTAATTTTAGAGGGTTGATTGAAGAATTATTAGCAGATAACTTACCAGTTGAAATATTATGGTTTGGTGCAAAATTAAGGTTATACAATCAATCAGCCGACTTAAAGCGAAAATCTAGCGAGGCAATCCGAACCCAAGCTATATTTATGAACCAAATACAGCACCAAAAAATTACTTTTATAAAAGTCGGATATTTGCGTGCGAGAGAATCAGATCCTTGCGAGAAATGCTCTCACCAGACATGGAAACTTGCCGAGAAGGGGGTTGATGTAGGCTTAGCGGTGCGCATGGTGCAAGAAGCTAATAAGACAACAGAGATTGTCGTTATAAGTGCTGATACTGACTTGTTGCCTGCTTTTTTAGCTTCGACGAAACTGGGGGCAAAACTTATGCATGTAGGATACGAGACAAGCCCCATCTATGCTCTTAGTAAAGTGTCCGATAAAACCAGAACTATAACGTTGCCACTGGCTCAGAAATATAAAGCCTAAGAAGCAATAGATGAATACATTCTATATAGCTCGACATGGAGAGACCGAAAATAACAGAGCTGGACGTCTTTCGGGCTGGATAGACACGCCTCTAACCGATACAGGCCTTCTACCAACCGAGAAGGTTATCACAAAGTTAGCCAATCTAGATATTGACGAAATGTATTCAAGTGATGTCGGACGGGCCTTTATCACTGCTTATGTTATTGCTCGGGGACTTGGCTTTACAAAGGAAATCAAGAGACTTTCTGGTCTCCGTGAAGTTAACTATGGTAATGCCGCAAATATGTTTTGCGTCGTAGCATATGAACTGTACCCTCAGCTCGATAGGGATACACAATTCACTCCGCCCAACGGTGAATCCCTTGGCCATATGCAGCAGCGCGTGCTTGAGACCATTGAACAGCTGAACAATAACCATGAAGACGCAAAGATACTACTCGTTTGCCATTCGGGAACAATGGCTGCACTTGAAGCGAACCATATTGGCCAAGACTTCGGGGAACGAAATATCAGTGAAGCATATCCTCACGAATTTGTCGGAAAGTTTTTCTTCGATAATGGTGTAGTCACGTCGTTTCAGGAATTTGTAGGGTGAGTCCTCGTAGAACCACACCCCACCTAATAATTTCACTTACAACTTCCTTATAATTCGAATAAGGTAGGGTCACCACGATCGTCTCCAGTCGTAAAATAAGTCGATAGTATGTAAGTTTTGTGCATTAAGATGTTTTTACATCTGGTGATGCGGTTCGCTTCTCTATTAGACTATGATAGTATAAATAGATGATAAAAGCTTCTCATCTAAGCAAAAAATTCCAGAAAGAAACTGCCGTAGATGATATCTCATTCGAGGTTGAGTCTGGTAAAGTTACTGGTTTTCTTGGCCCTAATGGAGCGGGTAAATCTACTACAATGCGATTAATGCTAGGCCTCGACAATGGGTCTGGGACAACTACTTTTGACAGTAAGCTGTTACATGAATATTCTCAACCATCAAAAATGGTCGGCATATTACTTGAAGCAAAAGCTTTTCATCCAACTCGAACAGCTAAAAACCATCTTAAGATACTAGCTACCGAAGGAAGCGTACCTTTGTCTAGGGTTGATGAGGTACTAGATATTGTAGGCCTAAAAGATGTTAGCAAAAAACCACCCGGTAAATTCAGCTTGGGTATGAGCCAGCGTCTCGGTATAGCAGCTGCTATTTTGTCCAATCCCAAATACCTAATACTAGATGAGCCAGCTAATGGTCTGGACCCAGAAGGAATAGTATGGCTGCGTGAGTTTCTAAAATCATATGCAGATGACGGGAATGCCGTGTTTGTCTCCAGCCACTTACTTAGTGAAATGTCACAAATGGCGGATAACGTAATAGTAATCGGCAGGGGTAAGTTGATAGCGAACACGTCTATTAAAAACTTGATCTCAAACAATACAAAATCCAATGTTTTCGTTCGCTCCGATAACCTGACAAAATTAAAAACTATCCTTAAGGAAAAATCTTTAGCTCCCGTTTCCGTAGATGAAGGCATAGAAGTAAGTGGCGTTAAGACAGATGTAATAGGTAAACTTGCCCACGGTGCTAATTTAACGATACTAGAACTAACGACCCGCAATGCTTCACTTGAAGATGTATTCTTAGAGCTAACCGAAGGTAGTGAAGAATTCAAGGGCCATAACCAGATGGATAAAAAATCATGATGCAAGCATTAAAAGCCGAATATCGAAAACTATTTACCGTTCGCTCAACATACATAATTCTGTTAATAGTTTTAGTCTTACTGATATTTTTTGGTTTTTTCATTTCAGGATGGCGAATTGATAATAGTGATTTACATAATCCTGGTACTTTAGCTGGTGATGTGACGGGTGCTGTCAGCACTGTTTCTCTCTTTTTAGGGCTTCTAGCAACACTCTTAATGACGCATGAATATCGTTATAACACCATAATGCATACCTTGACACTATCAAATAGTAGGAGCAGAACATTGTTGGCTAAAATTTTGATATTAAGCGGTTTGGCGGTTATCTTTACTATTGTGATTGCTGTTCTGGCACCGCTACTGGCTGTTGCCGGTATGAATGCTCATCACCTAAAACTAGTGCCACAGACTCTTCATTTCGGCGATTTATTGTGGAGATGTTTGCTTTTTGGTTGGGGATATACCATGACAGGACTACTTCTAGCTACTCTGATTAGAAACCAAATTGGGACCATACTAACCTTGTTTATAGTACCCGGTACAGTAGAAGCTTTAGTGGGATTGATATTAAAAAATAATGTTGTATATTTGCCGTTCAGTGCGCTTGAAGCGGTTATTGGTAACAATAGGTACTCAGGTTCTATTACTAATATTCATGCTGCCATGGTGTTTATGGCTTACCTTATAGTGGGCTGGATTATAGCCTGGACCCTATTCCTACGACGTGATGCTAATTAGAGCGTCAGTTATTACCAAACCCTAGATTTGTAAAAATCTTAATAATTACTAAACTTTGTCATTGGTAGTATCATTAGGTTTAATGAAAAAGCTATTTTATGTTCGCCACGGCGAAACCGAAATGAATGTTGCTGGCTTGTGGTCGGGTCGTATAGAAACTCCCTTGACGGGAAAAGGTCAAGAACAAGCTAAACGAGCAGGTAAGTCTCTAAAAACTAAAATTCCACATATTGATTTAATTATTAGTTCTCCGCTGAACCGGGCATATCATACAGCTTCTATAATCGCTGAAGAAATAGGTTACCCGGTAGACAATATACAAAAAAGTAATCTTCTGCTTGAACGAAATTTTGGTGATCTTGAAGGGACTTCGGACGTGAATTATTACGACAAGTATGGTTTTGAAGCTGTAGACGCAGTTGAAGGATCCGAGACCGTCGAAGAGGTCCAAATTAGAGCCGTCAAAGCTCTCCATATGATTGAATCATTACCATATGACAATATTCTGGTAGTTAGTCATGGCACCTACGGGAGGGCTTTTAAACGAGCGGTTAATAATCTTCCACATACACACGAATATGTAAGAGAACATCGAGACGAGTATAGGCTAGGAAACGCTGAGATCATCGAATTAGTCTAAATATTTCATTAACTACTGGTTGATATGTTTTCTAGTTTACCGTGTAGCACAATTGGCTCGATGCCCTTTATTTCTTCTAGAAAAGTTGACTCCTCGGGGACATCGTTAAGAATAAAAATGGCTTTATTTAAATAAAAAGCGATTGCCATTTCCATGAGCACATTCCCACCAATATAATTTGGTATTTCGTTCTTCTGGTAATTTAAAACCAAAATGCTATCTGCTACCTCAATTTCTGCAAAATGGCCTCTCATAAGACTTACCTTTTTATGATAATCTTTATCATTACCGAACCACGATTTTAGACGATCGACATCGTAGTCACCAGATTTTTTCATTTTTTCGGCAGAAGCAGGGATTATAACTCTGTAGCCGAGTTTTTCTAATTGAAATTGGATATCTACCGCTTGACGGTAGAAGTTTGCGCTCGAACATATCGCAATAGTCTTCATTGGCCTTATTATAACTAAAATTATTGACACTACTACCCGACATATATTAATATTAAACCAAATGGTTGAATATAATTCTCAACTTGATTTAGTTTTTGGCTCACTGGCAGATCCAACCCGCCGTGATATTTTTCAGCGAGTCACAGGCAGCGAACAAACAATTAGTGAGATAGCAGAACATTATAAAATGAGTTTTGCGGCAGTTTCGAAGCATTTAAAAATACTAGAGAAAGCCCAGTTAATCAGCAAGCGCAAAAAAGGTCGTCAGCAATTAGTGATAGCCCGGACAGACACCCTTAAAAGCGTTGAGGATTATTTGATCCAACACGAACGCTTATGGAATCAACGATTTGATATTTTAAACAATTATTAAACAAGAAAGGAACCTAAGATGCAGCACAGCGTTACCTACACAGATTTTACAATTAAGCGTAGTTTTAAGGCTTCAGTGAAAAATCTTTATAAGATGTTCGCCGATCAGCAAAGTAAAGAACTGTGGTTTAAGGGACCAAATGACTACCCAACTAAGCACCAGATGGATTTTCGGGTTGGCGGCAGTGAACTCAATAGTGGTAAATTCCATGACGGTATAACTCACCTATTTAAAGCGCAGTACTATGATATTGTCCCAAATGAACGAATTGTCTACGCTTACGAAATGTATCTAAATAATAATCGTATATCTGTATCGCTAGCGACCCTGGAGTTTAGCGAGGATGGCGAAAACTCTAAGTTAGTCTTACGTGAATCCGGCGTATTTCTAGATGGTTTTGATACCGCCGAGTCCCGAGAACGCGGAACCAAAGAATTATTAAATGCTATTGAAAGGGCGCTCAATAGTTAAAAGAGGAGATATCTATGAAAGAAAATATTAGACAATTAAATATCGTTCGGGAAATTAACGCCCCAAGGGAGCAAGTTTACAAAGCCTGGACAGACCCAGAACTTTTAAAGCAGTGGTGGGGACCAAACGGAGTTACGAACCCAGTCTGCGAACTAGACCTTCGACCTGGCGGATCAATCAATATAGTAATGTTGGCTGGCAGTGAGCTAGGTGATTTAGCCGGTAGTGAGTGGCCAATTACTGGAATTTTTCAAGAAATAATTCCTCCCTCGAAACTGGTATATACTTCTAGCGCGGTATTAGACGGTAAACCGATTCTCGATACAACCAATACGCTCACCCTAGAAGATCATGATGGAAAAACTAAAATGACTTTAAATATAACAGTCACGAGGACGGCACCAGAGGCAGAGGGCCCACTTTCTGGCATGGAGGTTGGCTGGAATCAAAGTCTTGATAAACTGATTAAACAAGTTGAAAACTAACAAAATTTAGACTTTATCTTTAGGGTATAATAAAGACTCTAGTTATTATGCAACCCAATAAAAACCAGCAACCCCAACAAGCAAGAGCACCACAGATTTCTGTTGCCCCCTCGCAAGCTGTGATTACGCCACGTATAAAACGCTGGCGCATATTTAAAAGTGGTAGCGATCTCATTGTTCTGGTGATTGTAACCGTAGCCGCTTGCTGGCTAATCCTAACCTACGTGGTCGGCTTTACAGAAGTAAACGGTATATCGATGCAGCCAACGCTCTATACTGGGAATGTACTGGTGGTCTGGAAACTTCCTCAAACCTGGGCGAAGATTACCCGCGGCCAATATATACCAAAAAGAAGCAATGTAGTCATCGTTGAAGATACCAATAATTCTGGGGAGCTATTCGTTAAACGGGTTATAGGCTTACCGGGGGAACGAATCTATATAGCAAATGGGGTGGTAACTGTCTATAACAGTAACTATCCAAGTGGCATCAACCCCGATAAGGCAGCCTACGGCCAAGACTTGATAGCGACTGGAGGCAGTTTCAGCGGACAAGTAGGGGCAGGCCAAATATTTGTCATGGGTGATAATCGGGCTGCAGGAGCTTCGATTGATTCACGTTCATCCCTAGGTAATATCCCATCTGGCAATATAGTTGGTCAAGTAATCTTAAGAGTATATCCTTTTGATAAGATAAAAACTTTTTAACCAATTATTGGTTGGTTATCGTCTGGTTTATCGATGGGATTAATCATATCCGAATCTTCATATTCATCGATCCCATGATCAATTTTAAATTCCCGACGTTTATACATTTTTCTAGCTAGCCATAGTGCTATTAATATTATTATTAAAACTATGACAACTATACCAGCAAAAATGAGTTTATTATGGGATCTATAGAAATCACTTCTTAGTCTTAGGCTACCGCTCCAATCTACTCCCATATCAACAACTTTATTGATATTAATTTTTTCACCATTAACAAAGTTTACCTGTATGAATATGTTGTGCTGCCCCCCAGGCAGATAATCACGATTGATGGGTCGCAACTGTGTAGAAGCGTAAAGAAACCTACCATCGGCGTAATAATTAATGCTAGAAAATCTGACGTCAGTAATGGACCTTGCTTCATAAACAGCAATTTGGTCAGTAGTATTTGAGATAATACTCGGCACCAAATAGCCGCCGTCTCCTTGATAGTTGATATTACAGACAACTGCCGGTACGCAGATATCGGTATTAGGTACCACCAGAAGATCAACTACTGCGGCATATGGCTGAGCAATAAGCCCAGGACTTTGGATCATGATATTAGTTATCCCATTACCACTGCCCAGAAATAACCAGCGTCCACTAACGATCTTAGCTGCACCGAGTAATTGACAACTGGTATCTGATGCTGTCTGCGAATATAGATAAACGACGGATGGGCTATTACTGGATGGTAGATGGGCGTAGATAGCTCCACTGATCGGTTGGCTGAGAGTGTCATAGTAGCTAGATGAATTACTGGTACAGGTCGTGATATCACCGACGGTAAGATGTTGTTGGCTAGCTAGAGCTGATAACTTGGGTGCTAGGACGGTGAATAGACCAAAAACCAGACCTAGTATTTGGAGCGACATTATAAAAGTAGTTTTTTTGATATTGCGGGGCATATGGATATCTATCGGGATTTATTTTTAGTTACCTTATTAAGTGTAAAACATGAGAGGTATAAAAACTACACTACTATGATTAGGGATCTTGCAAAACCCATCCATTGTAGTTATGCTTTTATATATGGACTTTAATAGGGATGTTTCTACTTCAAGTCATGGTTCGGAGCAACCTCATACTAGACCTGCGCCGGTTCCATTTGACGACATGATGGGTTCGCTACCACTTACTCGTCCAACGCTACCAGTCGTCGAGCAAAAACCAGACATCTTAGTCTCAGCCCCTATCACACCAGTTGCGCCAATTGACGACATGATGGGTTCACTACCACCCGCCAGACCGATAAGCCATCAGCCTACGACACTATCTCCTCCTGCACACACACCTAAGACTTCAAAAAAACTAAATTATAAATGGATCAGCGCCGGAGCTGGAGCAGTGGTTGTTGTCGTGGCGGTTGGCTTGAGTGGTTATTTCGCTTATTCTAGCCAACACAAAAAAGTAGCCAACCTAAATAGCCAAATCCTGATTTTTAATCAGCACATTAGCGACCAACAGCAACAAATTACTTTGCTTGAAGAAACCGTACCAACCTTAACCCCATCAGCTACCTCTTATAATGGCTGGACTACTTATACCCTTAAGTATGAAAATTTAACATTCAAGTATCCAAAGAGCTGGACACTTAAAGACACCTCTACTAATGGTTCAGACAATGTTAGCATAACTAGCCTTAATAATTTCGTGATAACCATTAATACCGGTGCGGCCATTCCGAAAGTCGCTGGAAACTCTGCAAACATTATCGGTGTAACGCCAATTGATTTTGCGAGTAAATTTGGCTATTTTAATTTTGTGTCGACAGCTAATGATGGTCTTGTCGAGGAAGGGACGTTATCGCAGAGTCCGACCAATGCTATCGAGCCTTTTCAGTCAAAGGCCGTTGGTGAACATCCTGGGACTCCTGGTGATTTCAATGTTGTGGCTGCATATAGTAGCTCCGGGGATAATACTGGTGAGAGCGAATCTCTAACAAACACCAATAAAGACGCCAGCTATCAAACAGCCGAATTACTCATTGATTCGATGGCTTATTAGCACTAAGAGATTTGCTAAATATTAATTATAGGCATAAGGACAATGTGCAATATAATATATACTATCAGTGCAGGGCTATAGGCTTAGCATGACCATAAGGTGGGTATGTTCAGTAAAAAAACAATCAAAGATATTAACTTAGACAATAAGCGAGTACTGCTTAGTGTTGATTATAATGTACCGGGAGATAGCACGGGTGCTGTAACTAGTGATCTTAGAATCAAAGCCTCTCTACCGACAATAAAATATCTACTCGACCATAACTGTTCCATAACAATAATCTCTCACCGTGGGCGACCCGATGGCAAAGTAAACCCAGAGTTCTCACTTATGGCCGTTGCACCAATTTTAAGCAAACTACTTGATAGGCAAGTGCGTTTTATAGATGACTGTACTGGTGAAGAGGCTCAAATAGCCAAACAACAACTAAAGCCCGGTGAAATATTATTACTAGAGAACACCCGGTTCTGCCCCGGTGAAGAAAGTGATGACCAAAATTTCGCTAAACAACTTGCTGAGAATGAAGACTTTTTCGTTCAAGAAGCTTTTGGTAACGCCCACCGTAAGCACGCCTCAATGGATGCAATTACACATTTCCTACCAAGTGTAGCTGGGCTGCTATTTGAACATGAAGTTGACACGATTACGTCGGTAATGACTAAACCAGACCGACCCCTAATGGCAATAATAGGCGGTGCTAAAATTGCCGATAAAATCGAAATATTAAATAAATTTATTGAAATTGCCGATTTTATAGCTATTGGTGGTGCGATGGCGAATATTTTCTTAAAAGCTGAGGGTATTGATATAGCAAAAAGCATGGTTGAACTTGATGATATACCGTTAGCTAAGCAAATCCTGGCTAAAGCCAAAAAACGTGCCGAAAAAGATGATTTTATCTTCTATTTACCTCAAGACTGCGTGGCTGCTTCCAAAATAGATAAGACCACTCCAACGCGTATCGTTGATTGGTCAACAAATGTTGTAGCCGACATCGAGGCATATCCAGCTCGTCCAACTCGTTCTAGCCGAGAGCTTAAAGATAGCGAGATGATTCTAGACATAGGTCCTTTTAGTGGGGCGTTTATTGCAGGAGCAATGCAACTAGTATCTACGGTAGTCTGGAATGGGACTATGGGTGTTACTGAAACTCCAAGCCTGCAGGGTCCCATTGGCCCATTTGCTCACGGTAGCGAACTTATTATAGAAGCCATGCTTGGCCAATTTGGCCACAAACCTTTTTCGGTGGTTGGTGGTGGAGATACAGCCGGTTACCTCGAGCAGCGGAATCTAAGTGACGCTTTTAACCATGTCTCAACTGGTGGCGGGGCTTCATTAGAGCTAATGGCAGGACGAAGTCTACCTGGTTTAAGTGCCTTAATGGATAAGAACCAAGGAGTACAATAAAACTATTACCATGAAACGTAAGAAAATCATTGTCGGTAACTGGAAAATGCACCTAAACGTTCATCAATCTAGCGTGCTTTTGCACCAACTTAATCAACATATCAAAGCTTACCGAAACGTTGAAGTGGTACTGGCTCCGAGCATGCTATCACTGCAACCACTGAGTCTACAGATAGATCGTCGAAAATTTCGCCTGGCTGCTCAAAACGCTTATTACATAGACGAGGGGGCTTTTACTGGAGAAGTCAGCTTCAGTATGCTAAGAGACATAGTTCATTATGTTATTATTGGCCATTCAGAGCGTCGTCTTTACTTTCATGAAGACCTACCCCTAATTCGTGACAAAGTTGCCTCCGCCGTTCGCAATGAAATCATTCCTATTATATGTGTTGGTGAGACCAAGAGGGAATATGAGGCACATGAAACTAAACGTGTAGTGCATGATCAGCTAACAACCGCTATTAGTAACCTGACAAGCCGCGAAATTGAAACTTTGGTTATAGCCTACGAACCTGTTTGGGCCATAAGTAACGGCTCTAATTTTGCAAAACATGTTATCGCTAAACCCGATCAAGTTGCTGAAGTTGCAGCCTACATCCGCGAGATTATTGAGAGTCTTTATGGTAAAGTGGCTGCTGAATTAGTACGAATACTATACGGTGGAAGCTCAAATGCTGAAAATGCCTATAGTTATCTTTCTATACCCGGGATCGATGGCTTACTGCCTGGCGGGGCAAGTTTAAATTATTCGGAGTTTTCTGGCATAATAGCAGCAGCCGAAAGGGTTGAAGCCCTGACCATGAAAGAAGCTACTAAATGAGTGCACCTGACGATAACTTACCACCTCCAACCAGTAAATTTTTCGATATAATACCGTCTAATAAGAGGTCGTCGGCATCTCCGACTTCCCGGCCACTGATTGCCAAAAACAGTCCACCTCAAACTGACTCGATGATTAATCAAGACGAGCAACCCGATCCATTAGAGATTATTCCCGAACAACCATCTCAGCCGGAACCAGTAATCGACCAACCTAGCGAAATTACAGAAGAATTACCGGATCAAGTTATAGATGAAACCTTGGTCGACACCGAACCACTGGCAGATGAAGATACTCCGCCACCGGTTCAGACTGACATCGAACAAGCAGAACCCGTAGAGCAGCCACAAGCTTCAGCCTCTGACACCGAACCACTGGCAGATGAAGACACCCCGCTGATTCATACCGAGACAGAACAACCCCCCGTAGAGGTACCCGTCGAAGAAGAGCTTTTATTACCAGCTAAAGCCACCCCTGATGAAATTACTCCTCCCGACTCTGTAGTTATACATAGCCCAGAAACCTCGAAATCATTCAGACTACGAACATGGCTAATAGCTTTGCTATTCGTAATCATCATCGCGATTATTGGGATGGTACTTTATATATTTGTTTTTAAGGCAAATGCCACGGTTACACCCGGGACACAAATCTTTGGTAGTTGAAGTCAACTCTCTTTGATGACGTATTTTTGTTAGAATATATAGATGACTGAAGACTTACTGCGGGGGCTTAACCCCGAACAAAGCCGTGCCGTTGAAACTACTGAGGGCCCTCTTTTAATACAGGCTGGCGCTGGTAGCGGTAAAACAAAAACCCTGGCGCACCGGATTGCTTATCTAATCGCGACCCACCGAACAACCCCCTTCAATATTTTGGCAGTCACTTTTACCAACAAAGCAGCTAAAGAAATGCGCCAACGAATCGCTAAGCTACTGGGCGAAAACGCCGATAGCCGTTCCTTCATGCCTTTCATGGGAACTTTTCATGGTATCTGTGTTAAAATTCTCCGCCAAGATGGAGAATACATCGATATCCCACGTAGTTTCGTGATTTTTGACGAAAGTGATCGCTTAGCTGCCGTTAAGCGAGCTTTAAAGCAACTATCGGTTGAAGAAAAAACCTTTCCACCCCGGCATGTTGCTAATTTAATTAGTGGCGCCAAAAACGAAATGCTAACCCCAAAAAGTTACTCACTAAAACCAACCACGCCGACAGCCAAAGTCGCTGCTCGAGTCTACCCACTCTATGAGGCAATTCTTAAAGAAGCTGCCGCTCTAGACTTCGATGATTTAATAAACCGGACGGTATACCTAATGGAAAATAAACCCGAAATTCGAGCCAAGTGGCAAAAACAGTTCAGTTACATAATGATTGACGAATACCAGGATACTAACCTAGCACAGTACAAGCTTATAAAATTATTAACCAATCAGGATAATAATATTGCAGTTGTAGGTGATGATTGGCAGAGTATTTATAGTTGGCGGGGGGCTGATTTTAGAAACATATTAAATTTTGAACGTGACTACCCTAAGTGTACGATTATAAAATTAGAGCAAAACTATCGTAGCACGAAGCCAATTCTTGATGCGGCTCACGCTATCATTACAAAAAATAACCAACGATCCGATAAAAAACTATGGACTGCGATCACTGGTGGTCTGCCAGTGCAAGTTGTACCTGTTTATAATGAGCGCACAGAGGCCGAAGCCATTGTTAGGCGAATTAGAGTTAGTGTAGATGTTGGTAAAAGGCAGTATTCAGATTTTGCCATCCTCTACCGCACCAATGCTCAGAGTCGGTCTATAGAAGAAACTTTTATTCATCAAGGTATACCTTATAGAATTGTTGGAGGACAACGTTTTTATGACCGTAAAGAAGTAAAAGACATTATTGCCTACTTACGACTGATTTACCAACCAGCTGACCGGGTTAGTTTTGAGCGAATTGTTAACGTACCATCTCGCGGTGTTGGTGCTAAATCGTTAGATACGTTTTATCAATGGTTAAGCCAAGGTGGCTTATCGCTCGAGCATGGATTGATAGAAGTTGAAAATTGTCCAAGCCTCACCAATAAAGCCCGTGAGGGGTTAAGTGATTTGGGTGATATTATTGCTACCTACCGTGAAATTATTGATGAGCGGTCTCCTGGAGTATTACTTGACGCTCTAGTTCGTCGACTCGATTATCTGGACTATCTTGATGACGGTACACCTCAGGGCGAATCCCGCCAGGAGAACGTCAAGGAATTAATAGGTGTTGCTCAGAGTTATGAAGATACTGGCCTAGATGTTTTCCTGGAAGAAGTTGCTCTGATTAGTGATATTGACCAGGCTAATTTTGATAATAACGCCGCTACTCTAATGACTTTGCATGCCGCCAAGGGTCTTGAGTTTCCGGTTGTCTTTATGGCCGGTATGGAAGACACCATATTCCCGCACTCACGCTCTATTAATGAACCGTCGGAAATGGAGGAAGAACGACGTCTTTGCTACGTTGGCATGACTAGAGCTAAAGAAGAACTGTATTTACTATATGCTGCTTCCCGAAACCTCTACGGCGGGATACAACATAACCCCCCAAGTCGATTTTTAAGTGAAATAGGCTCCGATTTATTACATACAGACACCTCTCCGTCTCTTGGTACTTATGGGGTAGGAGCGCAATCATCACAAGCTGAGTTTCAGCCAAGTAATGAGCCGCGTTTTATACCAGATCTTTATGCTGGCGACAGAGTGAAACATGAACTTTTCGGTAATGGTAAAGTTCTTGAAGTTGAAGGTGATAATATTGCTGTCGATTTTCAAGGTATTGGCATTAAAAAACTCAACATTGGCTTCGCGCCCTTAGAAAAACTGTAGTGAAGAATTTTCAATGGCTAGGCAGACTGTCATATTACATATTATGGCCAGGCATATCGGTCTATTTGTTTGGTAGCCAAAGAAGCCGAATTGTAGTTTTCTCGGGAGACGATATTTTAGTAGTTAAAGCCTGGCTTTCAAATGGAAAGTGGTCTCTCCCGGGTGGTGGTCTGCACACCGGTGAATCGATAGTGATCGGCGCATTACGAGAGCTATACGAGGAAACCGGTCTGAAGCTAAAATCATCTGACATTAACGAATTAGTTAGTGAGAATTTTAGACTCCGCGGTATAAAAGTAAAACTCCACTATTTTTCAGTAGCCGTTGATTCGAGATTGCCAGTCCAGAAACAACCCGGCGAAATAACCCATATTGCATGGATTAATCAAAAAGAACTTAATAATAGTAATACCGCTAAAGACGCGCTAAAGGCTATCGCTATCTGGAAGAGTACTTAAGATTTTGCTACAATAGAGCGTGATCATCTTCCGATTATTTACTATTATTCTCAAGATATATTGGGCTCGAAGATATTTTTCATATGTATAAAAAAATCCGACAATTAAAGCGTGGCGCCGAGAGGCAAAAAATATCGGCTCAGCGCTTCGTGAAACGCTATCGTCAACATCCGGTTGTTATCCCCGTACTAACTTTTATTGGGCTTACGGTTATTGCAATTGGTACTTTTTTGTCGCTTAACGGTGGCACACCAAAGTTTCAACCAATTATTGCCTATGACGTTATTATTTCTTATGACCACAAGCAACAAACCATACCAACCAATGAGCCAACGGTTGGAGCTTTGCTGGCAAAACTACATCTTACCCTCAATTTAGGTGACGTCGTTGAACCAAGCATCAACACCCCGATAACTCAGGATAATTTTCGAATAAATATATATCGAGCTGTGCCTGTTGAGATAATTGAAGGAGCCCAAACAACCTTCACGTTTAGCGCAGCATCAACACCACGGGCAATAGTTCAACAAGCCGGTATCCAGATATATCCTGCTGATGGGGTAAATGCCGTGCAAGTCCATAATTTTGTCACTCAACACACCGTTGCCGAACAAATTGTTATCGTTCCGGCAACACCAGTTAACCTTAATATTTATGGTACAGCGACTGCCACTCGAACACACGCCCAAACAGTTGGGCAGCTGTTATCAGAGAGTAATATTGTCTTAGCTAAAAATGATAGCGTTCAACCATCTGTTGCAACCCCGATAACTCCGGGTATTCAGATATTTTTGGTTCGTAGTGGTACTAAGATATCCAATGTTCAACAGACTATCCCTATCCCAGTTCAAACGATATTAGATGACAGTCTAACGTTTGGTACTAGCGCTATTCGTCAGACTGGTTCTGTTGGCACCGAAATTTTAACTTACCAGGATAACCTACTCAATAATGTGGTAGTTGGCCAAACCCTCATCCAGACTATAATTACCCAACCAGCAGTTCCCGAGATAATTGCTAGGGGACAGGCTGTACAGATTCCAGCCGACAAAACGGCTGTTATGGCTGAGGCCGGTATCTCGACATCAGACTACGCATATGTAAACTATATAGTTAGCAATGAATCTGGTTGGTGCCCAACAAAACTTCAAGGTGAAATAGGCTATTGTCCTGGATATGCACCTTCATCTTTCCCAGACGGCTTGGGTTATGGGCTTGGGCAGGCGACTCCAGGAACAAAAATGGCTAGTTTTGGAAGCGACTGGGAAACAAACCCGGTTACTCAACTTCGTTGGGCAACAAGTTACGCCGACGGCCGATACGGCAGCTGGGAAGCAGCTTATAATTTCTGGCAGGCCCACCACTATTGGTAAGCTTATGATAGAAGATTATCTACAACCAAAAAAATCTAAAGGCCAACACTGGCTAACAGATAATGATGCCCTTGAATCAATCTGTAATTCAGCCAAGCTTAAACCCGGTGAGCAAGTTTTTGAAATTGGCCCAGGAACCGGTGAACTAACCGCTAAATTACTAGAGCATGGTGCCAAAGTTACAGCTCTTGAATATGATCCAGAACTGATACCAGCTCTACGTAGTCGTTTTAAGAATATAGGTGAAGATAAATTACAACTCCTAGAAGGCGATATACGAACCTATAACTTTACAGATATTTCCCGGTCAGATTATAAAATTGTCGCTAATATACCTTTCTACCTAACAGCTAATTTAATGAGGCGTTTAACTGACGACATTGCTTCTAAACCGAGTACCGTAGTTTTACTGGTGCAAAAAGAAGTTGCTGAGAGGGTTGCGGCTAAACCTGGGGCAATGTCAATAATTGCCGTGGCCGCCCAGTTTTACTACATCGTCGAACTTGGACCGGTGGTCAAAGCTGAGCTTTTTATTCCACCGCCGAAAGTTGATTCCCAGGTACTCGTTATGACTTATCGCAAAGAACCGCTATATCCAGACATTGACACAGGTCTATTCTTTAGAATTGTCAAAGCTGGATTTAGTCAAAGACGTAAGACACTACTAAACACTTTATCGAGCGGACTTCGAATGTCCAGAAACGAAGTTGAAACTCTGCTTCAACAAGTGAATATTCAACCACAGACTCGTGCTCAATCTCTCAATCTTGATAATTGGTTTGACTTGTACCAGGCTATGTACTAGATCAGATACATTCCGTACACATTAGTCTCTAGATTAAGGAGGGCTAATGCGTTACGGTGTTTCTATGAATACATACGGATCAATTGTTCCTAAGCTGAATAGTATCAGGG
>Ga0182016_10003212_pt1 | contig 18781 bp, 6 predicted proteins | sample 712S2MmetaG_FD_120491 | JGI IMG/M metagenome (GOLD analysis project Ga0182016, IMG submission 120491) | Permafrost microbial communities from Stordalen Mire, Sweden - 712S2M metaG | ecosystem: Environmental > Terrestrial > Soil > Wetlands > Permafrost | place: Sweden: Stordalen | collected...
ATCACCGCGTCGCGCTGCAGATATCGATAGCCAAACAACGTGCGCCATGAGCCGAAGCCCAAGACGGTGGGCGTTCCGAGGCTCAGCTCGCCCTGATAGCCCTTGGTCCGTGGCGCCACGTATTCTCCCACGTTGGCCGAGACTTCCGCCGTGTTGTACCCCAGGTTCCTGACCGCGTCCCCGGTGACGGTGAAGACGTAGGGCCCCACCGGCAGCTGGTAGGTCAAATTGACGTCGGCCAGCCGATACTTGGCCGCCAGGGCGAACAGATAGCTGTTGCTGTCGGGCGAGTTGACGATGTTGAAGTAGGTGTTGCCCTGGCGCTCGAACTGCGGAGCCGTGAAGTTATAGATTGTGCCGTCGAGCGGATTCAATCGGCCGGTGACATTGAAGTAATCGAAGAACGCGCCGTTGATGCGCAGCCGCTGGCCGCCGCCAAGATTGATATTCGCTCCAACCTGCCCGCCCGCAAGGTATTTATCCTGCGTCGACAGCTCGATCGCCTGCAGCGGATGAGCGCCCAGGGTGACGAACAGGTGCGTTTGCTCCGCACTGCCGTCGCCCAATCCGAGACGCCCGGTGAGGGCGGCTCCCTCGAAGGTCAAATCCTTGTGGAAGATCAGATCGGTCGGCGTGCCGTAAGGATTCAGAAACCTGCCGCCGACAACGGACAGCCACGGAAATTTCTGCGCATTGCGCTCATCGAGGCGGATATAGAGTTCGTCGAGTCCGAAGGCATAAGGCGCGGTACCGTCCAGGGTCTGGGTCTCGGACACGAGGTCGGACGTGTTGCCGGTTGTCAACCTCACGCCGGCCGTGACCGAATTTGTGATATCCGAATCGACCGCGAGGCGCGCGCGGCCGCGAAAGCGCACTTGATCGACGTTCACGTCCTCGAACGCGTTGAGGCCGGCCGCCGAGATCCCGCCGGCCTGGTTGATGGCGAAGTAATTGAGATAATAATTGGGGACATTATCCTTGGCGTAGATCACATCCTCTTCGCGCAGTGTGACGTTGCCCGAGATGCGCGTACGGGTCAGCCAGTCGGCGAGAGCCCCGGGAATGCCCCATTTCTCGTCCTTCGCCTCCTTGACCACGCCGGCCACCACGTCGGGCTTGACCTGATCGGCGACCTGCTTGGCGATCTCGTCCTTGACGATCTGCGGCACATACGGCACGCGCACGGCGCCTTCGTCGCTTTTCGCGACAGCCGCAGCATCGGCGGCAGCCTTGTCCTGGGCCGCCTTGACGAGCTGCTGAGCCTTCTCGCGGGTCATCACGCCCTGATCGACCAGGGCCTGCAGAAGATTGACGACGGTATTGCGCAGCTCCTCGAGAGATTGCCGCTCATCCGCGGCGTAGCATGCGAGGATCGGCGCCGTCGCGAGCACCAAGGATGCCGTCATCGCTCGCAAGAGCTTCACCATGGACATTGCATGATCTCCCTTCGACCCGTTGTTAGCTTCTAGAAACGATTTTGAGGCTCACCGGCTGCGGCATCTCGAGCGGCGGCGCATCACTCAATTGCACCAGGGAGCTCAGATCCGCCTCGATGGCCTTGTCGAGGGCACCGTCACCGGTCGTGGTCGCGAGCTTCACCTGCTTGATGCGCCCGTCCGCCTCGATCCACACCCGCACCGAGAGTGAGAACTTCTTCGATCCTATGCGCCCGTCACCCGACAGCTTGTTGAGGATGGCGTCCTTCAGCCGGTTCGTGTACCAGGCAAACGCCGCGTTGCCGTTCCCGCCGACCAGATCGCCGCCGCCCGCGCGAGCGGCCAGTCCGAAGGCGTCCTCACCGGCGGCACCCTGCGCATCGAGGCCCAAGGGGCCGGCGGGCGGCGGCTCCTGATCTTTTGGCGAGGGTTCGGGTGTGTCCTTTGGCAGCGCCTCCTCCGTTTTTTCGGGCGGAGGCGGCGGAGGTTGGTCGGGCGGGGGCGGTGGGGGCGGTTGGATGATCTGCACGGTCTGGATCGTCCGTTGAGGACCGGACGTCTTGGCGGCCATCATCGTGCGCACGAACCACACGAATCCCATGAGCATCAGCAGCGCAAAGGCAGCGCCGGCGAGGCGCGTCACGGTGCGTCGTTGGCTGCGCTTCTCGGCCATGCGCGTCTACTTGACGATGCGCTGGGTGACCAGCCCGAGCTGCGTGATGTCCAGCTTCCCGACCACGTCGAGCACATCGATGACGCGCTGATACTGCACGGTCGAATCGGCCTTGACGATGACCGGCAGGTTCGGATTGGCCGCCTTGTACTGACGCAGCAGGCTCTCGAGTTCCGGCAGGCTCACGGGATAGGTGTCGAGGTACATGGTACCGTCGGCGGTGATGGTGATGGCCTTGGTCTGCGGCTTGGCCAGCGAGGGAGTATCGCTCGCCTTCGGCAGATTGACCTTGATGCCCTGAACCGAGGCCGTGGTCATGATGATGAAGATGACCATGAGCACATAGGCGAGATCGAGCATCGGAGTGATGTTGATGTCGTCGTAGACATCCTTCTCGCCACTGTCGATGGAGCCTGACACGATTCGCCTAGCTGTACTGTTCGGCGAGCAGGGTGACGAACTCGTCGACGAATACGCGATTATCCGCAGTGATGGCCTTGATTCGCGTATTCAGCCAGTTGTAGCCGAAGAGCGCGGGAATGGCGACCGACAGGCCGGCGACCGTTGCCGCCAGCGCCGCTGCCGTTCCCGGCGCGATCGCGTTCACATTCACGTCGCCGGAGAGCGCGATGGCGGCGAAGGTAATCATGACGCCGATGACGGTCCCGAGCAGGCCCAGGAACGGTCCGCCAGAAATCGCGATGGTGAGCAGGACCATCTGGCTGGATAGGCTTTGCTGCAGACGGGTCATCGTCGCGTCCATGGCCGCACGAATCGCATCGATCGATTGCGGCGAGAGGATCGCGGCGCGCGCGGCGCTCACGGTCTGTCCGGAGACGCGTTTCTGAGTCTCCAGAACGCCGTGGTGATACAGGCGGTAGAGCGTCGACAGGCCATACTTGCCCGAATCGGTCCCGAGCACGGAGATTTCCGCCGTATCGTCCGCGACACGGTCGCCGCCCTCGGCGGGCTTGTCGAGCGCAGTCGCATCGCCCCTCAGGCGGCGAAAATCGCTGAGGAACCTATAGTTGGCACGCTCGACCCGGCTCAGGAAAATCGCCTTGAAGACCATGATGATCAGCGCGATCGCAAGCATCGCCATGCAGATGCCGATCACCACCCAGCCGTCGATGGTGAGATTCTTGGCGATCGTGACAAAGTACGAGGTCTGGCCGCCCCCTTCGCGCTGGCCGTCGGCGCCGTAGATGACCAAATTCGCGTCGATGCCCTGACTGCGCGCGCCCGCCTTGATCCAGTCCGCCGAGCGCAGCGCCTTGGCGACCTCGACTTCGTCGACCTCGCCGGTCAGGAACCGCGCGCCGTTGGCCGCGCCGATCGTGAAATCTCCGCCGAGCTCGGCGAGCGTCACGGGCGCGCTTCCCGCGGCCACCCCGTCAACGTACAAGGTGAGCTTATCGTTGCCCGCGGTCACCGCCACGTGGTGCCACTGGCCGAATGTGAGATCGGAAGCTTGCGAAACCGTCGCGGGAGCCGCGCCGAAGGAGGCGCGGGCCGTGAGGCGCGAGCCATCCAAGGCGAGCTCGAGGAACTTGCCCTGATCGGTGAGCGCGAACACCACAGCCTGCTCGGCCTGGGGGACCCGCAGCCACGCCGAAGCCGTGAATCCCTGCGCGGGCAGCAAGCGCAGCGACGCCGTCGCCGGCACGCTGATGCTCTGCTTGCCGGAGAACTTGGCTTCGCCGCCGATCAGCCCCGCCGGCGCAAGCTCCGCGGTGGAGGCAGAGGGGTTGTTCTTGTAGGCGGTCAGATCCTTGGGCAACCCGGGGCCGTCGGAGAAGGACAGCACGAGGACCTGCGACACGTCATAGGTGCCAGGGACATCGGCCGCGGAGGCCGCTCCCGAGTTGCCGTAGTAGGCGTAGATCTTTCCGCCCTTGGAATTCCCCGTGAGCTGCGGCACGTCCACCCACAGCAGCGCCATCTGTTCCTGCGGGTCGTATTTCTCGAAATGGAACTTGAGCGGCGTCTTGTCGTCACCCGCGATCAGCCGGAAATCCGAGCCGTCGGGCTTGGTGTCGTTGAAATAGCTGAAATTCGCCAGCGACAGGCGCACCAGCACCGGGACATCCTGCGCGGTCGCGTCGATGCCGGCGCCGGTCGCGGTCGTATCGAAGCCGATCTCCTTGCGATACTTCCAGTCGTTATTCCACCAGGAGGATGCGGCGAGCGCGATAACCGGGACGAGCGCCGTGGAAACGGCCGCCCACTTGACCCAACTTTTCATTGTTTCCCTTTGTCTCGCACATTCGGAGACGAGTCGCGCATTCTGGAGGCGCTGCGTGATCCTTTTGTTACAGTGGCGCGACGCTGAGCACCACGCAGGGCAGCGGCACGATGCCGGCTGAAATCAGCTCTGCCACTTCTCGAGATAAAGACGGTACGCATCCTTCCATGGCGCGGTGCCGAATGCCCCTCCTCCGCTCTGATGCGTTACGCAGACCGGCCACGTTCCGAGCCGAAGCCCGGCCTGCCTCGCGGAACGGCAAAAATCCATGTCATAAAAATGAAATTCGAAGCGCGGATCGAAAGAGACATGGTTGACCGCGAGGACGGATTTCTGCGCGGCGAGCAGAACGCCGTCGAGCAACTCGCACTCGGCCGGCGCGCGGCCAAAATACGCGATGGCGCCAAACGGATATCGCCCATGGGCGACCGCACCGGACAGGTTGGCCTTGTCATCCCACCTGAGAGGATCGCTGGTGGCGTCGACGAAGGCCCAAGCCGGCTGGCCGGGCACCCGCCGGTGGTTGCCGGCGACACCGATCACATCGTAAGCGGCGAGCCCCTCGACCAGCCGCTCCCGAAAAAAATAGTCGTCGATCCAGACATCGTCATGAATCATGGCCACCACGCAATCCGGATCTGCGGCGGCCATAGCGTCCCGGTAGATCTGCCCAAGACCGCGCGAGTTCGAGAAGGCGATCCGCGCAAGTATCTCCCGATCGTAGGAGAGACGCCGCAAGGAGGTACCCAGCGCCGATTTGGCCCAGAAGTCCTCGGGAGAGAGCCGCGTGGCGCTGATGACTTCGACTTTCATGCGAGGCCCATGGCGCCGAGGATATCAGTGACCCGGTGCCGCCAGATATGCGAGGTGAGAACGGCCGCTCGAGCCCGGGCGCCCGCTTCTTGCAGCATCGCGGGACTCGCGAGCAAGCTCCTTGCCCGATCGGCGAGGCCGGCCAGATCGCGCATGGAGTAGAAAATGAAGCCGGTTTCGTCACTGAGAGCGCCCCGCAGATACCCGGAGGCATTCGTGAGGCACACCGCGCCATTGATCGCATAGCTGAACACCCGATCGTTGGCGCCGTCGAGATAGGTCGAGGCGTCGAGGCAAATTCTTGCCCGGCCAGCGAGCTCGAAGAAGCCGTCGTAATCGGTCTCCGCGCCGCACTCGACGTTTCCCGGCAGCGGCATGCTACTCCACCCTTTGCCGACCACCCGCATCCGTACCCCGGACCCGGCGAGCGCGCGCACCGCGTCGTGCCTGAAGATCTGCCGAAGATGGTGCTCCACGCATCTCAAATGCACGCCGAAATCGAAGTCCTCCGGTACGGCGCCGAGATTCAGCAATGCCGCCCGCACCCCGAGGTGCAGCGAGCGCTCCGGTTCGGCGAGCACGGCCTCGGCCAGGGCATCGCAGAATTCGGGTGAGAAGCCGGCGGGCCAGCGGCGGTTGGTTCGGTCGTGCCAGAATCGATTCAGCGACTGCGGAACCACATTGCCGACGTACAACACGTCGATATCGCGCCCCGCGTGCCCCGCCGAGCGGTCATTTTCCGGCCGGACAGCCGGCGGTGCGATCGTCTCCAAGGCGAGCCGGATCTTCGGATAGATGAGCCGCACCTGCTGCGGATGTCCCCGATCGGGGTAAACCGCGCATAGCCGCTTCGCCACGATGCCGTTGATCGCTTGATTGAAGGGCTGGTCGAAGAGCAAACCCGCGGAGGCAACCTCGAAAGCGTCGAATATCGGTTCCCGGCCGCCGTCCTTGGTAGGCACCGTGAGCCGCGACAGCGCGTAGCCCCAGCAAGCCAGGTCGAGCATGGCGTCCGGTGCCGAAGAATCGAGCTGAACATAAAGCGCGTTGGCCTCTTCCAGCGAGACCTTGCCACACTCGGCGAAGGGCAGCGTTATCGGCTCGTGGCCGAGCTCGCGCAACGCATCGCCGATGCCGCGATGAAATTCCTGGTAGAAGCAGCGCTCGGGTACGCCGCGCCAGAAGGGAAGGAGGATTCGCACGGTGTGGCAGAACGGTGTTACGGGGGCGGGAGCATTGCACAATGGCGCAGACCTGTCATCCGCGCGGATGACCGCGTATTGACACATTGCCCCGCTAGTATGCGGGCATTCCCATGAGCAAGCGCACCCCCATCGCACCTGGCTCCCGCGCTCCGGGCCTGTCGCCTGCCGGCGCCAATCCCCTGGTGTCGGCCGTATCACAGGCCATGCAACACGCGCTCGCCGCCTACCGAGGCGGCGATTGGGCGACATCCGAGCAATTATGCAGATTGATCTTGAACGCCCAGCGCGACCACGTCGAGGCGCTGAACGTGCTCGGCGTGATTGCCGCGCAAACGGGGCGGTCCCCGGAAGCCGCACAGCTGCTCGCCCGTGCCGTCGCAGCGCAGCCGCAGGACGCCGGGGCGCGCCTCAATCATGGCAACCTTCTGCAGTCGCTGAAACGTCATGACGAGGCGCTGCGCAGCTACGAGCAGGCGCTGCGAATCCGGCCCAATTATGCCGAAGCGCATTTCAATTGCGGCGTGACCCTTCAGGAGCTCGGGCGGTTCGACGAGGCGATGGCATGCTACGACAGGGCGCTCAGATTCCGGCCCGATCTGACGGAGGCCTATGCGAACCGGGGGCATATCCTGCAACGTCGCGAGCGCTTCGAGCAAGCGCTGCACAGCTATGAGCGCGCACTGAAGGTGAGACCGGACGACGCCCATGTGCTCTACCAGCGGGGCAATGTACTGAAACGGCTGCATCGCCACGCGGAGGCTCTGGAGAGCTACGAACGTGCGATCAAGGTCAGGCCGGATTTCCCGGATCCCTACAACAACCGCGGGAATCTGCTGCTGATCTTGAAGCGCTTCGAGGAGGCGATCGAGAGCTACGATCGCGCGGTCCAGGTCAAGCCGGACTACGCGGACGCCTTCAACAACCGCGGCATCGCCCTTCAGGAAACCAGACGGGTCGAGGCTGCGCTGGAGAGCTACGATCAGGCGCTTCGCATCGATCCGACGCACGCCGATGCCTATTGCAATCGAGGCACTGCGCTCAAGGAGCTCGGGCTCCTCGACGAGTCGCTGGAGAGCTTCGCGCGCGCACTCGAGATCCGCCCCTCACATGCGGATGCGCTTGCCAATCGGGCCGGCACCTTGAAGGAGCTCAAGCTCCTCGATCAGGCGATTGCGAGCTATCGGCATGCGCTCGAGCTCAGGCCCGACTACGAATGGCTCTACGGCAGCTGGATGCACGCCAAGATGCAGCTCTGCGACTGGAGTCATTGGGACCGCGAGATCGCTCAGCTCGAGTCCAAGATCGCGCAAGGCAGGGCGGTGACGCCGCCCTTCCCCGTGCTCGCGTTGACCGACAGCCCGAGGCTGCAGCGCCGCGCCGCGGAGCTCTGGGTGGACGGGAAACATCCCGCCTCCCGGCTGCTGGAGCCGATCGATCGATACCCCCGCCGTGAGAGAATTCGAGTCGGCTATTTCTCGGGAGACTACCGGGACCATCCGATCTCGACGCTGATGGCCGATTTGCTCGAGAGACACGACCGCTCGCGGTTCGAGGTGTGCGGCTTCTCATTCGGGCCCGATACGCGCGATGCAACGAGGCGGCGGATGGAGCGTGCTTTCGACCGGTTCTTCGACGTCCATGCCGCGAGCGACGCGGACATCGCGCGGCTGGCGAGAAGCATGCAGCTCGATATCGCGGTCGACCTCGGAGGCTTCACCGACAGCGGCAGACCCAACGTGTTCGCGCTGCGCGCGGCGCCCCTGCAGGCGGGCTATCTCGGGTATCTCGGTACCACGGGCGCGGCGTACATGGACTACCTGCTGGCGGACGCGACGATCGTCCCACCCGGCGCACGTGAGCACTACACGGAAAGAATCGTTTATTTGCCCAGTTATCAGCCCAATGATTCGAGGCGCGTCATTTCGGAGAAGCGCTTCACCCGCGAGGAGCTTGGGCTGCCGAGCGAAGGATTCGTATTCTGCTGCTTCAACGCGGTTTACAAGATCACACCCGCGACGTTCGACGGCTGGATGCGGATATTGAACCGCGTACCGGGCAGCGCCCTGCTGTTGCTCGGCGATCTGGAACAGGTAGAGAGCAATCTGCGCGGCGAGGCCGGCAAGCGCGGCGTGGAGGGCGGGCGGCTTGCCTTTGGCAAGCGATTGCCGATGCCGGAATACCTCGCGAGATATCACGCGGCGGATTTATTCCTCGATACCCTGCCGTACAACGCCGGCACCACGGCGAGCGATGCACTGTGGAGCGGGCTGCCGGTGCTGACCCGGCCGGGCGAAACGTTCGCCGGCCGTGTTGCCGCCAGTCTGCTCAACGCAATCGGGCTGCCGGAGCTGATCGCGTCGACCCAGGATCAATACGAATCGACGGCCGTGGAGCTCGCGCTCGATCCGCGGCGACTGACGGCGGTAAGGGACAAGCTCGGCAGGAATCGTTCGACGAGTCCTTTATTCGATGCGGAGCTGTCCGCTCGAAGCATCGAGAATGCCTACACTCAGATGTACGAGCGGCATCACGCCGGCCTCGAGCCTACAGACCTCCACGTGACGCGTTGAGTCTGCGCCGCCCGCGCTGACTGTGCGCCGCGCGCGCTGCGGGTGCGTCAGCGCCCGCAACAGCTCACCTGGCGTGGGTGCTCTGTCTCTTCAGACACTCCATATCATCGGGCTTGCAGTCCTCCTCGCCCAGACCCGTTACGAAGACATCGAGCCAGCCGATCGCCGCGTCCGCCACCGGCGTGGCGCCCGCACCGGCGTTGGCGCCATTGAAGCTCTCCGCCACATTCGATGCGGCGCCGGCCGTCGAGGACGCGCTCGCGAAAGTGGCGCCGAGAGCGGGCGGCGCAAGCGGCGGGACGCCCACCGAGGTACCGCTCACCGTAATGTTGTTGGCGCCGAGCACCGCGGTCGCGGCGACCGTCAGGTTGCCCGCCACGATGCCGGCGTCGTCGGCATTCACCACGCCGTGCGGCGCAAACAAATAGACGTTGCCCGGGCTGATGCCCGGCGTGGCGGTGAGCGCCTGGATGCCACTTCCGGCGATCGCGGCACGCAGTGAGACGCTCGGCTGTCCATTGGCGTCATAGACGATGTTGAGCGCCGGCGCGGAGATCGCGGTCTTCGCACCGCGACCCGCGTCGATGTTGCCTTCCGTCGACCACACCAGAATGTCGCCGCCGTCCGCCGCGAATACGCGCGACTGGTTGACCTGAAAGTCGCCGTAGGAGAAGGCCTCCACATCACCGCTTGTCTGGGCAACGATGCCGAGTTGGTCCGGCGCCTTGTCGATCCCGAAGCTCGCGGGCGCCAGCGCCAATCCGACGTCGATGCCGCCGCCCGGCGCCAAAAGTGAGATATTCCCTCCCTGCTCGGTGTATATCCGGCTGAAATACAGATCGATGTCCCCGCCGTAGGGGTTGGTCTGTCCCTTGGCAAGGTTCGGATTCGCACCGGGAAACAACGCGCTGATGGCGGCGAACGCTCCGGTGTAATTACCGTTGCCCGAGGCAGCCTCCGCACTACCGTAAATGCGCAGCAGATCGAAGAACAGCTCCTCGACGAACGTACGCTCGAGCTGCGGCGTCATGAGGTTGAACTGTTGCTTCGCCTGGGCGGCGGTGAGCCCGCTGCTGCCGTCGATCGCCTCCACGAACGCGACGAGCTCGGGGTCGAACTGGCTCGAGCCCTCGATATACTGGCTGATGAAGGCGGTGTACTGCGCCGGCGTACCGCTGCCGACCCCGGCCTGCACGCTGATGCTTGCCCCCGTGGCGGGCAACACGGGGTTCACCAGGTTCGCCCTGGTGACGACACCGTTCGACGTGCCGAGGTTGACGTTGCGGCCCGCGGTCAACTGCAATTGCCCCGGCCCGTCGATGGCGATGCCGTTCGTGTCCTGCGCGACCCCACCGTTCGGCAATCTCTGCTGCGAGTAGATGATGTCGCGCCCGGCGGTGACCGAGCTCACGTCGGTCGCCGTCAGATTTTGCGCGACCAGATTGAGGTCCACCACATCGAGCCCGGCGTACACTTGGACGGGCTTGGCGGACCAGATGCCCTCCGTGTTGCCGTTCAGATTCGGCTGGAACACGACGCTGCCATTCTCGGCGACGATCTGGGCGGGCGCCATCAGTCCCGACTGGTCGGCCGCGAGGAAGACCGGCGTGCTTGCGTGCTGGTCCGGGAGCGTGGACTCCAGTGCGCTCGCGATGTCGTTGAAAATCTGCAGGTTATCTTGCGGAGCGGTCGGCGAGGGCAGCTGGCTAGGATCGGCGTCGGAGATGATCAGTTGTCCCGCCGTCCCGGAGCTCAGCGTCGATGCCACGTTCTGATTGGCAAAGATCTGCACGTTGCCGCTCGGCGAGGGTGCTAAGACGACGACACGTCCCAGGTCCACATCGCCGCTGAGAGCATAGACGTTCAGGGTCGGCGGCATGGTGTCCAACGCTCCCACCGAACTCGACAGATCGGTGACCAGCCCACCGAGGAAAGATCCGCCGATCGCGGATTCCACGGCGGAGTTGTCGTCGTTCAGCACCACGTTGCCGCCGATCGCGGTCAGGCTGGCAGATGAATTCGACCCGTAGGTCGAGAAGTAAACGATGCTGCCGCCAGGTCCCTGCAGAGCGCCGCGGTAGAGCAGCGTCGGGTTGAGGATTTCGGACAGCTGCAAGTCTCCTCGCGCGGTCACGTCCAGGCTGGCGTTGCCGAGACCGATGATCGGGGAAAGCCCGGTACCGCCATCGCTCGTGGCGATCGCTCCGACATCCCCGCCGGCCTGCAGCACGGCGCTGCCGGCTCCCACGTAGAAGCTGCCCCCCAGTATCGAGCCGCCAGCCATCACGCTCAGGCGGCCTCCGCCTTGAACATCAACGATGTTGTCGGCGTTGGTGCTGCCGCCCACCGGAATCCCGACGGTGGGTATGGAAACCGACAGATTGGTCACGTCGCCACCAGCCGACACCGAGACATTGCCGCCGGCGAGCGCGGCCACACCTTGCTGAAAGCCCTCGAAGTCCACCGTCCAAGCCGTTGCCGTGCCACCCGTGGCCTTCGAGGTCGAGCCGACGCGCCATAACCAATCGGTGACGAATTGATCGGTGACGGCGCCTTGCACATTTCCCGCCACATCGATCTGGATGTCACCGCCGTCCGTTGGGTAGGCGAGACCCCGCAACGAGCCCTTGCCGGTGGTCAGCGCAGCGGCGCTGGTGGATGAGGCGACGCCGGCCGTGTAGAGGAGCGATGCCTGGTCGCCGAGCACGAAATTGCCAGAGGCGCTGACATCGATGAAGCCGTCGCCCGTGCGCACCATGTTGGGCGCATAGCTGGCGTTCATGGTGGCACTCGTACCGGGATTGCAGGCGCTTCCTCCGCCGCAAGCCGCGATGGTCACATCGGCCGGGTTTGCGGTGTTCACCGTGAGCGGATTGGCGGCGTTGAAATCGGCACCCGCGGCGATCCGGTAGGACCAGGACGATGACGCCTGCGCGGGCAACGTGAATGCCCCGGCGCCCGAGGTCGCCGCAAAGCCATCGGACAGCGAGGCGTTGAAGGTGATTCCATTCTGGGCGCGCAGTGTGAGGATTCCGGGGACATCGCCCGTGGCGCCGAATCGCCAAGTGTAGAGGTTCCACGGGGAATCGAGCTCGAGCGTACCGGTGCCATTCGATTGCACCGTGGCGTCGATTTCGACGCCCGGCTCCAGCACGAAGGCGCCGTTGTTCGCCTGTCCGAGCAAGCCGGTGATGGTAACGGCGTTCGTCATCAGATTGGCCGCCGCGGCATAAATCGGATTCACGGAGGGATCGTTCGACATGTCGGTGGCCGAGATGACACCCGTGCTGTTCTGGTAGACCGCATACGCTTCCAGTGTGGTTCTCGAGCTGCCGACGATCGTGCCATTCATCGCGACGCCGCCTCCGCCGGTCTGCACCGCCGCGACGGTCGCGCCCGGTACCCGGAGCAGCACACTGCCGCCGGCACCCACCCCGTCCGGGCCCGATCCGCCGCCGCTGACGTTGATGCTCGACCCGGGGTCGAGCAACAGCCGGCCCTGAGTGGTTTCGAGCTGCACGGAACCGCCGCTCTGCCCTAAGGCCATTGCCTGCGCATCGATGGTGCCGTTGACGATCAGGTCACCGGCCGCCGCCAGCGTCACCGACCCCCCTTGCGCCGAGGCGGCATCGATCAGGCCGTCGACGATGACGCGCCCTTGATCAGCCTCGAGCGACACCTGATCGGCGGTGATCGCATTGGCGCTTCCGGCCGCCACGATGAGATCGCCGGGGCCGCGCAATCTCACCGACTGAGCACCGGAGAACCCGCCGGCATTCACGAGTTCGGAAAGCGTTCCGAAATCGCCGAACCCCTGCGCATCGATGCTGAACGATCCGCCCTGTCCGGCCCCGCCGGTTCCCATCAACTTGCCGGCGACGCTGACAACTCCCGAGGGGGCGGAGATCGCGAGAGAACCGCCCTGCCCGCCGCGGCCCGCGCTCACGTCGATGACGCTGCCACCCGCGAGGGCGATATTGCCGGCGGATATCAACGAGACCGTCCCGCCGGGGCTCGCGAGCGTCGTTTCGTCGTACTGCTGCACGATCCCCGCAACGTCGATCGTACCGCCGGAGCCGAGCGACAGATTGCCGCCGGTTGCACCCGTGCTGGTCAGGACCACGCGTCCCGAGGGCATCGCGATTTGCGTGTCCACATCGATGGCTGCGCCGGTCACCGACAGCGAGCCGCCGAGATTCGTGGCCGCCGTCAATTTGGCCGGTTGCGCCGGCGCAAGCAGCGATACGTCGCCGGAGGCCGAGAGGGAAAGATTCACATCGGCGCCCGTCGTGACCCGCGAAGCGGTGAGCGTGAGATCTCCGGCAGTGGTGATGTCGCCGTCGGCCGAGGCCGTCAAGGTGTCACGGGCGTTGATGGCGATCGAGCGGAACCCAGAAGCCGTGAAATCGCCTCCGCCGAAGGTCACTGTCGGCGCGCTCAGCGTCAACGCCCCTGCGCCCGTCCCGGCTGCGGCGGCGACGCCCCCTTGCGAATTCTGCAATGTGAAGCGGTCCGACGCCGCGAGCACCGCCGAATCGCCCGTGGTGCCGTATCCCAAGAGACCCGAAGCATCCACGGTGATGGTCTGCGCACTGGCAGTCACGCTGCCATAGACGTCGATCGCGGAGCCGCTCTCCAGCAGCAAATTGCGCAGCCCCTGAGCGCCCAGCACGCTCGTTCCGAGCACGGTTCCCGTGACGCCCGGGGGCGCGGCGCCCAGAACGATGTCCGGGGATTGCACGGCGAGGTCGCCCCCCGCGAGCGACAGGCTGCCGCCCGTAAGCGCATTGTTGGACGCATCCACGTAGACCGACCCGCCCTTGGCTGTGATCGACGAGCCGGACGCCAGATTCAGCACGCCTACTGCACCGGTGGTATCGCTTCGCGTCACGGTGCTCTGAGGGCCCGCGCTGACGCTCAGAAAGGCGCCGTCGCCGGTCAAGGCGTAGGCGCGGGAGCCTGGCGCGTTGCCTGCGGCCGTGATCGAGGCGCCGCTGTCGACGCTGATCTGATCCTGTGCCGCGAGCAATACAAGGGGAGCCGTGAGATCGGCGCCGCCGGCGATCTCCACCGTTTGCGCGGTCGTGTCGATGGCGTTGCCCGTGCGCAGTCCTCCGAGCAACAGAGTCTGTGCGCCGAGCGCGTTGAGGCTGGTCGTGGTGAGCACGATCTGGCCGGCCGACGGGGGGGCGGAAGCGCCAGGCGCCACCAGGATGTCGGCGCTGGAAATGTCGACCTCGGCACCGAGGCCCCCGGCCGCGGCGGCAGTCTGCAGCGTGCCGTCGAGCGTCAGCGAGTCGTTCGCGATCAGCGCGAGCACTCCGCTGTCCTGCGGGAGGCGCGGGGTCAGGGTCGAGGCCGGGACCCCCAACGATGCGGCCGCGGTTGCGGCTTGCGCCGCGAAGAACTGATTGGCATCGGTGGTCGTGTACTGCGCCTGCTGCAGGACGATCGACGCCGGCACTACCTCGAACCCGCTCGTTCGAGAATCGGCGAACGAGGTGCCGGCCACCGTGTTGTACCCCGAGATGATGGTCCCGCCGCCGAGAACGGGGATCTCCTGGCCCGGCTGGATGTCCTGGTAGCCCGATACCTGAGTCACGAGATAGGCGCCGGGCAGCAGCGCATAGCGGGCGGGCAGGAGCTGATACACACCGGCCGGCAGACCCGGCAACCCCGACAGATAGACGGCATCGCCCGCCTGAAGTGTCGTACCCGCGGAGATGTTCGGATCGTAGGGCGCAACGTTCGCGTTGAGCGAGGGCAGAATGGCGAACTGGCTCGGACGCCCGCCGTTCTGCGTGCTGTTCGAAAGCACATCATTGGTGCCGCCGGCACCGTCGATCCACTCGTAGGCCTGAAGATTGCCGCCGCCGGACACGTCGATGACGGCACCGTTGCGCACATCCACCTTGGCTCCCTGCAAGGTCACGTATTGCGCCGGTGGGGCGACGCCATCCGTCCCATACACCACGCTGATCCCCGCCTGCGTGCCATTTTGCAAGGGATAGACCCAATCGATTCCGCCCTGAGTCGTGCCGAAGGGGATCGTGAGTCCGTCGGCCGAGGTGGAGGTCAGGCTGTGAGCGCCCAGCACGATCGAGGTGGCATCGAGAGTGATGGCGCCGAAAGGTGCGCGCAGCACGCCGTCCTGGGTCACCGTCCCTGCGCTCAGGGTCAAAGAGCCGCCGGCCGACAGCAGATCCGGGCGGCTTCCCGGGCTCGCTTGAATCAAGATCGCACCGGCGGTCGGATCAGCGACGCTCGTCGGATCGGCGGAGATCACGAACTGCGACAATGTCGAGGGGTAGATCTGCTGCGCGGTCAGATCGATGTTGCCGGCGGCATAGAGCGCGCCGTTGAGCGCCGGGGAGGATGTCACGAGATCGAGGAGACCGCGCAGACGCAGATCGCCGGTGGAGCTGAAGTCGGCCCTGCCGATACCTTGCAGAGCGCTCGTGCCGTACAGCTCGACGAAGCCACCGGCGACGTCGAGAGTGCCGGTGCCCGTGGTCGCCGCCGGCACGTCCTGATAGATCTGCTCCGAGTTGCCGAACTCGACATAGGGCGAGACGACGCGTGCCGTGGAGCCCGGGCTCACCGAGTAGCTAGCCGCATCCAACGTGATCATCCGGCCGGCGCTCAAGGTCACGTTGCCGGCGAAAGCGATGACGCCCGGGAGCGTGGTTCCTCCCTGCACGACAGGCAGGGATGCCGCCGTGAGGCTCACCGTGTCGAAGCCGGACGATTGCAGCGCGCCGGCGGAAACGTCGGCAATGCCCGCGAGCGAATCGGGCACCGCAGAGCCCGGGCCGATCACGACGGGCGGCTGGGTGGCGCTGACGACGATCTGCCGGCCATCCTGCGGGAACGTGGACGGCCCCCCACCACCGGCGAATTCATAGTCATTTCGATTGCTGCCGTCGAGCGTAAGGTTGAAGCTGCCGCCGGCCGGCTGATTGCGTCCCGCGCCCGCCATGCCGGCCGCCGCTTCGAAGGTGCCGCCCAGTTGCATACCTTCGGCAGCCGTCAGATCAACCGTACCGCCGGCGGACGCCACCTGCTCCGCCCGCGGGACGCCGCCGCCGGCGCCCGTCTCATCAACGATGGCGGACGTGCCCGCGACGTCGATCAGTGAACCCGGCAGCAGCTCGATGTAGCCGCGGCTCGCCGTGAAATTGACCGTGCCGCCATCGAGCACGTTCCCGGTACGCTCTTCCAGGGAATTGAGATAGACCTGCGCCACGCCCGAGGCATTCACCACCCCTCGACTGCCCAGCCAGATGGCTTGCGTCGGATCATAGGTGGGCTCCGGCAGAGCCGCGGTCAGATCGAGGGAAATGGCGCCGCCGGGCGCATTCAGCGTTCCGTCCATGAGAATACGAACGTTCGAGCTCAGCGTGATGCTCGCACCCGGGTCGGTTTGAATGAGCGCGCCTTCCCCGACGGTAAGCGAGGGTGTGGCGCTCGTGACCGTCAAGATATTCGCGCCCTGCGACCCGATCCCCGTGGCGGGCACGCTCTGGCTCAGCGACAGATCGACCGGCTGACGCAACTGATCGGGAAGCGTGGCGAGCGACGCCGTGCCCACCAGCGTGCCTTGATCGGGCATGCCCTGATAGCCCTTCGGCAGGACCAGGTTTTGCTGCTGCAGCGTCACGGTCGTCCCGTCAGCGACGCTCAAGCCGCCCTGATCGGCGGTGAGGGAATAGGAGCTGAACCCGCCCCTCTCCAGCAGGGCGGGCGATGCCCAAAGTGCCGACGGAACTCCGCCGCTGCAATTGGTAGCCGCGATGCAGACGGAGCCCGCTTCGATCGACAAACTTCCGCCGTCATACAGACCGTAGCCTCGCAGGGTCGACCCGAGCACCAGCGGCAACGGAGCGGTGTCGATGGCTCCGGAGGATGTATCGGCGCCGATCTTGATAGCCCCCCCGACTCCGGCATCCAGCACGCCTGCGTTCGTGAGGTGACCGCCGCCGGACACATCGATGAGACTTCCCTGCGCAAGGTCGACACCCGGATTGCGGTCAAAACCGGTGACCTGCGCCGTGAGCGAGATGTTGCCGCCATTGATAAAGAGAGGGGCCGAATTGCTGTCGGGGTACAGCAACGGATTGTCATTGATCCACTCGCCGCGCGCGGTAAGCGCTGCTTGCGGCCCGAGCGTCAGAATATAGGCCACGCCCGGTTGCGGATCGACCGTCGGTCCCGCCGTGAGTGAGATCGTGCCGTCCGGCGCGTCGATCGTGCCCTGGACGTCGATCAAGCCCGCGGTGACGCTGAAGCTTCCGCCCGCCGGCATCCCGAGGTGAACACTGGCAGGGTCGAGAAACTTCCCATCGGTGTAAATGGTGACGTTGCCGAAACCGCCGGCGCCGAGCACGGCGGGGCGCAGCACCGAGGCGGTGTAGCTCGCCGGCAGGGGATCGGTCAGCGGGTCGAACGCGGTGCCGTCGGCGTTCACCAGCCCCGCCAGCACCAGACTGGGCGACAGGGTCACATTGCCAACCACGAAGTCAGTGCCCGGCGTGCCGATGACGAGCGTGGCGGCCTCCGGCACCTGATCGTAAGGGCGGTACAGATTTCCGGCCGGTATGCTTTGATCCGGCAACCGCTGATAGAGCCCGGCGGCGGTTGCGGTATTGGGAGTGGCGTCGAATACGAACTTGGGGGCCGAGAGATTCAACGTACCCGCATCCTTGCCTTCGACATAGCCGGGCGAATAGGTCGGCTGAATAGCCTGATACGTGCTCGACACGCCCCACTTCGGGTCGCCGACCGTGGTGCTGTTTGCGATGCCCACGTACAGGACATCCGGACTGGCCGAACCGATGTCGACGACTTGTCCGGTGGTGGTCACCAATTTGGTGGTGTTGAGATATCCGCCGGTGTAGTCGATCTGCCCGCCCGCGACATCGACCACGGAGCCGGGCGCCAGGATGGCGTCGCCGTGAGACTGAATCGTGATCGTGCCGCCGGTCAAGTTGCGCTCGACCACGTTGTGGCCGATGGCCGCGATCTCGCCGCTGATGTCGGCGAGCGGCGTGCCCTCGCGAATGTCGACGTAGACCGTCTGGCTTCGCAGCGGCCCGTTTTGCTGCAGCGGACTGTCCGCAAGCTCGGCGCCGCGCAGCTGCACCGGGATTACGTTGGTGCTGACCGGCAGGGTGATGCTCGCTCCGGACACGTCGAGCTCAGCCCCCGGCGCCTGATAGAAGCTGCTGCCGTCGGAGAGCGAAGGCTGCGATTCATTGGGGTTCTGTTCCGCCGTGACCTCGATGGTGCCGCTCGTGGCCCGTGCAACGCTATCCGCCAGCATTCGTATGTCGTAGCCCGACATCTGAATGTCGGACTTCAACTGAGGCACGCTGTCGACGGTGGTCGCGAGGTCGGTGCTGTCCAAGGTGACCTCGGTGTCGCTGCGGGCGCCGAGCACGAGGGTGCCCCCGGTACCAGCCTGCGGCGTACCACTGACGCCGGTGACGCCCGACCCATTGATGGAGCCGTGATCGCCGGCCTGCAAGATGATGCTGCCGTTCTCATTGATGCTGGTGGTGGCGGACACGCGGCCGAGCTGATTCACCGCAAGGCCCGCCAACGTCACGTTGCCGTTCTGCGCAATGATTTGGCCGATGAGCTTCTCAGGCGAGGTGACGGAGGCGTCGGCCGCGGTCCCGTTGGTCACCGTACCGCCCGTACCGCCCACCTCCACCAATAGGCCACGCAGCGACGGCTCGCTGTTGGTGGCCAGGTAGATCGTGTTGCCCGCGGCGAGCATGGTCTGGCCGCCCGGAGAGCTGATCGTCCCTTGATTGCTGATCGTCGGCGCAAAGATC
>Ga0182016_10003213_pt1 | contig 18780 bp, 17 predicted proteins | sample 712S2MmetaG_FD_120491 | JGI IMG/M metagenome (GOLD analysis project Ga0182016, IMG submission 120491) | Permafrost microbial communities from Stordalen Mire, Sweden - 712S2M metaG | ecosystem: Environmental > Terrestrial > Soil > Wetlands > Permafrost | place: Sweden: Stordalen | collected...
ATTGACTTGAGCCATGACGTGGCGCAGACACTCGTGTCTGCGGCGCCGAGACTCTGGACTCCTGATCTCATGGAATTAGGCTGAGCCGGGGGGTGGGGCCAGGCTTCAGCCCCACCTTCGAAACGCTCGCCAGCGAGTGGCGGCCCGAAGTGGCTCACCTTATTTCCCCAGGCCAACCGAAATTGCGGGCGACATCAGGAGTTCTGAGACTCATCTCGGCGCTCCAGAACGGTGGAGGCCGCTTGCGAAGAGGGTCGAGATGAGTCTCGACCCAGCAGGCAGGAGTGCCTGCGCCACGAAAACGGGGAGTTCTGACCTTCCCCCGCGCGTTACCTGGCCGGATTACGCCGTGGACCGCGAAGAGAATCCGCTGTATTGGAAGCTGCTGCATGCGGCCGGGAAGGCTTCCGGGCGGTGGTGCGCGGCTTCTATTCCTCGGGGATCGATGCGATGTTAGTGGGGAAGTAAGTTCTCGTCGCCGCGGCCCGGCAGGTTGATGGCGTCGTGTACTTCGGGGCGGTGCTTCACTAAGTCGGAGCGATACTCCGATTCCAGCCGGGAAAGCCGCTTCCCGTAGACTTTGCGGATGCTCTTACTGCCGTTTTTCCAGACCTTCTGAAGGCGCGCGGCCCCATAAGTCTCGTACAGGTATTCCACGAAGCCTCCCAGCTCGGGATACGTGTCGTCGGGGGAGTAACTGGAGGATTCCCACCCGGCGCTGACCAGTTTCTTGAGCGGAATCCACTGCTTGCTTTGCATCATCCCGAGACACTGCCGCTTCATCAGGGACGACTTGTTGTCTACCGCGAAATTCGCCAGCCCCTCTTCCAGCCAGTGCTCCGCGGGCCCCCATAAGTTAGTGGCGATCTCGTGGGTAAGTTCGTGTTTCAGGCTCAATTCCGAAAACGGCGCCACCACGCAGAATACGGCGTGCTGGGTGGGCCGCGAACGTCCGATCACCTCCGAACCGATGAGCTCTCTCATGCGCTCGATCGACTCCACGAAAAAGACGTGGATAGTGGGATCGTACTTGCTCTCGCCCAGTAATTGCAGGATGGAAGTACGCCCGTGTTGGGCCACCTCTTCGAGTTGCGTGAGGCGGAGTTCGGCCTCCGTGCCGGCCTCGTAATTCAGCTCAAAGTGGGACACCTGGTCGATCTTCCAGGCGAAGCCCGTATGGGCGTAGTATGGCCGCAGTTCGTCGCCGGTAAACCGCTCCGCCGCCGCAGGTTGGCCGAACAACGCCACCCCGCCCACAATCGCGAGCAGGGATAATGCGCGGATGATCCTGGTCTGCACCTCTGGTTGAAATTATCTCATGCGGCGCGCGCCGGACGGGCCGATTTCAGCATCGCTTTCCCAACCGCGACCGCAAGGGACCGCAAGGTAGCGGTCTCTGCCATCTGAAGTGAGCTTCGCGACAGAAACTAAATAGGCTTTTTCGTTAGAGCTTTTGGGCGCCGTCAACTTTGGCAAGACCGCGATCGAATGTGCCCAGCGGCAGATGCCCGGCTTTCCGTGCCAGGTGAAGCATCAGGCAGTCGGAAAAACCGAGTGCTGGTTTCGCTTGGAAGAGTTTCAGGGCCTCTTGAACGGCCTCGGAATCCTGTAGCACCAAATCCCGATGGTCAAGCAACATCTCGATCATTTTGGCCAAGTCCGTCGAACTCAGCTCATAGACAGTGGCCAGCACCCATGTCGCTTCGGCCAATGCGAGCACCGAGACCCAGGCGCCGTTCTCCACGAACGCCTCGGCAGCGGCGGCCTGCCGGGAGTCGTCCCGCGTGATCAGCCGAACCAGGACATTCGTATCAATCGCGCGCATAGCGCCTTCGTACGGATTGCCGAAGCCCTTCTTTCAACTCATTGACACTTCGCGTTTCCGGGGGCTGTGCTCCAAACAGCGTTCGATGGATATCCTCTGAACCGAAGCGGCCTGCGCGGCGGATGACGATGCTAGTGCCCTCTTCATCCCATTCCAAAACGGAACCCGGTCCGATGCCGAGCTTGCGGCGCACGTCCACCGGGACTGAAATCTGCCCTTGTGCGGTAACCTTCGACCGTGCGATCACCATCCCCAATATTACCATGGTAATGGAGCATGCCCAGAGGGCGTCCGCCCCACCAGGGCTGTCACGCCAGCCCCCCCTACAGCACCGATTCGCCGCGGCGATCGGTGAAGCGGATGGCGAAGTAGACTCCGATCACCATCGCCACCGCCACGCCCAGCAGCGGCCAGGCATTGCGCTGCAGGTACGCCTGGGCGCCCTCGCCTAAGTGAATCCCCAGGTAAGCTTCGCCAAAATAGCGAATGACCCGCGCCGCCAGGATCACCGCGATGAACTTCGTGAAGCTGGTGCGCAGCGCGCCGGCGGAGACCACGAAAACCTTGAGCGGGAAAGGCACGAACGGCACCACCGCCGGGACGAAGACCGTCAACAGACCGTAGCGCGCGAACCACTGCTGGAATCTCTGTCCTTTGGAGGGAGCCGCTTCCCCTTTAGTCAACCATCTGCTGCCATGGCGCGCCGCCCAGAAAAGCGCGATATTCCCGGCGAGAGACCCGCTCACCGCCATCAGCGCCGCGAAATAGGCCTTCTGCGGATCCCTGACGGCCTCCCTGACGGCGATGAAGAGCACCAACCCGTCCATCGCGCCGGGCAGCGGCACCGCCATGGAGTCGATGAGGCCGAGCACAAAGATGCCGATCGGTCCAAAAGCCAGAAGCGCGAATTTGACTTTCTCCAACAAGGGCGCCGAGACCTAGATCATGTCCGCAAAGGACTTCCTCAACTTATAAAACCAGGCGTGGCCCAGCACAAACACCACGATGGCCAGCACCGAAAACTTCCCCAACGCGCCCCATGCCGGCGCACGATTCTCCAGAAAAATGGCGCGATAGGCGTGCACCAGCACATACATCGGGTTCCTGGTCAGCAGCGGCGCGCGCGCCAGCAATTGACTCTCCGGATAGCAGATCGGCGTCATGAAAAACCAGACCGTAAGCAAGTACCCTATCATCTGTCCCAGGTCGCGCACAAATGCGCCCAGGCCCGCCAGAAACCAACTCACTCCCACCGTGAACAGAACCTGCGGCACAAGCAGCACCGGCAGCCAGGCGACGGTCGGCGGGATTCGGTGACGAATCGCCAGCAGAAATCCACAATACAGGCCGACCGCAAACAACTCCGTGACGAGGCCCGACACCACCAGGTTCACGGGCAGCGTTTCCACCGCGAAAACCAGCTTCTTGACGAAATTACGATGCTCCAGGATAACACCGGGCGCCCGGCCGGCCGCTTCGCTGAACGGCAGCCAGGGCAGCATTCCCGCCAGGAAGTACAGCGCGAATCCGGTGGGCGTGAGCTTGGGGTCGCGCATCACCACCCCGAACACGAAAAAATACGTCAGCATCAGCAGCAGCGGATTGATGATGGTCCAGAACGACCCGCCGAACGATCCCTTATAGCGGCCCAGGATGTCGCGCCGCACCATCACGCGGATCAGGCTGCGATTGCGCCAGATGGTCAGCACCGGGTAGATGAAGGCCCGGCCGACGGCCCGCAGTTCGCGCTCCCGGCGCAGTTTCTCACGGTCGGTGACGCGCACGCGGCCCAGCGCGATGGCGCCATCCTTGACCGTGGCATCCACCGCCAGGAACTCCCAGCCCTGGTCGTAATACCAGCAGACGTCTTCGCGCATGGGCGAGAGGCGCACCTGGTAGCGGCCGTCTTCCGCGGGCAGTTCGAAATCGAGCGCCACGTGCAGCGAGCCGCCGGGCGCGATATCCTGCCCGGGATGCACCCGCGCGCCATCCACTATCAGCGTCCCGCTCTCGGCGTCGAACAGATGGTGGCCCACGCCGAAGCCTTCGGCCGCGCGCCAGGGCTCTGGCGTGTCGTTGCGGACGTCGAATTCGGCATGCACCAGGCGCGACGGGGCGTCCAGTTCGACGTGCTGGTTCAGATACGTCGCGTTCATGAATAGAGCCACTCGGGGTAGCGGTCGCGCACCGGCCCCGTCTTGCGTCCCACCGCGTAGATGCCATCGCCGCGGAGATCCGTCTCCAGGCGATAGCGGTGCAGCAGGTGCATCACCCAGCCGAATTCGGGATGCGGCAGATCGCGAAACTCTCCCGTCTCAAGCAGCGCCACCGCGAAGCCGGAATTCTCCAGCAACTTGTGAATCTCGCGGGCGGTATATTCGCGATTGTGGCGCGCGTCCACCTCGCCCGATCCCGCCGCCGGCTTGATGTAGGCGTGGAAGAAGCCCGGATGGTAGCCTTGCAGGATCGCCGAGATGCCTCGCAGCGCCGCCACGTTGGGCGTGGTCAGCACCAGGTGGCCCCCAGGCTTCAGGATGCGGTTCACCTCACCCATCAGATGCATGGGATCTTCGAACAGGTGCTCGATCAGCTCGCCGCAAACCACCGTGGAGAAGTATTCATCGGCATACGGGAAGCGGTCTTTTTCGGCGTCGAAATGTTCGATGTCGCAGGTGAACGTCTCCCCTTCGGCCGATGTCACGGTGCGATGGTCAACGCGGCCGGCGGGGCCAAAGTAGCAGCCGCGCACCTCGCCGTAGCCCAGCTTGCTGCGCAGCGCCGGAGTGATTTGCAGGTACGCGCCCATTTCCAAAATGCGGTCGTCAGGCCCGCCGGGTGGAGTAATTTCGAGCGTTTTCACCAGGCGCGTCCGATGAGTGTCGAGATACGTGGCGGACTCTTCACTGACCGCCCAACCGCGCAGATACGTGTCCAGGGGCGGGTCGCCCGCAGCCTGCACCAGCGGCGCCGGCTCGGGCTTGGGTTCGGATACGGAGCCGCGCCACTCCCGGCCCGCCGCCACGGCTTCCAGGAACTCCGCGTACTGCCGCGCCACGGTGGCCCAATTGCACTCCTGGGCCACGTAATCGCGCGCCCGCGCTCCGAGTGCCTGCGCCACTTCCGGCCGCGACACCAGCAGGTTCAGGTACTCGAAAATCAAGTCCTCTTCGCCCGCGCCCACCGGCACTTTCAGACACACATCCTCGGGGAATTCCGCGAACGACCCGATTTCGGAAACCATCACCGCCTTGCCCAGCCCCAGCGCGCGCAACAGCGTGCCGGAGCTCTCGCCGACGGTAGGATAGCGCAGGTTGAGAACGATGTCGCAGGCCCCCAGATAGCCCACGAAGTCTTCGATGGGCGCGAATCCCAGGATGCGCACGTGAGCCGAAAGCCCCATAGCGCGGATCATCGGCTCGATGGGGAATTCGGGATGCGGCTCGCCCACCAGAATCATGCGGGCATTGGGCACCAGCCGTATCAGACGGCGAAAGGCGCGCAGCGATTCGGCGATCCGTTTGTAGGGCTTCAGATAGCCGAAGATTCCCACCAGCGGAGTGATCTCGTCGAGCCCCAACTTATACCGCCAAGCGTTGCGGTCGGCCTCCGGGATCCAGGCTCCGTGCGGAATCACGGCGATTGGCCCGGAGTACCCGGCGGCGCGGATTTCAGCCTCCATGAAATGGCTGTGGACCACTACGCCGCGCGCCGATTCCAGCAGGCGGCGAGTCATCCGCACGCCTTCGTAGTCGGGACCGACTTCCAGTTTGCGGACCCGCTCGGCATAAGCGCGCGCCGGTTCGCCGCCGCAATATTCGCACTCGCGCACGTAGGCGTCCCAATCGCCCCGCCGGATGGTGAGGTCGGCAATCAGGTGGTGCAGGTTGGATTCATGCATCACCACCACGCCGGGATGGCGCAGCGCCGTCTCATACACGAAGCCGTGATATCCGTTGTTGCCCACGTGATAGATCGCCACGTCAAAGCGCGCGGGGTCGAACATCTGGGCGGCGCTGGAGAAGACTTCGAGGTCCAGCAGGTGGCGGAGAGATTCGATCAGGGCTTCGGAGTAGTCGGCGATCCCGCTGCGCGCCGGCGGCAGCGGAGAGAAGAAAGCTGCCCGCATCTCAACGCACCAGCTCCATCGACAAGGTTCCCGCCGTTTGCGGAATCTTGATGAGGAGTGGTGTGCGTGCGGCGTCCCGGGCGTAAAACACTTCCACGGTGAAATCCGATTTCGGCCCCTTCACGGTGTAGACCAGGTGGTCCGTCACCTCGGGTTTCTTGTCGGCCACCGTGATGGTCTGGGCGCCGGTATAGGACTGCCGCACCGTGTAGGGAGAGCCGAAGTAGACTACCTGCGGCGGGGGCACCCTGCCCTGCCCCAATTCCTTGCGGGCGAAATACAGGAATGCGATGGCGTCGCGGCCGCACGGGCCGACGTTCATGTCCGTGAATCCACCGTTGCTGGGAAATTCGGTCACGCGATGGGCGGTCTGCTTCTCCTGGTCGAAGGTGGTTTTCTCGCTGAAGGTCTTGGCGCCGTGGATGGTATCGCGTTTCAGTTCCGCGGAGCAGTACCCGGCAATCGTGGACGAGCTGTATTTGTCTTTGATGGTGAAGCCCGCCACGGCTGCGTCCAGCGTCACCGTGAAGTCCCAGCCGTCGGCTGTTTTGTGGGCCGACAGACTCGCGTCTCCCAGGCTCAGACCGCTGGAATAGTCGATGGTGTAGTGCAGGGCTTCGTCCTGAAACGGAAACCCGGTTTGGGCGCCTGCCGCTCCAACCAGATAGAGCGCGGCCAGAAGTGTGAGAGAAAAACGGAGAATATGCTTCATCGATGGGTCATTATTTGAGAAGCCAGGCGCGCGACCGCGGCGCGCGGCTCCTCCATTACCTGATGGAATGCTTCCAGAGTTTTTTGGGCCGTCTTCTGCCAACTGAAATGCGCGGCCCGCTGTATTCCCAGACGTTCCATGCGCCCGCGCAGTTCCGCGTCCAGCAGCACATCCGCAATGGCCCGTACAATTTCGTCGGTGGCGTAGGGGTCGAACAGAATGGCCGCCCCGTCCACCACCTCCGGCAGCGCCGACGCGTCCGAGCAGACCACCGTTCGTCCGCAGGCCATGGCTTCCAGCGCCGGGAATCCGAAACCTTCGTAAAAAGATGGGAACACGAAACAATCGCAGGCGTTGTAGAGCTGCAGCAGGTCGGCATCCGAAACGAAGCCAACGAACTGAATCCGCTCGTCCACGCCGCTCTCGCGCGCCGCTTCCTGCACCCTGGGGGAAAACCACGTGGGCTTCCCGACCAACACCAGGTTGTGCGTCAACTGGGAATACGCTTTGCACATGCGTGCAAAAGCGCGGATCAACCCGATGTGGTTTTTGCGCGGCTGAATATCCCCCACCGACAGAATAAACGGTCCGCCGATGGAATATTTCTCCCGCACCATGGCTACCGCCGCCTCCCGCGAAATCGGGCGGAACTGCGGCGCGGCCGCCAACGGCACCACCAACACCTTGTCCTCGTCCAGACCGGGATACACCTTCAAAATCGAGTTGCGGGCAGTCTCGGTACCGGTGAGGATCCTGGCCGCGCGCCGCACCGTGCGGCCCACGGTGAGTCTCAATTGCCATGCCCGGTCCCGTGTAAAGTACTCCGGATGTTCCAGATAGCTGACGTCGTGCACCGTGGCCACCACCGGCACGGAACAGCCGACCGGCGCGGTGTACTGCACGTGCAACACATCGGGACGGTCTTTGCGGACCCGGTGGGCCAGGTCGAACCCCAGCCGCAGGAAGGGGTTAGCGGCCACCCGCTGGACGCGAATGCGCTCCGGAATGGACGCGCACGCCTCCACGCCAGACACGTATGCCAGGATATCTTCGCCCTGGTTTTGGGCGGCAAAGGCGTTCAAAAGGCTTCGAACGTATACCTCGTTGCCTGTGAGGTGTCTGCCGATGGCGTGGGCATCAATGGCGATGAGCATTGATTGTTCCAGTATAGCGGACCATTATGACCCCCTGGTGTGTCAAAAGTTCCACCTCTTAGCAGACTCACTTCCTGTAAACTCCTCAGCGCCAATACTCTGCCGCGCGGCGCCGATCGGCTCCACGGACACATTGCACGCCGTCAACCGTCTGGAATGGTGGTAAGGGTTGTGCCGGATGGCCTCGGGCTGAAAGCAAACACCCCGGTCAGCCGAGGCCGTCCGGGGTGTAAATTCCACAAGCCCGATGCCTGGCGGCAGAGCGGGAACAATTTCAGTGTAATCCATTGTCAAGATCTCATGATCTCCAGGGCAGGGATGCCTCACCGAGCTGGGGAAGGTCCGTCACCGGTGAACGCTCCCTAACGGGGTGCCCTCTGGGCCCGGCTCCGTCAAAAGCGCATGCCGAGCCGCGCGCGTGAGCAAGCGGTTGGATCTGAGTGCACAGGATATTTCTTCGCGGCTACTAATTGCAAACATGCGGGCACTCGTTACAGAGCCGGGCACAGAGGGCACCCCGTTAGGGAGCATATCGGCCTTGGCCCGAACGTCTATGTCGGGGCGAAAGAACGAATATCGGCTCACGGGGATCATATGGTGGAAGGCCTCAACGGGATTCGGTTCAGCGATGCCCAAGGAAACCCCCGGGCACAGGCCGGAACAGTGGCGGCGCTTCACCATTTCCGGCGGTTGAAAGCCGGTGGCAAAGTCGCATATCAGGACGGTACCGGGGCTGGGGTGAAAAGTGATGGGCATGAGGCCTGAACGTCTGCCCGACCGAGTCAGCTCAGTCGTTCCCAAGCTACATATAGAGTGCCGGGCGGAACAATCGTCTCAACAATCGATTGTCCCGCGTCTCACGCACCAGCTTCCGCGGGAATGGCCGCTCGAGCGGCGGGGCGCGGCAACTCCGCCACCTGGCGATAGGCTTCCAAAGTCTTCTGCGCCGTCTTCTGCCAACTGAAGTGCGCGGCCCGCTGGATTCCCAGGCGCTCCATACGCGCGCGCAGTTCCGCGTCCAGCAGCACATCCGCCAGAGCCCGTACCACTTCATCGATGGCATACGGGTCGAACAGGATCGCGGCCCCGTCCACCACCTCGGGCAGCGCCGATGCGTCGGAGCAGACCACCGCCCGTCCGCAGGCCATGGCTTCCAAGGCGGGCAACCCGAATCCCTCGTAAAACGAGGGGAAAGCGAAACAGTCGCAGGCGTTGTACAACTGCAGCAAGTCGTCATCCGGTACGAACCCCAGGAACCGGATCCGTTCTTGCGCTCCGCTGGCCCGCGCGGCATCCCGCACCGCGTCCGAGAACCACGTCGGCTTGCCGACCATCGCCAGTTGGTGCGGCAACTGCGGGTACGCCTTCACCAACCGCGAAAAAGCGCGGATCAACCCCACGTGATTCTTGCGCGGCTGGAGATCGCCCACCGAGAGAATGTACGGCCCGCCGATATCGTAGCGGGCGCGCACCGCGGCGCTCGCGGCGTCGCGCGAAACGGGGCGGAACTCCGGGGACGCTGCCAGCGGAACCACCGCTACTTTGCACTCGTCCAAGCCCGGATAAACCTTCAGGATGGCGTTGCGCGCCGCCTCCGTGCCGGTGAGAATTTTCGCCGCCTGCCGCACGGTACGCCCCACGGTAAGCCTCAACTGCCACACGCGTTGCCGCGTAAAATACTCGGGATGTTCCAGATAACTGACGTCGTGTACGGTGGCCACCACCGGAACCGAACAGCCGGCGGGGGCGGTATACTGCACGTGGAGCAGGTCCGGACGGTCTTGCCGAATGCGGTTGTTCAGACCGAATGCCAGCCGCAGGAAAGGATTGGAGGCCACCCGCCGGGTTTGGATGCGGTCCGGAACGAAGGCGCGCGCCTCCCGTTCAGACACGTATGCCAGAATCTCACAGTCCTCAGCCTGGCCGGCAAATGCATGTAAGAGGCTTCGGACATAGACTTCGTTCCCCGTTAGACGCCTGCCGATGGCGTGGGCATCGATGGCGATGCGCATTCGTCGTACCAGTATAGCGGACGATCCACTGCCGTAACGGTTCACAAGTCCAGTTTTTCCCACGCGGAGTCCCAGGTAAACTCCTTTTCCAGCAGTGCTCTGCCCGCCTGGCCCAACTGCCGCCGGAGATTCGTATCTTCCAGTACGCGCGTGACCGCGTCCGCGAACGCCGGCCCGCCGTCAGCCAGCAGCAGATTCTCGCCATCGCGGGCCGGCAGACCCTCCGCGCCGATGGTGGTGGAGACCACCGGCAAACCGGCCGACCATGCTTCCAGGATCTTGAACCGCGTGCCGCTGCCCGCCAGCAGCGGAACTACGGCCACGCGCGCACGGGCCAGTTCGCGAACCGCGTCATCCACCTCGCCGGTGACTTCGATTCGCGGGTCGCCCGACGTATAGCGGCTCACCGCCCGGGGATTCTTGCCCACCAGCCGCCAGACGAGCCCTGGCCACCGCTGGCGCAGCCGCGGCCAGACTTCCGCGCGGAAGAATCGCACGGCGCTGAGGTTGGGATGGTACTCCATATTGCCGGAGAAGACCACCGCATCCTCATCCGCGTGCTCCGGTTGCGCCACCCACGGGAGGGCATTGGGATAGACGGCGACATGCGCGGCCGGCGCGATGGCCAGCGCCGCATCGGCATCGCTCCGCGAGGTGGTCAGCACCTGCGAGAATCGCGGCAGCCAGGTCCGCTCCAGATGGAGCGATGCCTCGCGAAAAACGCGGTGCGCGAAGGCCGTGGCCCCACCTTCCACGGCAGCGCAGCGCGCATGCAGCATGGATTCGATGTTGTGCAGGTCAAGCACGGTCCTAAGGCAGGCGGGCGAAATCCGCTCCCAGTAGGGCGCGCACCAGGAATGTTCGATGAGACCGATTTCATAGCGCGCACCGCCGATGGCTTCGGCTACTTCCCGGTGGAAACCGGCGAAGCGGTCGACCAGGGGCGGGACTCCGCGGACCATGCGGCTGGTATTGCGGGCGGCGCGCGCCGCGTGGCTGCGGCCGGTTGACGGCAGTTGGATCACCGACACGCGCCGCGCCAGTCCGGCGGGCAACTGAAGGGCCGGGTCGGGAGCGGAAGGCTGGCGGAAGAGGATGAGGTCGACGGGGCGGGTCCGGGCCAGGTATTGGATGAGTGAGGCGGTGCGCAATGCGCCTCCCCCCGCCAACGGATAGGGAGCTTCGGGGGAGAGAACGAGCGCCGGTTCAGCAGACACTTAGACTCCCCCGGTGTGGCGAAACATGAATGGCCGCGGATGAACAGGGATGAGAGAAGACCTTGTTGCGGCGCAGTCTTGGAGTCCGGGCAAAGACATTATTGGCCACAGATAAACACGGATGAACACAGATAAAACCAAAAAAGAAGGGTTTTTCTTATCTGTGTTCATCGGTGTTCATTCGTGGCTGAATTTGTTCGTGCGGAGTGGTGGCTCAGTCCGATTCCCCCGCAGTTCCAGAATGCCGGTGACATCGGGAGTTCGGAGACTAGTCTCGGCGCCACCTCTTGACAGGTCATCCCAAGGTATCCCGATGGTCCGCGCGGGCCTTCAAAAGCTGAACGCTGAGAGCTGACCGCTGACCGCTTGCGGCGAAGCCGCGCCGCGCCCTTAGGAGCTGTCAAGAAATAAACTTGCCTAACGCTCCCTGACGGTCGCGGCTCTGAACGCGCATCAGAGCCGCGACCGTCAGGGAGCGTTAGGTGGCGATTGAACAGGTTATTTCCACACAGACCCTTAGTTCCCAAACCGCCTCCGAGCCTCCTCGTACACTCCCCGCGTCAACCTTGCGGTGCGCTCCCAGGAGAATTCGCGCGCCCGCGCCAGCGAGAGCGCCCTGCGCTCGGCCACCCACTCCGGCCGCTCCACCGCCTGCCGCATGGCATCGGCCAGCGTGGCGCCATCGTCGGCATATACCGCCGCATCGCCGGCGGCCTCCGCCACCGCGCTCGAAGCAATCACGCCCGTGCCGCATTGCATGGCCTCCAGCACCGGCAGGCCGAAGCCCTCATATAAGGATGGGCAGACCAGCGCCAGCGCACCGGAATACAGTTCGGGAAGTTTCTCGTCGGGGACTTCGCCCGCCAGCCGCAGACCGGGCTCCTCCGCGATCGCCGGGGCATCGGCCCGCCGCCGGCCTGCCAGCACCAGGTCGATGGCGTGATGCCGCCGCACTTCGCGCCATGCCTCCACCAGCATCGGCAGATTCTTGCGAGGCTCCAGGGTTCCCACAAAGAGAAAGTATGGCGCGGCCGCGGGCGGAGGGTCCACACGCCGGAACCACGGCGCGGGAGCTTCCGGGACAGCCACTACGCGGTCCGGTTCCAGCCTGAAGTGTTCGATGACCTGCTTCCGCACGGCGTCCCCGGGCGTGACGATCATGGTGGCAATCCCCAGATCCAACAGGAGCGGGGTGCGGTGCCGTACCCGATGGGCGCCGTGGTGCCAGCGCGGGTCCATCCACGGGGAAAGGTCGTGCAGCGTCATGACGCTGGGACGGCGGGACAGGTAGGGCACGGCGAAATCCGGCCCGTGTACCAGGTCCGCGCCCAGGCGGGCCATTTCGCGATCCAGGCCCCAGATCCACCAGCGGCGCTCCACGGCGTTGCGCGGGCCGCCTCCGCGCCGCAGATTGGCGGGCGCGTCATCCGGCATGCGAAAGGGCTGATCGGAAACCAGAAAGAACTCGTCGTCGGGAAACGAGCGGGCCAGCGCCAGGCTTAACTCGCCGGTGTAACGCGCCAAGCCACCGCTAGAGAGGCCCAGCGACGCGGCTTCAATCGCCACTCGCATGGGGTGACTACCCTCTCACAGTCTCCCGGCCGCCATAATTCTTCTCATAGTAAGTGCGATACTCTCCGCTGCGCACGCGCTCGATCCATGGCGAGTGGGAGCGGTACCAGTCGATGGTGCGGGCCAGGCCGGTCTCGAAATCCATGAGCGGCTGCCATCCCGTTTCGCGCATCAGTTTCTCGCTGGAAAGGGCATAGCGCCGGTCGTGGCCCGGACGGTCGGTGACGTATTGAATCAGGCTCTCGGGCTTGCCGGTGAGAGCCAGCACCTGGCGCACCACGTCCATATTCGGCAGCGACCGGTTGCCGCCGATGTTATAGATTTCGCCGTCATGGCCGCCGCGCAATACCGCCAGGATGCCGCGGCAATGGTCGTCGACATACAGCCAGTCGCGCACCTGTTGGCCATCGCCGTATACCGGCAGCGAGCGGTCTTCCAGGGCGTTCGAGATCATCAGGGGAATCAGTTTTTCGGGGAACTGGTAAGGCCCATAGTTATTCGATGCCCTGGTAATGACTACCGGCATCTTATAAGTGACGAAGTAAGATCGCGCCAGCAGGTCCGACCCCGCTTTGGAGGCCGAGTACGGGCTGCTGGGGTTCAGCGGGTAGTTTTCGCCGGCTTCAAGCGGAGCCTCGAGACTGCCGTAGACCTCGTCCGTGGAGACGTGCAGGAAGCGCCCCAGACGGTGCTTACGGGCCCCTTCGAGCAGCGTAAAAGTGCCGCGAAGGTTGGTTTGTATCACCGGTTCCGGCGAGAGAATGCTGCGGTCCACGTGCGATTCGGCGGCGAAATGCACTACGGCATCGGGCCTCTCTTCCGCCAGCAGGGAATCCACCAGGGCATGGTCGCAAATATCGCCCTGCACGAAACGATATCGAGGATCGTTTTCGATGGAGGTCAGATTTTCCAGGTTCCCTGCGTAAGTCAACTTATCGAGGTTGACTACCTGTGTTTCCGTCTCGCCGATGACCATGCGGACGAAGGCCGACCCGATGAATCCAGCGCCGCCGGTAACTAGAATTTTCACAGGTTCTCCACTTCGGACTCAGCCGTAGCTCTACTTTTTCTGGGTTTCCCAATCGTAATTGATCGACGCATCGTCGTATGGCAAGCGTCCTTCGTCCTGGGGATTGTAGAACCGGTCGGTCATATAGACCAGTAGTGCGTCCTGATTGCCGATGATCTTGTACCCGTGGGCGACTCCCGGCGGAATCAGCACCTGCCAGGGCCGCATAGGGCCCAGGTACAGCGTATTACGCGCGCCGAAAGTGGGTGACCCAAGCCGCAGGTCCGCCAGCACCACCTGAAAAAGTCCCGTGACGGGCGTCCAGCAATCGGTCTGATGCAGATGGAAATGAAAAGCTTTGATGGTACCGCGATAGTTCATGGCCGCCGAGACCTGGCTGCGCTCGGGCGGGAAACCGGCGGCCAACCCGTGGCCGATGCGTTGGATTTCCAGGAAGAACCCGCGGTCGTCGGGATACACGGTGTAGGGCTGCAGACGCACGCCGGCGATCAGGTCGGGGGCGTCCACGCGGCCGATTACCGCACCGATGCCTTTGTCGTTCGCGGGATAGGCGAGTTGCAGTTCGCCGGAGGACGCGATGATTCGCGCCGCGGCCTGGGGAGTGGATTGGACCGCCATCAGGCCTGCACCATACGTTCTTGTGCGGTCACGGACTGGGCCACCAGATTGGCCGCGCGCAGCAGAGAGTCGAACGTCCCGGCGTCGGTCCACCAGCCCTCCAGATATGAAAATGTCATGTTGCCTTCGCGGATGTAGGCGTTGTTGACATCGGTAATCTCGAGCTCTCCGCGGTGCGAGGGCACCAGCGTGTGGATCTTGTCGAATACCGTGGCGTCATACATGTAGACGCCCGTCACCGCGAGGTTCGATTTCGGATGGGTGGGCTTCTCCTCGATCCCCACCACCTTGCCGCCGGAGACATCAGCCACGCCGAACCGCTCCGCGTCGTTCACTTCCTTGAGAAGAATGTGGGCGCCGGATTCCTGCGCCTGAAACTTCTCGGCAGCCCCGCGAATATCGCGCTCGATGATGTTATCGCCCAGCACCACGCAGATCTTTTGCCCATCGGCGAAATGTTGCGCCAACGCCAGCGCGTCGGCGATTCCGCCTTCGCCTTCCTGGTAAGTGTAGTTGATGTGCTTCAGCCCGAATTCCTTGCCGTTGGCCAGCAGGCGCAGAAAATCGCCCGAGTTTCTGCCGCCGGTGACGACCATGATATCCCGGATGCCGGCATCCACCAGCGTCTGAATCGGGTAGTAGATCATGGGCCGGTCGTAAATGGGCAGCAGATGTTTGTTGGTGATTTTAGTCAGCGGAAACAGCCTGCTCCCCGTCCCGCCCGCGAGCACGATGCCCTTCATAAGCCTTCATCATACAATACCGGTCCGGCCGCCCGGCAAAACCGGTTAGAATACCCTTAAATGACGCACTACGATTGGAATCGACTGACGCCCGAACAACTGAATCCGAAGATCACCCGCAAGGCGATCCACAGCGGGAATATGACCATCGCACGCCTGGAATTGCAGAAGGACGCGCAGGTTGACGAGCACAGCCATCACAACGAGCAAATCACCATGGTGGAACGCGGCGCGCTGAAGTTTTCCATCGACGGTGGCCATACAGTGGTGCGCGGGGGCGAGACGCTGGTGATCCCGCCGGACGTGTCGCACGGCGTAGTGGCGCTGGAAGATACCGTGGTATTCGACGTATTCGCGCCCTCGCGCGACGACTGGCCCCGCTAACGATGAAATTAGCCCAACGCGGTTTGAACGCTCTTTCGCTGTCGACGTTGTTCGCGGCGATGGCAGTTGCCCAAGCGAATGGGCCTGACGTTACGAAGCGCCTCGACGCACTGGAAAAGGCCACCCGGGCCGCGCAGATGTCCGGCGATAACGCCTGGATGCTGACCTGTTCGGCGCTGGTCCTGATGATGACGGCCCCCGGCCTGGCGCTATTCTATTGCGGCCTGGTGCGCCGCAAGAATGTGCTCTCCACCATGATGCACGGCTTCGCCCTGATGGGTGTGGTGACCATCCTGTGGGCGGTGGTGGGCTATAGCCTGACGTTTTCCGAAGGCTCGCCGTTTCTGGGCGGACTGCGCTATCTGTTCCTGAACGGCGTGGGCGCCGATCCCAATGCCGATTACGCCGCCACCATTCCGCAGCAGACGTTCATGGTGTACCAGTTGATGTTCGCCATCATCACACCGGCCTTGATCTGCGGGGCCTTCGCCGAGCGCATGCGGTTTTCGGCCATGCTGCTGTTCATGACGCTGTGGATGTTCCTGGTGTACTTCCCCATGGCGCACATGGTGTGGGGCAAAGGCGGTTTTCTGAACGGCGCCCTCGGCGGCCGGTTCCCCGCCTGGGATTTCGCGGGAGGCACGGTGGTCCACATCACCTCCGGCGTTTCGGCGCTGGTGTGCGCGCTGTATATGGGCAAGCGGACCGGGTATCCGCACGAATCCATGCGGCCTCACAACCTGGTGCTAAGCGTGATTGGCGCATCCATGTTGTGGGTGGGATGGTTCGGTTTCAACGCCGGCAGCGCACTGAGCGCGGGACCGCTGGCGACCAGCGCCTTCGTGGCCACGCACTTCGGAGCGGCGGCGGCGGCCATGTCCTGGCTATTCGTGGAATGGTGGGTCACCGGAAAGCCGAGCGTCCTGGGCGCCATCTCGGGAGCGGTGGCCGGACTGGTGGCCATTACGCCGGCCTCGGGCTTCGTCCAGCCGATGGCGGCGATTCTCATCGGCGCGGCGGCGGGCGCGGTCTGCTACCTGATGGTGAGCCGGGTGAAGCGGAAGTTCGGCTATGACGATTCGCTCGACGCCTTCGGAGTCCACGGAATCGGCGGGACGCTGGGCGCGGTGCTGACGGGCGTTTTCGCCACCAGGGCGGTCAACGATCTGCGGTCGGGCAAGGCCATGGGATGGGTGGATGGCGATGGCGGGCAAGTAGTGAATCAGTTGATTGCGGTGGCGATTTCGTGGGCTCTGGCGATTGTCGGGACGCTGATTATTCTGAAGATTTGCGACGCGGTGTTGGGCGTGCGCGTGGACGTCAATCAGGAGACTGAGGGCCTGGATTTGAGCCAGCACGGAGAAGACGCGTATAACTTCGAAGGGTGAGGCGCCCCCATCGCGCTCCGCAACTCTCAGGGAAAGCCTCAGTGGTGCTCGCCCGGGGCGGATGCGGGAGATCCCTTCGCCAGCGGCCTATCCTCATCGTCGGGATTCGGCTTTACCACGTAATGAACAATCACCGAGATGCGGCGGTTGGCCGCGCTCTCGGGGTCCTGCGGCCTGCGCAGACGCTGGTCGGCATACCCGCGGACCTGCGTTACCTGCTTCGGACCCAGCCCGCTCTGCTGCATCACCCGGCGCGCCGCGTTGGCCCTGTCGGCGGAGAGCTCCCAGTTGGTGTAGCTTCCGCTGGTGGCGAAAGGTTTGGCGTCGGTATGGCCCTCGATGGAGAGCGTATTGGGAAGTCTGCCGAGCTCCGCTGCCAGCAGAGACAGCAGTTCTTTGCCCTCGTCGTTGGGCTCCGGGGTGCCGACCGGGAAAAAGGCTCCCTTCTCAGTCTCCATCAGCTCGATCCGCAGGCCTTCGGCAGTGATGGTCATCTCAATCTGATCTTTAAGCTTCTCGGTAATGTTCACCTTCCGGATAGCGGCCGACAACTCGTCTTTGATCTTGTCTAAGTTGTCCTTAGTGACGACGAAATTGTCTCCCGAGCCGTTCTCCCCGTTCCCCACCTTCTTGGAAGTACCGGTAGGGTCCTTGAAATAGCCTCCCACGGCCACGCGGATCTGTTTACTGCTATTGAGCAGCCAGAGCACGATGAACAGTGCCATCATGGCGGTGACAAAGTCGGCGTAGGCAACCTTCCAGGCGCCTCCGTGGTGGCCGCCGTGGGCCGCCTTCTTCCTGATGATGACGATGGGCGCTGTTTGGGCCATGGTGCGTCTCTCACTAAGCGGCGGCGCTGGCTGCCATGCCCTTGCTGCGGCACAGCTTTTCGAGTTCCTGGAATGAGGGCCGCACATGTCCCGGAACTGCGCGCCGGCCGACTTCGACCGCCAGAATCGGCGCCAGCCCCTTGATAAAGGCCATCATGCAAACGCGCAGGACGTGGTAATAGGCGTTCTCATCGTCGGCCGTTTTCGACATGTTGGTGGCGATAGGCCCCAACAAGCCGTAGCACAGCAAAATGCCGAGAAATGTTCCTACCAGTGCCGCCGCCACCTTATGGCCGATTTCCTCCGGCGGACCGCCGAGCGCCCCCATGGTAATCACCACGCCCAGGACCGCCGCAACGATTCCGAGGCCGGGCAGCGCGTCCGCCATGGTACTGAGTGCGGCCACCGGCTGGCTGACGCCGTGATGATGTACCTCCATGTCCAGTTCCATCATCTGGTCGATATCGAACGCTTCCACGGTTCCCGCCGACGCGGTACGCAGCGTGTCGCAGATGAAGTCTCTGACGTGGTGGTCTTTGACAATGGCCGGGTAGGCGGTGAAGACTTTGCTTTTGGAGGGCTCCTCAATATCGTTTTCGATGGCCGCCAGGCCGCTCCGCCGCGCCAGGTTGAACAGGTCGTAGAGCATTTTCAAGGTATCCAGATAGCGCTGCCGGGTGAACTTCGAGCCGGTGAAGACACTGATCACGCCGCCCAGAATGGCTTTCAGAATGTGCGGCGGGTTGCCCACCAGCACCGTGCCCACGGCCGCGCCGGCGATGATCACCAGTTCGGCGGGTTGGAGCAGCACCAGCATGTTGCCTTTTTCCATCAGATAGCCGCCGACCACCGCTCCGAAAACCACCAGGATTCCGAGAATCGAGAACATAGCTCCTCTTGTGCGTTAGAGATCAAACACCCTAATTCCATATCGGCGCGGGCCTGAGTTTCTAGAGCGAAAAACATTAATGGCCACGGATGAACACGGATGAACGCGGATAAGGCATAGGATCAACGTAAGACCATATAGAGCACGGCTGAGAGGGCTATGCCCCCGAGGATTCCGACTTTTTCCAGCACGGAGACGGTGGCGCGGCGCTTGCGGTTGTCGGGGATGTAGAAAATGTCGTTGGCCAGGAGCGGGACGTCGGGGGACTTGCGGTCCATGA
>Ga0182016_10003214_pt1 | contig 18777 bp, 16 predicted proteins | sample 712S2MmetaG_FD_120491 | JGI IMG/M metagenome (GOLD analysis project Ga0182016, IMG submission 120491) | Permafrost microbial communities from Stordalen Mire, Sweden - 712S2M metaG | ecosystem: Environmental > Terrestrial > Soil > Wetlands > Permafrost | place: Sweden: Stordalen | collected...
ACGCGTGCAGTCTTCATCAGCTGGCCCCCTCGCGGCGAATTCTACCCCTATTGGCAATTGCGTTTCTACTATATTCGAGCTTCGATTTGTGCAAGGATCGCAACAAAGTGAGGTGTTCACAGGAGCTTTTCCTGAACGAGCCACTAGGAGGACACGATGCAGATAAAGAATTTGGTCGTCGATTTCAACCTCGGCGCTTCGAGCTCTCGCGGATCGGGATTTTTGCGTATCGAGCAGGCCATGATGAAGCAACTACTCAGGATAGAGGGCAACAGAATCGATTATTCCTGCACGAACGGCTCTAAGGCTGCATACGGTTCGGCGTGGGCTCGCGACGAGCAGGCGGCGAACAGAGTGGCGAATCTGATAAAGCAGAGCGGAGGTAGGTCTATTCAGCAGATTTGGGACATCGATTTGCCGATAGAGTAAGTCAAGTTGTCTTGCTCGTTGCCACGGTGTTGCCTCGGGTCTTGGCCTCTTACGGCAGCAGGAATGCGGAAGCGCCATCTGGGGTGTTCCAGTGGTAGGTGATTTCGGCGTGGGCCGAATCGTTGGAGCGCGAGCGCCAGTGCTCGGGCGTGCTGGAATTTAGCCAGTCGACGGGTCGCGCGCCGGAGCCGCCGGTCGAGGCGATCTGGAAGGCTTCGCGTAACGCATCGCGCTGCTCTTTGCCGCGCATATTGGGAGCCGAGGAGACGATGGTGGCGGCGCCGCTGCGCGCGAGGACTTCGAGCCACTGGCGATTGAGCTCCCAAGGCACCGCGTCGGTGAGGCCGACAAGGTCGGGATCAATCGTAAAGAAGATTCCATTTTGCGGCAGGCGGAAGGAAAGCGTGTTCACGCCCATGCGGCGGGTGCGCTCCCACTGATGGCCGCTGGTGTCGTCGCCGATGCGCTGCAGGTCAAAGACGCCCTGGCCGAAATGGCCGACGGTGTTGCAGCCGTCGATGACGACATTGCTGCCGGCCGCTTCGCGGATGAGGGCATAGAGGCCGGCGATGACTTCAGCATTGGTGCGCGTGCGATCGTGGAGCGACCAGCCGGGAAGCGTGGGCTGCGGTCCCATCTCGAATCCCCACTGACCGAGAAGGTCGTAGGTGCTGAAGTCGTGCTTGACCATCTCGTAGCCCCAGTCGGCGGCCTGGCGCAGTTTGGCGCGAATGGCGGCTTGGGCTTCGGGAATGGTGGGGTCGTAGGCCAACTCCGCTGCGCGATCTTTTCTGGAGCCGACGCGCGCGGCAGGCAGCTGCAAGGCAGAGGGCGTTCCGGCAAGCGCTTCGAGCGGGCGTACCCAGATGCCGGGGCGGGCGGTACGCTTGCGAATCTCTGAGGCCAGCTTTCCCATGTCGGGCCACGCCGCAGTGTTGTTGGTCCAGCCGCCATCGATAACGGAAAATGGGCGAACACCGGCGGTGGGCGACATCTCGACAAGGAAATCGGTATCGCGCAGGATCGACTCGGCAGTGCTTTGCCCGTAGCTGTAGTCCCAGTCGTTGGCGCCGTAAATGGGGTTGATCGGACGTGACGGACGAGCGCACATGGTGCGGCACAGATCCGCGACGGAGTCGATGGCTTCTTCATTCTCACTGCCGCGATGCGTGACGACGGTGGCCATGGTTAGCAAACGCTCACCAAGTTCGACGCCGTTGCCGCCGTTCGTGACGTTGAGCCACAGCGAGACGCCTTCCGGATCGAGTTGCCAGAAGCAGAGCGCGCGCGCATCGGTCTTGACGCCGTAGGCATGGCAAGCATGGCCATCGAATGTGGCGAAGTACCACGGGAGCACGCGCTCGGGAATGATGTTGCGCCAACCGAGCTCCCCATAGCTGCGCTCCCAGGCGTCGCCAAGAATCAGGAGATCGGCTGCGCGTGCGATTTTCCAACGGATGTGAATTGCCGCCATAGGCGAACCTGGCGATTGAAGGGAGAGAACCAACGCGTCAGCTTGCACTTTGGTTTCGACTTCGATCTGCTGCCCGGCCCAGCGCTCGCCCGCGCGCGCAAGCGGAATGCGCCCGGCAGGAACGGTTTGATGAAAGCTGGGATACGCGGTGACGAGATCGGGAACGCGGAGCAATTCGAGAAACGATGCCGCTTTCGTCGATGGAGCTTGCGACAATTTTTCTATCGCGAATGCAGAGGACGCGACCGGCAGGCCTGTGACGGCGGCGGCTCCCGCGCTAAGGAAAGACCGGCGTGTCGTCATCTTCTGGCCGTCGGTCCGGCGGCACGGACCGCGGCCGATGCGTCGAATTGCTGGAAGTTGGCCTCGAAGCGGGAAGCGAGGTCGGCAGCCTGCCGATCGTAAGCCGCAGCATCGGTCCACACATTGCGCGGGTTCAGTATTTCGCGTGGCACGCCTGGGCACTCAACCGGAATGCTGAGGCCGAAGGCGGGCTCGGTGACGAACTGCACGTTGTCTAGCTTGCCATCGAGCGCGGCATTCACCAGAGCGCGCGTGTGTCTCAGGCTCATGCGCTTGCCTACGCCAAAGCGGCCACCGGACCAACCGGTGTTTACGAGCCAGCAGACGGCGTTGTGCTGCTTGAGGCGGGCGCCGAGCATTTCCGCGTAAACGTGCGGGGCCAGCGGCAAGAAGGGCGAGCCGAAGCAGGCTGAGAATTCAGGGACGGGATCAGAACCCATGCCAGCTTCGGTTCCGGCGAGCTTGGCCGTGTAGCCGGAGAGGAAGTGATACATGGCCTGTTCGGGCGTGAGGCGCGCGATGGGAGGCAGCACGCCGAAAGCATCGGCAGCGAGAAACAGGATGTTGCGCGGATGCCCGCCCACGCCAGGAATAACGGCATTCTCGATGAATTCGATGGGATAGGCGGCGCGCGTGTTCTCCGTGAGCTGAATGTCCTTATAATCCGGCTCGCATGTCACCGGATCGAGCACGACATTTTCGAGGACTGACCCGAAGCGGATGGCGTGAAAGATCTGCGGTTCTTTCTCTTCGCTCAGGTCGACGCATTTGGCGTAGCATCCACCTTCAAAATTAAAAATGCCTGTGGCGCTCCAGCCGTGCTCGTCGTCGCCGATGAGGCGGCGTGCCGGGTCGGCTGAGAGCGTGGTCTTGCCCGTGCCACTCAGGCCGAAGAAGAGCGCTGTGACGCCGTCCGCACCCACATTGGCGGAGCAATGCATCGGCAGCACGTCACGACCCGGAAGGAGGAAGTTCATCACGCCGAAGATGGACTTCTTCATTTCGCCGGCATACTTGGTGCCGCCGATGAGGATGATGCGTCGCGTGAAGTCGGCGAGGATGAAGGCATCGGTGCGCGTTCCGTCTCGATCGGGAATGGCGGAGAATTCCGGCGCCGCGATTACGGTGAATTCTGGCTGATGGCCGGCGAGTTCGGCCGCGCCGGGACGAACAAAAAGCTGTCGAACGAACAGAGCGTGCCACGCATATTCCGCGATCACGCGGATGGGCAGCCGATAGGCGGCATCGGCGCCGCAATAGAGGTCCTGCACGAAAAGATCGCGCTCACGCATGTGGGCGAGCACGCGTTGGAGCAGGGCTTCGAACTTGCCGGAGTCGAAGCGCTGATTCACCCGTCCCCAGTCGACGGAATCGTGCGTGACGGCGTCGTCGACCGTGAATTTATCGCGCGGGCTGCGGCCGGTGCGCGCACCTGTGACGGCGACCAGGGAGCCGTTGGAGGCGAGGCGGGCTTCGCCGCGAAGCAACGCGCTCTCAATGAGCTGGGCTGCGGGCAGATTGCGATGGACATGGGCCCCAGCCGCGAGCGCGCTTACTGCCTCGGTGATTGACGAAGTTGCCATGCACGGGCTCCTAAGGTGTAACAAAGCACAAAAATTATTGTGCCATGGCAAGAGCAGGGTGGTCAGTGGCGACGTGGGCACTCCGGCGGGGGTAGCAAGACTCTCCTTGACAATCTAGGAGAGAGGCGTTAGGGTCTTTCCTAGACAAACTAGGAAGCGTGTTTTGGCCGCCGGTGAAGCGCGAGGAGACATTCGATGGGCGAGAAACAGAACGACGTGTTGCAGGGAACGCTGGACCTGTTGATCCTGAAGGCGGTTTCGCTGGGGCCGCTGCACGGCTATGGCGTATTGCTTCGGATCCAGCAGATTTCAGGCGAGGAGCTTGTGATTCAGCAGGGATCGCTTTATCCGGCGCTCTACCGGCTTGAGGCGCAGGGCGCCATCGCCAGCGAATGGGGCGAGAGCGAGAACAACCGTCGCGCGAAGTACTACACCCTGACCGGGGCAGGCCGGGAGCGCCTGGAAGAAGAGACCGGCAAATGGAACCGGATGGCAGGGATCATCGGAACGATTTTGAGCGCGACGTAGAAGCAGGGAACAGGGACTGGGAGACAAGGGTGAATCGCATGGGTCGGAGTTCTTTTCTTCATCGATTGGTTTCGCGAGGACGGGCTTGGGTAAGCGCCGTGGCTGGGCGCGAGCGATTGGAATTCGAAATGAAGACGGAGCTGGATTCCCATCTCGAGATGTTGATAGCCGAGTTCGTGCGCAAAGGATATGAACCGGAAGAGGCCACGCGGCGAGCGCGCATGGCGCTGGGAGGAACTGTGACGCACAAGGAAGGCATGCGCGCTGCGCTTGGCCTGCGCTGGTGGGACGAGTTCTGGGCCGATCTGCGATTTGCGGCGCGTCTTCTGCGCAAAAGCCCAGGATTTACGGCCATTGCGGTGACTTCTCTGGCGCTCGGCATCGGCGCCAATACCGCCATTTTCTCCGTGGCGAAGAAAGTCATGCTCGATACGCTGCCGGTGAACAAGCCGCACGAATTGCGCCTGTTGACGTGGGTTAGCGGTCATGAGCGGCCAGTGCCTCCGGTTTGGGGCGATGTATTGCAGACACCGAATGGAGGCCTGCAGAGCAATGGTTTCTCGTATCGCGTCATGGAGGAACTGCGCACGCGCAGCGACGTGATCGACGGTGCAATCGCGTTCAAAGATGTGCAGATGACAGCGACCATCGATGGAGAGCCGCAACTGGTAACGAGCGAGATGGTAAGCGGCAATGTATTCGATGTGCTGGGAGTGTCGCCGCTGGCAGGGCGCGGCTTTACACAATCGGACGACGCGGGGCCGGGACGTGGCCCCGTGGCCATTATCAGCGAGAGCTATTGGACGGAGCGGTTTGGGCGATCGACAAGTGCGGTGGGAGAGACGATTTCGCTGAACGGTGTGCCCGTGACGATTGTCGGCGTGGGTCCGGCGCACTTCAATGGCTTGCAGTTCGGCGTAATCACCGATGTGTTTGTGCCCATCACAATGCAGCCAGTTCTTTTGCCGCGCGCGCAAAGGAGTACGGTATCGCTGTTGAACAACCCGCAATCCTGGTGGGTGCAGATGCTGGTGCGGCTGCGGCCTGGCGTTCCGGAGGCGCAGGCACAGGCGGCGCTGGACGTGGCGCTGCGGGAGACGGCGATGGCCACGCTGCCGGCGACACCCGCCCTGGATCTTCTTCATCTGCAACTGGAACCTGGAGACCGCGGGTTGGATTATGTGCGGGGCCAATTCATGCAGCCATCGTTTGTGCTGCTGGCGCTTGCGGGGCTGGTGCTGCTGCTGGCGTGTGTCAACCTGGCCAACCTGCTGCTGGCGCGCGCAGCCACGCGGCAGCGCGAGATGAGCACGCGGCTGGCGCTGGGCGCAGGACGCGCACGGATTCTACGCCAACTGTTGACGGAGAGTTTACTTCTGTCAGGATTAGGCGGCGCATCGGGGCTGCTGCTGGGCTTTCTGGGGCGCAACTTGATTCCGCGCCTGATTGAAGACACCCTGCAGCCATCGGGGATGCGCATCGATTTCGATTGGCGCGTGGTGGCATTCACGCTTGCTGTGTCGCTGGCGACAGGGATCCTGTTTGGCGTGGCGCCGGCATGGCGGGCTATGCATGCGGATTCCAGCCATTCGCTCAAAGGCGCGGGCACTGCGTCGCAAGGACGGCAGAAGATGCTGCTGGGCAAAGGGCTGGTGCTGGTGCAGATTGCGCTGGCTGCCATTCTGCTGGTGGGCGCGGGGTCATTTGTGCGCACGCTGGTGGAACTGAGCCGAACACCCCTGGGATTCCGCTCGGACCATCTGTTGCTCTTCCAGTTGAACCCTCCGCAGGCCCGCTATACCGAGGCGCAGGTCGCGACGATGTACAAACAACTGGAAGAGAAGTTCGCCGCGATTCCCGGCGTTCGCTCGGTGTCGATGAGCAACATTGCGATCATCGGCGACGGGCATTCGGGTTCGACATTTCACGTGCTGGGCGCGCCCCCGGATAGGGAAGAAGTTCGCGTGCAGACGAATACGGTGGGAAGCGATTTCTTTCGTACGATGGGAATTCCGATTGTGCGCGGGCGCGCATTCAACGCATCGGACACGGCGACTTCACCCAAAGTGGCCGTTGTGAACCGCGCACTGGCAAAGCAATTTTTCCCCGGACAGGATGCGCTTGGGAAGATTTTTGAAAGCGATCCGGAAGATATTGAAGGTCCGGTGGAAATCATAGGCATTTGCCCGGACACACGCTACGCCGACATTCGCAGCGAGACGCCGGCGACATTCTACGTCGACTATCGGCAGAAGCCAGGCGCGGGCCGGATGGTCTTCGAGATGCAAACCGAAGGCGAGCCGGCGAGTGTCTTGAGCGCGGCGCGGGCGGCGGTTGCAACGCTTGACGCGAATTTGCCGCTGACAGACGTCCGCACGATGCAGCAACAGGTGGCTTCAACCACACGGGAAGAGCGGATGTTCGCGGAGCTGACCAGCGGCTTTGGGTTGTTGGCGCTGGTGCTTGCCTCCGTAGGGATTTACGGAATCATGGCGTACGCAGTGGCGGGACGAACGAGCGAGATCGGGATTCGTATGGCGCTTGGTGCGCAGCCGCGGCAGGTGCGCGGCATGATTCTGCGCGAGAGCACAACGCTGACGATTGCGGGCATTGTTGTCGGCGTGAGTGCGGCGCTGCTGCTGATGCGCCTGGTGAAGTCGATGCTCTATGGAATCCAGGCAGGCGATCCGCTCACTCTCGCGGGCGGCGTCGCGGTTCTGGTGAGTGTGGCGCTGGCGGCAAGCTGGATTCCGGCGCGGCGCGCCGCGCGGATTCAGCCTATGGAGGCGCTGCGACACGAATAAGGCAGGGAACAGGGATTGGATGATCGGTGGTCGGGAATCAGTGGGGGTGGGATGAGTTGGAATTCAATTCTTGTGCGGACGGTTTCACGCATGCGGTCGTGGATGCAGGCGATGGCAGGGCGCGCGCAGGTGGAGAGCGAGATGGATGCGGAGCTGATGTCGCATCTCGACTTGCTGACCGCGGAGTTGATGCGAGCGGGTATTGAACCGAAAGAAGCGGCGCGGCGAGCGCGAATTGCGATGGGGGGATTGATGACGCACAAGGAAGAAATGCGGGCTGCGCTGGGGCTTCGCCCATGGGATGAGTTTGTGACGGATCTGCGCTTCGGCTTGCGGCTACTGCGCAAGAGTGCGGGATTCACGGCCATCGCGGCCACCTCGCTGGCGCTGGCTATCGGCGCGAATACTTCGATTTTCTCGGTGGCAAAAAGTCTTCTGTACGACCGGCTGCATGTCGATCATCCCGAACAGTTGCGGTTAATTCGGTGGAAGATGGACCCCCAGAGTGCTGTTCATGACATGTGGGGTGAGTTCGAGCCGGCTCCGGATGGAAGTGGAATGCTGGGTCCGATCTTGTCGTATCCCGTTTACGCCAACATGCGCGCACACAACCAGGTGATGCAGGACCTGTTCGCGTTCAAAGAAGACAGTATGAACGCTACGCTGCATGGGACCGCGCGCCGCGTGGACGTATCGATGGTATCGGGAAATTTTTATTCCGGCGTGGGTGTGCGTCCGCAGCTTGGGCGCGCGATTCAGCAGTCGGATGACGCGATTCCCGGCGCGGGCACGGTTGCGGTGATCAGCGACGAAGAGTGGACGCGCGATTTTGGCCGCTCAGCCTCAGTGCTGGGGCAGACGATCACCGTGAATCAGCAGGCGTTGACCATTGTCGGCGTGAATCCACGCGGGTTTACAGGCGCAAAGCATGTGCAGGCATCTCCGGATATTTTTGTGCCGCTGAGTTTGCAGCCGATGATCGATCCGAAAGGAAGTGAAGCTTCGCTGCTTACAGACAGCCAGCTTTGGTGGGTCAACGTAATGGGCCGGCTCAAGCCAGGCGTCACCGACCAGCAGGCAACGGCGGCGCTCGATGTACAGCTGGCTGCGGCCACGCGGGCGACGTTGCCAGTAAAACCGACGGAAACACTTCCGCGGTTGATTCTCGACAGAGGCGACCGCGGTCTCAACTTTGCGGGCCAGCAATACAAGGAGCCGGTTTTTGTGTTGATGACCCTCACTGGCTTTGTGCTGCTGCTGGCTTGCGCCAACGTCGCGAACCTGCTGCTGGCACGCGGCGCGCAACGGCAGCGGGAAATGAGCGTGCGGCTGGCTATGGGCGCGGGGCGCAGCCGCGTGTTGCGCCAGTTGCTCACAGAGAGCTTGCTGCTTGCGGCCATCGGCGGAGCCGGCGGTCTCGTCCTCGGCTATTTCGGTCGCAGTATTTTGCCGAACATGCTTTCGAACGCATGGGAGCAAGGCCCGATCCAGGTTCCGATGGATTGGGGTGTGTTTGCTTTCGCGACCGTCATCACTCTGCTCACCGGCCTTCTGTTTGGGCTCGCGCCCGCATGGAGCGCGTCGCGTGCGGAGGTGACCAGCAGCCTGAAGGAGAGTGCACAGAGTACGACCCGGCGGCGCAAAGGGCTCAGTGGCAAGGCGCTTGTCGGATTTCAAATTGCGTTGTCAACGTTGCTGGTTGTGGGCGCGGGTCTTTTTCTGCGCACCGTTCTGGCGCTCAATTCAGTCAACGTTGGATTCCGTACCGACCACCTGGTCTTGTTCGAAGTGGACCCTCCTGAGAAGCGTTACGACCACGGCAAAGATGTGCAACTGCATCGGCGGCTGGAACAGGACTTCGCGGCTTTGCCGGGCGTGGAAGGCGCGACTCCGATCAACAACCCGTACATTTCCGACGGCCTTTCGAACAGCGACTTTATTCCTGAAGGCGCCGCAGATGATGGCCACCATAGCGGCGCGGAAGATTTCAATATCACGGGGAACACCTTCTTCCAGACGTTTGGCATTCCCATCATTGCCGGACGCGGTTTCGGCGCGCAGGACACGGCGAGCTCGCAGAAGGTGGCTGTCATCAACCAGGCGCTGGCGAAAAAGCGTTTCCCGAATGCCAACCCGGTGGGCAAACGTTTCCGCACAGACGGCGCGGCCACCGAATGGTATGAAATTGTGGGCGTCTGCGGCGATACGCATTACGCCAAGCTGCGCGAAACGGCGCCCCCGCAATTCTTTGTGTCGTATGTTCAACAGAAGGGTGTGGGCGGCATGACGTACGCGGTGCGCACACAGATGCCGGTCAGCAAGATTGCTCCCGCATTACGCGGAGTGGTGCAGAAAGCAGACCGCGATTTGCCGATTGTCGACCTGCGCACGCAGCAGGAGCAGATCGATGCGAACATGCAGATGGAGCGCACATTTGCTGCGCTGACGTCAGGGTTTGGCGTCCTCGCGCTGGCGTTGGCGTGCGTGGGCATCTACGGCATCATGGCGTACTCGGTGGCGAATCGCCGCAATGAGATTGGAATTCGCATGGCGCTGGGCGCGCAACCGGGCCAGGTGCGCGGCATGATTCTGCGCGAGAGTACATGGCTCGCGCTGGCGGGAATCGTCGTGGGCGTGGGCGGAGCGTTGTTGCTGACGCGACTGGTGCGCACGATGCTCTATGGGATTGAAGCAAACGATCCGGCTACGATTGCGGCGGGTTGCTGCCTTCTGCTGCTGGTGGCGCTGGGGGCGAGTTGGATTCCGGCGCGCCGCGCGGCACGGGTGCAGCCGATGGATGCGCTGCGACACGAATGATGCAGAGAACAGTAAACAGGGACTAAGGGACTGAGGTATTTGGAAACAGGGGATGAGAGGTTATGAGCTTGCGCGCACACCTGGCGAGGATGGTTACTCCACCGAAGGCGTGGGCTCGGGGCGTGGCGCGGCGAAAGCAATTGGAGCGCGAAATGGAGACGGAACTGACGTTCCATCTCGAATGGCTTACGGCGAAGTTCGCGCGCGAAGGCTACGGAGAAGAGGAAGCATCGCGGCGTGCGCGGATTGCGATGGGAGGGGCGATGACGCACAAAGAAGAGATGAGGGCTTCGCTGGGACTGCGTTGGTCAGATGAATTGTGGGCCGACCTGCGTTACGCGGCAAGGATGTTGCGCAAAAGCCCCGGCTTCACGCTGGTGGCGGCTCTGTCGCTGGCGTTGGCCATCGGCGCAAATACAACCATCTTTTCTGTCGCGAAGCAGGTCCTTTTCGAGCGCCTGGCCGTGGATCACGCCGCGGATTTGCGTCTGCTGTCGTGGACCGGCTCCAAGGACCACGTAGCAGTCCACCACATTCATGGAGACTACAATCCACTGCCCGGCGGACTGATGTCCAGCGCCGCCTTCTCTTATCCCGCGTATGTTGCACTGCGCGCGCAAAGCCATGTGCTTGGCGACCTGCTTGCGTTCGAGAGCACCTACATGAACGCCACGATCCACATGCAGGCGCAGCGTGTGCAGGTTGAGATGGTATCGGGCAACTACTATTCGGTTCTCGGGGTGCAGGCGCAACGTGGCCGTACGATCCAGGCTTCCGACGAGCAAGGGCCAGGAACGGGGGCTGTTGTCGTGATCAGCGATGGCCTGTGGGAACGGGCGTTCAATCGCTCGCCATCCGTCATCGGGGAAATGGTCAAGGTCAACGATGCACCGCTCACGATCATCGGTGTGAACCCGCCAGGCTTTACGGGAGCAAAGGACGTACAACAATCGCCGCAGCTTTTCATCCCCATGTCGATGCAGCCGCTGGTTCGTCCGATGACGGTGAAGGCGGCGCGACTCGCCAGTACTGGGCAGCCGTATCCAGACGCGCTTTCAGATCCGGATTTGTGGTGGGTCAACATCATGGGCCGCACGCAGGCAGGGATGAGCGATTCCACGGCCCAGGCCACGTTGGACGGCGAGCTCGGAGCCATGGTCCGCACCACGATGCGGGTGCGCACGGGCGAAGACATTCCGCGGATGAAGTTGCGCGACGGGAGCCGTGGCCTGTTTGAAAAGGAAGAGTTTTATGCAAAGCCCATGGCCGTGCTCATGACGCTGGTTGGCTTTGTGTTGTTGCTCGCCTGCGCCAACGTGGCTAACCTGATGCTGGCCCGCGGCGCGCAGCGGCAGCGCGAGATGAGTGTGCGCCTGGCACTCGGCGCGGGACGCGGCCGCATTCTAAGGCAGATGCTGGTGGAAGGGCTGCTGCTGGCTTCCCTCGGTGGGGCAGGAGGTTTGCTGATGGGCTACCTCGGCCGCAACATCATCCCCGCTATGACGACGGCTGCATGGGACAACAGCGACTTTCACATTCACTTCGACTGGCTGGTCTTTGCATTCACTGCCGCCGTCACGCTGCTTACGGGCCTGTTATTCGGGCTGGCGCCGGCACTCTCTGCGGCTCGCGCCGAGGTCACGCACGGGCTAAAAGAAACTACGCAAACCACCACGCGGCGCCGCAAGGGAATGGGCGGAAAAGCGCTCGTCGGCTTTCAGATCGCACTCTCCACGCTGCTGGTGATTGGCGCCGGGCTGTTTCTGCGCACACTCGCCGGGTTGAACTCAGTGCCGGCGGGCTTTCGTACCGATCACCTTCTGCTCTCGGAGATCGACCCGCCGGCAAATCGCTACCCGGCCGGCAAAGATATTCAGATGCACCAGCGGCTTGAGCAGGCTCTGGCTGCGATTCCCGGTGTTGAATCGGTGGCGCCGGCAATGGATTCGTATCTCTCCAACGACTCCTCGTCCACTGACTTTCTGCCCGAAGGCGAGCCCTACAACAAAGAAAAGCGTCAGGAAGAAAACTACAACGCCGTCGGGGTTCGCTTCTTCGAGACGCTTGGCATTCCCATCATCGCCGGCCGGTCTTTCGGCGCGCAGGATACGGCGACTTCGATGCCGGTTGGAATCATCAACCAGAAGCTGGCGCGCACCCGTTTTCCGGGGCAAAATCCTATTGGCAAAACGTTCTCAATCAATGCGCACGATTCCGACGGACATAGCGGCAGGCTGGTCGCAGACTGGATCGAGATTGTGGGAGTTTGCGGCGATACGCGCTATGCGAATTTGCGCGATGAGCCACCGCCGCAATTCTTCCTGCCCTACGTGCAACAGAGCGAGGTGGGCGGGATGGACTACGAGATCCACACGCGGCTGGCGCCCGACGCGATTGCGCCATTGCTGAGGCGGGTTGTGCAGCAGGTCGACCCCGACCTGCCTATCTCCTATGTGCGCACCCAGCAACAGCAGATCGATGCCGATCTGCAGAACGAGCGCATCTTCGTCACGCTCACTTCAGGCTTCGGCGTACTGGCATTGGCGCTGGCGTGCGTGGGCATCTACGGGATCATGGCGTATTCGGTGGCGAATCGGAAGAATGAAATCGGTATTCGCATGGCGCTGGGTGCGCAACCCGGCCAGGTGCGCGGCATGATTCTGCGCGAGAGCACATGGATCGCCGGCGCGGGCATCGTTGCCGGACTGCTGGCTGCTGTGGCGCTTACGCGGCTGGTGAAATCGATGCTCTATGGCATCCAGCCCAACGATCCGGCAACGCTTGGTGGCGGAGTGTTGATCCTGCTGGCTGTAGCGCTGGCGGCCAGTTGGATCCCCGCCAGGCGTGCTTCGCGCGTGCAGCCGATGGATGCGCTGCGGCACGAATAAAGCGAGGAATGAGCGATCAGAGGACAGAGACAAAGATCGTTGCTTGGTTATGCCCCGTCCGCGCTCAGGCGATTACGGGCAGGGTCGGCATGGCGCCTTGCTCTTTGGCTTCGCTCACCACAGCATCGAGATTGCTGAGGACATCGGCAACAGCCACGGTGTAGATCTCGCGCTGCGAGTCGTAACCTTCTTCAATCAGCTGGCGCAAATAGCGGCCCGCGACCTGAACAGCAATCTGATCGGTGATGACTTTGCCGGTGCGCTCTTTGTGCTCCACCCAGGCGGCATTGGGCAGCGCGATCCACATGGGCCTCCCGTTCACGTCGAAGCGCACATCGACTGCGTCAGCGTGGCGTGTGGCGATGGCCACGATGGTGCCCTTCCAACGGCAGTGCAGGTCTTCGCCGCTCCAACGATCGGTTACGTGGAAATCTTCGTACATAAATCCAGCCTAACGCTCCTACTGCGGAACAGCAAGCGCAGCGACCGCGCCCTGCCGCGGTATACGCAGCAGCAAAGCGCCTGTGGCGAATCCAATTGTGACTGTTCATCCGCCCCAAACTGCCGATAAGTCAGTAGGAGGAAAACGCGGTCATGCAGATTACTCTTACCGTCTCGGACGCCATTGTCCGCGAGGCAGGCACGCGGGGGCTGCCAGTCGTTGATTACCTTGAAATGCTAATAGATAAGGGTATGGCCGCCTCCCGTGAGCGCCCCGCCATGTCCGACGCAATCGAACGCATCCGGGCCCTGAGCAGGACAAAGATGAACGAGAGCTGAGGTTTCCGGCCTGCGCGGCATGGCGCGGGTGGACTGGGGTCTGGCGCGCTGTTAGACTGGTAGGGTTGCAGTGAAAGTGTTTTTGCCTGAACCAACCCACCTGCAAGCCTAATCAGCGAAGGACAGAAGAAACCCTGTGGATACACAAACCCGTCATGCCCTGAAGAACGACAAATTCGCCCAAGCCACTGCCAGCAGCGTCAGTTGGGTCAGTGGTCACCGCTCCGGCGTTGTCCGCGTGGTGATTGCCGCTGTCGTGCTTCTGGCCCTGGTCATCGGCGCCATTGTTTTCTATAACGTACGCTCAAGTGCGGCCGACAGTGCCCTGGGCGGCGCGCTTGATGTTTACGATGCGGCGCTGGCTACTCCCGGCGCTCCCGCCGAAACGGGCGTCTATTCCACAGCCGCGGACCGCTCGCGCGCCGCCAATAAGCAGTTTCTGCAAGCGGCGCAGCAATACAGCTGGCTTCCGGAAGGCAAAAAGGCGCACTACTTTGCGGGCATCACCTACGAGGAACTGGGCCAGACCGCTTCAGCCGAGGCGGAACTGAAGCTGGCAGCCGACTCCTGGGACAGCAACCTGGCCAACCTGGCCAAAGTCGCCCTCGCATCGCTTTATCACCAAACCGCACGCGATTCCCAGGCGATCGACCTTTACAACCAGGTGATTGCAAAGCCTTCTCAGACCGTATCGGCCGGCCAGGCGCAGCTCGACCTTGCCGCTCTGTATGCGGCAACGGGCAAACAGGACCAGGCGCGCGCCCTCTGGGCCAAGGTGAAAGACGCCGACAAGGATGGCGCAGCGGGTTCCATCGCCACCCAGAAGCTGAACGCCAAGCAATAACGAAATCCGGCCGTCTCAAGCTCGCGAGGCCATTTTGCTTCGCGAGTTTTCTTTTTTTGAGACGCGTCATCGATTCCAAGCGGTTCTCTAGGACGTTTCATACAGGCTGAAGACCGGTTCAACCCGCATAATCTGGTGCCTGAACGCTACCGCTGCGAGCATTTTCCCCAATGTCTGCGTCCGGTCTTTATGAGCACCACCGAGGCAGTATTCTCAGGTTGGATGGAGATTCCAGAAAGCGCCGTGCAGGAGCGAGCCCGTAGCCACGCGGACCAGACCCGCGCCGATGAGGATATCCTCGCGGCCCTGGTCAGTCAGTATGCCGCCACCCTGTACCGCGTCGCTTTCTCCGTTTTGAGAAACACCTCGGATGCGGAAGATGCAGTGCAGGAGACATTTCTGCGGGTGCTGCGGCGTCGCGAGATGCTGGGCGAGGTGCGCGATCAGCGGGTCTGGCTCATCCGCATTGTCTGGAATATTGTTCTCGACCGCAAGCGCCGCGCCAAAACGCGTCCTGAAACTGACGATGTGGCCGATTTAGCGCGTGTTTTGCCCGCAGATGGGCTCAGCGCCGAAGCCCGGGCTGTGGCGGCTCAGCACCATGCACACGTCCTTGGATGCCTTGAGCAACTCCCCGCCAAAGAGCGGGAGGTGCTGATGCTTTCAGCCTTTGAAGAACTGAGCGGTGTTGAGATTGCCTCGGTGCTTAACATCACGGAATCTAGCGTACGTTCGCGGTTGTTCCGGGCGCGAAACCTGATGGCCGGCCTGCTCAATCATGCAAGACAGTGAGTTTGGTTCCGGGATCAGATTGAGGTGAAGAAAGGGTTGTGGCGGGAGATGTTTATGAGTGATTCAAATTTGAGGGAAATGCAAAAGACCGGCGCCGGCGCGGAAGAGACTCTGCGTTTGATTGCCCGGATCGCGGTGCCTGAGGGGCTTGAAGATCGCGTGCATGCGCGTCTGCTGGCCGAACCGCGTCAAGCGCGCATTCTTGCGTGGCCCGGCTCGAGCGGATGGATGCGCAGCGCGGCGGCGGCGGCAATTGTGTTTGTGGTCGCCGGCGGCGGATGGAGCATTTACTCGCGCGTGCAGCCAGGCATGCCGGGCCGGCCGATTGTCGTATCGCCCCACGTTGGGGCTGGCGGCGCTTTCTCTGAAGCCGGGGTCGTTCGCCGGCCGCTCACGTTGCAAGGGCCCGTCGTCAAGCACACGGCCGCCAATGAAAAGCCGAAGCTCGCCGCGAAAAGCACGACTCCACCTTCAGCGAGTCCTTCGCTTATCGTCAGCAAGAAATCTGCCGCCGCGCTGGCGTCTGCCCCGGCTCAGTAGATCTCCTCATCCAAGCGGGCTCAGCAAGAGCCCGCCAGGCTTCAATACCCAGGAAGATCCCCGACCACCTACGATTGCTTCACGATTGCCCGGATCACCATTCCCAACAGAGCCAGCACGACAGCGCCCCAAAAGGCGGGAATAAAGCCGCGCACGTGGAAACCAGGGACAATTCCCGAGGCCAGCAGGATCATGAGGCCGTTGATCACCAGCAGGAAGATGCCGAGCGTCAGGATGCTGATCGGAAACGTGACTATCTTCAAAAGCAGGCCGACCGTGGCGTTCAGCAGCCCAATCACGAGCGAGGCAATCAGCGCCGGTCCGAATCCGCGCACCTCGAAGCCAGGAACAATGCGGGAAACAAGCAGCAGGGCGAGCGCACTCAACAGACAGTGCAACAGAAGCATCATGCGGCAATCTCCTTGCGGCGCGCGCTTTACCGGTTTGGCCGGTTGAATCTTCGCCGCTCAGCGGGATGAACTTCAGGTTTCCGTTATAGCATGGCGGAAATGGTGGACGGGAATCTGCGCATGAAGTTCCTCCAGGCTCTGCGGGGTCTTTCGGTTTTGCCGGCACTCTGCCCGCTTGTCGTGCCCGCAGCGGCCCAATCGACGGCCGGCGCCGCACTTCCTGATATTCACCAGTTGATGCACGAGGTTGAAGCGCACCAGCGCCAAATGGACAAAGTGCGCGAGAACTACACCTATACGGCCCTGCAGACAACCGAGACCCTCGACTCCAGCGGGCACGTGACCAAGACCGAGACCGAAGAGAACGACGACTTCTTCGTGAACAGCCACATCATCGAGCGCATTACAAAGAAGAACGGCAAACCGCTCGCCGGCCACGACGATGAGAAGGAAACGGCGCGCGTGACCAAGCTGGTGGACAAGGCCGAGAAAACGCCGCCCGGCACCCCGCTCGAAGGCCAGTCGGTCAGCGTCAGCCGGATTCTCGAAATCATGGATGTGCGCAATCCACGGCGCGTGTCGTTTCGCGGCCGCAGCACCATTGTCTTCGACTTTGCCGGCCGCAAAGACGCCAAGACCCATGGATTGGCTGAAGACGCCTCAAAGAAGCTCCAGGGCACGTTATGGGTGGACGAGGCCGACCGGCAGGTGGCGCATCTGGAAGTCAGTTTCACCGACAACTTTAAAGTTGCAGGCGGCTTGTTTGCCAGCGTTCAGAAGGGCTCGAGCTTCCGATTCGACCAGGCGCCGGTGGGTGCGGAATTATGGCTTCCCACAGGCGCCGAAGCCGCTATACAGGCGCGCCTTCTGCTGGTGAAAGGCATCCGCCAGCACTTCACCGAGCGCGACTACGACTTCAAGCAATTTCACGTGGATGCGCAACAGGGAAAGAGCGCCAACACTACGCCCGGAAGCAAGCAGTAGCAGGAAAACCGCGAGATCCAATTGGCCTTGGAAGGAGCACTTCGGCTGGCGAACCACAAACCCAGGCGGCCGTAAAACAACTTCACCGGCCGGGTTCCCCAAGTCTCGCGTTGAGACCTGGGAAACCGCGATTCTGATGCGTCGGGTCAAGCCGCAGGCGCTCTCTCGACCCAGTCAACGACCCAAACTCCGCGCGCTATTCCTGCGGCGGAGGCGGTGGCGGTGGCTGATCGGGCCCCTGCTGACGGCCCATGCGCGCGTTGCGCTCCTTTTGCCACTCCGCAAACTTGGCCTTTTGATCGTCATTCAACAGGGCATTGATCTTGGTGTCGGTCTCGTTGCGGATGCCTTCCATCTGTTGCCGATCAGGCGGCGCGCCTGAATTCGATTCGCGCAGGACCTGCATCTTCTGCCGCTGATCGGCCAGCAGGGCCTTCACCTGCGTTTGCTGATCGGCAGTCAGCGAAAGCCGCTCCGTGAGCATCTGCAACTGCCGTTCGGGATTGCCGCCGCCGCGCCCCTGCATCTGCCCAGGCGGTGGTGGGGCATCGCCGCTTTGCGCCGTGAGCGCACCGCACGAAACTAAAAGTATGCCGGCCAGCAGTAAGGTGCGCTTTGCCAGCAAATAGCCGTATGTCCATTCATGGGTCATGTTCTTGTCCTCTCAAGCGAAGGTGTGGAACGCCTCTGAGCAGGATCGCCGGCGAAGGTGCTCACCCAGCTAGACGCGGTCTGCAACCAATTCGTTGACGTGCGCGGCCGATTTGTTTTTTCCTTCGCCAGACCGGATTGCCCGCGGCTTGATCTTGAGGAGAACTTCGTTAGGCGCAAAATCCACGGAACGGCCTCGCGGCCGCCCCCGCGATCGTCCGCCGGACGGTAGAGTGGAGATATGTTCGCCCGGCACATCTCCGTTCGCAGAGTCGATGGAACCGGCGCGTTCCACCCCTGCCCCATACGCCAGATCGACAACTTTTCCATGCGCAACTTCACCAACGATCCTGTCTTCGACGACACCCTCCCCATTGGCGACGGGTTGCTCGAAGCCGGGAACCGGGTTCCGCTCGACCGGCTGCAACATGCCATGGAAGATTGGTTCCGGCGCAAAGGCTATCTCAAGCCGGAAGAACGGCTCGACGTGCGTGAGCTAACCCAGGGACGAGAATGAATCGGGGTCTTCTCTCGCGGGCGCGCACACCCAAGGCCAGACTCTTACGCGGCGTTCCTGTGAGATACTTTCTGGCGCGGTTCCTCTGCCGCGATGATCGCGCGCGCTGGGCCAGCCCACAGCCGCGCTTCAGCCTCGCGGCGGGCGCGCAGGCCGGCATTCACCTCGCCCGCGGCAACATCCCACCGGAGAAGCTGCTCGCCTGCCGCGTCGTAGCGCCGCGCGTTCAGGGCCTTCAACAGCGTCGACGCTGCCAGCCGTCCCGCGCCCAGGTTGAAGCAGAAGTCGACCAGCGCATCGAACTGACCCTGCGTCAGCGGTACTCTTACCAGGCGAAGCACAGCTCGTTCAGCCTCGCGCACATCGACGGAAAGGATCCGCACCGCCTCAGCTTCGCTGATTCCATCGGGAAAGTGCTCACCCGGCAGAAGCC
>Ga0182016_10003215_pt1 | contig 18776 bp, 10 predicted proteins | sample 712S2MmetaG_FD_120491 | JGI IMG/M metagenome (GOLD analysis project Ga0182016, IMG submission 120491) | Permafrost microbial communities from Stordalen Mire, Sweden - 712S2M metaG | ecosystem: Environmental > Terrestrial > Soil > Wetlands > Permafrost | place: Sweden: Stordalen | collected...
CATCGCGCTGATGGGCTTCACTGCGTATTCTTCAGGACCATTACGATGTTTTGATCCAGCTTATTAATCCCAAAATCATAGATTCTTGACAGAACCCTGTTGAGAATCTCCCGCATTAGAAATAAGAGCCATGCCTTGGTCTTCTTGCCGAGGTTGCCACTAGGCAACACGCGCGCTTGATTCCTAATCTCGACGACGCGCAACTTTGTCGCGAGGGCCAATTGCCCCAACTTCGCGGGTGTCATCACATTTACGTGGGTGACATCTCCATATTGATGCCAGCGGCCAAAAGGAGAACCGCCGTTGGGCACACGAACGATCAAGGTCCCCGACGGCTTCAACAGTCCTTCAATGGTAGCCAGCATTGGGGGAATCTCCTCGATTGAAATATGTTCGAAAACGTCGAGGGCGACTACGGCGTCAAATCCATCCTGGCGGTATGGAAAAAGACGTTCGATTTGACAAACAGCCTTAAGGCCGTTCTCATTGGCCGCTGCGACAATCTCCTCTTGAACTTCGACACCGTACACCTCAGCACCTCTTTGTTTGGCCCAGGAAAGAAATGCGCCGGAGCCGAACCCAATTTCAATAACACGCTGTCCAGGGCCTACCGTTTTGGCGAACTCCTTCTCAAAATAAAGATGATCCTCCTCGGAAAAAGAAAAATCCAGCCGCCAGTTTTTCCATTGAGAATATGATTCATACATCTGCATGGAAGTGAGTTCCTTTCCACTGAATATTGCGCATGTTGCAGCGGTTATGTAGGAGGGCCGCTGACGGCAAGGAAGGCCAGCACCAACCCCGCGCTCTTCTGACCTGTTTTGCGTCAACCAGCCCATTTCCTTTCTCGTCGAAGGTCAAGAGTTTCCAGTGCGAGATGGCTGACGCATGACCATCCCTAGGCTGGGTCGAACGTAATCACCACTTAAATTCCTCCACTTTATGGTTGCGAGACCGGCTCCGCAACTGAGTTATCCCCGCGTAGGATACTGCGCACTTCAAGGGTAGCTGGAATTACAACAAATAGGAGGTAGGAGACAATGGTCCCCATCAGAACGCCGATTATGCCGAATATCCTGACCAAGTAAATTGAAAGAGCCAGATTTGCACCCGCAGACACCAACGAGAACACGGCTTGTTTTTTCACCCGAGTCGTCGCACCCATGAGGCACGACTGATTGGTTGTAATTGCAAAAATGATCATCCAGACGCACATGAGAGGCAGCAACGCCGCGGGGGGTACGGCCGCGGCGCCGGCCCACAGAAAGATGATCTTCCGGCCGGTGCTAAGCAGTACTCCGCAGCCGAGAGCAAGGGTGCCAAGCGTGATCCATCGATTTCGGGCATAGGCCCTCCTGATCCACGCTAAGTCGCCCTTTGCATATGCCTCAGAATAGGCTGGCCAAAGCGCTGGGAAGATAAGAACCGGTACCGCGGTGATATAGCTGACTAACCTCCATGTAACATTGTAAGGCGTGACCTGCGCTGGGCTCAAGTAATGGGAAATGATCAGATTGTCGGTGTTGAACACTATAAGTCCAGAAAGCTGGATAAGGAAGAACTGGCCGCCGGAGCGAAATATATCCCCAATCAATCCACTCTGGAACTTGGACGGCCAGGGTTTCATCCAGGGTTTGTGGAAGATGCAAATCCATAGAAGACAAATCGCATTCGCTCCTGCCACGGAGCCCGCGAATGCCGCCACCAACGTGGCAAGACTCCCGTGCAGGTATATGACGACAATCACGGCAAAGAGACTGAGCAGGCTTCCACCGAAACCAAACCAATTGGCTGCATGCACTTCCTGGTAGCCGGCGAGTACCTTGGTTGCAAGCCCGGACGGAAGGGCGCAGAGAAACACGATGAAAGCCGCTGCCACTGCCGAAGAGGTGTCACGAGAGAGTGCCGGGCTCTGGGTGTGAAAGAGGGATTGCCAATGAATATAAGGCCAGAAAAGCAACCCTGCGAGGCCGAGCAGGGCAGATATTCCTAAAACCAGCCAAAACGCTGTGGCAAAGTATGTGGCAGCCAATTCCCGATCGTCTCTTGCGTACGCTCTGGATATCAGGTTTGTCAGTGTGCTCGCAATGCCAATATCGAGCACAAAAAACATCGTGACCGCGCTGCTGATTGTGATCCAAAGTCCGTAACCCTCCGATCCGAGGTAACGGACCGTAAGGGGCACGGTAACAGCGCTAACTAAGAGGTTGGTTCCTTTCCCAATAATTCCCGTCAAAGCGCCTTTAATGATGCCGCGGCGGCGCTTCGTCGATCTCTGTGCCGCCTGGATGGGAGACTCGGCGGTAGTTGAACTGTAAGCGGGAATCTTCATAGTTGACGTCATTTAGGATGCCCGGTGTGCTCGCCAAGATAAAAGCCGCTCCAGGTAGAGGAGTTTTGCGCTGGTTCCGTTATCGGACCTCAGGTGTTTCATTCCAGCCGAGACAAGAACGAAGCAAATTCCAGCGAGCAGGCCTGCGAAGGTTGAGCCAAGCACGATGAGGCCGCGCTTTGGGAAAGAACGCCTGTCCGGCGCCACCGCGGGATCGACGACCTGGATAAGCGCACCCTGCTTCGCCTCATCCAGTTTGGCGAGTTCGAACTGCCGAGCAAGGATATCGAAAATCGTCTCGTAGTATTTCACATCGCGCAGCTTGCGGGCATATTCGAGGCCTGCTTCTGGGACCAGTCCTTTGGGGACAATGAGTTCGCCGTCAGAGCTATCCTCCGAACCTCCCAGCTTTTTCAATTGTGCGCGCAGGCTATCCAGTTCCCGCTGAGCTCGAATTAACTGAGCGTTTTCCCCGGTTGCAAAGGTCTGCATCCCCTGAATCTGCACTTCCCTCTCGGTGATTTGCGCTCGTAGAGTTGCTGCCGATTCAATGAGTGCCCGAGCCTGGCTATCCAGTTGGATCAGTCCGGTCTTTTGTTCCGTCTGCTTCAGTGCCTCTTCGGCATTTGCCAAGTTATCCTTCGCCTGCTCAAGTTCCCGTTCGAAGAAGAGTCTCCTCTGCGAGGCCTCCGTGATAGCCAGATGTTGAGACAGGTTTCGGAACTGGTCTACGTAGCCGTTGGCTAGTTTTGCGGCGCGATCGGCATCACGGTCTTCAACTGAAACACGAATCAGGCCGTCTTTGGCGCTGCCGTCCACGTCGGTATGTTTCTCGAATGCAATTCGCGCATCGGAAGAATACTGCTTGTGGTACTCATGCATCAGCTCAAAATGTTGCACCATGGCGTCCTCGACAGTACGGCTCCTTAGCATGCCGACGAACATGTCGTTGGGATTCTTGAGACCGAGACTACCGCCGGTGAGCGCGGCAACTCCGCCGAGGGATCCAAGCTGCGAGGACAGCGCGGCGCCGATTGATGTGTTCTGCTGCGGGGTCAGGAAGGTAACGGTTGCGGTGTAACTCACAGGCAGGAGCAAGGAGATCGCGATCGCTACGAGAGCGAAGACCGCAGCAATGAAGAATATGAGTTTCTTTCGCTCTGCGAGGACGATCAGCAGATCGAGCATGGAAATCTCGTCTGCCTCCTTTGTAGAAGGCCTCTCTGCGGGCAGCGTAGGCGGAGAATTGGAAAGCCTGTTCAACTCTAACATTGGAGTGTCCGTCATCGTCATTTCCTGTCGAATCGGATTCCGCGCATTTTTCCGCCCGCGTTCTCGCAGAATGGCAATCCGAATCCCACTATTTAAGTACGCTCAATGCAGCCGCGCCCAGGGCAAACTGGGAGAACAACTGCGACCAATCGATCACGCCCCGCAACGCGGAAGACCTGAAGGTCTTCTCCGGGACTACGACTGTATCTCCAGGGTAAAGCCGTATCTTATCGAAGTCGTCGGATGACCACATCCCCTTGCTGCGGTCATGGCTGATGACCTCGCCGTTCGACCGAATAACGAATTCATGGGATCTGTCGCCATCCCTGGTGGCTCCGCCGGCGTAGCGAAGGTATGTCGCCACGCGAGCGCCATGTGCGTACAAAAATGAGTTCTGATTGTACACCGCGCCAACGACATTGATGTTGACTGGAAGCGGCGGAACTGTGAAGGTGTCTCCATCTTCCAACGTAAGGTCGGGAATAGAATCCAATCCGTTGTTTTCAGGGGAAAACCTGAATACGATTCGCCCGGTTGCACGTATCTGACGCAGGCTGGCGATAAGACTCTGCTCACCTGCTTGTGCTGCAGCGCCGCTGGCAAGATCCTGCGGCGAACTCACAGCGGACGCTGCCAACGCCAAGTTGCTTCTCTGGATTTGCATGCCCAGGCTCTGCACGTACTCATCTATTCTTGCCTGTTGCACCACGCGAGTCGCCTCTCGCGTAAACTCTGAGCCAAATAGATAGGCATTTTCTGTAATCCCGCCGGCACGATCAATCAGATGACGCAGTGACTCTCCTGGCTGAGCCGTGTAAATTCCGGCGTGCGCAAACTCGCCGTCCAGTTTGATCTGCTTTGTCTGATGTGCTATCGGAACCCTGAAATCGGCCTGCGAGAAAATCGAAACGATATCTCCAGGCTGCAGGTCGAGATCCTGGGATGCGTCGCGCTGCATAACCAACTTGCCCAAGTCGAATGGGATCACAACTGCCTTAAGCGTCTCAGGGTCCAAACGCTCGATGACAGCATAATCCCAGTCGATCTCCGGCGCGAGTTCCCTAATTTCGGTTTTTTGCGAAAGAGAGGAAACCCGGCCAGCCGCCCCTGCAGCTTCCGCGGCGGCCAGAGTTGAACCGCTCCCGCGCTGTTGCGCGCTCAAATTCTGGTTCTGGTTCAGATTTGGACTCAGGTTCTGGTTCTGGTTCAGATTTGGACTCAGGTTCTGGTTTTGGATCTGGCCCTGGTTCTGATTGAGGTTTGGGCTCTCTTGCTGTCCAGCCTGGGTGGGCGCATCCACCTCTTCCGGAGCCGGCAATCCGAGCCGCGCACGCTTCCACCAGTAATTTCGCGTAATGAGTGAATCTTTGTCCGGAATAAGATCGCTGATGCGCATACCCGCGTGCCAGGCAAACCGCCCGGGGTTAGCTATGTTTCCTCTTAGAATCACCGTCTTCTGGTACCTGGGCACAATGGAATAAACGCGCACTAGATCGCCGTCATTCAATGTTGTCGCCAATCCGGTTGCATCGTAAGCCACTTCCATTGCATGCCGCTCGCGATGGTCCTCAATACGCTCGATGGAGATTCGTGCCTGCGCTGAAACGGACGAGGCGCCCCCGGCATTGGAAATAAGATCGGCCAGCGATTCTCCCGCGACCAGTTCATAGATTGCGGGATTTCTTACGCTCCCCGTCACGGCGGCCTGTGATCCGACGGGGGGGATGAAGATAACATCGCCTGACTGGAGTTCTACATCTTTCGACTTATCGCCATGGATAAGCAAGTTATATAAGTCAAAATCCGTTATAACAGCGCTTCCACGACGCAGTTGGATGTGACGCATGGAGCCTTGAACCGAAGGCCCGCCGCTTGTAAAGAGCGCATCGACAAGTGTGCTAAGAGAACTAACTGTATAGACCCCCGGCCGGCGGGCTTCCCCCGAAACGTAGACCTGGATGGCGCGAATCTGGCCAACATCCACGGTCAGGTCAAAGTTATGGTACACACGTCCCACCGCGCCTCGTAAGTGTTCTTCGAGCTCGGAAAACGGCAGCCCTGCGACATGCACGGGACCAACCTGGGAAAGGAAAATATCGCCTGAGCGGTCCACGCGCACATTTGCCTGAAAATTCACCTGTCCCCAGATGCGTATGCGAAGCTCATCGCCGGGTCCAACAACGTAATCGGGGGGCACAGGAGCCATGTCGAGAGGTGCAAACGTCGATGGTACAGAGTTGAACAGGCCGGCTCCGTAGATTGGCAGAGTTTGACCAGTGGTGGAGTTCACAAAGTTTTGAAACTCAGTAGGTGGTTCCGCGGGGAGCGTCGTCTGCTGAGTCGAATTTCGTGGATTAGTTGGCCGGGACAGTGGCTCAATATCTGAGTAATTACCATTGGTGGGGGAAGGCGTCGGCCCCAATTGAGGAGCCAATCCCAGATTCAGGTCTCTTCGACTCTGTCCAGTGCATGACGAGGCGCTTGCCAACAACGGATCGGAACAGTCCTGCGCACTCGGATTTTGCGCGGGTGCCGGGTTGCTGCCCTGGGACATGCCCACCGTTGAAAACGACGCAAGCAGAAGAAGAAATCCGATCTCCTTGAGCCCGCCACGCCGCCATCTCCTTCGATCAATGGCAGAACGGAGTTTACCATTGTCAAAACCCGTCCCAACCTCATAAACACTCATATGGGCTGAGTTTACCATGATGATTACCGGGCCTGCGAGGACGTGAGTCGCACTTAGGGTTCCTCTGGCTCGCTCCGCAGGACTGGCGATCCCGGCCAGATCGATCCCGCAGTTTGCTGCAAATAACAACCTCCGATTTTCCCGTTGAGGGATCGGCCTGGCCCCTGCGCAAATTGTTAACCAACTAATTATCCAACAAGTTATCGCAGTAACCATTACTAGCAAGATTCACGAGTTTAAATCCCTGCAATCGTCTCCGCTTGCATCGCCCTTCAGACCCCGGTGGGAAGAGCCATGCACACCGCCATACAACCAAAGGTCTAGAGGGTATGTGATCGAAATCACTGCATCCTTCACAACAAGCACTTGTGTCAATCAAAAGTAAGTTACCAAAACCCAAGTTTAACCAATTCGCATAGTGACTCTTTAATAAATAAAAGTTAAAGGTCATCCCGCGTCCGTTCTTCAATCTTCTGCGATTTCTTGATTTTTCTCCTATGTGTCCTTGCGGTCTGTTAGACTGTCGCTAATTGTTTTGCCTTCGATTTCAAATCTTTTAGCAGTGTTGGTGCGCTGAATGCGAACTCTCCTTTGTCTCGTAGAAGGCGATCGGGAAATACTCATATCGATGTAAGGTAAGACTTGAGTTGAACCTTTGCAGATCGTAAACGCGAAAGCAAACTCGAGCGAGGAATCGTTTCCTCTGACCAATTTTCCGTCCGGATCTTTCTGTTGTGCGTGGAGGGTCATTGTGAGCACCGAGTTGTATTTGCACGAAGCTTCTGAGGCTACAAAAAGGAATTTATCCACCCTGGTAGAATCTTCTCAACGCAGCCGAACATTTGGCAGGTCGTTGTCGTCTCGAAATTCCCATGAAATCGAGAATTCATCAAGCTTCATGCTGAGAAGGGACCTGAGCTCGTGGTCGCGTTCCGGCGCAAAGCGCGCGTTTGATTGTGCCTGTGTCTTACTGATGATGCCTGTCATATTGCCCATGTTGGGGGCAATCGCTTTAGCAGTCCGGCTTTCCTCTCGCGGGCCAGTCCTTTTCCTCCAGCAGCGCATGGGACGGTACGGCCGGAACTTCACGATTATGAAGTTCCGCACCATGATTCACTGCTCAAATGGAACTCACAAGCTGGTAACGACAACGGCCAACCAGCGCTTCACTCCAGTGGGGCCATTTTTGCGCCGTTGGAAGCTGGACGAGTTACCTCAACTTTTCAATGTACTTAGCGGCCACATGAGCCTCGTCGGTCCACGCCCGAAGTTGCCTGAACATGCGATTGCGAACCTTCCCTGCCGGGCCGGAATTACTGGCGCAGCCACGGTCGCCTTCGCGCGCGAGGAGACAATTCTGAACCGGGTGCCCCAACGTCACCTGGATTCCTTTTACCACTCCGTGATTCTGCCGGCAAAGCTCCAACTCGACGCCGACTACATGGCACGCGCCACTTTCCTTTCAGATCTAAAATTTATTGTTGACAGCGTGTTGCGACGTTGGGACAACACGGTCATGGAAAGTCTGTATGAAAAATGGGCATTCGAACAAAGAGATAACGTCTTTGCCTCCGGCAAGTCAGATTCGGAGCATCCCTCTATACATCCGGCTAAGATCGCCCAGATGGAACGACCTGTTTCCCCTGGGGAAGTTCAGGCGTACTAATCAATTCCGAGTGCAAGAAGCAGGACCTGGGAGGATATGCCCGCTAAATGCACCGCTCTTTCTGAACGTTGAAGCTGAGGAGGTTGGCATTTCTTCCTCTTTCGGGATTCAGACCATCTCAGGAATATCGATCGGAATCCTGAATATTGCTAAAACATGGGCCTAAAGCATGAATTGATCCTTCTTACTCCTGCGCATCCTTTTATAACTCCCGTTAGCAGTACTTACCCCAGCCGCCGCCACCCGGTGTCTCAAGGCGCACGGCGTCCCCTTGATCAGCTTGTCGACTGCATTTTCCCGGCAGCCGCGTCGCTTCCGTAGAACCGAATTTCATGAGCCATGCTGCGCCCGCTTTTCCATCGTCCCCGCCCGCGAGCCCGTACGGCCTGAATCGCCTTCGCTCGGCAAGTAACGTCAGCTGAACTGGGGCCAGCATCTCCACCTCCCTGATCAGTCCATCGCCTCCGCGAAACTCGCCTGAGCCTCCCGATCCATCCCGGTAGGCGTACCGCCGCACGCGCAGGGGGTACGCGTATTCGAGAGCTTCAATGGGTGTGTTCAACGAGTTGGTCATGTGCGTCTGCACGCCGGATATGCCGTCGAACCCTGGCCGCGCGCCCATTCCGCCTGCGGCCGTTTCGTAATAGGTAAAAGGATCTCCGCTGCGTGGATCAACTCCGCCGATGGTCAGGTTGCTCATCGTTCCGGCGCTCGCGGCCGGAATACGCCCTGGAATTGCCTCGGCCAAAGCTCGGAGCAATACGTCCACGATGCGCTGCGACGTCTCAACGTTTCCTCCGGCGACCGCGGCGGGAGGCAACGCGTCAACCATGCTGCCTGTCGGCGTTTCCAGGGTGAGCGGCCGCAGAATCCCCGCTGTCGCCGGAGCGTCCTCTGCGAGCAAGCAGCGCAGAACGTAAAAGCAAGCCGACAAGGTAATCGCGCGAACCGCATTCACGCTTCCCGCAACCTGATCGGAGGATCCTGCAAAATCCACCAGGATATCTCCGGTCACAGGGTCAAGTCTCAGGCGAACAGCGATCCTTCGCGGAACATCCGTCACGCCATCGTCATCCATCCAGTCTTCGGCGGTAAACTCTCCCGCCGGCATGGTTCGCAACTGCGCCCGCACCAGCCGCTCTGAGTAATCGAGAAGCTCCTCAATCAGCGCGTGTAGCCGCTGCTCTCCAAACTTTTCGACGACCTCGAGAATGCGCCGTTCCCCCACGCGGCAAGCGCCAATCTGCGACTGAAGATCTCCTTCGCGTTCCCTCGGTGTGCGGACATTCAGCAGAATCAGGTCCAACATTTCGCGATCCAGTTTCCCACTGCGCACAATCCGGACCGCCGGAATGCGTATACCTTCCTGGAAAATCTCCTCCGCCGGCCCCATCGAACCCGCAAATCGTCCGCCAACATCGGCGTGGTGGGCTCGATTGGAGACATAGAAAGCCGGTTCTGCGCTGCCCGGTAAGAACACCGGAAGCACCATTGTGATGTCCGGCAGATGCGTTCCGCCTGCATACGGGTCGTTGAGAATAGCAATGTCCCCAGGCGTAAAATCGATTGCCGCCACCGCAGCCTGTACCGACATGGGCATGGAGCCAAGGTGTACAGGCATATGGTCGCCCATGGCGATCACTCTTCCCTGGCCATCGAATATGGCGCAGGAATAGTCGCGTCGTTCCTTGATGTTGGGAGATAGCGCTGTCCTCCGCAGTGCCGCGCCCATCTCCTCTGCGATGGAATGGACAGCGCTCTGAAAGATTGCCAGTTCGACTGGATCGACCGCCTGCTGAGTCATGCGCGCACCTCGCTCCCAATTGAAATGACGATATTTCCAAAGCCATCCACTTCAGCGCTGTCCCCGGGCGGCAGCACCGTGGCTGCTGTGTACTCGGTGATCATCGCGGGTCCTGCAACCACGTCCCCTGGAACGAGTCCATCGCGACGATAGAGGCGCGCCCTCACAAACAGCCCATCGAAGAACACATCCCGCTCCGCATAACAGGCGGCCCGACCATCCCCCGGTACGGGCTCTCGTCGCGCTGGCGCATACGGCTCACCCTCAGCAATCATGCGCAGCCGCAAGTTGACTATCTCTACCGGGCGGTCTTCATCCGAAAATCCGTACCTCTGCTTGTGCAACCTGTGAAACGCCTCCATGGCGTCGTGTGGAGACTTCTCGTTCCAGCCAACATTCAGTTCGTAACCCTGGCGCGCATAACGCAGATCCACTGTCCTCTGCGCCGTTCCGTCAAGGCCTTCCGCGGCAAACTCAGCTTGGCCACGCTGTTCCAACTCCGCGAAGTAGCCTCCAAGTCTGTCCATCTCACACCCCGGCAGCATCACGGTGCGCGAATAATCCCGCACCGTGTCCGCAAGCAAAATACCCACGGCAGAGAGCGCTCCCGGTGCAGCGGGAATCAACACTGTGGGAACCCGCAGTGCCCTGGCAAGCGAGCAGGCATGTAACGGGCCGCCCCCACCAAATGCAACAAGCGTAAAATCACGTGGGTCGTGGCCACGCTCGATGGAGATGACGCGAATCGCCTTTTCCATCTCCGACTCAACAACCCGCAGAATGCCCGCTGCCAACTCTTCCGCCGATTTCAGCGACCCCTTCGACTCCTCCATCAGCCTCTTGGCACGCTCACGGTCCAGGTCCACACCTCCGCCCAAAAAGCTACCGGGGTCCAATCTTCCCAGCAGGAGATTTGCGTCTGTAACCGTAGGCCTGACTCCGCGCCCAAAGCAGATCGGTCCTGGCTCAGCTCCAGCCGATTCGGGCCCCACGCGCAACATCCCACCAGCATCGAAACGCGCAATCGACCCACCGCCCGCGCCTGCCGTGTGAATGTCGAGCATGGGCACGCCAATCGGCATCCCTGCCACTATGGCTTCACGCGTTAGATGTGCCCCGCCTGCCCCAGCATCCGCCAGAAATACATCTGTCGACGTGCCGCCCATGTCAAACCCGATGATGCGCTCGTAACCAGCAAATTGCGCCACCCGGCAAGCGCCCACAACGCCTCCTGCCGGGCCCGAAAGCACAGTGCGCACCGGCTCCCGCGCAGCGGCTCGAGCCGGAAGGATGCCGCCCGAAGACTGCATCACATCGACTCGCCCGCCCGCATGCTGAGCGGCCACCCGCTCTACCAGTCGATCGAGATACAGTTCAATCCGAGGAGAAAGATATGCATTGACGACAGTCGTCGATGCCCGCTCATACTCCCTGAACTCAGGCAGTATCCGGTGCGATGCGGACACTGGAATTCCAAGCGTCCGCAATGCCGCCTCAACCCGTTTTTCTGTTTCAGGATTCGCAAACGAGAAAAGCAGCGAAATCGCCACGGCCTCCGCTCCACTCGAGGCCACTTTGTCAACCAACGCAGCGAGGTCATCCTCGCAAGGAGCCAGGAGAATCTTCCCCTCCGCGCTGACACGTTCGGGAACCTCAAATCGCAGTTCCCGGGGCACCAGGCACACCGGCACAGGCGCAAACCAGTCGTAAAGCCGGCTCCGCGCCTGGCGGCCAATAGCAATCGTGTCCGCAAATCCTGCTGTTGTTACAAACGCCACGCGAGCCCCGGTCCGCTCCAGCATGGTGTTGGTTCCGACGGTGGTCCCATGGCGCACATCGATCACTTGCCCAGCGCCAATTTGTTGCAGGCCGTTGAGCACCGCTTGCGAAGGATCGCTGGGCGTTGAAAACAGCTTCAGGACCCGGAGTTCACCATCCTCCAAGTAAACACAATCCGTAAAGGTTCCGCCGGTATCAATCGCGACGCGCAATTGGGCCTTCTCTCCGGTGCTTCGAAATCAAATATCTTACCACGCACGCAATGAGTTCCTGGATTGGCGTCCCCGACGTTCGCAGCAAAAACGCCTAAGTGCAAACCCAGATCCCTGTTTACTCCTCATGAACAAGGCTGGTTTAGGGTCGATGTTTCCCGACCTTGCGACAGTAAAAAGTCGCAAAAACGGGGCACGGAGCATTTTTGGCGCTGCCAAAGTAGCGTTCATCGCGGGCGTAACTTGCTGCGCGAGTCGTGATGTTCAGGATGACAGCCACAGTTCTGTCGTGAATGTCCGGGACGGGACACCAGTCTACCAAGAGGATTCCTACGCGAAGAGGTCCGCATCCCGCAGTAACGATCCCGCGCGATCCTTGTCGGAAACAATAGCTTCGCCCGGATCAATTGGCCATTGAATCGCAAGCTCCGGATCGTTCCAAACGATAGTTCGTTCGCCGGCCGGGGAATAATAGTCTGTCACTTTGTATGCGAAACCAACATCCTCGGTAAGCGCCAGAAATGCATGTCCAAAGCCTGCGGGAATCCAAAGCATATCCCCGGACTCCGCAGTCAGTTCAACTGCAACATGCTTCCCAAATGCTGTCGAACTGCGGCGCAGATCCACGGCTACGTCGAGCACCGCGCCCTGCGTTACGCGCACCAGCTTCCCTTGCGGTTGAGTGATCTGGTAGTGAATCCCGCGCAGCACGTTCTTCTTCGATAGCGAGAAATTATCCTGCAACCAAACGCTGGGCAGTCCTGCCTCTTCCATCTTGCGCAGATTGAATGTTTCGCAGAATGCGCCGCGCGAATCGCGAAACCATGGCGCAGTTACCAGCAGCACTTCGGGCAAGGATGTTCTTGTGATCTTCATAGGCTTCCCGGCTTGGCGGAATGATCCGGGTCACGCAACAGAGCGAGCAGGTATTGCCCGTATCCGCTCTTGATCACCGGCTGAGCGAGCGCTTCCAACTGTTCCGCATCGATGAAACCTTGGCGGTATGCAATCTCCTCGGGGCAGGCAATGCTTAACCCCTGGCGGCGTTCGATCGTGTGTACAAACAACCCGGCTTCCAGCAGAGACTCATGCGTTCCCGTGTCCAGCCATGCCATGCCGCGGCTCATAATCTCCACGTTCAATTTCCCTGCTTCCAGATACAGTTTGTTGAGGTCCGTGATTTCCAGTTCTCCGCGAAGGGACGGCTTCAGCGATGAGGCCAGGCTCACCACCTCTCGATCATAAAAATAGAGCCCCGTCACCGCGTAGCGCGACTTGGGAACCTTGGGTTTCTCTTCCAGGCTGATCGCACGCCCTGCCTTGTCGAACTCCACCACGCCGTACCGCTGCGGATCTTCCACCGGGTAAGCGAATACAGTCGCGCCCTGTTCGAGTTTCGCGGCGGACTGAAGCTGGGAAGAGAATCCCTGTCCATAAAAAATGTTGTCTCCCAGCACCAGTGCGCTGGCGGCGTCGGCGATGAAATCCTTGCCGATAATGAATGCCTGCGCCAATCCGTCCGGACTGGGCTGCACGGCATATTCGATGCTGATTCCCCATCGCTCTCCATCGCCAAGCAGTTCCCGAAACCGCCCTGTATCCTGCGGCGTGGAGATGATCAGAATTTCGCGCAATCCGGCCAGCATCAGCGTGCTGAGCGGGTAGTAAATCATCGGCTTGTTATAAACCGGTAAGAGCTGCTTCGATACCACGTGAGTTACCGGATAGAGGCGCGTACCGGAACCGCCCGCAAGAATAATGCCTTTCATAGCGTGACTCGCTCCGTATAGTTCTTGTTGATCCAATCCAGGTAAGCGCCCGTCCGAACATTCTCAATCCACTGCAAATTGTCGAGATACCAGCGGACAGTCTTGCGCAGCCCAGTCTCAAACTGTTCGGCAGGCTGCCAGCCCAGTTCCCTGGATATCTTGGTCGCATCGATAGCGTAGCGCCGGTCGTGTCCAGGACGATCCTTCACATAGGTAATCAGATCCCGGCGCGAACCCCCTGCTGCGCGGGGACGCATCTCGTCCACAAGGTCGCAGATCGTAGTAACAACATCGATATTCGCGCGCTCGCTGTTACCGCCGATGTTATAGGTCTCTCCCACCCGCCCATTCGCAAGCACAGTGCGGATCGCGGAGCAGTGGTCTCCCACAAAGAGCCAGTCGCGCACGTTCATTCCATCGCCGTAAATAGGCAGCCGTTTATTCTCAAGCGCATTGAGAATCATCAGCGGAATCAGCTTCTCGGGAAACTGAAACGGCCCATAGTTATTGGAGCAATTTGTCGTGAGAACCGGAACGCCCCAGGTATGGTGATAGGCTCGCACCAGGTGATCTGAAGCCGCCTTCGATGCTGCATAAGGGCTGTTGGGCGCGTATGGCGTTGTCTCCGAGAAAGCTGGATCGTCCGGCCCTAATGTCCCGTATACCTCGTCCGTAGACACATGCAAGAACCGAAACGCCTGCCGGTCCCCTTCGGACAGTCCCGACCAGTAGGCCTTCGCCTGCTCCAGAATTGCAAACGTGCCTTGAACATTCGTCGTTATGAATGCCTGCGGAGAAGCAATGGATCGATCCACATGGCTTTCCGCTGCAAAATGCACGATTGCTTTGGGCTGGTGTTCCCGCAGCAACGAACCGACGAATTCACCGTCGCAGATGTCTCCACGCACCAGCAGGTGCCGTGAATCCCCCTCAAGCGTGGACAAGTTCTCTGGATTGCCCGCATAAGTCAACAGGTCCAGATTTACAACCGATCCACCGGTGGCTCCCAACCAATTCAACACAAAATTCGAGCCAATAAATCCTGCCCCGCCTGTGACAAGTATCGAATCGTGCATGCGCTCTCCGAGTCACCAGTATAGGACATGAAGGCCCAGAGCTTGCTGGCGATTCAGGCGCGACTATCCTTCTCCAGAAACAATCATTTACTCGCTGGACGGTCCGAGTTCGAGTCCCTCGATTTGGTTTCCGCCACAATCGATTTGATCCCAAACAGTATGTTTCGTCCCATTTCATGCTCCTCCGTTAAAGGAAGTTCAACAGAAAAGTTAAAATTTCGATATAGTAAAGAGTCAGCTACGTCCCACTCGAGGCCAGACCTGCCCGGCAGGCCAATTCATTCATGACCTGGACGATTTCCGCACCGGAAATCGCGACGTGTTTGTGTACCTCCGCTCCGCAATGCAGTCTGCAACGAAATAGTTCATTGAGAAGGTTGCCATGCACACATCGGATTATCCTCTCCGCACACCAGACCCGCAAGGGCTCTATCATCCACGGAATGAACACGATGCCTGCGGCATGGGACTCGTAGCCAGCATTCGCGGCGAGAAGAGCCACGAGATCATTCGCAAGGGCCTAGAGGTCCTCATCAACCTCACCCATCGCGGTGCGGCAGGATGTGATCCGGAGACGGGTGATGGCGCCGGCATCCTCATCCAGATCCCGCACGTCTTCTTCGCCCGCGAGTGCGGCGAGCTCGGAATCCGGTTGCCTTTCCCTGGCTGTTACGGTGTGGCGATGTGTTTTTTGCCGGTAGAAAAACACAACCGCCTGCAATGCGAAGGCGTCTTCGAGCGCATTGCACAGGAAGAAGGCCTCAGCGTGCTCGGCTGGCGTGACACGCCCGTCAACGGCGACGCCATCGGCCGCGAAGCCCGCGCATCCCAACCCTACATCGAGCAGCTATTCGTCGGTCGCCCCAAAGGCCTGGACGAGGAAGCCTTTGAGCGCCTCCTCTACCGCGTCCGCCGCCGCACAGAGAACGAGATCGCAGCATCGGACATCGAAGAGAAGGAGACTTTCTACATCCCCTCTTTCTCCTGTCGAACGATCATATACAAAGGCCTCATGCTGGCCCCGCAGATTGAGAAGTTCTATTTCGAACTCGCCAACCCGCTCGTCACCAGCGCGCTCTGCCTGGTTCACCAGCGTTTCTCAACCAACACGTTCCCGAGTTGGAAGCTTGCGCATCCTTACCGTTATGTGGCCCACAACGGCGAAATCAACACTATTCGCGGCAACGTCAGTTGGATGAATGCTCGCCAATCCGTCCTGGCCAGCGATCTCCACAACGGCCAGATTGACAAGCTCTACCCAGTTATTACGCCCGATGGCAGCGACTCAGGTTCTCTCGACAATGCCGTCGAATTCCTTTATCAGTCCGGCCGCTCGCTGCCGCACGTAATGGCGATGCTCATCCCCGAAGCCTGGTCCGGCAATCCTGACATGGACGAGGAAAAGCGCGCCTTCTACGAGTACCACGCCTCGCTGATGGAGCCATGGGACGGCCCCGCCGCCATCGCTTTCACCGACGGCAAAGTGATCGGTGCTACCCTCGACCGCAACGGCCTCAGGCCCGGCCGCTACATCGTCACAAAGGATGATCTTGTCGTCCTGGCATCCGAGGCCGGCGTGCTCGACGTGCCTGCGGAAGACATCCGCAAAAAGGGCCGCCTTCAGCCCGGCCGTATGTTCCTTGTCGACACTGTGCAGAAGCGCATCATCTCCGACAAGGAAATAAAGAAGCAGCTTGCCAGCCGTCAGCCGTACGCCACATGGCTTAAGGAACAACAGGTCCTGATCGATCAACTGCCGGAGCCTTCGCGCGTGATTGCTTCCAATCCCGAGACGCTGCTGCGCCGCCAGCGCGCCTATGGCTATAGCGAAGAAGACTTGAGAATTCTCCTCGGCCCGATGGGCGCAAAAGGCGAGGAGCCCATCGGCTCCATGGGCACCGATGTGCCGTTGGCCTGTCTCTCCGACCGTCCCCAACCGCTGTTCAACTACTTCAAGCAGCTATTCGCCCAGGTAACCAATCCGCCAATCGACCCAATCCGCGAAGAATTGGTCATGTCGCTTATCAGCTACATTGGCACCGAGCGCAACATCCTCGACGAAGCGCCGGAGAACTGCCACACGCTGAAACTTCCGCATCCAATCCTGACCAACCGGGATCTGGAAAAGCTGCGCCGAATCTCATCCGGCGATCTGCTCGCCACCACGCTGCCTGCGCTTTTCCGAGCCTCCGACGGCGAAAAGGGTCTCAAGCACGCCCTCGACGATCTCAGTGCCCGCGCCGCCCACGCCGTACACTCGGGCTACACACTGCTCATTCTCTCCGACCGCGGTGTCGATCCCACTTATGCGCCCATCCCCAGCCTGCTCGCCATGGCAGCCGTACACAATCGCCTGGTTCGCGAGAAGACCCGTACCCAGGTCGCGCTCATCATCGAGAGCGGCGAGCCGCGCGAGGTTATGCACTTTGCATTGCTCATCGGATACGGGGCAAGCGCCATCAATCCCTACCTCGCCATTGAAACGCTGCACGATCTCAAGCGTCGCGGCTTGTTGCCCGAAAAGATTACCGGGGAATACGCGGAGAAAAACTTCATCAAAGCCATCAACAAGGGACTGCTGAAGACTTTCTCGAAAATGGGTATCAGCACGCTGCAAAGTTATCGCGGCGCTCAGGTCTTTGAAGCTGTAGGCCTGAACAAAAACCTGATAGACGCTTACTTCTCCAACACCGCCTCCCGCATCGAAGGCGTCGGCCTCGACGTGCTCGCGCGCGAAGCGCAGATCAAGCACGCCTATGCCTTCCAGCCGCTTACCGATTCGGAGACAGACCTCGTGGTCGGCGGTCAATACCAATACCGCGAGGGCGGCGAGTATCACTTGCTTAATCCGCAGACCATCAGCAAGCTGCAACACAGCGTGCGCCAGAACAACCCGGCCACGTTCCAGGAATACACCGACCTGCTCGATGAACAGAACCGCACTCTTTGTACACTGCGCGGTTTGCTCAAGCTGAAGTATTCCGACGAGCCAATCCCACTCGAAGAAGTCGAGCCGGCCAAGGAAATCGTCAAGCGCTTTACGACTGGCGCAATGAGCTTTGGGTCAATTTCGAAGGAAGCTCACGAGACCCTTGCCATCGCAATGAATCGCATCGGCGGCATGTCCAACACCGGCGAAGGCGGTGAAGACGAGGAGCGCTTCACGCGCGACGAAAACGGCGATCTGCGGCGCAGTGCCGTCAAGCAGGTAGCCAGCGGACGCTTCGGTGTCACAACGAACTACCTGGTCAATGCGGACGAACTCCAGATCAAGATGGCCCAGGGCGCCAAGCCCGGTGAAGGCGGCCAGTTGCCCGGCCACAAGGTCGACGATGTTATCGCGAAGACGCGCCATTCCATCCCCGGTGTCGGACTCATCTCGCCTCCGCCGCATCACGACATTTACTCCATCGAAGATCTCGCCCAGCTTATCTACGATCTGAAAAACGTCAACCCGCAAGCGCGCATCGCCGTCAAGCTGGTCTCTGAAGTCGGCGTCGGCACTGTTGCCGCAGGCGTCTCGAAGGCCCACGCCGATGTCGTGCTAATCTCTGGCGACACCGGCGGCACCGGCGCTTCCCCGCTCAGCTCCATCAAGCACGCCGGACTTCCCTGGGAACTCGGCCTCGCTGAAACTCAACAAGTCCTGTTGCTCAACGATCTACGCAGCCGTATCAAGGTCCAGACCGATGGCAAGCTCCAGACCGGCCGCGACGTCGTGATTGCTGCCCTGCTTGGGGCGGAAGAATTCGGCTTCGCCACCACGCCGCTCATTGCCATGGGCTGCATCATGATGCGCAAGTGCCACCTGAATACCTGTTCGGTCGGAATCGCAACGCAGGACCCCGTCCTGCGCGCCCGCTTTACAGGCCAGCCCGAGCATGTCATCAACTTCTTCTTCTTCCTTGCCGAGCAAGTACGCCAGCACATGGCCAAGCTCGGCTTCCGCACGGTCGACGAGATGGTCGGCCGCGTAGACAGAATCGACGCCGCCGTTGCCGACCTTCATTGGAAGGCCAAAGGCATCGATCTGTCCTCCATTCTCTACGCACCAACATTGCCTTCTCGCGTAGCACGCCGCAAGATGCAGGCGCAGGATCACGGCCTCGACCAGGCTCTCGATCACGCGCTGATTGCCAAGGCCGCACCTGCGCTTGAATCGAAGACTCCGGTCACC
>Ga0182016_10003220_pt1 | contig 18763 bp, 13 predicted proteins | sample 712S2MmetaG_FD_120491 | JGI IMG/M metagenome (GOLD analysis project Ga0182016, IMG submission 120491) | Permafrost microbial communities from Stordalen Mire, Sweden - 712S2M metaG | ecosystem: Environmental > Terrestrial > Soil > Wetlands > Permafrost | place: Sweden: Stordalen | collected...
CCTGGGCGGGCTCGTACAGGAGCTGGTTGCCACTGACTGTGACCTTGCCCGAGGCGGGCTGCTGGGTCACCGTCACGCCGGGGGTGATGGTCCCCCCGCCGGTGATCAGGGTCGCGGCGTTGAAGCTCTGCACCTGGAAGGGGATGGCGGTGCCGGTGCCCGAGGCGCTCAGGGTCGGCGTGAAGGTGATCGTGAAGCTCCCGGAGGTGCCACCGGTGACGGCGTAGTCGCCCGCGGTCAGTCCGTTGGTGAAGCCCGTCAGGAAGACCTGCTGACCGGCGAACCAGCTGCCGACCGCCGTCAGCGTGACGGTGGTACCGGACTGGCTGGTGGCGGTCACCGAGGTGGGTGATGCGGTGTTGAGCTGGATCGCGTTCCCGGTGCCCGAGCCGGTGAGGACCGGCGTGTAGGTGATGGTGAATCCGCCGGTCACGACGGCCAGCACCGTGTAGGTCCCGTCGGTGATGCCGTTGGTGAACCCGGCGAGGCCCACCGACTCCCCCGCGGTCCAGGTGCCGGCCACGGTGATCGTCACCGTGGACCCGGTCTGGCTCGTGGCCGTCACCGGGACCTCGGTGCCCGGCGAGTTGGAGTAGGCGGCGTTGCCGTCGGCGACGGTCAGCGTCGAGTTGTAGGCGAACTTGTCCGCCGCCCCCGTGGCCGACGTCTGGCCGCCCGCCACCACCGTCACGTCGACGGTGCCCGTGCCGACCGGGGAGACCGCGGTGATCGAGTTGAGTCCGTTGACGAGGAACGAGGTTGCCGGCGTCGACCCGAAGTTCACCGCCGTCACGTTGTTGAAGCTGGAGCCGGCGATCGTCACCTGGGTGCCGCCCCCCGCGGGTCCGCCGGCCGGGCTGGCGGTGGTGGTGAGGCCGGCGACGACCGGTGGGCCGACGTAGGAGTAGGTGTCGGTGGCGGGGCTCACCGGCGAGGCGCTGGCCGAGGCCGGCGTGGTCACCGTGATGTCGACCGGGCCGACGGCACCGGCCGGCGCCGTGGCCGTGATCTCGGTGGCCGAGTCCACGGTGAACGTCGTGGCCGGGGTGGAGCCGAAGTCGACCGCAGACGCCCCACCGAAGTTCGTGCCGGTGATGACGGCGGTGCCGCCGCCGGCGACCGGGCCGACGGCGCCGGCCGAACTGGGCGAGACCAGGCCCGTGCCGTTGGACGTGGACCCGGCGTTGTTCACGGTGAACGTGTTGGTTCCGCCGGTGACCACGGCGTACACCGCGGCCGGGAGCCCGTTGGTGAAGCCGGCGAGGGTGACCAGCTGACCTGCGGTCCACGTACCGACCGCCTTGATGGTGACGACGGTGCCGGACTGCTTGGCGCTCGTGACGGGGATCGTCCCGGTGCCGGTCACCGTGGGCGGCGCGCTCCACGTGTAGGTGTAGGAGTCGTCACCCGGCGCGGCCGGGGTCGAGGCGACACCGGACACCGTCACCACGACCTCCACGGTGCTCGGTGAGTTGGCCGCCGCGGCGGGGGCCACCGCCGTGATCTGGATGCCCGAGTTGAGGGCGAACGACGTCGCCGGTACGCCGCCGAACGTGACGGACACCTTGGAGGCCGTCGTCCCGAACCCGGTACCGGCGATGACGACGGAGGTGGCGCCGTTGGCGCTGCCCGTGGCGGGGGTCAACGAACTGACGGTCACACCGGCGGCGGCGGCCTGGCCGACCCCGATGACGGAGAGCCCGACGAGGCTCAGCAGTGCGACCAGTAGGACTCGTGCGACCTTGCCCATGCCGGACACGCGCGTAACGGACTGCTCCATCGACCCAACCCCCAGGGATTCGTCATCCAGACGCAATGGTCGCCCTACTCACCCCGACGACAGTTGCGGATCCGCGTCTGCGGACGGCCCGACGGTAGGGGATGACGGGGGACTTTGCAATGCGAGTCGCGGAAAATATCCCCTGCTCCGGGACTGTTGTGGTCGTGTCACCACGGAGGGTGGTCGAGGGGTCGGACCCCCGGACGCGGCACGGCCCCTCCCCCGTCCGGGAGAAGGGCCGTCGCTGCGGGACCGCGGTCGGCGCGAGCCATCCGGTCAGGCCTCCTCGACCGCCTTCACGAGCTTGCCCAGCGTGTCCTTGGCGTCGCCGAACAGCAGGGTGGTCTTCTCGTCGAAGAGGAGGTCGTTGTCGATGCCGGCGAATCCGGGACGCATCGACCGCTTGAGGAAGATCACGGTGCCGGCCTCGTCGGCGTTGATGATGGGCATGCCGTAGATGGGGCTGCCCGGCGTGTTCTTGGCCGCCGGGTTGACCGTGTCGTTGGCGCCGACCACCAGGGCGACGTCGGCCGTGCTCATCTCGGGGTTGGCCTCGTCCATCTCCTTCAGCTCGTCGTAGGGGACGTTGGCCTCGGCCAGGAGCACGTTCATGTGCCCGGGCATGCGGCCGGCCACGGGGTGGATGGCGTAGAACACCTCGACGCCCTTCGACATCAGGAGGTCGGCGAGCTCGCGGGCGGTGTGCTGGGCCTGGGCCACGGCGAGGCCGTAGCCCGGGATGATGACCACCTTGCGGGCATAGGCCAGCAGTACGCCGATGTCCTCGGCCGTGCCCGACTTGACCTGCCGGGTCTCCCCCGTCCCGTCGGCCCCGCCCCCGGCGGTCACGACCGAGCCGAACGCGCTGAACAGCACGTTCGACAGCGACCGGCCCATGGCCTTCGACATCATCCGCGTGAGCAGGATGCCCGAGGCGCCCACCAGGGTGCCGGCGATGATCAGCAGGTTGTTGTTCAGGGTGAAGCCCGAGGCGGCCACCGCCAGGCCGGTGAACGAGTTCAGCAGCGAGATGAGTACCGGGACGTCGGCGCCGCCGATGGGCAGGACGAAGATGACGCCGAGCACGAGCGACAGCACGGCGGTGGCGATCATGAGGGGCACGCTGTCGGTGACCACGGTGGTCACGGCGAGCGCGACGATGGCCACGCCGACGAGTCCGTTGATGACCTGCTGGCCCGGGTAGGTGATCGGCCGGCCGGTGATGAGCTCCTGGAGCTTGATGAAGGCGATGGCGCTGCCGCTGAACGAGACGCAGCCGATCAGCAGACCGAGCATCCCCTCGGTGATGGCGTAGACGGCCGGCTTCGGCGCACCCAGCGAGTGCAGGTTGGCGTCGCCCAGGAAGACGACGATGGAGATCAACGCGGCCGCACCGCCGCCCACCCCGTTGAAGATGGCGACCAACTGCGGCATCGCCGTCATCTTCACCATGCGGGCCACCGGTACGGCGATGGCGGCGCCCACCACCATGGCGATGATCGCCAGGACCAGGTTGGTGGTGTGGCTCGAGAACCGGGCCACCGGGTTGAAGAAGGTGACGACCACGGCCACGATGGCGGCGGCCGCGGCGAGCATGTTGCCGTTGCGGGCGTGCTTGGGCGAGCTGAGCCCCTTGAGGGCGATGATGAAGGCCACCGCGGCGGCCAGGTAGACCGCGTCCACCCAGACCGGGGTGCCGGTGATGCGCACGCTGATGATGGTGGCGAGGGTCGTCACTTGGCACCGTCCTCGGTGTCGGCGCCCGCCCTCTTGCCCTTGGCGGCGTTGTCGCCGGGCTTGGCCTTGAACATCTCGAGCATCCGGTCGGTGACGGTGAAGCCGCCCACGATGTTGAGGGTGGCGAGCAGCACGGCGAAGAAGCCGAGGATCTGCTGTGCCGTGCCCGTGGCCGTGCCCATGATGATCATGGCGCCGACCAGGACGATGCCGTGGATGGCGTTGCTGCCGGACATGAGTGGCGTGTGCAGGATGCTCGGCACACGCGAGACGACCTCGTTGCCGACGAAGATCGCCAGGATGAAGATGGTCAGGAATTCGAGGATCCCCGTACCGCTCACGATGAAGATGTCCCCGCTCAGGAAACCCGTCATGACTCCCCCTGCTCGTTGTCGGCGCCGGCTCCGGGCGTCTCGGTCACTTCCGGTGCGGGCTCGGGAGCCGCAGGTGGCGGGAGCTCGAGTCCCAGCGCCTCGGCCGTCGCCGGATGGACGACCTTCCCGGCGCGGACCACGCACGTGCCGGCCACGATCTCGTCGTCGAAGTCCGGGGTGAGCTCGCCGTCCTTGACCACCAGTCCGAGGAAGTTGGCGATGTTGCGGGCGTACAGGAAGCTGGCGTGCGTCGGCATGGACGAGGGCGGATTCGTGAGGCCGACCACCGTGACCCCTCCGACGCGCACGTCCTCGCCCGGCTTCGACAGTTCGCAGTTGCCGCCCGAGTCGGCCGCCATGTCGACGATGACGGCGCCCTCCGACATGCCATGGACCATCGCCTCGGTCACCAGCACGGGCGCCTTGCGGCCCGGGATCTGCGCGGTGGTGATGACGACGTCGGACGCGGCCACCTCGGCGGCGAGCAGCTCCTGCTGCTTCGCCAGGTACTCGGCCGACTGCTCCTTGGCGTAGCCACCGGCACCGTCCTGGGTCTCGAGGTCGAGCTCCACGAACTTGGCACCCAGGCTCTGGACCTCCTCCTTGGCGGCGGCCCGGACGTCGTAGGCGCGCACCACGGCGCCGAGGCGACGCGCCGTGGCGATGGCCTGCAGGCCGGCCACGCCCGCGCCCATCACCAGCACCTTGGCCGGCGGGACGGTGCCCGCCGCCGTCATGAACATGGGGAAGAACTTGGCCAGGTGCTCGGCCGCCGAGAGGCCGGCCCGGTAACCGGCCACGGTGGCCTGCGACGACAGCGCGTCCATCGACTGGGCTCGGCTGATGCGGGGCAGAAGGTCGAGGCTGTAGACCGTGGCGCCCTTGGCCGCCAGCGCCTGGACCACGTCGCTGGAGGCGACCGGCTGGAGGAAGCTCATGACGGAGACGCCCTCGGGGAGCAGGGCCACCTCCTCGACCGTCAGCGGCTGCACGTGGGCGACGAAATCGGCGCCCTGGAGGGCGGCGGCGGCATCGGGGACGACGGTCGCGCCGGCCTCGGCGAACTCCTCGTCGCCGAACCGGGCACCTGCGGCGGCGCCGGCCTGCACGACCACGTCGACGCCGGTCTTGGCCAGCTTTGCCGCGACCTCGGGGACGATCGCCACGCGATCCTCCCCCGGGCGCGACTCCTTGATGACAGCGAGTTTCACGGGCATGGGTATATCAGGCAATGAGGGGGCGCAGACCACTCCTGCCTGAAACGGGGAGCGGCGCAGCGGCGGACACGGCATCGTAGCCAGGCCCCGGAAGGCCGTCCCAGTCGACCGTCGGCCGCGTGGGCGCCCCGGACGGTCTCCGCCGGCCCCCGGTGTTCAGGTCAGACTGACGTGAACAAGCGGCGCACCCACCTCCGTCCGGTGCGGACGGTATGGATCAGTCGACGTGCACGTGCTCGAGGTCCGGCACCGACCGCGGGGTCGGCGGGGCCTCGGAGGCGTCGGGCTCCGGCTCGAGGTCCGTGCGGAGCGAGTCCACCGGGACGGTCGTGCCGTCCGCCATCAGCAGCGTCTGGGACTCGGTCCGTGAGAACACCGGGATCTCAGGACCTGCCGCGAATGTCCGGACGTCGTCGCGCGAGATGGGGTGGGCGAAGAAGAAGCCCTGGGCGGCATCGGCGTCGAATCCGGCGGCGATGCGGACCTGGGCCGCCGTCTCGACCTGCTCGACGATGGCGGACATCCCGAGGGAGTGCGCCATGTGGATCACCGTCTCGACCACGAGTCGGTTGATGCCCTGGTTCGACTCGAGCCCGGCGACGAACGAGCCGTCGATCTTGACGGTGCTGATGGCGTGCCGCTTGAACGGCTCGAACGACGACCAGTTGGTCCCGACGTCGTCGACGGACAGTTGGACGCCCATGTCGCTGATGGCCTGCAGATCGGCCGCGGCGGTCGGGTCCACGACGGCGTCCTCGGTGACCTCGATGTTGAGCTGGTCGCTCGGGAAGCCGGTCTGACGGAGCGCCAGGCCCACGGCCTCGGAGACCTCGCCCCGCTGGAGCTGCTCGACCGTGCAGTTGACCCCGAGCTGGATGCTGCGCGACCAGCTGCACGCCTCCTCACAGGCGGCCGCCACGATCCACCGGGTCAGCGGGCCGATGTCGCCGCTCGCCTCGGCGGCCGGAATCAGGAGGTCCGGCGAGATGCGGCCCCGCGTCGGATGGCGCCACCGGACCAGGGCCTCCATGCCGAGGAGCCGGCCCGTGGAGACGTCGACGACGGGCAGGTACTCCAGATAGGGGGTCCCCTGGAGGGTGAACGTCGGCTCCGGGTAGGTCAACATGCGACTCGTCACTCCTGGACGCTGCTCTGCCGCCCCCGGTCGGGGCGGTCCACGAAATCCGGTCCTGTGCTCATGCATCGTCCCGGATCCGCACGAACTTGAGCGCCCGGGAGCCCGACGGTGCCTGCGGATCCCCGCTCCCGGGCGGGTGGCCGGGCGCCACGCCACGCCTGGTGGCCCGGGCCGCGGGTCAGGAGGGCGCCGTGGGTCAGGAGGGCGCCGCCGCCGCGGTGAGGAACGCCGGCCACTCGCCGCCACCGTGGGCGACCAGGTTCGCCCCGCTCACGTAGGCGGCGAGGGGTGAGGCGAGGAAGAGGCAGATCCCCGCCACGTCTCCCGGGGTGCCGAACCGCCCGAGCGGCACGGTGGCGGCCACCGCCGCCATCCCGGCCGGCCCGCCGTAGTGGGATTCGGCGGACCCGGTGGCGATCAGGCCGGCGCTCAGGGCGTTGACCCGCACCTTGGGTGCCCACTCGACGGCCAGTGACTGCGTCAGGCTCACGAGCCCCGCCTTGGCGGCGCCGTAGGCCGCGGTGCCCGGCGACGGCCTCAGACCACTGACCGAGGTGATGTTAACGATCGACCCGCCCCCCTCCTGGTCCTGCATGACGGCGTTGGCCGCCTGGGCGCAGTAGAGCGGTGCCAGCAGGTTCAGGTTGACGATGGACGCGGAAAACCGCGGTGACGCCGTGGCGGCGTCGGCGTTCGGCGAGCCCCCGGCGTTGTTCACCAGCACGTCGAGCCGACCGAACCGGTCGGCGGCGGCCCGCACCACGGCCGCGGCCTGCTCGGCGTCGCGCAGGTCGGCGGCCACGAAGACGGCCCGACGCGTGGTGCCGTCGGCGTCCGAGCCCACCGGGAGGTCGGGGTCGGCCACCTCGGAGCGACCGCACACGAGGACGTCGGCCCCGGCGGTGAGGAACGCGCCGGCGATGCCCCGGCCGATCCCCCGGGCCCCACCCGTGACCACGACCACCCGGCCGTGGAAGTCCAGGGGGTCGCCGTCGCTCCGGTCCGCTGCCACTGCTGCCTCCCTGTTTCCGACTGGTACTGTCCAGACCACTATTACCTGACACCGCATCAGATCGGAAACCAACGGAACGGTCGCGTTGTCGGGCGAGCCAGGACCCGTGCCCGCCGAGAGCGTGGCCGCGTCCCCGCCGTGTCCTCCGGTCCGGCCGGGCCGGGGCACGCCGCAGACCCCCGGAGCCCACCATGCCCATCACCACCCACCAGGACCGACCCGGCATCGCCGAGGTCGTCATCGACCACCCCCCGGTCAACGCGCTCGACGTCGCCGGATGGTTCGGCCTGGCCGAGGCCGTGCTGGCCGCCGGCCGCGTGCCCGACAACCGCGTCGTCATCCTGCGGGCCGAGGGCCGGGGCTTCTGCGCCGGGGTCGACATCAAGGAGATCCAGGCCGAGGGCGACCAGGCCCTGATCGGCGCCAACCGCGGCTGCTTCGCCGCCTTCGCCGCCGTCTACGAGTGCGAGGTGCCGGTCATCGCCGCCGTCCACGGCTTCTGCCTGGGCGGTGGCGTCGGCCTCGCCGGCAACGCCGACATCGTGGTGGCGTCGGACGACGCCACGTTCGGGCTCCCCGAGGTCGACCGCGGCGCCCTCGGTGCCGCCACCCACCTGTCGCGCCTCGTGCCCCAGCACCGCATGCGGTCGATGGTCTACACGGCCAAGCCGGCCACGGCCGCCGAGCTCCACCACTTCGGCTCGGTGCTGCGGGTCGTGCCCCGGGACGAACTGGTGTCGGCCGCCTACGAGGTGGCCGAGGACATCGCCGCCAAGAGCCCGACGATCCTGCGCCGGGCCAAGGAGTCCCTCAACGGCATCGACCCCGTCGACGTACGGACGAGCTACCGCCTCGAGCAGGGCTTCACCTACGAGCTGCACGTGGCCGGCGTGGCCGACGAGCAGCGCGCCGCGTTCGTCGAGAAGCGCGACGCCGACACGACCCGATGACCGTCGACCGTCGACCACGACGGGCCACCGCCCCACAGACAGGACCGACCCATGGCTGACAAGCGCCTCACCCTCGACGAGTTCGTCGCCGGCCTCTCCTCCGGCATGACCATCGGCATCGGCGGATGGGGGTCGCGGCGCAAGCCGATGGCCGCGGTACGCGCCATCCTCCGCTCCGATGTCACCGACCTCACCGTCGTCTCCTACGGGGGCCCCGATGTCGGACTGCTGTGCGCGGCCGGCAAGGTCGCCAAGGCCGTCTACGGCTTCGTGACCCTCGACTCCATCCCGACCGACCCGCACTTCAAAGCGGCCCGGCAGTCCGGCGGCATCGAGGCCATGGAGGTCGACGAGGGGATGTTCTACCTCGGCCTGCTCGCCGCCTCGCAGCGGGTACCGTTCCTCCCCACACGCGCCGGCCTCGGCTCGGACGTGCTGACGGTGAACCCGTCGCTGCGGACCGTCCGCTCCCCCTACGACGACGCCGAGGAACTGGTCGCCATGCCGGCCCTGCGGCTCGACGCCGCCGTCGTCCACGTCAACCGGGCGGACGCGGCCGGCTCCGGTCAGATCCTCGGACCCGACCCGTTCTTCGACGAGCTCTTCCTCGGCGCCGCCGACCGGCGGTTCGTCACCGCCGAGCGGATCGTCCCGACCGACGAGCTCGCCGCCGGCGGTCCACTGCAGTCGCTGTGCATCAGCCGGCTGCTGACCGACGGCGTGATCGAGACGCCGGGCGGTGCCCACTTCACCGCCTGCGTTCCCGACTACGGACGCGACGAGGGGTTCCAGAGGGAGTACGTGGCGGCCGCCGGCGACCCCGAGGCCTGGGCCGCCTTCCGGGACCGGTTCCTGGCCGTCGACGAAGCCGACTACCAGGCGGCGACCCGCGAGGCCGCCGCCGAACGGGCCGCCGCCAAGGCCGCCAAGGAGGGCGCATGAGCGAGTCCACCCCCACCGGGGTCACCCGGGCCGAGTACTGCGCCATCGCCTGCGCCGAGGTCTTCCGCGGCGACGGCGAGGTCATGGCGAGCGCCTTCGGGACCGCCCCCGCACTGGGCGCCAGGCTGGCCCGGCTCACGTTCGCACCCGACCTCGTCCTGACCGACGGGGACGCGGCCCTCGTCGACGGCGCGCCGCCGCTCGGGGCACCGCCGGCGTCCCTCGTGCTCGAGTCCCACATGCCCTACCGGCGTGTCTTCGACGTCGTGTGGTCGGGACGGCGCAACCTGATCATGATGGCGTCGCAGATCGACCGCACCGGCAACCAGAACATCAGTGCCATCGGGCCGTGGGCGCGACCCCGGGCGCAGCTCGTCGGCGTGCGCGGCGCACCGGGCAACACCGTCAACCATTCGACCAGCTACTGGGTGCCCAACCACTCGACCCGCTCCTTCGTCGAGCAGGTCGACGTCGTGTCCGGGGTCGGCTACGCCCGCGCCGCGGCGGCCGGTCCGTCGGCCACGAAGTTCCACGAGATCCGCTTTGTGGTGTCCAATCTGGGGGTCTTCGACTTCGCCACGCCCGATCACACCATGCAACTGGTGTCGGTCCATCCGGGCGTGACCGTCGACGAGGTCGTGGCGGCCACGGGATTCGCGCTCGTGGTCCCCGACGACGTGTCCGACACCCGGGACCCGACGCCCGAGGAGCTGGACCTGCTCCGCACCGTGCTCGATCCGCGCGGCGTGCGGGACCGCGAGGTACGGGCGTGACCCGAGCGGCGCTGCACACCCTCTTCTGCGATCTGGTCGGGGTGCGCTACCCCATCGTGCAGACCGGCATGGGCTGGGTCGCCGGCCCGCGCCTCGTGGCGGCCACGGCCGAGGCCGGCGGCCTCGGCATCCTCGCCTCGGCGACGATGACCTACGAGGAGCTCGTCACGGCGATCGGCGAGGTGCGCGCCCGGACCGACCGTCCCTTCGGCGTGAACATGCGCACCGATGTCGCCGACGTCGGTGACCGGGTGGCGCTGATGATCGACAACGGGGTGCGGGTGGCCAGCTTCGCCCAGGCCCCCAACCCGGCGCTGGTCGACCGCTGCCGCCAGGCCGGGCTCGTGGTCATGCCGACGATCGGGGCGCGTCGCCACGCGGAGAAGGTCGTCGAATGGGGCGTCGACGCGGTGATCGCCCAGGGGGGCGAGGGCGGCGGCCACACCGGCGCCGTGCCGACGTCACTGCTGATCCCGGCGGTCGTCGACGCGGTGGGCGACCGCGTCGCCGTGGTGGCGGCCGGCGGTTTCTTCGACGGTCGTGGCCTGGTGGCCGCGCTGGCCTACGGCGCATCGGCCATCGCCATGGGGACGCGCTTCCTCCTCACCCAGGAGAGCCGGGTCCCCGAAGACGTGAAGCGCCTCTACCTGCAGACCCCCGTGACCGGCACCGTGGTGTCGACCGCCGTCGACGGCGCACCCCAGCGCGTGATCCGCACCGACCTCGTCGACCACCTCGAGAAGTCGGGCTGGCTCCGGGCGCTGCCCCGGGCGCTGGCCAATGCCCACGCCTTCCGCAAGGAGACCGACACCACCCTGCTCGCCCTGGCCAAGGAAGGGGCCGCCATGAAGAAGGGCAACGACCTGTCGTGGCCGCAGGTGGTCATGGCGGCCAACGCACCCATGATGACCAAGGCCGCGCTCGTCGACGGCCGCACCGACGTCGGTGTGCTCCCCACCGGCCAGGTCGTCGGCGCCATCGAGGAGCTCCCGACGGTGGAGCAGCTCATCGCGCGCATCATCGACGAGGCCGGCCACGTGCTCGACCGCCTCGGCGCCTGACGCACGGCGCGACGACGCACGGCGCGACGACGCACGGCGCGTCGTCGCACGTCGGGTCGACGCCCGTCGTCGCGGCGGCGGACTCCCACCCCACGCCGTCGCGGTTCGCCGCATCTCGTGGCGCGCCGTGGCGTCACACGCGGACTCGCGGCGCGTCCTGTGCGCGCGTCGCCCACGGTGCGTGCGCGCCGCGAGCACGGCGCGGGCGCACTGCACGCGCGTCGCACCGACGGTACGCGCGCGCCCGTCGACGCGCGCGCCCGAGCCCGCGCTTCGGGACAAATTGCCCATTGTGCGGCTAGGGCAACTAGGCGATAATCGGTGCCCAGGACGACACCCCTCCCTCGGAGCGGACCGGATGCAGATACCGGATCGCGCGTGGGATTCAGGAGCCGTCAGGTCTGATCGCTGGTCGACCAGCCGGAGAGGAGTTGCGGTGTCGGAGGGAACCCTGCCGGGGACAACGGAACGCCCTGCACGCCGACACGCACCCACTTCGATCACCGGCGTGGGCGCCGTCACCGGGTACGGCTGGGGACGCAAGCACGTGTGGGACGGCTTCCTCCTCGGGGAGAGCGCCGTGCGCCTCACCACCGGCCTCGACGGGTTCGTCGACGGCGGCCAGGCCTGGCTGGCCACCATCACCGACGAGGGTGACCGGCGCGACGGACCGAGCCGCTTCATGCAGGCCCTCCGCTTCGCCGCCCGTGAGGCCATCACGGACGCCAACGAACGCGGGTGGAAGCCGGGCAGGGTGGTCGGCGTCGTCCACTCCATCGTCCTCGGCGACGTCGAGATGTGGAGCGAGTACTACCACGAGGCCCCCGAGCGGGTCCGGGTGAAGCGGTGGGTCAACATGCTGCCGTCGACGGTGATCTCGCAGCTGATGAAGGAGAACGACTTCCACGGCCCCGCCATGTCGGTCTCCGCCATGTGCGCCTCGGCCAACGCCGGGATGATCACGGCCAAGTCGTGGCTCGACTCGGGCATCTGCACCGACGTGATCCTCCTCGCCACCGACCTGTCCGGCATCCCGATCAACCTGCGCCGGTTCAAGGACCTCGGGGTCGCCGTGCTGGACTCCCCGCCGTTCGACGCGTGCCGTCCCTTCCAGGAGGGCAGCCGTGGCTTCGTCGGCGGTGAAGCCGCCGTCGCCATGGTGCTGTCCACCGAGGACACCGGGTCCTACGCCCAGATCCTGGGCGGCGCCATGACCATGGATGCCTTCAACCTGGTTGCCGTCGCCCCGGACATGACCGAGCTCGAGCGGTGCTTCCGGGAGGCACTGGCGACGTCGGGCGTGGACGCCTCCGAGGTCGCCTACCTGAACGCCCACGGGCCCGGCACCGCCCAGTGCGACGCCGCCGAGGGGATCATGCTCGACCGCCTCTTCCCCGAGGCCGCCGGGATCTTCTCGATCAAGCCACTCGTCGGGCACTGCCAGGCCGCCGGGGCCGCCGTCGAGGTCCTGGCCACCATCTACGCCTTCCAGACCGGCTACGTGCCGGCACCGCCCCAGGTCGCCCCGGGCCACCCCCGCCTCGTCGACGGACTCTCGCCCCGCCGGCCGGGTCCCATGTTGAAATCCTCCATCGGGATGGGGGGCTACAACACGGCCGTCGTGCTGGGGGAACCCTCCACCTGAGCTGGAGGCGCCCGCCTGCCACCCCGTGTGGCAAAGGCTAAAGATTGACCCGTAGGCCGCCGATATCTACGGCCTATGGTGACGACGAGCGAATTCGACGGCGGGCGCCGGACGGTCTCGTTCGACCGTGTCGAACTCGGTGGGCCCAACTTCCCTGAGCACCCGTTCGAACTGTCGCAGACGATCGACCTGACCGGCGACGGCCTGCCCACCGTCACCTGGATCTACGACAGCGTGGACGACACCGTGACCTGGTCGTCCCCCCTCGAGGAGCTCTTCGGGTTCCCGGTCGGGATCCGCGGATTCTCGGTGGTCCAGGGCGCGGACGAGGAGCAGCCCGAGGTCTCGAGGCCGCCGGCCGACTTCTGCGATCCGGCCGACATCGGCGCCGACCTCCTCGCCCCGATCCTCACCCCGATCCGGGCCGGCGTGCCGCCTGCCGAGTTCGACCTCCACTACACGGTGACGTGCCCCGACGGGACCACCCGGATCGCGGTCGTGCGCGCCTCACCCCTCCCCGACCGGCGGGACCCGACGACCTCCACGCTCTACAGCGGCGTGGTCATCGACGTCACGGCCCAGCAGCGGTACGAGTCCGAGCTGAGCGACCTCGTCGACCGCTACCGCCTCCTCACCGAGGTCACCCCTGACGTGGTGATCGTCCACCAGGACGGCCTCCTCGTCTACGGCAACCGAGCCGCCGTCAAGCTCTTCAATGTGGACTCCATGTGGGACCACTACGGCGAGCCGGTCACCGACTGGGTCCACCCCGACGACATCAACGGCATGATCGAGCGCCTGGGTCGCCTGACCGAGCCCGGCCAGTTCTTCGAGCACGGCGAGGTCCGCGCCATCGGCCCCGACGGGACCATGACCTACATGGAGCTCACCAGCATCCGGACCACGTGGGGAGGCAAGCCGGCCTACCAGGCCATCCTCCGCGACGTGTCGGAGCGCCGCGCCGCCGAGGCCGCCGCCCGCTACCGGGCGAGCCTGGTGGCCCACGTGTCGGACGCCATCATCGGTATCGACGCCGACGGCCGCATCGAGAGCTGGAACGAGGCGGCCCAGGTCATCTACGGCTGGACCGAGGAGGAGGTGTCCGGGCACTCCATCGGCTCGGTGGTCTCGGCCAACCGCACCGACAGCGCGTCCCTGGTCGAGCGCGGCCAGCGCAGCCACCGGCGCAAGGACGGTTCCACCGTCGACGTGCTGGTGTCGATCGACCCGCTGGTCGACGACGACACCCTCCCCTCCGGCTGGGTGGTCGTGATCACGGAGCTGACCGACGCCCGCCAGGCCGAGGCCGGTCGCCGGGCCGCCGAGGAGCGCTACGAGGCCGTGGTCGCCGCGCTGAGCGAGGGGATCATCCTCTTCGACGAGGCGGGCCGGATGAGCGCCCACAACCAGGCCGCCGAGTCCATCCTCGGCGAGCGGCTCACCCAGGGCGACGGCCACCGCCTGTTCACCGGGTCCTCCATCGCCACGTCCGCCGAAGGGTTCCCCCTGACGCCGACCATGTTCCCGCACGTCAAGACGCTGGCCACCGGCGAGTCCGAGGACGGCGTCATCATCGGCGTCACCGACGAGCGCGGCAAGCGCCAGTGGCTGTCGATGAGCTCCCGGCTCCTGTCGGGGGCCAGCCAGTCGGACTCGCCGATGGTGGTCTGCTCGTTCACCGACGTGACCGACCGCCGTGCCGCCGAGGCGCAGCTGCACTGGCTCGCCTATCACGACTCCCTCACCGGTCTGGGCAACCGCTCCTTCTTCAACGACGAGCTCGAGCGCGAACTGCTGATGTCCATGCAGAGCGACGCCAACCTGGCCGTTCTGTTCATCGACCTCGACCGGTTCAAGCTCGTCAACGACTCGTTCGGTCACGCCAGCGGGGACGAGCTCCTCCTGGAGCTGGCCCGCCGGTTCAAGACGGCGGCCCGCAAGGGCGACGTCGTCAGCCGCTTCAGTGGCGACGAATTCGTGGTGCTGTGCCCGAACGTCCGCGACCAGGACCATGCCGTCGAGCTGGCCCGGGAGTACTCGACCGTCATCGACGCCGCGTTCAAGCTTTCCACCGGCCGCTCCGTGGTGGTTACCTGCAGCGTCGGCGTGGCCTTCGTCGAACGGGGCCGCCAGAGCGCCCAGGACATCCTCCAGCAGGCCGACACCGCCATGTTCAAGGCCAAGAACAAGGGCCGGTCGCGCATCGAGGTGTTCGACGAGTCGCTGCGGGTCAACTCGGTGGCCCGACTCGAGATCTACGACGACCTCCGCCACTCGATCGAGCACGACGAGCTCGTCGTCCACTACCAGCCGATCGCCTCGGTCGAGACCGGCGACATCGTGGCGCTCGAGGCGCTCGTGCGGTGGAACCACCCGACCCGCGGCCTGCTCGGCCCCATGGAGTTCATCCCCTTCGCCGAGGAGACCGACCTCATCTTCTCCCTCGGCCGGTGGGTCCTGCGCGAGGCCTGCCACACCATGGCGCGTTGGCGCAAGGAGCTGCCGGGGGCCGAGGACGCCTACATCACCGTCAACCTGTCGGTGCACCAGTTGAGCGACGCCACGCTGCTCGACTCGATCGCCGACGCCCTGGCCGACTCCGGGCTCCCGCCCGAGGCGCTCGTCCTCGAGGTGACCGAGTCACTCCTCATGAGCGAGACCCAGGAGACCGTCGACGCCCTGCGCGGCATCGACGAGATGGGGGTGGGACTGGCCATCGACGACTTCGGCACCGGCGAGTCCTCGCTGACCCGCCTGAAGCAGTTCCGGGTCAAGGTGCTGAAGATCGACAAGTCCTTCGTCGACGGACTCGGGATCCTCGATGCCGACGAGGCGATCGTGGCGGCCATCGTCCAGCTCTCCAAGGCCCTCGACATGGTGGTGCTGGCGGAGGGCGTGGAGACCCCGGACCAGCTCGAGCGGGTGACGGCCCTCGGGTGCGACCTCTACCAGGGCTACCTGATGTCCCGGCCCATCAGCGCCGACCACGTCGACTTCACCAAGCGCGCCGAGACGACCCCGCAGACAGACCTCCCCGCGTAGCGGCGTGCTCCGGCACCCGCTATGCGGGGCGGGCCCGCTACCGCCCCCCGTGCCGGGGGCGGTAGCGGGTCAGCCCAGGCGCTCGATGATGGTGGCGTTGGCCTGGCCACCGCCCTCGCACATCGTCTGCAGGCCGTAGCGGGCACCGGTCCGCTCCATCTCGTTGAGGAGCGTGGCCAGGAGGCGGGCGCCCGAGCCTCCGGTCGGGTGGCCGATGGCGATGGCCCCGCCGTTGACGTTGACCTTGTCCATGTCCGGGTGGTGCTCCTTCTCCCACGCCAGCACGACCGAGGCGAACGCCTCGTTGATCTCGACCAGGTCGATGTCGTCGAGGGACAGCTTGGACTTCTCGAGCACCAGGGTCGTCGCCGGGATGGGCGCCGTCAGCATGATCACCGGGTCGTTGGCCGCCACCGCGAACGTGTGGAACCGCGCCCGGGGGGTGAGGCCGAGCTGGCCCGCCCGTTCCTCGGACATGATCAGCACGGCCGCCGCCCCGTCGGAGATCTGCGACGACGACGCCGCCGTCACCAGCCCGTGCTCGACGAAGCACGGCGGCAACGAGGCCAGCTTCTCGTAGGTGGACCCGGCCCGGACGCCCTCGTCGAAGGTCAGCGGTCCTTCGCCGGCCGGGTCACCTTCGTCGGTCCCGGCCACGGCCACCTTGTCCTCGACGCGCGCCCGGCGCGTGGCGAGCGGGAGGATCTCGTTCTCGAACCGGCCCTCGGCGATGGCCGCGGCCGCCCGCTCGTGGGACCGCAGGGCGAAGCGGTCCATCTCCTCGCGGGTGATGTCCCAGCGACGGGCGATCTCCTCGGCGCACAGCCCCTGGTGGATGAAGTCGAAGCGCCCGTGGACCGTCGGCCCGTAGGCCTCACCCGGCCCGTGCTCCGTGGTCGAGCCGATCGGCACCCGGCTCATGGCCTCGACGCCGCCGCCGATGACGATGTCCATGGCGCCCGAGGCCACCGCCTGGGCGGCGAAGTGCACGGCCTGCTGGGCCGATCCGCACTGCCGGTCGACGGTGGTGCCGGGCACCGTGTCCGGGAACCCGGCGGCGAGGGCGGCATTGCGGCCGATGTTCATGGCCTGCTCCCCCACCGTCATCGTGCAGCCGAAGACCACGTCCTCGACCAGGGACGGGTCGAGGTCGTTGCGGGCGACGAGCGCCTGCAGGGGCTGGGCGGCCAGGTCGACGGCGTGCCACCCGGAGAGGCGGCCGTTCTTCTTCCCGACGGGGGTGCGGACGACATCGACGATCACAGCGCTGGCCATGGGGCCATTGTGGCCGATGGGCCACGGTTGCCGGAAATCTGGCGGTGTGTCAGATTTCCCCACGACCCCGCCGGGTGCCCCACGGGCCCGGCCGATCGAGGGACGCACCCGATGGACGGATCGAGGGACCAGCCGATGGACCTGCACTACACCGACGCCCAGGAGGCGTTCCGGGCCGACGCCCGCGCCTGGTTGGCGGCCCACGCCCCCGCACCGCGCTCGCTGCCCTCCCTCGACACCGCCGAGGGCTTCGAGGCCCATCGCGCCTGGGAGGCCGAGCTGGCCGCCGACCGCTGGTCGGTGGTGTCGTGGCCCGAGGAGTACGGCGGCCGCGGCGTCGGCATCCTCGAGTGGCTGGTGTTCGAGGAGGAGTACTGGCGGGCCCATGCCCCGCTGCGGGTCAGCCAGAACGGCGTCTTCCTGCTGGCCCCGACCATGTTCGAGTTCGGCACCGACGGGCAGAAGGCGCGCTTCCTGCCGCCGATGGCCTCGGCCGCCGAGATCTGGTGCCAGGGCTGGTCCGAGCCCGATGCCGGCAGCGACCTCGCCGGCATCCGCTCCCGCGCCCGCCGGTCCGACAGCGAGGGCGGCTGGCTGCTCTCGGGACAGAAGACGTGGGCGTCGCGGGGCGCGTTCGCCGAGTGGTGCTTCGGACTGTTCCGCACGGACCCGGAGGCCGAGCGGCACCGGGGGCTCACCTACTTCCTCATCGACATGGCCACCCCCGGGGTGACCGTGCGGCCGATCCCCCAGATCGACGGCGAGACGGGATTCGCCGAGCTGTTCTTCGAGGACGTGTTCGTGCCCGACGACCTCGTCCTGGGCGAGGTCGGGCGGGGCTGGAACGTGGCCATGGCCACGGCCGGGTCCGAGCGCGGACTCAGCCTGCGCAGTCCGGCCCGCTACAGCCGGGCCGCCGACCGCCTGGTCGACCTCTACGCGGACACGCTGGCCGTCGACCCGGCGCGGGCCGGGCGCAGTGCCGACGCCGTGGCCCGGGCGTGGATGGACGCCGAGGCCTACCGCCTCAACACGCTGTGGACCGCCACCCGGGTCCTGGACGGCGGCTCGGTCGGGCCCGAGGCCAGTGCCAACAAGATCCACTGGTCCCAGACCGACCTGGCCATCCACCGCGCCGCGCTCGACCTGCTCGGGCCCGGGGCCGAGTTCCACGGGGACGGGGTCGACGCGCCGTGGCTCGACGGCTACCTGTTCGCACTGGCCGGCCCGATCTACGCCGGCACCAACGAGATCCAGCGGAACGTGGTGGCCGAGCGCATGCTCGGGCTGCCCCGGGGCTGAGGGGACGACGACATGCACTTCGCCTTCACCGACCAGCAGCTCGAGTTCCGCGACGCCGTCCGCCAGGTGCTCGCCAAGGAGTGCACGACCGACGCCGTGCGCGCCGCCTACGACGCGCCGGCGCCCCGGACGGCCCGCTGGTCCACCCTCGCCGACCTCGGGGTCACCGGCCTGACCGTGCCCGACGCCCACGGGGGACTCGGCCTCGGGCTCGTCGACCTCGTCCCCCTGCTGGAGGAGGCGGGGCGGGTCGCCCTGCCCGAGCCGCTCGGCACCACCACGGGCATCGCCGCACCGCTCCTGGTCGACCTGTCCCCCTCCGGAGCCGACACGGCGACCGGCCCGGGTCTGGCCGCCATCGCCGCCGGCGACCTGACGGCCGCCGTCGCCGACGCCCGGTGGCCCGGGACGCCGGTGGCCGGGGCCGACGGTGCCGACCTGCTGGTCCTGGTGGCGGACGGGCCCGGGGGACCCGAGATCCACGCCCTCGACCGGTCCGCCGTCGAGGTCACCCC
>Ga0182016_10003223_pt1 | contig 18759 bp, 16 predicted proteins | sample 712S2MmetaG_FD_120491 | JGI IMG/M metagenome (GOLD analysis project Ga0182016, IMG submission 120491) | Permafrost microbial communities from Stordalen Mire, Sweden - 712S2M metaG | ecosystem: Environmental > Terrestrial > Soil > Wetlands > Permafrost | place: Sweden: Stordalen | collected...
CAAAAATAAGCTCAGCTCAAGCCGCCCCAGCAAGCCTCCTGTAGTGCAGACCTTTGAGGGTCCACCCCAACAACATCAATCACTTAGCGTCGCCGAAGCCTCGAATCCGCGAAGTCCGGCTAGATCCGTCGTTGTGATGACCGATGCATGCCTCGGTTGTTTGCCCGCAACGCCGCCGTCGCCGAGGCCCCCGATTAGCACAGCCTTCTCTCCACCGTGGTGGGCGAGCGGCTCTTAAGTTGTTCATACAGTCGTATGTACCGCGCCGCGACGGCATTGATATCATAGGTCGTCCGGGCGCGCTCGCGCCCGCTCTGCCGAATTCGATCTGCAAAATGCGAATCCGCGCAGACGCTGCGCAACGCATGCAGCAAAGCGTCCTCGCCTTCGACTGGCGTCAAGATCCCTGCGCCGCCTCCTGCAAGAACTTCGCGGTTGGCCGGGATATCGTTGGCGATGCAGACGAGGCCGGCGGCCATCGCCTCCAGCAGGGCATTCGACAATCCCTCCCGCCGGGAAGGCAGGACCATGCAATCCGCCCAGCTCAACCAGGTTTCCGGCGCTTGCTGGCCCGGCATTTGAATTCGAGCAGCATTGCGGCATTTGGCAACCAGCGCCTCGACCGCGCCGAGCAGGTCGCCATCGCCCACGATCGACAGCTGCACATCGGCGTCTTCGTCGGCGAGACGATCGAACGCCCGAACAAGCGTGGGTACGTCGCGGTCGCTGTTCGCGGAAATTCGCCCCAGATAAAGAAAACGTCGAACGGCACCGCGGCGCAGAGATTGCCCCGGCTCCACGGGCAATTCCACTCCATTCGGGATCGATTCAATTCTTTGCTCGCTGATGCCGGACTCCGTCAGCGACTGGCGCACCGCGTCGGTCGTGGCGATCCATCGGTCGACGTTACGGATCATCGAGCGGGCGAGGCGAGGACCGCCGGCGCCTACACGGGCCAGTTCGGTCAGATCTGACCGGCCTCCTGCCATGGCCATCCCCACTTTGCAGATGACCGGAACGGCCCTCCGGCGTGCGGATTGCGCGACGAAGGCGGCGAGGCTTCCAGCCATGTGTGCATGCACCACGCTAGCTCCCCGGATGTGCCGGTCAACGGCCCGTGCAATCTGTATCTGCAGGCTGAGCAGATTGAACGATCCCAAACCCCGAACCCCCGGTAGGCGCCGGGTTATGTCCAGGAGCGGAAATCGCCGGATGATCACGCCGTTGTCCCGCTCCTCTGCCGGAAGACCCGGAGCAAGCGCCGGAGTCAACACCGTCACTCGGATACCTTGTGCGACCAGGGCCTTTGACAATTTCTCGGCCTGTCTTTCCGCTCCACCGACAAACGGACGGAACTGGGCAGAGAACATAAGGATATTTAGAGTATCGGTCATCCGCTTTGCTTGGTATGCAGGCGCCAGTTGCCAAGCATGAAGAGCGCCCATAGCCTCGAGCTGTGATCCACTTGGTGCTCGAAAAACTCCTTCATCGTCTGCGCAATTTTCGGCATCGACAGCGGCGCCATCGCGAACGGGTCGCCGAGAATCTCCTGCATCGGTCCTCGAAGAGACGCGCGAAGCCATTTGGCGAGCGGTATGCCAAAGCCCATTTTTTGTCGATGCACGAATTCCCGGGGGAAGTATCTCTCAGCGAGCTTCTTCAGCAAGTACTTGCCGACCCCCGCCCGCACTTTGAACGCGATCGGTAAGCCGGCGCAAAACTCGATGATTTCATGATCGAGCAAGGGCGACCGTACCTCGAGGCCGCAATGCATCGATGCAATGTCCATCTTGACCAGAAGATCCCCGGGCAAATACGTGTGGCTGTCGAGCCAAAGCATGCGATCCACGGGGTGGCGGGCATGCTCGAAGCTGCGGCCGAGCCATTCGCTGCGCCACGCGGGCAACAGGCTGGACAACGCATGTTGGCCGAGCAGCGCCGGTCTCTCCTCGTCGTTCCAGAAATCGGCGTACATACCGACCGACCGCAGTTGAGGCCAGACGTACTCGACCAGCAGTTTGCGAACCGCACGCGAGGGCAGCGATCTCATGGTCGGAAAGCGCGCCGCCAATGCGCTCAGATATTGTGCAGAGGCCACGTCGGGCACGAGCCCGGACGTGCGCATCTGCAGGTTGGTGAGCCAATACCGTGGATAGCCCCCCATCAGCTCATCGCCGCCGTCGCCGGTCATCGCGACGGTGACCTGCTGACGCGCGTTGCGGGACACCATGAAAGACGGTAGCGCGGACGAATCGGCATACGGCTCCCCGTAGTGTCTTGCAATGAGCGGCAACAGGGATTCCACGTCGCTCTCGAGGACGGCGGGGTGATGATCGGTCCCGCAGAGCTTCGCGGCCTGTTCGGCGAATGGCAGTTCGCTGAAGGCCTCTTCGCGAAATCCCATGCTGAAGGTGCGCACCGGCGCGCTGCTGATCTTGGCCATCAGCGCCACCACCAGGCTGCTGTCCACGCCGCCGCTGAGCAGCGCGCCGAGCGGTACGTCCGCGATCATGCGCAGGCGGACCGCCTCCGTCAGCTTTTCCTCCAGTGCATCGAGCGCGTCTGGCTCGGAAATCCGGCATTTCTTGGTGTAATCAACCTCCCAATACTGATGTAATTTCAATCCCGTGCGGTCAAATATTGCGAAATGCGCGGGAGGGAGCTTGCGGATACCGCGATAGATCGTCCACGGCGCCGGAACGTACTGAAGCTGCAGGTAGAGTTCCAATGCTTCCGGGTCCTCGGTTTTCGAGACTTCGCGATGCCGCGACAGCGGGTGGATCTCCGAACAGAACACCAGGCCGCCCCCAGTCATGGCATAGTTCAGCGGCTTCTTGCCGGCGCGGTCGCGCGCAATGAACAAGCGATGGCCGGAGGCGTCCCAGAGCGCGAATGCGAACATCCCGCGCAATAGCCCGAGGCAGTCCGGCCCGAAGTGTCGATATAGAGCGAGGATCACCTCGGTATCCGTATCTGAGCGGAATCTGTCGCCGCGCCGCAGACATTCCTCGCGCAGCTTTTGGAAGTTGTAGATCTCGCCGTTGAACACGATGCAGTTCCCCGTTTCGGGGTCCAACATCGGCTGATGTCCCTTCGCGCTCAGATCGATGATGCTCAGGCGGGCGTGACCGAGAACGCACTCCCCCGCCGGCGCCGTCCAAATACCGCGATCGTCGGGACCGCGATGACGGATGCCTTCTATGAGGCGCGCCACGTCGTCCGCTGCGGGTGGACGTTCGAAGCCAACATGCCCTGCGATGCCGCACATGGCGCTGCTAACCTCCTCGAAAGCGCATGACGAGTGCGTGCTGGGCCCAGGGCAAGACCCGTGGCGCAAGCAGTCGGAAGACCAGCAAGGCCCCGAGAACACCGACCGGGAATTTAAGCAGCAGGCTGCTGAGCGGATCGGTGGACCAGGGCGCCGACATCGCATAGCCCGCCGCCAAGGCCCCCGCAACGACGGCGATTACCCGACGCCGGCTGAGCTCGAGCCGGTACAGTCGCTGTGCTGCAAGCAGCACGCCGATGCCGATCACTCCGAATGTCATCGTTTGGGTCAACGCCGCACCGAGGCGGCCCAGGTATGGAACGAGCAACAAATTCCCGCTGATCGAGAAAATGCCGCCGAAAATCCACCAGCGTACGAGGTGGGAAAACCGATGCATGAGAAGGAAGGTGGAAGCGGCGACATGATAGAGCCCGTAGAAAAGAACCGCAGCGGCCACGAAAGGGACGATCGCCGCAGCGCCGTGAAATGCCGGCGCGGTCAGCAGCCGGATGGCGTCGCCGCCGGCGGCGGCAACGGCCAAATAGATGCAGGCAAAGGCGGCGATGATGCTTTGCGCAACGCCTCCCAGGGAAACCCGAGCGAGCTCTGGATCCCTCGCGTATTCCCGTACGGTTTCCGGTGTCCAGACCGAGAGCACCACATCGTTTGCCATCATTCCCATGACGGCAACGCTGTAGCCGACGGAATATATGCCTACCGAGGCGGGTCCTTCGAAATGCCCCAAGACCCATCGATCCGAGGAAGAAAGCACCCAGTAGGCGGGTGCGGTCAGTATCCCCGCGATGCCGATCTTGAGGAAACGGACTCGTTCGTCGCGCGTCAATTCGGGGGCGGCAAAGAGCGATCGGCGGGGTGGAATGCCCAGAACCAATACGGGCACGAAGTAACTCGCGACGAGGGACAGTACGAGCGCCATCGCGTCTCGCCGCCAAAAAAATGCCGTACTCAGCGAGACGACGACGGTCGCCAAACCGGAGGCGCAAATTGCCAGCGACAAGGCCCAGTAGCGCTCCCGCAGTCGCGCCCGCGTCTGCGCCATCGAGTTTGCGACACTCCCCAACACCGCCAACGAGACCAGGCCTGTCAGGTATCTCGGCGCTCCGACCGAAGGGGCGACCAGAAACCAAACGGCGGCGGCGACGAGGCCCGCCAGTAACGCGGACAGCAGTGCAAACTGCCACGCGAACGTCTCGGATGCGCAAGCGGAAGGCCCCATCGTACCCGTGCATGTCCGCATATAGGACATATCCACGCCTGCAAGAGCAAACACAGCGACCAAGGACACGACAGTACCCATCAGAGCGGCAGTCCCATAGGCAGCCGGTGGCAGCAGCCGCGTGAGCAAGGGCATCGTAATGAGCGAAAGCAGACGCACCGAAGCTTGGCTCAGCCCGAGCTTGCTGGTCGCCGACGCGACTCGACTGGCGAGCGGCACTACGACCGCCGGCGGCTTGCGCGCAGGCGGCAGGGGCGCGCAGCGCTTGATTCAAGAAATCTTGGGATCGCGCTGAAATACGAATTCATTGCAACCGAGTTCCCCGCGGCACGTTGTCAATGCCGTCAGCGAGTATCCAAGCTTCCGGTAGAAATCGAAGACCTGCTCGGGTTTGGAGACTTCGAACGGATAGCCGCCTATCCAATCAATCTTGTCATGCCACCAGCTCATCCCCCGGTTCTTCTTGTAATGAGCGATATTGGCAAAATATACGCCGGGTTTGCCCAACACGAGAAGGTAGAGGAAAGCCCTGCATTCAAGTGGGAAGTACACAAGGAACGCGAATAGCGGCTTCAGCGCACGGGGCAGGCGATTGTATATCTTCTTCATCCTGAGCCAGACCCTCGAAGGAAAGCCCTGGTTGTTGTACAAGGCAATGAAGAGCTTTCCACCCGCAGCCACGTTTGTATTCACGTTCGCCAGCGCTGCCCACATGTCACCGGTGTGATGAAGCACTCCCCAGGAATAGACGACATCGAAATTACCAAGGTTCCGCAGGTAATTGATATCGAGGACCGAGCCGGTCTGCACGTCCCACTCGCCGTCGTTTTCGAAAAAGCGTCTTCTTAGCTCCTTGGTGCAGGCCACGGATTGCGGATCGTAGTCAAATGAAAGTACCTTTGCCCCCAACCGTCTTGCGGCAAGCGAAAACAATCCACTCCCGCTTCCTATATCGAGGAAGGACTTGCCTTTCAGGTTATCGACCGCAAGCTTCTCCTTAAGGCTGTCAACGGCTTGTTGTATTCTTTGCTCATCGAGGACATTCAGAAACCTACCCCAATTCTCGCCGAACGCAAAACGCTCGCCGCTGCGGACTTCCTGTCCGTGAGTCTCTGTGGCCGTAACTTCATTCATTTCTCTGCACCCGCCATTCAACCGTAGCCGTAATAGTCTTTGAACCACTCGACAAAATTGCGCACCCCGACCTCGATCGGCGTGTCGGGCTTGTAGCCGACATCCGCAATGAGCTCATCGACGTTGGCGAAGCTGTCCGGGACATCACCGGCCTGGAGCGGTTTCATGATTCGCTCCGCGCGGCGACCCAGACACTCCTCCAGCAATTCGATGTAGCGCAACAATTGGATCGGCCGGTTGCTGCCGATGTTGTACAGCCTGTACGGCGCGCTGCTGGAGGCCGGATCCGGATTGGCACTTTCCCAGGCCGGGTCGGGTTTTGGCACCCGGTCAGTTACCCGTACTATTCCCTCCACGATGTCCTCGACATAGGTGAAGTCCCGGGTGTGATGCCCGTGGTTGAATACTTCGATTGGCCGCCCTTCGATGATCGCCTTGGCGAACAAAAACAGCGCCATATCGGGCCGTCCCCAGGGACCATATACCGTGAAGAACCGCAGCCCGGTGGTCGGCAGCTTGAACAACCACGAATAACTGTGCGCCATGTGTTCGGTCGAACGCTTGGTTGCCCCGTACAGTGCCAGGGGATGGGAAGCCGGCTCATGGACCGAAAACGGCATCTTCGTACTTGCGCCGTAGACCGAGCTGCTGGATGCGTACACCAGATGCTCCACCCCGTTGTGGCGACAGCCCTCCAGGATATTCAACGTCCCCAGCACGTTGCTGCTGATATAGCTATGCGGATCTTGAAGCGAATGACGCACACCAGCCTGCGCCGCGAGATGGACGACACGTTGAAAGTTTTCCCGTGCAAATAAATCGGCGATGCCCTTCTGATCAGCCAGGTCGGTGCGCGCGAAGTGAAATCGGGGCAGCCGTTGAAGGCGCTCCAGTCGTGCCGTCTTGAGCGTCACGTCGTAATATTCGTTGAGGTTATCAAGCCCGACCACCTCGTCGCCGCGAGCGAGAAAACGCGACGCCGTGAATGATCCAATGAAGCCAGCAGCGCCTGTCACGAGGATTTTCATGGATCGATCCTCGCACGCTCAAAGCCGGCCATCGACATCCCGTTTGGCAAACACGTACTTGATATCGAACAGCACGTGGTTACTCTGGCACAGCCGCCGCACCGCGGCAGCTCCCATCGCCTTGAATTCCCGGTGAGCGACCGCAACGACCGCGCCGTCATAGCGGCCGCTGCGAAGCTTGCGCACCGGATCGATGCCGTACTCGTGGCGGGCTTCCGCCGCATCTATCCAGGGATCATAGACGTCGACCTGCGCGCCGTACTTCTCGAGCTCTCGCACCACATCGACGACTCTGGAATTGCGGATATCGGGGCAGTTCTCCTTGAATGTCAGGCCAAGCACCAGCACCTTGGCCCCCTTCACATGGATGCGCTTCGCTGTCATCAGCCGCACCACTTCGTTGGCGACGTGCAATCCCATGTTGTCGTTGAGCCGCCGGCCGGCGAGAATCATTTCCGGGTGGTAGCCTATCTCAGTCGCCTTATGCGTCAGATAATAAGGGTCGACTCCGATGCAGTGGCCGCCGACGAGGCCCGGCCGAAACGGCAGGAAATTCCACTTTGTCCCGGCAGCCTGTAACACCTCTTCGGTGTCCAGGTCCAAGCGCTTGAATATCAGGGCGAGCTCGTTGATGAGCGCGATATTCACATCGCGTTGGGTGTTCTCGATGACCTTGGCGGCCTCCGCCACGCGAATGCTGCTCGTCTTATGCGTGCCGGCGCCCACGATCGAGCCGTAGAGCTCATCGACGAACCGCGCCGCGGCCGGTGTGGAGCCGGAGGTGATTTTGCAGATCGTATTGAGGCGATGTTCCTTGTCGCCGGGGTTGATGCGCTCCGGGCTGTATCCGACAAAGAAGTCGCGATTGAACTTTAGGCCGGAGACACGTTCCAGAATGGGAACGCAGATTTCTTCCGTGCAACCCGGGTATACGGTCGATTCGTAGACCACGACGTCGCCCTTGCGCAATACCTCGCCGATTGATTCGCTCGCCCGAATCAGCGGCGTCAGCTCCGGCCGCTTGAACTCGTCGATAGGAGTGGGCACGGTGACGACCATGACATCGCAGGGCTTGAGATCCTGCAAACGGGTCGTGAATTTCAAGCGGGAGGCGGAACGAAGCTCTTCCGGATTCGCCTCGCGTGTAGAGTCGTGGCCCGCCTTTAGCTCTCGAATGCGCCCAGGCTTGACATCGAAGCCGACCGTGTCGAAGCGCTTTCCGAATTCCAGCGCCAGCGGCAATCCCACGTAGCCGAGGCCCACGATTCCGACGCGACATTTGTCTATGCTGAGCATCCCTCACCCTGTACGTGCAACATCTGTTTCATTCTAAAGCCTCGATCATTACATTAGTTATAGCGTGCCGAGTACAACGGCCTGCGCGAGACGATGTATCTCCCCAGCTCTGCGTGCGGCGATAAGCTGGTATGCGTCTGCGTACACTCGGGCGACTTTGCGGATGTCGAAATGCTCGGTGACACGCGCGCGCATGCGCTGACCCAGCTCTTTGCGGATCATTTCGTCCCGTATAAGTCGAATCAGCGCTTGCGAGAGGGAGTCGTCATTCAGATTGAACAGCTGGTCAATCGCCTGCGGCCCCAGCAGCATCGGCGTGCCTCCGACCCGCGTGCTGAGTACGGGAAGTCCGGCCGCCATGGCTTCCAGGATCGCGTTGGAGTTGCCTTCGGCCATCGAGGTCAGCACGAAGATGTGCATGGTCGGAAGCCTGCTGCGCACGCCTTCGACATGGCCTCGCCAAATGACCGTTTCCGACAATCCCATGTCCGAGCACTTGCGTTGCAGCACCGCCTTGAGCGGTCCGTCTCCCCAGATTTCCAGCACCGCCGCGCCAGGGCATTCGCGTTGAACCCGGATCCACTGCTCGATCAGGAAGTCCACACGCTTCTCTTGGGCAATGCGGCCGACGAAAACGACCCTGCAGACGCCATCGGATCGGGCGGGAGCGGATTCGCAGGGTGCATTCTCCGCCTGGGTCAAATTGACGCCATTCGGTACCGCGAGCACCCTCTCGGCCGGAAATCCGGCGCTGCGCAATTCCTCCAAGCTTTTGTCGGACATCGCAATCAGCACGTCGGATGCAAACAATATCTTCTGCTTGATCAGCCCGAACCGCTCGGCGCGCATTCCCGGTATTCCCAAAGTCCCGACGTTCGGCAGTTTTGTCAGTATCGGCTTCCGGAGCAGCCTGGCGATAAGAATGACGTATAGGCCGAACCAACTGTGTTGGTGCAGATGCACCACGTCGTAGGAGTTGCGCAGCCGAAACAATGCGGCGAAAAGCGAAGAAGGCATCCGCAGAAATCGAAGCCACCGCCGGGCTGTCCATGGCAGCCGATGAACGCGGATGCCCTCAACGTCCTCGATATCCGGTTGTGCGGGAGTGACACGCCCGGACACCACCTGCACGTCGGTGCCTGCAGCTCGCAACGTCCGCGAAAGCTCGTGAGACTGACGTTCGAGGCCACCCACCACCGGATAGGGGTACTGGGGAACTACCATCAAGACGCGTATCATCGGGCGCACCTCAGTGTCGGCGATATGGCGCCGCCAGCGGCTCGCCAATGAACAATCCCTGGCCCGGCATGACCACACTTTTCCAATACGCCTCGAGCAGCGTATCGCCGCGCAAATAATGCTCCAAGAGAACGCCCGGGTTTGGAAACTTGCCCGGAAGGTTGCACGGCTCCGATACGGTGCCATAGGACGCAGTCGCGCCTTGCTCCAGCCAATGCAGCGCAGACATCTGGCTGGAGCCGCCCAGCACCCCGCCGGCGGACGTCAAGTGATCGGCGGCCGCGCCGGGACGGAAGCTGAGCTTTGGCAGCTCGTCGACCTGCGCGGCCCCGGTGAAATAGCCGATCACATCGGGGATGGGGGTCTCGATCGGTGTCGCCAACTCTCGGATCGATATGCGGGCCCCGACGAGTTCCTTGATATCCGCGTAGCCCGCAGCTCTGACATTGCGTGCGGCGTCCCGAGTGCGGATGAGATACACCGTGCCGCTTGGCTGAGTGCCGTCGGCTTTGATACCCCGATCGACGACCGCCCGGGCCATCGCCTCGTCCGCACTCGGGAGCAACATCGCGGGAAACCACCCCACGGTGTCCGCCGGCAGCCATCCCGCGGTGTCGAACAACGGGTTCACTATTGTGCGCTGGCATCCGGGTTCACAGAATCCACCCTGATAGCCCGCTGCGAAGGCGGATGTTATGGACATGCATTCCACGGCGTACGGTTTTGTCCACACCAGCAGCAGCGACTGCACGCTCGAGGGCATGGCGCCCAGCATCGCGCTCCGAAGCGCTTTGAGTTCGCCCCGGTTGATGACGGCACGTTCGGGAATGTCGAGACCCACGAGGTTTTGGACCGGCACGTGCCGTCGAGCCGCGTAGTACTCGGCGATGCGCACGCTCGATTCGTTGCTGCGATTAAAAATGACACCTAGACTCTCCGGACCCAGACCCTCGCCATGCGCGCTCATGCTGATGAGAGCGGCCCCCAAGAGCATGAGGCCGCGCATCACTGACTGCTTTTTACACGGCGCCGCCGCTGGTCAATTCGCCCCGGGGCATCAGTGAGCGGGTCTTCGCAGGTACCCTGCCTCCCGGCTTGGTCGCGCAACACGTCGGCGATCAAACCCTCATCGATGGTTGCTCGCTGATCTGCGAACGCATACACCAGCGCAAAATCCGCCAGTCGATTCAAAAGGCGCGGAACGCCGCGCGTTTGCGAGAACATGAATTCGATCGCCGCCGGTTGAAACAAATCGGGGTTGCCATCGGCTACCTGGAGTCGGTGACGAATGTAGGCGTGGGTTTCGGCGCGACCCAAAGGTGTCAGGTGATAATCCACGGAAATGCGCTGCGCAAATTGCCGCAACTCGGGGCGCGATAATTTATCCCGCAATTCCGGCTGACCTACCAGGAGAATCTGCAAAACGGTATCGCTCTCCGAGTTCACATTGGACAGCAGGCGAAGCTCTTCCAATATGTCGATCGACAAGTTCTGCGCCTCGTCGAAAATGAGCAAGGTGCGCTTTCCAGCGCGATACTCGCGGACGAACGAATCGACCAATGCCTCGTATACCGCAATCTCCGAATTGTCGGCGGGTGCAATGCCGAGCGCCGACAGTGCCCAGCTGTGGATGGATTTGAAATGCGCATGCGTATTGCTGATGAGCCCGACGGTCATTTGACCACCGAGCTGCCGCAGAAGCCGGCGCACCAGGGTGGTCTTGCCCGAACCGATGTCGCCGGTCAGCAGCGTAAACGCCGCCTGCGATTCCAGGCCGTACTCCAGCATGGTCATCGCCATCGCGTGTTGTGGCGATGGGAACAGGAATGCCGGATCCGGGGTCAGTGCGAAGGGTTTGCTCTTGAAGCCGAAGTGGCGCTCGTACATGGTGGCGCCCTCAATAGCCCGAAGGCGCGTCCGCTGCCCGGTTGAGCACGGTGCCCACGAGCGGGGTTTTTTTCAGCAGCTCGACCGTGCGCGCCAGATCTGTGCGTCGAGTGCGGCCCTCGGCCGCAACCACCAAGCCGCATTCGACCTGTGGTGCAAATGCCAGGGCATCCTCCGCACTCAGCACCGGAGGTAAATCCACGATGATGACCCGTTCGGGATAGCGGGCACGCAATTCCGCCATGAGCTCCCGACTGCGCGGCCCGGAAAGCATATGCGACGAGTTGCCGATTTCGGCGCGCGCCGGCAGCAATACGAGTCGCTCGAAGCCCTCAGGGTGGTATAGGCAATCCTCCAACGGCGCATGGCCCAGAAGAAAGTCGTCCACGCCGAATTCAGGCCGCAACCCAAAGTACGATGCCAATCGCGGGCGTTTAAAATCCAAGTCAACGAGTAAAACGGTGTGCGAATGATCACCGCCCAGGCTCACTGCCAGGTTGATCGCCGTAGTCGTCTTCCCGTCTTCGGCGCCGGCACTGAAAATCGCGAGAATGCGCCAATTGTTCGCATCCATCCGCTGCAATACCTGGGTTCGCAGCATCCGATACGCTGCGGCCGCCGGGCTCGCGGACGCGGGATCGACGATTCTATTGCATTCGAGTTGCGCGGGCGGCGGCGCAAAAACCTTCGTGCGCGAATACAGAATCTCGGTGAGCGACGACCCGGCGGCCGGCCGTTCCCCTGGCGCCTCGGGGGCCGGAACCGCGCGCTCGGGGCGCGCCGACGTCCCCGCCTGCGCGCGTTCCAAACGCGCCAGGTCCAGGGCCTTGCGAACTCGATCCATTCTTTATACCCCGAGGCGCCGCAGTACGGTGACCCACACGATGTCCAGCGGCCGTATGAAAAGATGGATGGCGGCCACGATCAGGATCATTCCGACGACGCCACCCCCCCATGAGTAGCGCACGAATCTCTTGTGCCGGCCACGGTCCTCCGTGGTCCGGATGACGGGGATCGAGACCAGCGCCGGCACCTTCAGCAATTGGCGGATATCGGCCGGGCCGCGCACCGACGCATCAATCGTCTCGTGCGCCGCGGCCGCGCCAAAGCCTAAGCCCACGCTCAGCAACAATCCGAAGATCACGATCATCGTCCGGTTGGGACTGATGGGTTTCTCCGGAAACTGCGGCGGCTCGATCATGGTGAAGCGTTCGCCCTTGCGTTCCGATTCCAGATGCTCCGAAACCTGGGTCTCGGTCTGTTTCGCAAGAATCGTCTTGTATTCGAGCTGCGCGGTTTCGAGCTCACGCGCCATGATGTTGTATTGCCGCTCAATCTCCGGAGATTGCGCCATGCGCCGCTCGTAATCGTCGAACTTGGTGTGCAATTCGTCGCGGCGCTTGATGGCCCGATCGCGGTCGACCTCGAGTGCATCGAGCTGACCCTTTACCTGAATATAGACGGGATTGTCGGAGTGCGTCGTCGCCGTGCGTCTCTGGCCGACCGCCGCGGCTGCATCTACCTGGTGCTCGAGGCTGTCCACGGTCCGCTGCAGCCGAATTACGTCCGGGTGGTCGGGGGAGTCCTTTTCCAGGGCGCGCGCCAGCTGCGCTTTGGCCTCATCCAGCTGCCTTAGCCGATCTCCCGTGTCATCGTCGATCTTTACTTCTTTCTCGAGTCCCTCGACTTCGCGCTGGGTGCTCACGACGTCGGGATGATCCGGTGCGAAGCGCGCCTTGTAGCTTGCGAGTTGCGCTTTCAACGCCTTGAGGCGGTCCTCCGGTCCCATCACCCGCTGCCCGGTGTCCGAGAACACCTGTGATGTCGGGTTGATTTGCGCGAGCTGCGCTTCGAGCAGCACACGCTGGGAATCGAGCGAATCTACCTTTGCGTCGGCGTCGTGCAGCTCGAGTTCGGTGCGCTGCATCGTCTCCAAATTGAGGCGCACCAGTTCCGGTAGATCGTTGCGATGCTTCTCCTTGAACGCGGTCAAGGCGTTGTCGAGCTGGGCGATGTGCGCCGCCTGGCGCGAAGCTTCGTCGCTGAAGAATGAGGCGGTCTGCTCACCCAGCTGCGTCCTCGATGTAAGGTTCTCATTGAGATACAGCGAAGTTAGATCGTTTGCGACTTTGAGCGCCAATTCCGGCGAGCGGCTCTGAAAGGACACGCTGAACGCTATCGTCGCCTGGGTGGGTCTGCCGCTGCGCGGATCGATGACATCCGCGCTGATCATGTGCATCCCGATGTCGCCGCGCATCCTTTCGATCAAGACTTCCCGCGGTACCTTCTGTCGGATGTCGGCATACAGCTTGTAGCGGTCGATGAGTGCAAGCAGGTTTTGCGTCGTCATGACGCGTTGGCTTATGACCTGAACGCGCTGATCGGCGAACGAAGTGATGACCGAACGCACGAGTTCCTGCGGGATCTCCTGCTGTTCGATCAGAATCGTCGCCGAGGACCGATAGGTTGCCGGCAGCAACGTGGCAATCAGCATGGTCGCCGCCATCGCGAGGCCCGTGACCAAGAAAAAGGTCCTCCGACGACGCCAGTAGGACAGCAGCTTTTCTCGCACATCAGAACTGTCTTGTGATTGAGTGTCCATTGGCTTCGTCACTGAAACTTGATGTGATCGAATTGCCGCAACAGCGTTATCGACACTTCGCTCGAAGATACATGGACGCTGGGTGTCGGTGGGGTATAAACCTCAGTGACATACGATGCGCTCAGTGTCGCAGTCCAGCGCTCAGTCCAGCGCCAATTGGCGCTCAGACCAAATAACTTGGGCGTTACCGCCTGGGTGGCGGCTTGCTGCTGCGGAGTCTGCGATTTCAAGTACCTCACGTCGGTGCCGAACGAAAGGCGATCCGAATAGGTGTAACTCGCGCTCAACTCGACGGCATTTTGAAGCGACAGATATTCGAAGCCGGTGGGTGCCAACTGACGTGATGCCGTCGCATTGATCGACAACCTTTCGCCCTTGCGGCTCAGGATGAGCGAATAAATCGTCCCGTTTTGCGAGGATTCCAGCGTGAACGGCACCAGCACGATCTCAGGAACACCACTGGCTGTAAACTCGAGATGCTCGGTCTCGCCGTTCAGCCGGTTGGCGGCCCGCGAATAGCCAGCGGATGACGTCAATGACCAAATTTCGGTCAGTTGCCGCACGAATCCGGCTTGCAGATTCGCGTTTCGGCTCGATGTCGAGCCATCGAGCGACTCATAGAGTCCGACACTGGCCGACACGGTGAGTTTGCCGCGTTCGCTGGAATTCCAGCCCAGCGCCGGCGAGAGGCTGCTGTACTTGTAATCGGTGAGGGTCGGGATTCCGTTGCCTTGGGCATAATGGACATCGGTCGAAGTGGCATCGGTGTCGAACTCCATGCGTTCAGTGAGATGTCGATCCCAATTCAGATCCGCGACCCAGGAATCGCGCCGCACGCCGACACCGCCGTCGGTCAAGTAGTCGTAATAAAGACTGGAGTCTTGCGCGAGTACGGCGGAGGCAGTGAGCACATCGCGCTCCGTATCGAACTCGCCTTTGACGGTCAGATGCTCGTAATCCGAAGTGACCGATGAGTAGCCGGGGCTATTGCTGATGCGAAAGCTCGGTGTCACGAAGAGCGTCACCGCATTTCCGTTATAAGACGTTGGAGCGGACAACAGAAGCGCCCCGTCGGTGTCCGAGGTATGCGGCACATTCAGCAGCTGCGCGTTTGTGGAATAGTCGCCGACGAGGCCGAACGACGGATCCACGCCCCACACACCCGCCTGTGCGCAGCTAAATCGCATCATCGCCGCAAACAAAGCGCAGCGCGCCGCCGCCCCGCGCAGCATCATGGGACAACAACGGTATCACCGCTTTGCAAAAGTATGTTTTGATTGAGTTTATGCCCTCGCTCAATGTCGTGATAACGGAACGCAATAGCCCTTTCATGGTCACCGTCACGCCGCAGAATTCGGATCGCGTTGGTATCGGCGAAAGGCGTCGCACCTCCGGCCAGGCTGAGGGCCTGCATCACGTCGGTTGGCCGATTGAGCGCGAAGTCTCCGGGATGGTTCACCTTGCCGATGACGTACACCCGGTTGCCGTTGGCCGCCTTGATCGAAACGGTCACCGCAGCGTCGGGCTCGAATTTGCGTATGCGCTTTTCGAGCATCGCCGTGACCTCGGCAACTGTATGACCGGCTGCCTGCATATCGCCCGCCAACGCGTAGGACAGGCCTCCGTCCGGGCGAATCAACACTTCGCTCGTGAGCTCGATTTCCTTCCATACCGTCACTTGCAAGACATCACCGGGCTGCAGCAAGTAGCCACGGGAGGTGGGGCCATCGACGTTCGGAATGGGACGGACTGCGGCGGCCGGGTCCTGGGGTGACTGCGGGGGTACGACCGGTGCCGCAGGCGATACGGGAGGTGCCGCCAGGGGCGTTGCGGCAGGCGACGCAGCGGGTGTCGCAGCCGGTGCAGTCGTCCCGGCTCCCGCAGTCGCCTGCTCTGCGCTCATGACGGGCCCGCAGGCGACCAGACATAGGCTAAAAAGGCGCAACCACAGCGCTGGCATCTGGTTCATCGCATCCCGAGGACCTGAAGGGGACGTGAAGTCTAGTCACCGCATGTGAGAGTTTCATTGCAAACCGCACAATTCGGATGACTTATGTCATCCAATTGTCTTCCTCCCAACTAGGATGGATCACGGCGCGGCGAGGAAACGGATCGGAAAGCGATAAATCCCCTCAGAGGGGGCAAGGGAAGCGGGGGCCCAGAGAGGCGGTAGCGCTACCGCTCAGGCTCAAGAGCCGGTGCGGGCGAGACTCGACAAACGACCCCTGCGTGCAACGCCGCCCAACAGGCCGATACCCGAAATCATCAGCCACGCGGCGCCGGGCAGCGGGATTGGCGAAAGATTGAGCTGCCCGACGTAAGTGCCGCCGGACGAACCGTCCGCGATACCCGCGATATCGAGAAAGTAGGTTCCGGATTGCACGTTCGAAAAGCTCGCCTGGACCGGGTTGCCGGAGGAAGGGCCTGAGGTGCCCATCCAGCTCTGGATGATCGTACTGCCGGTCGGAATGCTGAGGCCCGGTTGAGTCGTGCCCGGGGGGACTTCGTACAGCCTGAATTGCAGGTCCGAAATGTTGTAGACCGCCGAGGGCGATTGTCCCAAATTCAGAGAAACCACCAGCGCATCTCCCTGCGCTGCCTGCGACAGTGAAAAGACGTAGCTATCCTGAAATGCGTACGGCCCCACCGAGCTGGTGGTGCCGGGGCCCGTCAAGTTGTAAGTCTGCTGGGAGAAAGAATCCAGGAAGGTGTACTGCCCGGGCACGGACAGCGCGTAGTTATTGCCGTAAGTACCGGTTGGCGTTGTCTGGGTATTGCCGCTCGCACTGCCCTCAAATTGCGCCGCCCAATACATCTGGCCGGAGCCGTTGAGTGTAACCGTCGAGGCTCCCGCAGGGGCCGTCACCACCGCCCCGCCGACCAGCATCACACTCCAAGCGGCAACCTGCATCAATCGCCTGCATCCCACTTGCGTTTTCATGACACATCCCAGTTTGGTCAGGTGAGCAGCGCGTCCGGGGCACGCTTGCTCCGGCGGCAACGCCATTGCTGCTCACCATAAGGGCACCACTTCTCATGGGCATGTCTTGATTGTGAACTGTTCGTTACACCGGACCGCCGGCTCGGCAACCGGCGGTCAGGCCGCCGCCATCAGTCCTTTCAGCTTGCTGATGGCATTGCTCTCGACCTGGCGCACGCGCTCCGCGGAAATGCCGTACTCGTCCGCAAGCTCGTGAAGCGTCGCCTTGTTGTCGGTCATCCAGCGGCGCTTGAGGATATTCCGGCTGCGCTCGTCCAGTTTTTCGAGGGCGACGCTCAGGCGATCGGCCGAATCCTCTTCCCACTCTTCGCGCTCGACCTCGATGGCCGGGTCCGCGTTGCTCGCAGGCAGGTACATGGCGGGGGAATACGCTTCCTCCTCGTCGGACTCCGGCGTGGGATCGAAGGACATGTCGCGCGCGGAGAGCCGCTGCTCCATCTCGCGCACATCACTCACCTCGACGCCGAGATCCTTGGCGACCGCCTGAGTTTCCTCCTCCGACAGCCACGCCAGGTTCTTCTTCATGCGGCGCAGATTGAAGAACAGCTTGCGCTGGGACTTGGTGGTCGCGACCTTCACCAGCCGCCAGTTGCGCAGCACGTATTCATGGATCTCGGCGCGGATCCAATGCACGGCGAAGGACACCAGCCGCACCCCGACCGTGGGGTCGAAGCGCTTCACGGCCTTCATCAAGCCGACATTGCCTTCTTGCACGAGATCGCCCATTGGGAGCCCATAACCCAGGTAGCCGCGCGCGATGTGCACGACGAACCGCAGGTGCGACAGCACCAGTTGCCGCGCGGCGTCGAGGTCCCCCTCGGTCCGGAAGCGGGAGGCCAGCGCGACCTCGTCTTCCTTGGACAGCACGGGAATCTGCGATACCCGGTCGATGTAACCATCCAGGCTCCCGACGGGGCCGGCGAACACCAATCCGGTTTGTTTAGCGACCAGGGCTGAACTTGAACTCATACACGTCTCCCGACTAGGGGCCAATAATAGCACTCCTAACGTTAGAGTGCTAACGACCTCAAAAGTTCTGACCTATAACTGTATGTAGAACAGATACTTATGGCTCGATGGCGCGAATATGACGCGTTGCGGCAATCCACGAGCCCAACCAACCCAGACCGACCGATAAACCCAAGATGCGAACGATGGCTCCAAATCTCAAGCCCGTCAGTTGGAACTGGCTGCCGTACAACGCAGCGAGGCGACCGAGCGGCCGCGACAACACCGCGACGGCGATCGCCACGACGATCACTGCACCGATTCCGCCTCCGAGGCCGTACCAAACCCCGCTGTAGAGGAACGGCCGGCGCGCAAATCCGTCGGTCGCACCCACCAACTTCATGACCTCGATTTCATCGCTGCGGTTCAAAATATCGAGCCGGATGGTGTTGCCGACGACGAGCACCACGCTCGATCCCAGCAGTCCGGCCGTGAGCCAAAGCACCCGTCGCATGACATCGAGCATGGCGTTCAGGCGCTGTACCCATTCGGTGTCCAACTGCACCGTCTCCACGTCGGGCGCGGCCTCGATGCTGGTCTTGAGTGCCACCGTCGCATCGGAGGTGCTCGCCGCGAGCGTGGGCGTCACGATGAGGGTGTTCGGCAGCGGATTGCCCTCGAGGGCGTCGAGCGCCTTGCCGAACCCCGAGGAACTGCGGAACTCTGCGAGTGCTTGGTCCGCGGTGATGACCCGGACCGCGGCCACGTCCGGGCGTGCCCGGAGCTGTTTGGCCAGGGCGTTGGCCCGATCCGCATCCGCCTTCTGCGTGAGGTAGACCGACAGCTCGAACGCCTGGTTCCAGTTGGCGGTGGCGGTCCGGGTATTCTGCAGAAGCACGGCGAAGAACAGGGGCAGCGCCAGCGCGACGGCGATGACCGCGATGGTCATGGCGGTGGCCAGCGGATGTCGGACCAGTCGGCCGAGCGATCCGAGGAGAGTTTGTGCATGCCGCGCCAGCCAGGCATCGAGAGCGCTCTTCATACCACGCGGCCCTCCGCGAGCACGATGCGCTGAGCGGCGAAATGATCGATCAGCTGCAGGTCGTGGGTTGCGATCAA